>WBZM01003401.1_pt1 | contig 12447 bp, 10 predicted proteins | sample 5204271 | NCBI WGS metagenome assembly WBZM01 (sample SAMN12344346, study PRJNA552823) | activated sludge metagenome | biome: Activated sludge suspended growth; feature: Nitrification reactor; material: Wastewater; isolation source: activated sludge from nitrification reactor of wastewater...
CAATGACATCTTCCCGGAGGAATTCCCGAATTTTCTCGGGTTATCGGGCGAGCTACGGGACGAGTTCGAACGGCACCATGCCGATCTATATACAACCGGCTATTGGCGCGACCAACAGCAGGCTGTCCAATCCGGTCTGCGGTTGCACATTTTCCCTTATCAACCCGAACAACGATTACAACAGATGGAATATCATGAGTATGGAATATCGTCGCTTAGGTAAATCCGGGCTGCCCGTCAGCGCTTTCTCTTATGGGTCATGGGTCACATTCAGCAACCAGATGGCTGTGGACGCGGCTCTGGAGGCGATGGCGGCCGCCTATGACGCGGGAGTCAATTTCTTCGACAACGCTGAAGTCTACGCACTCGGCCAGTCGGAGACGATCATGGGCCAGGCGCTCAAGCGCGCCGGTTGGCCGCGTGATACCTACATCGTTTCCAGCAAGGTCATCTGGGGCTCAGTGCCCGATCCGAAACCGACCCAGCGCGGTCTTCACCGCAAGCACGTCTTCGAGGCGTGCCATGATGCCATGCGCCGCTTACAGGTTGATTACCTCGATCTCTATTTCTGCCATCGCTACGACCCCAATGTGCCGATGGAGGAACTTGTCCGCACCATGACCGATCTCGTTCGGCAGGGCAAAGTTCTCTACTGGGGCACATCGGAGTGGACAGCGGCCCAGATCACAGAGGCATATGGCGTCGCCCGGCAATACGGTCTTGTGCCCCCGACCATGGAGCAGCCGGAATACAATATGTTCCGGCGCGACCGCGTGGAGTTGGAACTGGCGCCGCTGTACGAAACGATGGGGCTGGGGACGACGATCTGGTCGCCACTCTATTACGGCGTTCTGACCGGCAAGTATAATGACGGCATCCCGAATGACTCGCGAGCCACGCTCCCCGGGTACGAGTGGATGCGGGAAATCATCGAGAGCGAGGAAGGCCGCAGCCGCATCGCCAAGGTTCGCGAAGTGTCGAAAATCGCCGCCGAACTTAACACGTCACCGACCCGCCTGGCGCTGGCCTGGTGCCTCAAAAACCCCCACGTCAGCACCGTGATCCTTGGCGCGTCGCGCGTGGAGCAGGTATACGATAATCTCAAGGCACTCGACCTGCTGCCGCATATGACAGAAGACGTCATGGCCGCCATCGACGGTGTCTTGGGCAATAAGCCAAAAAAATCGGAGCCTTTCTAGCCAGTAGCGCCGGCGACCGTTCTTCATCGAAACGACGCGGCCGCCGGCACTCATCACCAAGGCGTCGGAAATATTATGTCAATTAAAGAGCTTCCTATCACCGGGCTGCCCGTGGGCGGCGTCCATCCGCATGTTGTCGTCTGTGGCGATCCGGCGCGAGCCGACCGCATCGCCGCCACACTGGAGAATGCCATCCTTCTGAGCCATAAACGTGAGTACCGGGCGCACAATGGAACGTATCGCGGCACGCCCGTCACCGTCTGTTCGCACGGAATCGGCGCGCCGGGGGCGGCCATCGCTTTCGAGGAACTGATCGTCGCCGGCGGCCGAACCATCATTCGCGTCGGCACGTGCGGCGGATTGCAACCCGATATCCGTTCCGGTGACCTGGTCATTGCCACGGCGGCTGTGCAGAACACCGGCTATGGGCGCGAAAGCGCACCGTCGGGATACCCGGCCGTGGCCGACGCGGGCCTGTCGCTGGCCCTGCGGCGCGCCGCCGAATCCACCGGCCATAGCACCCGCTCCGGCATCGTCCTCTCGCGCGACAACTTTTATCCCGGTGTAAACACCCCGCTGGCCCCCGACTATCGAGTCATGTCCCAGGCGCATGTGTTGGCGGTCGAGATGGAGTGCGCGGCCCTCTTCCTGGTCGGCAGCCTGCGCCAGGCAAGAACCGGCGCCATCCTCGTGGCAGACGGCAATGTGCTGGAAGCCTCCGAAAGTGTTGAGAGTTACAATCCCGGACAAGACGTAGTCCACGCCGCGGTAGAGATAGCCATCGGCTGTGCGCTGGAGGCTCTATGCCGTCCCCGTTGAGCGATCTCAAGGCTCAGCGACGCGCCATCCGCCACCTGCTCAAAGATCGGGACGCGGCGGATGCCATGGCGTCCTACTACGCGTTCTATCATTCGGACGAAAAAACTACGCTCATTCTCACGCCGGAAGGCGTGGAAGCTAATCCCGCCGCCCATGCCGACGGCTACGTAGCGCTATCGCGAACGGGCATGGATCTGTTCCGGCCATTGGTCACGATGCGCCTGCCGCTCGAGCGCGACTCCCGGGCTACCCAGGCTGCGGCGGAATTGTTGGGTCGGGCCATCGGCCCCGGGCAACCGGTCATCCTCACTATCCCTGATCGCTACCGGCCGCTCATCGACGCCCTGTTCGACGTCCAATCGGAAGAGCGGCTGCGGCTATACGCGCTGAACCCGGCGCGATATGAGCCGATCGTCAATATTTTGGTGACTCGCTCCCAGAGCCCGAATGGGTTGCCGCGCTTTACCATTCGCTCGTCACAAAGCGGCGAGGAAGAGATGGTAGCCACGGCATCATTGAATTGGCAATCGCCTCACTTCGCCGAGATCGCTGTCAATACTCGATCACAGTACCGGCGACAGGGTTGGGGGCGTAGTGTGGTGGCTGCCCTCAGTGGTTATTTGTTGGACAGCGGTCGTACGCCCTTATACGTCGTATCTGAAGAGAATAGCGCCTCCGCCAGCCTGGCCGAGAGCGTTGGTTTCGAAGATTCCGGCGCTCGCGAGTACCTTCTTCAAGCCAGCCTAAAAGAGCGTATAGACGGCGTGAAGAAGGCGTGAAATATCGTTAACCCCCGTTGACCCACATCCGGCAGGTATGATAATCTGCCAATAACTTCACTTGTATTGGTATCTTCAGTAAAGCCACGTATTGGTAGTTGCTGCGGATAAAGCACCATCTCCGTCCCTCCGGAATGGTGCTTTATTCGGAGCTTACCCCCAACATTTGAATCGACCCTTTGTACTAGCAGACCCACTGTGGAGGTAATGGTAAAATGTTACGCGAGTCAGGCATTGTCAAATGGTTTAGCCGTCTGAAGGGCTACGGGTTTATTAATCCGGACGAGGGAGGCAAGGAGGTGTTTGTCCACTATTCCGCGATACGCGGCGATGGATATCGCAACTTGTTTGAGGGCGACAAAGTCGAGTACGAACTAATCGACCGCGGCAAAGGTCCGCAAGCCCAAAATGTCGAGCCGCGCCACCAATAGCGGGCGCGATTTTTAGCCAACTCGTGAGTAAAGTAAGCAATCAGCCCGCCGCCTAGCGGGCTATTTCTTTGGTAGCAAATGGCCGCCTGAACAAGTACAATAGCAGTTAGTTAAATTATGTACCGTTTCTGACGGACACTATGAGCCTCTCCATCCTCATTGTCGACGACAATTTATCATTAGCCAATCTTTATCAGATCGTTTTCGAGCGGAATGATTGGTCAGTTCAGCGTGTGTCGAGCGGCCAGGAAGCGCTGGCCAAAATTGCGCTCGACGTGCCGGATGTAGTGTTGCTGGATGTGATGATGCCCGATATGGACGGCATCGAGGTGTGCCGCCGTATCCGCGAACACCATCCGACTTCGCCCCCGTGCATCGCGGTCTATACCGCCAACAACCGACCCGAAGTGCGCGAGGCCAGCCTGGCAGCCGGCGCCAACCTGTTTTTCAGCAAGAATCTGTCAGTCTTTGAATTGCCGGCCGAGATCGCGGCCCATTTTTAGCTACCGGCCGATAAACAGCCCACCGCGCGCTTAAAGTTTGGACAGGAACGTCTTGGCCACTGCGCCGTGCCGCCCCATATAACGAATCAAAAAATCCACAAGGGTGGGATAATTCAAGAGCACACGCTGGTAAAGATAAGATTTGCGCATCCCTTCCCACATCTCATCGTCGCAGCGTTGCTCATAGATCTTCAAACCATGGCGTGATACATCACCGGCTCGCAGTGCATCGTCAATCGTCTCGGCCGCCAGCTGCCCGGAGATCAGCGCGTTATGGATGCCGCCGCCGGTCATCGGATTGATGAACCCCGCAGCGTCACCCACCAATAGCGCGCCGTCGAAAGCGTGGCGTAAGCGCTTCTGCGAACCGAAATTAAGCTGCCAAATCGCCACGTCGCGTATATCAGTGTCGGCGGGGATCCTGGCGCGGATATCCGGCATCTCCAGGAACTCCTGGAGCATCTTCTTCAGGTTCTTTTTCAACGATCGAAAGCGGTCGAGGCGCATGCCAAGCCCGATATTGGCGATACCATCACCGGCCGGGAAAATCCAGGCATAACCAGGCAAGATTTCCTCGTACAGAAAGAACTCCACCTCATGGGGATATAGCTCCATCCCCTTGACGTAGGCGCGCAGCGCCACGGCGCGGTGCTTGTCTACATGTTGCTCGACTTCGGGCCGCAAGGCGCGCATGATCGTCGAGGTAACTCCGTCGGCTCCCACAACGACGCGCGACCGGTAGGCTTTAACCTCGCCATTCTCCCTGGCCTGAACCCCTACCACCGTACCATTCTCGATTAACGGCGCCTTGACCTCGGCTTGCAGGAACTTCGCGCCGCTGTCGACGGCATGTTGCTGGATGACCGCGTCGAAAAACACTCGCGGCGCCACATAGGATTTTTCACCATTGACGCCGTGACTAAACTCGGCCTGCAGCGTGTAACCACTAGGACCGATGAGACGCATGCCGTCGAGTTGGTAAAATTCACCTCGCGCCACCGCCTCCTCGATCCTGGCCGACATTCCCAGATCATTCATGATGCGGATGCAACCCTGTGAAATCGCATCCCCACAGATTTTATCTCTGGGAAAGGTATGCCGATCCACCAGTAACACGTCATGCCCCCGTTGAGCGAGCGCTGTCGCGGTTGTGGCTCCGCCTGGTCCCCCACCCACAACAATGACATCATGTTCACTCACGGTTTGCATGCTGGTTACTTCTCCTAAAGGGGTATTTGTCCGGATTCAGCGTCTTTCCGGCGAATTTGTGGTGGCCACTAGCGGCATCAAGCGCAGGGATCGATTAGGAACTCACTACTATAGCCCCTCGTTCTTGCGGATCGTGTCGAGGAGGCCGCGACATCCATCATCAACGAGGCGATAAACATAGTCGAAGTTATCACTATAGTAAGGATCGGGAACGTCGTGGACGTTAGCATGAGTGGCAAAATCGAGCAGCCGGTAAAGATGGGGCATGTCGCCGTAGCGCTTGCGCAACTCTTCCAGGTTTTCGCCATCCATGGCAATGAAGTAGGTCGATCCGTTGTTGCGATCTTCCGGCTTAATCTGGCGGGCGCGGCCGTCGTAATCGATTCCGTGGCTGGACAAGACTCTCCGCGTACCTGGATGGGCGCGCTCGCCGACGTGGTAGGAACTGGTCCCGGCTGAATCTACGTGAATCCGTTCCGATAGCCCGGCATAATTCACCAGCTTCTGGAACACTGCCTCGGCCATCGGTGACCGGCAAATATTACCCAGGCAAACAAACAGCACCCGAACAGTCATGAAACCTCCAATTTGTGTGGGGATCGAAGGCAAGTGCCTTCGTCCTCACAGTGGCAAGCCGGCCTATAAGCCGCATTCTGTAGACGCCGCACAGTCTCCCATGCGCCGCCGGCGATCATCTATCTGGGGCTACCGTTACCGGCAACCTCGTGCAGCCTACCCGGACGTCGGACGGAACGAGCAGCTCCGTAGGCGGCCCGAAGGCTCGCCTTTCGCCCTGCTTGGCCTTGCTCCTGGTGGGGTTTGCCTGGCCGGCGACATTACTGCCGCCGCCGGTGGTCTCTTACACCACCGTTTCACCCTCGCCGGAAGAGTCGCCCCTCCCGGCAATACGCCTCTCTGTTGCACTTGCCGTCAAGTCACCCCGCCCGGCCGTTAGCCGGCACCATGCTCTATGGAGTGCGGACTTTCCTCAGCTTCGGCGAACCGAAACCGCGATCACCCGGCCTGCTTGCCATCTCTAATCGTACCGGGAAATCGGCCGAAGGGCAACACCTCTCAACTCTCGCCTATCCGCCCTGCTCTTGTTGCTCTTCAGGCCGAACGGATTTATAAACTTGGAAAACAGCAACGAACGAGGCGTACTTTGATCCTTGAAATCTCAGCCGATTCCCCTTTTTCCATTCAGAATCTGCCCTATGGCGTCTTTCGGCCTGCTCCCGCCGAGCCAGCTCGCGTGGGTGTGGCCGTGGGCGAGTGGGTGCTCGACCTGGCGGCGCTGGAGGTCGATGGCGTTTTCGACCGGCAAGCCCTGGACGGCGATCGGCCTGTCTTCGACCAGTCTTCATTGAATGCCTTCATGGCTCTCGGCCGGTCCGCGTGGGACGAAGTGCGCGGCAAGTTACTGGCGCTGCTGGCCGGGGCAATCAATTCCCGACAGCCGCTCCCTTCCCTTCTCGCCCGGGCTATGCATCCGATAGATGCCGTAGCGTTGCTTCTGCCGGCCGTCATCGGCGACTATACCGACTTCTACTCCTCGCGCGAGCATGCCACCAACGTCGGCACGATGTTCCGAGGGGCTGACGAGGCATTGTTGCCCAATTGGCGCCATCTGCCCGTGGCCTATCACGGCCGGGCCAGCACAGTGACGGCCGGCGACATGCCCATCACTCGTCCCCAGGGACAAACAATGGCGCCCGGGGCTAGTAAGCCCACTTTTGGACCGACGGCCGAACTCGATTTCGAACTGGAAATCGGGTTTTTCGTCGGGCCGGGCAACGCAACGGGAGCGCCGATACCGGTCGATTCAGCGGCCGATCACATCTTCGGCCTGGTCCTCGTCAATGACTGGAGCGCCCGCGACATACAGCGCTGGGAATACCGGCCTCTTGGCCCCTTTCTCAGCAAAAGTTTCGCCACCTCCATCTCGCCCTGGGTGGTTCCCTTGGCCGCGCTTGAGCCATTTCGCTGCCCCGGCCCACCTCAAGAACCTGCGCCATTGTCCTACTTGCAAGGTGCAGCCGATTTCGCTTTCGACATATATCTGGAGGCGACACTGCAAAGCGCAGCCATGCGCGCCACCGGCCTACCGCCGTTGGTCATTTCACGGACCAATTCCCGGCACCTGTACTGGAGCATGGCCCAACAGCTAGCCCACCACTCATCGAACGGCTGCTACCTGCGGCCGGGGGATCTGTTAGCCTCCGGCACCATCAGCGGTCCCACGCCCGATTCATATGGCTCGCTCCTCGAATTAACCTGGGGCGGCGCCCGCCCCCTGCTGTTGCCCACGGGAGAAGAGCGCCGCTTTTTGGAAGATGGCGACCGGCTGGCGCTCAATGGGTGGGGGCAGGGAGATAGTTTTCGCGTCGGCCTGGGAGAGGTGGCGGCAATGATTCGCCCCTGAAATACCATTCATGGCCCAATCACCTGATGCTCGGCGCTCGATGAGCGCGCGGCAGGCGATCAGGATCGCCGCCGCTGCGGTGGTCATCCTGTCGGCCTTCGCCGTGGCTCTCATCGCCGCCGGGGTATTCGATCCCCAGCCGCTTGGCCCACTCATTCATACTGACAAGCCCGGCCGCCACTCCCTCAACGAGACAGGCGAACGCAATTTCGCCGTACCCGCCCCGTGGGTGGCCGGCACGACGCCCGACAGTTTTTCCGTGAGACTCGTAGCCACCTATATCGACGGCGAATTGGACAGCGGCTATGGGCTGGCGTTGGGTGACGACACCGGCCGCTTGGTGGTGGCTCTGTCACCCCTCGGCTACGCGGCGATTTGGGAAGAGGCCGTCCCCGGCGAAATCACCTATCATCTGCCGTGGCAGACCTGGCCCCATATCCGAATGGGCGGGGCCGATAACGAAATCTGGCTGGATGTGGTGCGCGACAGCGGCCGCGCCAACCTGACCGCCCGAATCAACCGAGAGGTCCTCTGGCAAGGCTTAGTCGATCTTCATCCTGACACGATTAGTTTGTATCAGTCCACCTTCGGCGCGCCGGTGACGACGGATTTTCGAACCCTGGAATGGTTTGCCGGACCGTAGGCCGCATCCTGCATTTTATCTCACGACTCCTCTTTCAGCTCCAGCCAGTTGGCCCCCGTCTCGGCCTCCACTTTGAGCGGGACGTCAAGCTTGAACGCGTCGCTCATCAGATTGATTACTAGATCCCGCACTTCATCCAGTTCATCGAGAGGCACCTCCAGCAGCAGTTCATCATGAACCTGTAGCAGCAGCCGGGCTTTATAGCGAGCGGTCAATTCCGCGTGCAGCCGAATCATGGCGAGCTTGATGATGTCGGCCGCCGTGCCCTGGATAGGATGATTGACTGCTTCGCGTTCGGCACGCTGCACGGCCTGCCGGTTGGCATTGCTCATCGCCGTCTTGAGCACCGGGAAATAGCGGCGGCGACCGAAGAGCGTCTCGACGTAGCCATCGGTTCGTGCCTTCTGCCGTGTGCCTTCCAAATAACGCTCGATGCCGGGAAATTGAGCAAAGTATTTTTTGACGTAACTCTCAGCCTCGCCCAGCGTCAATCCGGTTTCTCGCGCCAGACGGAAGGCCCCCATACCATAGATGAGGCCGAAGTTGATCGTCTTGGCGAACCGGCGCTGATTTTTGGTCACCTTTTCGACGGGGATACTGTAGATAGCGGCGGCCGTCGCCGTGTGAATATCCTGATCCTCGCGAAACGCCTCTAACAACGTCTCGTCCTGACTGATATGGGCCAGAATGCGCAGCTCGACCTGGGAGTAATCTACCGATAAAAATGTCCAGCCTGGTTCGGTGATAAACCCCCGCCGGATCCGCTGTCCCACCTCGCTGCGGATGGGGATATTCTGCAGGTTTGGGTTGCTGCTGGCCAGCCGCCCGGTAATGGCGCCGGTCTGGCTGAAGCTGGTGTGAATGCGGCCGGTCGCCGGGTTGATCATCTGAGGCAGCGCGTCCACGTATGTCCCCTTCAGCTTGCCCAATTCGCGATATTCGATGATGGCATTGATGATGCCGGTTGTGTCGGCCGCCTTTAGACCGTCCAGCACGTCGGCCGCCGTCGAATAATGACCGCTGGCGATCTTTTTCAACCCTTCGCGCGGCAGTTGCAGCTTCTTGAACAGAATGTCGCTCAACTGTTGGGTGGAATTGATGTTGAACGGCTCCCCGGCGATTTCATAAATCGTCTGCTCCAGCTTGAGCATCGCCGCGGCCAAATCCTGGGACATATGGCGGAAGAAGTCGGTATCGATGCGCACGCCAGCCCGTTCCATGTCGGCAATGACGGGCAGCAGCTCCATTTCCATGTCGATCAGCTTCGTCAGCCCCTTCTCTTCAAGCTCCCGTTGCAGCGGCGGCAAGAGGCGCAACGTCATATCGGCATCGGCCGCGCCATAGGGGGCAGCCACCTCGATTGGCACTTCGCCGAATGTGACCTGATTTTTGCCGCGACCGATCAAGTCCTCGATCTCGGTCATCTCCGCGCCCAGCCGGTGGCGAGACAGGTCCTTCAAGCCCTTGTGCTTGGTCGATGGATCGGTCAGCCATTCGGCGATCATCGTGTCGAACTTGACCGGGTATGCCTGAATGCCGTGGCGCTCCAGGATCATGCAGTCGAACTTGGCATTGTGGGCCACCTTGAAGATAGTGGGGTTCGTCATCGCCGGACGTATCGCCTCTACGACACGCCCGATCGGTAACTGCCCCGAGGCAAGCTCGGACGACCCGGCGAACAGATTCATCTGGCCCGAATCCGCCTGGGCCGCGCCGCGCAGATGGCCGACCGGCACGTAATAGGCTGTCGGTGGTTCCACGGCGAGGCAGAAGCCGACGATGCCGGCCGACAGACGCTCCAGGCTATCAGTCTCCAGATCGAAGCTAATCCACTGGGCGGCCTCCAGGCGGCGAACCATTTCCTGGAGCGCGGCCTCGTCACGCACGATGACCACCTCGGTGCTCTGCCACGTCACCCCCTCGGTCGCCGGCTCGGGTATCTCGTCAACTTCCATGCCCGCGGTCAGGGATTTCGCCAGCGAGCGAAACTCCAGTTCGCGAAAAATAGTCAGCACGTTGGCCGCGTCGAAATCCTGGGTGCGGCAATCCTTCAACTCGACGGAGATGGGGGCGTCAGTGACGATGCGCGCCAGTTTATAGCTCAGGTCGGCGGAGGCACGGCCGTCGTCCAGTTTCTGGCGTAGCGCACCTTTAATGTCGTCCAGTTGCGCGTAGAGGTTGTCCAGAGTGCCGTATTCAGCCAGCAGCTTGACGGCTGTTTTCTCGCCGATTCCCTTCACGCCGGGGATGTTGTCGCTGATGTCGCCCACCAGGGCCTTGTAATCCACCACCTGATCCGGTCGTACGCCAAGATACCCCACCACACCCTCGGCATCATAGACCTCGCCGCTACCGCCCGGCCGCCGCGACGGCAACTCGACGCGGGTGTTGTCATCCACCAACTGCAGGAGGTCACGGTCACCGGTGATAATATGCACCGGGGCCTGGTCGTGCATCTGCGCCGCCACCGTCCCCAACACGTCATCGGCCTCATAGCCTTCAAGCTCCAGGATGGGGATATTCAGCGCGCGCACGACTTCCTTGATGCGGGCGATCTGCACGCTCAGCTCGTCCGGCATCTTTTCACGGGTGCCCTTGTAAGCGGTAAATAGCTCGTCACGAAAGGTCGCGCCGGTGTCGAAGCTGACGGCCAGATATTCGGGCGGCTCAGGAGCAAGGATCAGGTCAAGCAGCGTCCGCGTGAAGCCGAACGTGGCGTTGGTCGGCTCGCCGCTCTTGGTGGTGAATGATTCAAGCGGCAGGGCAAAGAACATCCGATAGGCCAGCGCGTGGCCGTCAATGAGGACCAATTTTTCCGTGGTCATAAGCCTTCCTTTGGGTGCAGACCAAGACGTCTGCCGACCGGTAAGATCGTCGGCCAGCGGGTCAAGGGGCTTATTATAGTTGTTTTCGGCCGATTCCGGCGACTTCGAGCACCCCTAATAACTGGTTACTCAGCTTGCGCAGCGGCTCCAGCGCCGCATCCTCGCTATCGACCAAGATGAGCCGGTAACTGTCACGCAGGGGATGGGTGAGTAGCAGGCGGGAGAGGGGAGAGAGCGGCAAGCGCATGAACTGGACGCGCAGAGCCTGGCCGGATTCACGCCAATTGTGATCGACATGGACAGCTACATCGAGCGCTTCCACTTGCTTAAGCGCGCCACGGTAAGTCACGAGTTGTGGGCCACGAGTAACAAGGATCGTCTGGCCGGCCCCCAACGGGGCGTGCTGCAACAGGTTACGCAATACGTCCGGATCGACGTCGCTGGCGGGTTGGGGCGTTGTCTGCAAGTCGGCCACGGCATGCACCTCTACTCACTCTACGGTGGATGATAGCCATCCACGACGGCGATGCCATGCAAGAAGCGTAAAAAAGGGTAACAACATCAGCGCCGGGCGCGAAAGATCAGTCCCCCTATTACGACCGCAAACAACGTGCCCAGCGAGAGCGCAAACCAGGGAAGAGGCGCATCGGTCTCCGGTTTCGCGGCGTGGAGTGGCTCGCTCGTGCCCGGGGTTGGCTCCGCGGCGAGAGGGGAACCGGCTGGTTCAGGCGGCGCGTCCGTAGGCCGCGGAGCCGTCGTCGGGGTCGGGTCCGGCTCCGGGGTCGGCGATAAGGGGGTGCTCGTCGGTTCCGGCGTCGGCGGCAATTGGCCCAAGACTACAACCGGCATATCATGATCGGTCGCGCGATGGGCCAACCGCTCCGGTGATGTGTCGAACCGCCAGCCACTGGGAAAATGGGTATTCGTGTGAACGATCGTCGCCCATCCCACTTCTTCACTCAATCGGGGGGACAACAGGATAGCGTCGATTAATTCGACCACGCCCCCGAAGTTGTAGCTGTAGCGGTCGGGCGAGGGAATCGACCCCAGAGCGTTTATGAACCGGCCGCCTTGCGCGGGGCCGGTCAGGAGCGCCATCACCGGCGACAGGTCGGTGTCGTTAAAATCGCCTAGCGCGATCAGGCGCGTCGCCGGATCGGCCGCCAGCCGTTCGGCCGCCAACTCGTTCAAGAAGACCGCCTGTCGTATCCGTTCCAGATCGGTCTCAATCTCGCCGCCGCGCTTGGATTTAAAGTGATTGACATAAATAACCAGAGGATTACCATCGACGAGGGCCTCGATTTGCAGCGGCGGCCGTCCGAAGAGCGGCTCCTGCCCCGCCGCGCACGAGACAGATGCATCGATGATTCCCGTCGGCACAGGCGAGCACGTCTGGCGTAAGACGACATCATCGATCCGGACGCGGCGCGGGTCGCTCAGTAAGGCGTTATCAATGCCCCGTGCGTCCGGCCCTTCCAGGTGGCTGACCGTATAAACAAACCCGCACAACTCCCGCAACGCCGCGACCAGCTCCCCCAACAACGCCTCATGCTCGACTTCCTGCAACCCGACAAGCGTCGGGCAGTTCAGGACACGAGCGATGACGTGGGCTAACTT
>WBZM01003403.1_pt1 | contig 12446 bp, 16 predicted proteins | sample 5204271 | NCBI WGS metagenome assembly WBZM01 (sample SAMN12344346, study PRJNA552823) | activated sludge metagenome | biome: Activated sludge suspended growth; feature: Nitrification reactor; material: Wastewater; isolation source: activated sludge from nitrification reactor of wastewater...
GCCTTGCCGGGACGGAAGCCGGGCAGGCGCGCCTGGCGGGCGTAGTCGCGCGTCACGCGGTCGAGTTCGGCGTTCACCGCCTCGGCCGGGATCTTCCTCGACTTCGTCATTGACATCCGGGTCGGCTCGCCCACCTTCGGCCAGTGGGACGTCGTGCAACTGGACACGGTCGAACGTAAGGCGGTCTATCTCTCCGAGGGACTCGGTCACGCCCTGGTGTGTCTCGAGGATGGGACCGCCATGTATCTATGCAGCGAGGTCTACAACCCCGCGGCCGAGAAGGGGGTTACCCCGTTGGACCCCACCGTGGCTCTGGACCTGCCTGCTGGCTTTGTCCCTATCGTGTCGGACAAGGACGCCGCTGCGCCGTCCCTCAAGGAAGCCCGGGGCGCTGGTCTGCTCCCCGACTACGCTCAGTGCCTGGCGTTCCGGCGCTCGCTGCGCGGCTGATCCGTATGCCGTCCCAGCCGTCCCAGCCTTCGCGAGCGGACGAACCGACCCCAAAGGCGCCACGGCGGCATACCGCTATCCACGTGGCCACGTCTGCGACCCAACGATTCAACGACATCGCCCGTTCGGTGCGCGCACGGTCCCAGCCTGCCCCGCAATCCCGGGTGTCCCAGGCGGCCAGCTTGGCCCGCGCTGCGGCGAATGCCGCGACTTCGCGGGCTCGCGCCCTGCCCGCCAAGGTGACGCTTCCGCGCCCTGCCCACCTCCCACGTCCTGGGCTCGCCACGGTCCACGGGCGCTCCATGGAGCCCACTCTGCATGAGGGTGACCGGCTGGTCGTGCTCTGGGGTGGCCCAGTCATCCCCGGACGACTGGCCCTTGTGCGTCTGCCCGACAGCCCGGGCGGGCCTCGGCCCCTGTCGGTCAAACGCGTCTCAGGTCCAGAGGCGGATCGCCCGGGTTACTGGTGGATCGAGCGGGACAACCCGCGGGAGGGCGTCGACTCCTGGCAAGTGGGCGGCATACCGGGGTCTGACGTGGCCGCATTAGTCGTGGCGCGGATCCCCGTTCTCCCCGCCCTACGAGGTTCACTACGACGGCTCAGCCGGGGTAGGTTGGGGTGATCCGGAGAGCCGCCCGAGGCCCCCACCGGATCGACGACGAAGGGACATCCACCATGCGTTTGCGCTTGTTCGCGAAGGCCGTCACGGTCAGCGCCCACTGCGACCTGCCGTGCGGCGTGTACGACCCCGCCCAGGCCCGCATCGAGGCCCAGTCAGTCAAGGCCACCATCGAAAAGGCCCTTGCCAGCGACGACCCTGACTTCAAGACCCGTGCCATGCTCGTCAAGGAGCAGCGCTCCCATCTGGTCAAGGAGCACCTGTGGGTGTTGTGGACCGACTACTTCAAGGCCCCGCACTTCGAGAAGTACCCCCAGCTGCACACCCTGTTCAACGAGGCCACCAAGGCGGCCGGCGCCGCTGGCACCAAGGGCTCGTGGGACGTCGCCAAGGCCGATGAGCTGCTGGCCAAGATCGACGAGATCGCCGCGATCTTCTGGGAGACCAAGAAGGCCTGAGCGTCAGGTCAGTGTCACTGCCGCGGGCGCGGCGCGGCATACCGGACACCCGGAAGGGCCCCGACGGCGATCGTCCCGTCAGGGCCCTTTCGTATGCCGTCGTGCCAGGACTCGCACGAGCGCGTCGACCACGCGGGGGTCGTATTCGTATCCGAGGCCGAGGTGGATGCGTTCGACGGCCGCATCCCGCCGTCGGGCTGCGATAGAACCTCCGACGAGGTCGTCGTAGGCATTGGCCACCTTGACAATTCTGCTCAGCAATGGGACGTCTTGCCGCCGCTCGCGAACGACCCGATATGGCGTCGCCTGCTGCTCGACCGCGGCGGCCACTTCGGGGGGCAACCCGGCTTCGCGCACGATGTCAGCGCTGTCCGAGGCGATCCGGCGTTGGTCGGCGGGGGCGGCCATGAGCGTGGCGCCGGCCGGGATCGGGGCACGCAGGGCGACCTGGCCGATATCGTGCAGCAGCGCAGCATTCTCCAAATTGCGGATCTCGCGAGAGCCCAGACCCAGCTCGCGGCCGATCTGAACGCAGAGTTGGGCAACCCGGTCGGGATGGCCGGCACGGGTGAAACCGCCGATCTCAGTGAGCCGGGAAAGCACTCGGACGCTCTGCGAGTACGTCCGGCGGATCGCGGCATACTGCCGCAGCGCGAATTGGGTGAGGACGAGAGGGACCAGGAACAGCGGCAAAGCCAGCACCCCCATGGGGCGCTCGGCCAGGGCGATGAGGGCGCCGGTGGCGCTCAGCGCCAGCCCCAGCCCAGCGCCGGCCCTGATCTCGTCGAGCAACGCTAGGCGCAGGCTTCCGGACGAACGGGCTGCCTCGACGAACGCCGAGAGCACCAGGAAGGTGATCAGGCCGACTGCGGCAACTGCGGCCAGGACGACGGCCACCAGCCACCGACTGCCGACCCAGCCCGCGTCGACCTCCAGGAGCGTCTGGCCAGACCAGAGCGGAATCCACCGGAAGATGACCGCGGTCACGGCGATCGCGAGGAAACGGGCTGCCATCGCGTCGGAGTGCATGGATCGCCCGCGCACCCGGTGCGGCAAGGCACCGCAGATCATGGCCAGACCGCTCACCGCGATGATGGGGCTGGGGCTGAGCGTGGTGAGGTCAATGGTCCACGACCGCGAAGTGAGCGCGAAGGCAAGCCCCGCACCGAGGGTCATGGGCGCAAGCTGGCGGCCCTCGTCAATCCCGAACCGGTAATACTCGCCGATGCCAATGAGTAGCGCGAACGCCGAGACCACGGGCCAGGTGTCGACAAGGTGCACCACATCCCGGAGTGTGAGCGCCAGGGCGATACCGCCGACAACGACCGCCAGCCGAACCGGCCAGCCAAACGACCGAGGTGAGGCTTGTGCCTGCGAGTTGAGCCGTGACGGTATGGGTGACGTAGTCATCCGTGCTGGCCAGATCGCGTTGCAGGTTCCAGACCGGCCAAGAGATCAGAGACGGACGGATCATCGTGGTCCCAGGGGGGACCGTCAGCCAAGCCAAGACTCTGGGCGTTTTGAAACTGCGACGGGTTGCTTTCCACGACGCGGGCGAGCGCCGCCACGACACCGGGATCCAAATGGCTGCCGGCGCGCACCTGAAGGTCCTGGACCGCCGCGGCGATGGGGAGCGCCTCGTGCCCTGGTCGACCACGCGACACACTGTCGAGCGCGTCTGCCACAGCGATGATCCGGGACGCTAAGGGGATGGCATCACCGGCCAGCCGCGAGGGGTAACCCCGCCCGTCCCACCTCTCGTGATGGTGCTTGATACCTTCGAGGGAGTCCTGGAGAAACGAGATGTCATCCAGCAGAGTCGCACCCACGTTGGGATGGCCGAGCACCAAGTCCCGGTCCGATGTATCGGGGACGTCGCCCATATCGGCGCGAGTTGCGCGGGCACCCAGCCAGCCGATGTCATGCAGCATCGCGGCATACCGAAGCGACTCGATCTGTGCCGGTCCCAGCCCCATGCCCTCGGCGAGCAGGACGGCTAGGCGGGCCACCCGCTCGCTGTGCCCCACGGCATACGGGTCCCTCGTCTCCGCTGCCGCGACGAGGGCAGCAAGGGTCCTTTCGTGTGCCCGCTTCTCCTCGGCGTACTGCACGAACGCCCATTGGGCGACGAAGAGGGGGATGAGGATGAGCAGCGCGCTAAACGGGCCGACGTGGGCTGGCACCCAAAGAATGACGAACAACAAACCGACGACGCCATATCCGATCTGGGCCAAACCGGAGGTGGTGAGCATCGCGAAAAACATCGACCGGAAGGACTCACCGCTATCCACCCGAACGATCAGGGCGATACTCGAAAAGTTGACCAGGCTGAAGATCAAACTCGTTGCGAAGAACGGGACGCCAACGTGCCAGAGCAATTCACCTGGGCCGGAAACAGACGTGAGGTCCCGCGGTCCCCTCAGAAGCAGATAGACTATTCCACCTACGGAGCCGAGGATGGCACCGAGTGCCGCGTTGAAGAGCCGAGCCGGCCACCTGGTGGAGCCACGGTCGATGAGGATAGCCATCACCAACATGACGGCGCTGCCCACGGGACCCACCAACACGCAGGAGGCCAACGAGACGATGCCGCTGGCCGCGACGGCCACCCGCTCGACAACCCGGACGCGCACCACGCGGGTCACGAGCGTGAGCACAGTGAGGACCGCAAGGGCCACATAGTCGTGGGGCCAGCCGTCATAGAGCCAGCCTGCAAGGGTGAGCGCCACAGCAGCGACAAGGGCGACCGCGATGACCGCGTTCACACGGCGGGCGCGAACGTCAGCGACGACCGCCGCTTGCCCAGTCATGGACCCACGCTAGCGGGCGTAGCCCACCCGGGCGCGGCGACGGAAATGGCAACTGGTTCGCCGGCCCGGTCCAGGACTTGGGCAGTGGGTCTGAGACCCGTCACGTGGGGAACGGTTCAGGCTAGTTACGCCTGGGGGGCTCCCAGGTGAACATGGCCGTCGGGCCACCAGCCGGCGTTGCCGAGCGCCCACCCCACACGGGGGTCGTCTCCTTGGTCAACATGGCCTCGAACAGCTTCGACACGGTCTTCATGTCAGGTCCTTAAGTCTTGGGCAAAACTCGGGTAAACGATTGCAGGACAATTATTTTGGGTCAGGCGAGGGTCTTCTTGCCCGGCTCCCAGGTGAACATCGCCGTGGGGCCATCAAACGTCTTCTTGCCCGGCTCCCAGGTGAACATCGCCGTAGGGCCATCAAACGTCTTCTTGCCCGGCTCCCAGGTGAACATCGCCGTAGGGCCATCAAAGCGGGGGGACTCAGTGAACATGACAGGATCCTTTAGGTCGAGGGAAAGCAGATTGGGAAGCAGTAAGGCAGTGCGGTGAGAATCAGGAAGGCTTGAGGCCAGGTCAGGCGAGGGTCTTCTTGCCCGGCTCCCAGGTGAACATCGCAGTGGGACCATCGACCGGCCGGGCAGCGCGGCCGGCCCACACCGGGGTCGTCTCCTTGGTCAGCATGGCCTGGAACACCTTGGACATAGTCTTCATCTCAGATCCTTTGAACTTGATGGGGTGTTGGGAAAGGCAGCGCAGAGTAGCCTCCGACCGCCCACGACAATGGTGACAGGTGTCGCGCGGAGATCATCGCCCCGAGGCGAGCGCCGCAGACGTGGAGGTCCACATCGGAGTGACGTCATAGGTCAACATCGCCACGAGCACGCGGCGTAGCCGTTTCATCTGCGTCCTCGAAATCCGGGAGAGAGCCGGCTTCATAAGCCGTAACGAGCCTGAGGCGTGGCCCATCGCCCGTTATTCTGCGCCAACAAACCAGGACAATCCAGTCGAAACGCCGATGACTTCGTCGAGCTAACCCGGTATCATGCGCGGGCGACAACACGCGAGGTCGGACCGTCCGGCCGAACTACCCCGGGAGCCACACCATGAGCAAGCGATCCCGCAAGCGGCGCGCCCGCAAGAGCCACGCCGCGAACCACGGGCGTAAACCGAACGCCTAGGCGGCGACTGGCAGCTTGAGGCCTAGTCGGCCGTCTCGATCCGGATGACGGTCAGGCGACTGACGATGGCCGCTCGCAGGTTCGTTGGCGCCGGCTCCGGCGTGCAGGACCGCTTGACCATCAACTTAACCATGTGGTCGAGGTCATACTGCCGAAGGCACTCGGCACACGCGTCGAGATGAGCCCGAACCTTGGCGAAATCGCCGGGCTCCATCTCACCGTCGAGGAACTCGAAGGCGCGCAAGAGCGCCTCGGAACAATCCAGCGCCGACGGCCCGCCGTGTGGGTGGTGGTGTCCGAGGTCGGTGTTCGCACCCTGCGGCTGCGAACGGAGCTCATCGTCGATGCTCATCGCTCCTCCGCCCGCACGAATCCGCGCTCGGCGGCATACTCGGTCAGCAGGTCGCGCAACTGCCGACGCCCGCGGTGCAGGCGGGACATCACGGTGCCGATCGGCGTCTGCATGATGTCGGCGATCTCCTTGTAGGAGTAACCCTCCACGTCAGCGAAGTAGACCGCGAGTCGGAACTCCTCGGGAATCGACAGCAGGGCTCGTTTGACGTCGCTGTCGGGCAGATGGTCCAGCGCGACGTCTTCGGCCGACCGGCCCCCTGACGAGGAGTGGTTGCCGGCCCGGTGCAGCTGGTAATCCTCGATGTCCGCGGCATCGGACTGCAGCGGCTCGCGCTGCCGTTTGCGGTAGGAGTTGATGTAAGAGTTGGTCAGGATGCGGTACATCCACGCCTTGAGGTTGGTGCCCGGCTGGTACTGGTGGAACGCCGCCCACGCCTTGGCGTAGGTTTCCTGGACCAGGTCCTCCGCGTCGGCAGCATTTCGCGTGGTCCGCAACGCTGCCGAGTAGAGCTGGTCGAGCAAGGGCAACGCCTCGCGCTCGAACCGCTCGCGGCGCTCCTGCGGGGTCTCGGTGACCACATCGACCGGCGCGCCGCTTGCGGTGGAGGATGGGCCGGCCGAGCCCTCGACGTCCGTCCCGAGGTCGGACGCTGCGTCAGCCACTGGTTCGGACACATTGTCGGTGGTCATCGTGCCCCACAGTAACGGTCCTCGGTGACTGCCGGCCGCAATCGAGCCACTCGCGGCCACCGCCATGACGAACATGTCGACGCTCCTTGCGGACCAGGGGTAGGTTCGGATCGTGTCCTGCAACGTCTCCGCAGGACCCGTTCATTCCCAGGCCTCTCGGTCGTCACCCTTCGCCGCTGCTCCGCACGCTCACTCCCGTATGCCGTGCAACACCTCCGTGACCGCCGCACCGACCGCTGTTGCGGAGCCGCGCGGGATGGTGTGGGTGCCGGGGACGGCATACAGGGCGCAGGGGTGCAGCGATGTGGCGGCGAGGACCTGGGCTGGGGTGCCGAACGGATCACGCTCACCCTGGACGACCGCGACCGGAAGCCCGGCGGAAAGCACCCTGACGAGCTCCTCGGCGCGGCTCGACCCGGGTTTCCCAGGCGGGTGCAGCGGGAAGCTCAGACACAGGACAGCAGCGGCGCCGACCTTGACCGCGGTCCGGCAGGCGACCCGAGCTCCGGCACTACGGCCCGAGGCCACCCACGGTCCCCGCATGTCGGCCAGCGCGCCTCCCCGAGCGCGGAGTGCCGCAGCCACGGCCACCCAGGCGGCGTCGAGGATCGCCGGTCGGGCGGCGACCCTGCCTCCGGCGACGAGCCATGGCTGCTCAACGAGGGCGACAGCCCATCCAGCGGCGACGGCGACCTCGGTGGCCGCAGTGAGGTCGACGGTGGTGATGCTCGGCCCGGCCCCATGGCCCAGCAGGAGCACGCCGCGGGAGGCGCGTGGCCGATGCACGTGCACCCTGGCCGCGCCGACCGGGGTCGGTAGCTCTAGGACGACCGGGTCGGCTCCAGGACTCATCCGCCGATCACCTCGCCCGTCGTCGGGTCGACCACTCCCCGCAGCGCCTCCACAGGCACCGGGTCAAGCAGGTGCCGACCGTGGCCCGCCGCTCCATTGACTGCGGTCGAGACGGGGTATGCCGCGAACCTCCCCGTCAGCGCGAAGGCCAGCATGGCGGCCACCGGGTCAGGGTCGACGAGGGTCGGATCCAACCAGCGGTCCCAGGCGTCGGGCTCGAGGACGAGGGGCTGCCGGTCGTGGATGCGGTCCAGCCCCGGCTCGGCTGCCGTCGTGACGATCGTGAACGACGTGAGCCACGCCAGTGGATCGTCATTGTCGGCGACCCCCGGGTCACGCCAGAACTCGTACAGCCCGGCGAACGCCAACGGGGTCCCGTCGGTGCGGTGGATGAAAAACGGCTGTTTACGGGGCTTGCCTTTGGGATCTAGGACCGTTGGTGAGGCCTGCCATTCATACCAGCCGTCGGCTGGGACCAGGCAGCGCCGAAACAGCGCCGCCCGCGCGAACGGCCCTGCGGCGAGTGCGGTTTCGGCCCGGGCGTTAATGAAGCGCATCCCGATCTTGACGTCCCTTGCCCAACTCGGCACCAGGCCCCAGGTGAGCAGGCGCAGCTGCCGGGCCGGCTCGCCGGTGGCCTCGCCTCGGGGCGAGCGAGTGAGCACCACCGGTGCCTGCTTGCTGGGGGCCACGTTGTAGTCGGGCGTCCCCGCGGGTGGCTGCTGGGGCTTGACGAGGACGCTACGGGTCGGCTCGCCCGTCGCGACGACCTCGACGTCGAACTCGAGGACGAGGTCGGCCTGGTCCTTGGCCGCGGCATACCTCCCGCACATGGCCGACAGCGTATGCCGCGCGGCCGACGCATAGGTCGCCGAGCCTCCGGCGCTGGGCTGCACCAACTACGGTGGGGGAGTCGTCGTCCCCGTGTCGATCTGTCGAGGAAGCCACGTTGGCCCAAGCGTCACCCTCCCCTGCGAGCAGCCTGCCCGTGAGCGCCTCATGACGGCTCACGGAGTCCCCGACCACTGGCCCGCCCCTCTGGCCATCGGCCCGCTGGACGCGGTGGTGCGGCTGCCAGGGAGCAAATCCCTCACCAACCGCTACCTCGTGCTGGCCGCACTGGCGGCCTCCGGCTCCCGGTTGAGGGCACCGCTGCGATCTAGGGACAGCCTGCTCATGGCTGCTGGGCTTCGCACGCTTGGCGCCGACATCATCGACCTCCCCGGTGGCGACGGCGACTGGCAGGTTACGCCGGGACCGGTCAGAGGGGGCGGGCAGCTGGACTGCGGGCTGGCCGGAACGGTCATGCGGTTCCTCCCGCCGGTGGCCGCCCTGGCCGACGGACCGGTGCGCTTCGACGGCGACGAGGGCGCCCGACGTCGCCCCATGGGGCCGATCCTCGACGCGTTGCGAGCACTGGGAGTGGGGGTGGACGACGACGGAAGCAGCGCGCTCCCGTTCACGGTCCAGGGGTGCGGCGCCCAGGGCGTCCCGGGGGGCGCGGTCACCCTGGACGCCTCGCAGAGCTCGCAGTTCGTGTCGGCGCTGCTGCTGGCCGGTGCTCGTTTTGAGCGCGGAGTGACCGTCCACCACGATGGCAAACCCGTGCCGAGCGAACCCCACATCGAGATGACCGTGGCGACCCTGCGTGAGGCTGGGGTCGTCGTCGACGACACCGAGGCCAACACCTGGCGGGTTGAGCCGGGGCCGATCAGCGGGCTGGACGTCCTTGTCGAACCCGACCTGTCCAACGCCGGCCCTTTCCTTGCCGCGGCCCTCGTCGCGGGCGGCACGGTGCTCGTCCCCGACTGGCCGCAGCGAACGACCCAGGCCGGGGATCTTCTGCGAGAGATCCTCGCGGCGATGGGTGCCCACGTCGATTGGAGTGGCAGCGGCCTCCGGGTCACCGGAGCCGGCCCAGTCCAGGGCATCGACGTGGACCTGCACGAGGCGAGCGAACTCACGCCGACCGTGGCGGCGCTGGCCGCGTTGGCAGCATCGCCGTCGTGGATCCGCGGGGTGGCTCACATCAGAGGTCACGAGACGGACCGACTGGCCGCTTTGGACACCGAGCTCAGCGCTATGGGTGCCAACGTCGTCCAGACCGCCGACGGACTGCGGATCCAGCCAGCGCCGTTGCAGGGCGCTGTTTTCCACACATATCACGACCATCGGATGGCGATGGCCGGTGCGATCCTCGGGCTGCGGGTTCCCGGTGTGCTCGTCGAGAACGTCGGCACCACCGCCAAGACCCTGCCCGACTTCACCGGCCGCTGGGGCTCCCTGCTCGCGGGCCGGGTCGACCGATGAGCTGGGACCACCTCGATGAGTCCGACGTGCGGGTCCGCCCCGGTCGAGGCTCACGTCCACGGACCAAGGATCGCCCCGCCCACGGCGACGCGCTCATTGGCACCGTCGTCACCGTCGACCGGGGTCGCTACGGAGTGCTCATGGCCGCCGAAGTGGGCGGTCGAAAGGAGCCCGAGCGCACCCTGGTGGCGATGAAGGCACGCGAACTGGGACGCAAAGGAATTGTCGTCGGAGATGACGTCGCGGTGGTGGGCGACACCTCCGGTCATCCCGACGCGCTGGCCCGGATCGTGCGGGTCGAGCCACGCCGCACCGTGCTGCGCCGCAGCGCCGACGATGTCGATCCGGTCGAGCGGGTGCTGGTCGCCAACGCCGACCAGCTTGTCGTCGTGTCCTCGCTCGTCAACCCGCCGCCCCGGCCACGGCTTATCGACCGGTGCCTGGTCGCGGCATACGACGCGGGACTGGACCCCCTGCTCGTCCTCACCAAGGCCGACCTCGTGGCAGCGGACGACTTCCTCGGGCAGTACGCACCTCTGGCAGTCCCCTGTGTCGTCACCTCGCGTCAGCCCGACCGCATCCTCGTCGGCCTGGACGAGGTCAGATCCCGGTTGACCGGCCGGGTGTCGGTGCTCGTCGGGCACTCCGGCGTCGGAAAGTCGACCCTGGTGAACTCACTCGTCCCTGGAGCCGACCGCAGCGTTGGGCGGGTCAACGACGTCACCGGGCGCGGGCGGCATACCTCCACATCGGCCGTCGCGTTGCGCCTGCCGGACGATTCGGGATGGGTCATCGACACCCCTGGGGTGCGTTCGTTCGGGCTCGCCCACGTCGACGTGGCGCGGATCGTCACCCACTTCCCCGACCTCGAACCGGGCACCGACACCTGCCCGCGAGGGTGCACTCACGACGAGCCCGATTGCGGGCTCGACGGATTCGTTGCCCGCGGTGGATGCGGCCCCTCGGGGGCCGCTCGACTGGACTCGTTTCGACGGTTGCTCCGCGCCCGCTCGGGTGACCCCGACCCAGAGATGTCCGCCGACTGAACGAGAAAGGCGCCATGAGCCAGCCCCCCAACCATTCGACCACCCCCGGTAGGGACGCGGATGTGACGTTATCCGATCTCCCCCCTGGCAAAGTCACCCCTGGGCATGCGACCAAGCCCACTGCCAGGGCCGTGGGGACCATCCCCGTCGTCGGCTCTTTCGTGGGGCTGCTTGCTGGCGTGCTCTCCACTCGGGAGACCTATGAGTCGGTCCAAGCGGGTCGCGGGGCGGCGGCGTTTGACGAGCCGGTCCAGGCGTGGATGGTCGCCCACCGGACGCCCTGGCTAGACACCGCCGCAACCTGGTTCACCAACCTCGGCGGAAAGGTCGGGATGACGATCCTGGCCACGCTCACAGTCCTGACGCTCGCCCGCTGGTGGCGGACCTGGACGCCCATCGTCGTCATGGTGTGGGCCACCGCCGGGTCTCTGACGATGACGACCGTCGGCAAGGACCTCACCGCCCGCGCGCGGCCCCCGGCCGAACAGGCCGTCCCGCCGCTGGAGACCTCGCCGTCGTTCCCCAGCGGACACACCCTCAACGCCGTGCTCATCACGAGCATCGTCGCCTACCTCGTCCTGCTCTATGTCCGAAGCCGCCGCGGGAGGGTGCTCACCTGTGTGGCGCTCGCCGTCTTCGCTGTGCTGATGGGCCTGTCGAGGGTCTACCTCGGCCACCACTGGCTCACTGACGTCCTGGCCGGCGCAGCCGTCGGCGGAGCCTGGGCTCTCGCGGTGATCCTCGGGCACTGGCTATACGTCAGGTTGCGCACCAGGGACCGTAACCCGACGGTTCGCGACGTTGCCCAAGACCACCGCGACGACGTCGAGGCGACGGCCGGCGGCTAGGGCACCCCGCCTGGCGCCGCCCACGTGTCGCCGCCCGAGTGGCGCGCCGGAGCCACCGGAGCCCTGGTGGGTGGGCGGCATACCTCTAGCCTGTGAGGGTGAGCTATGACGACGACTTGCGCCTGGCCCATGTTCTCGCCGACGCCGTCGAGCGGGTGACCATGGCGCGGTTCCGCGCCGAAGACCTTCGGGTTGAGACCAAACCCGACCTCACCCCGGTCAGCGACGCCGACCGCGCCGCCGAGGAGCTCATCCGCCACCAGTTAGCCCGCACCCGGCCCCGTGATGCCGTCGAGGGTGAGGAGTTCGGGACGACTGGGCACGGGCCGCGCCGTTGGATCCTCGACCCCATCGATGGGACCAAGAACTTCGTCCGCGGCGTGCCGGTCTGGGCGACCCTCATCGCCCTCGTCGACGGCGATGAGCCGGTCGTCGGGCTGGTCGCCGCCCCCGCTCTGGCCCGCCGGTGGTGGGCCGCCAAGGGCACGGGCGCGTATGCCGGTCGCAGCCTGTCGTCCGCCCGTCGCCTGCAGGTGTCGGGGGTATCGCGCCTGGCCGACGCCTCGTTGTCCTACGCCTCCTTGGCGGGCTGGGCCGACATCGACCGCCGCGAGGACTTCCTCGAGCTGATGGATGCCTGCTGGCGGACCCGCGCCTATGGGGACTTCTGGTCCTACATGCTGCTCGCTGAGGGCTGCGTCGACATCGCGGCCGAGCCGTCCCTTGCGGTCTACGACATGGCCGCTCTCGTTCCCGTGGTGACCGAGGCTGGCGGTACGTTTACCGGGCTGGACGGGCGGCCGGGGTGTTGGAGCGGCAACGTGGCCGCGACGA
>WBZM01003405.1_pt1 | contig 12443 bp, 7 predicted proteins | sample 5204271 | NCBI WGS metagenome assembly WBZM01 (sample SAMN12344346, study PRJNA552823) | activated sludge metagenome | biome: Activated sludge suspended growth; feature: Nitrification reactor; material: Wastewater; isolation source: activated sludge from nitrification reactor of wastewater treatment...
TTAGCGTTGACGACGACGGCCTGCTCCAGCGTCTGGAAGCCGTCCATCTCGACGCGCAGGGTATAACTGTCATCGGCCACGGCCAGGCTGTAATTGCCGGTCGAGTTGCTGGCGACGGCGGCCACCGGCTGATCCTTGAGCGTCACCCTGGCGCCCCAGACCGGTGTAGCGCCGCCGGTGGTAATCTGTCCAGAGAGCTGATACACTGCTTTGGCTGTCAGGTCGAAGTCCTGCACAGTGTCGGCGTTCTGCGCCACGGCCACACCGCTGGCGCTGCCGGGCTGGTAGCCGTAGACCGTGACCTGCATCTCGTAGCTGCCCTGGCCGATGGTAAAGCTGTACGCGCCGTTGGCGTCGGTGAGCTGGCGGACGGTCTGGCCGTTGCGGGTGATGGCAACCAGTGCGCCCGGCAGGGGCATGCCGTTGCCCATCACCACGCCGCGCAGCACGCCGGCCTGGTAGACCATGTCGGCCGCCGCCTTCACATCCAGCCGGCCCCAGCCGAAGGTGTTGTTAGGGATCTGCAGGCCGCTGACGCCGCCGCAGCTTTGGGTGCTGCTGGTCAGGGGCACAGCGGTACCGCGCAGCAGCGCCTCGGTCTGCGCCACCTTGCCCACCAGGTCCGGCTCCAGCGACCAGAGCAGTGCCACCGCGCCGGCGTTGTGCGGGCCGGCCATGCTGGTGCCGCTGAGAAGGCCATAGGAGCTGTCAGACGTCGACGTGGACGAGTTGATGCTGCTTCCTGGCGCGCTGATCTCCGGTCCTACTGCGCCCGTGAACGGGTTCGGCCCGCGGCTGGAGAAGGAGGAGATGGCGTCGGCGTTGGTGGTGGACCCGACATTGAAGGCGGTCAGGTTATCGCCGGGCGAGCCCAAGGTGCCGCAACTGGAGCCGTTGTTGCCGGCAGAGAAGGAGTTGAACACGCCGGCTGCGCGCAGGTTGCCGATGGCTGTGTTGAAGTAGGTGTAGCCGCCCGGCCCGCCCCAGGAGTTCTGCACCACGTGCGGCCGCATGGCCGGGTCGGGGTCGCTGCCATCCAGGCGGGTCGGCGCCAGCATCCACTGCATCGCGCCGAGCAGCGCCTCGTCGTTGGGGCAGCAGCCGTAGGCCGCAATCCACTTCGCGGCTGGCGCCACGCCGACCTGATTCACCTGGCTGGCGTCCTCGCCCACCTCGGTGCCCATCACATGGGTGCCGTGGGTGCCCTCGACCGCGGCCGGGAAAGACGATGGGGCGCCGCCTACGCTGGCCAGAGAGCGGGCATCCCACCAGTCGTAGTCGTTGTCGAAGGGGCCAGCCGGTGTGCCGGTGGTGTTGCCGCGGTACTGGCGCACCAGGGCCTGGTGGCTGTAGCGCACGCCAGTGTCGATGTTGGCCGCGACGATGCCCTGGCCGCGTGCGCCGTAGGTGCTCCACACCTGGTCGGCGCGTATCTTAGCCACGCCCCAAGCTACTGCGGCCGGGGCGTCGTCGCCGGGCGCACCCTCCTCGATGGGGTCAGGCGGCACAGGCTTACCCTCAAGGGCGATGGCTTCGACGCCGGCGAAGGCGGCCATGGCCTCGGCGGCCTGCTGGTCGCCCTGCACCACAATGGCATTGACAATCCAGTAGGGTTCGAAGTAGCTGACCGCGCCGGGCAGGCGGCTACCGTTGTAGGCATCGACCAGCGCCGCCTGGGAGCGGCTGGCCGTGCTGGTCAGCGCGTCGAAGACATACTGGCCCTTGGCTTCCCAGTCGTCGATCTTGTCTGCCGCCGACAGATCAGCCTGTTCGGCGAAAAGGACCACGAAGCGCGTCTGGCCGTCGGCGGCCGCGGCGAAGGCGGCGCGCAGGGCAGGGTCGATGGGGGCAGCCTCGGCTACGGCGACCGGCGTCAGCGGCGCGGCGCTGAAGGGGCTGAGCAGGCCGCCGCCGAACAGGGCCAGCGACAACACAAGGGCGATGGAAAGGAACTGGAGACTTATACGACGGTTCAAGGCTGCCTCTTGGGGGTGGAGTAGTGGTGCATGAGCGGGCTCGGTCGGAGACCGGCCCGAGCGCTGGCGATTTGGCCAGGCTCGGTCAGAGACCGGCCCGAGCACTGATGGTTTGGCCAGGCTCGGTCGGAGACCGGCCCGAGCGCTGGTGGTCTGGCCGGGTTGAGCATGGCCAATCGTAACACATTTGGCAGCAGCCGTCAAAAGGCCACGCTTCGGCGTCCTTTGGCCAGGGAGGGTCTGTGTGCTATACTGCCGGCATGTCGATCCTGGAACCCTTGCATCCCCGCTTTGTGCATTTCCCTGTCGCCCTGCTGATCACAGGCAGCGCCCTGGCCCTGGTTTATCTGCTGGGCTGGCGGCGGCCGGCGCTGCCGGTGACGGCCTGGATCATCCTCCTTCTGGGCTGGCTGAGCGTCTTTCCGGCCGTCATCAGCGGACTGGTCGACCGCAACGCGGCGCCTGATGATCCGGCAGTGCTGGCCGCGCTCAACCCGCACATTGCAGCCGGCTTTGGCCTGCTGATCGTCTACGGCCTGCTGCTCTACGAGCGCCTGCGCAACCCGGCCGTGCTGGATCAGCCGCAGCGGCGCTGGTGGATGATCGGGTTGTTGCTGCTGGGCCTGGCGCTGCTGGCGGTGGAGGGCTGGTTGGGGGGTAAGCTGGTCTATGAGTTGGGGGTCGGCGTGCAGGGTTGACGGGCGCGAGCCGGCGCCTGCGGTTCGTTGATCAAACGCCGGGTGGGCAACAGCCAAACGGGCCAGCGCTGGAGCGCTGGCCCGTTTGGCTGTTTATGCGTTTCACTCGCCTGCGGCCGCGGGCGCCTCTTCGTCCGGCGGCGGAGGGCTGCCGGCCAGGCGCCACGCGCGCTGCACGCGATCGTATGGCACTTTGTTGGTGCGGCGGCAGGCGGGACAGGTGACGGGCGCCGACTTGGGGCGCTTGTCGCCGGCGGCCTGCACGGCCCGCGCCAAGTCACCGTCGCCAAGGTTGATGGGAGCACGACAGTACGTGCAGGACAGGTTCAACATAGTGATCTCCTTCAATCTGCGCCGGCTGGCGACGGCGCATCGATGGTTACACCGTACACCAACCGGGCGCGCTTGTCAAGCTGGCATGCCAAGGCGCAAGCAGGCGGGTCTTCGTGGAACAATCCGCCGGATTGTTCGGGCGCAATCCAGCGGATTGCGCTACCGAGAGCCGCCAACCTGGATCAGGGCGTGGTCTGGCCAGCGCGCAACTCGCCTACTGCTGTGAGACTATCTGCCAGATGCCCTCGGTCAGGTGCAGAACCGACATGCAGTCCGCGCAGGACGCCTCATCGTTGGTTGTCTTGCGCGCGGAATGGCCGCAGGAGGGACAGACCACCAGGGCGCGCTGGGCTGCCTGGCGCAACAGGGTGTGCATGACGGCCGTGGGGCTTGCCAGACCCATTTCCTGTTGCAGGGCAGTCACCGCTTCATGCTCTTCCGGGCTCAGATTAAGCATCATTTCGTCGTTGGTTGGGGCGGGCATGGAGATGGTCCTTTCCAAAGTATTATCGGGATGGGTCATGAGCAGGCAGCAAAGGCGAGAATACTGATCAAGGCTTTGCCTGCCAGGTCAGTGCTATTGGTGCTCCTGGGGCGCAGGTGCGACATAAAGGTGGAAACCTTCGCGGCCCACGACCACCAGGTGGGAATCAACCGGCGCAGGCCCGTTGATATTGCGCAGTTCGGCATCCCATAGTTCGCCCTGCACCAACACTTTACCTGCCGGGTTTAGGGCGAGAGCTGTATGGCAAGCAGAAGCAGGACCAGCCCAATCAGGCGTGTCCATCGGCTGTGGAGCAAGGTGTTCAACACGCGATGCGATCTCTCGTTGGCCATACCGAATCTCCACCCCTATTTTACCCGAAACACCAGGCAAGCTCAAGCGAGCCAGCCCCCAATTCCAGTCACAACAGCGAGGTAGGGGCCGATTTGCGTCACAGATGGGCTGGCTGCGGCCAAGACCGGTTCCTTGGCGCCGCCCAGCCTGGGCCGAAGTCTGGGAAATGGCTTTTCAAGCAGTTGCTGAGAGCTGATCAAGGATCGGAGCGAATCTCTCTGTGCACCAATCGATCTGGCTGGGGCTTAGCTCGTCCTCCCAGGCGCCGATTTTGCCCCGGCGAAACGTTGCGGCTTTGGTGTCGAACGCGTGCTGGCAGACGTGTTCGATCAGGCTATCGTCAGGGTGCAGCGCCAGAAACTGGCACACGTCACGAATCGCATCTCGTTGGGCGGCAGTCGATCCATCGCCGCGCTCCCCGATCAGCGCCTCGAAGCGCAAGAGCAGCACATCAGGCTCGCGCCGCCAGTCGAGAATCGACTCGAATCCCTGGCGCAACCCCAGGATGGGCGCGCCGCTATGCGGCCCTTGGCCGCCATCCACCGCCAGGATCAAACGCTGATCGGGCGGCAGGCTGAGGAAATCCCGGCTGAGCACATGCTGTGGCCGCGTCACAAAGTGCAGGAAAGAAACCAGTACGTCGCGCGGGTCGCGCACGATCATCAGGTTCTTGAGGCCGGCTGCGCGCACCAGCCTGGCCGTGGCCTCGGTCCAGGGCAGATGGCCTGAGAGGTAATGGCCGGGAGGGATGGCGTGCAGCCACTGCGCAGCGAGGCTGACGGGCACCTGGACGGGCAACGTGACATCGATGGGGATGGTCTCCCGCTGCCCGTCGATCCCGGTCAGCCCGTACAGGCGTCGCTTCCAGTGGCGCTTGACCCGCAGATGCGCCAGGACCACCGGCGTTCCGATCCCCAGCCGGTCCTTTATGCGCGGCCACAGCGCATCATGGCGGCCAAAATCCTGGTAACCCAGCAGACTTACGACGTGGGTGAGCAGGTGAGTGCCGCTCTTGGGCATGGAGTTGATGAGCAGGCGCTGTGGTTGCGGCATGGGACAGTCTGGTTGCGGGGGGTAGAAGATCGGCGCGGCGGTCGGGGTGTACCAAGAACAACGGGCTTCCAGCCATGCCGGAAGCCCGTTGCCAGTTACAGGGTAACCGCTAAGGGATCAGGGGGTGCTGTAGGCGTTGTACCCGGCAGCGTAGCTGGGGCCGAACGACGGATTGCTGAAGGCGTTCTGATACCACTCGGACACAGCCACCAACGGCTGGTTCGAGGTGATGTACATGCTGCCTTCCCAGTTGTCGCCCAAAGCCGACAGGGAACTGCAGTCCACGCGGGTGTGGCGGGTTAGCGCCTGGCCAGCAGGGATGTTGCGGTTCAGTTCCTGGGCAGCCAGGGTGCCGTTGCGGTTGTAGTAGTAGATGTCCACGTCGGTGGCGTTGTTGGCGGTGGGATTCTGGATGCGGATGATGGAGAACCGCTGCCAGTTGAAGCCGCCGTCACAGACGCCGCGCTTGTAGATCGACGGCAGGAACGTCTGCTGGCCGGCGGTGGCCGAGCCTGCGCCGGAGAAGCCGACGGAGATGGCGTCCGTAGGACGCTGGTTATAGGCAACGACGGCGATATCGGTGTTGTTGCTGGTGCTCACGATCACAGAGCCGGCCCAGGAAGCCTGGTTGGCAGGATCGGTGTCGCGCCGGAGCTGGTTGAACAGCGACTGCTGGTAGTCGTTGCCAGCGCGGGTGCTGGCCGCCACGGCAGCGCCGGGGTTGACGGTCTTGGTGGGCAGCGTCAGGTTAGACATGTTGCTGGTCTGACCGACGAACTGCATGTTCACCTGGCACGGTGTGGCGGAAAGGCACTGAACCGTGACCACAGACAGACCCTGCCAGTACTGGTCGGCGTTCGGGGGCGCCGGATTCCAAGCGCAGTTGGTGCAGCGCCGCTCGACCGAGGGGACGTAGATGCGGGATGCGCCCGAGGCCACAGCGCTATAGGCAGCCGCCCAGTTGACCCAGTGGTTGGTGGCGGCAGCGGCGATCTTCTTGCCGTTGGTGGACTCCACCTTGACCGCGCCGCTCCAGAAACACTGGCCGGCAGCGCAGTTGTTCTGCCAGAACGAGGTGCCCTGAAGCTGGTTGAAGCTGCGGACATCGAAGTTTTTCGAACCCAGGGCCGGGAGCGTGTCGTTGACCTGAAGATCGGTGTTGCCGGTGCGGTTGATGAAGGTCAGGCGGATGTTGGCCTGGCTGCCCTCGGTGTTCTGCACTGCAAACTGGGTGAACTGGGAGTTGACCGAGTAGACCGCATAGGGCACGTACATGGTCGTGGCGCCAGTCGGGAAGCCCGTGTAGGCATCGGCAGTCTGGCCATCGATGGAGTTGCCGTTGGTCCACAGGATTTCGGCCACGGCGGCCACTTCACCGGCGGATTGAACCGTCATCGAGCCGCGCCAGTTGTCGCCCAGTGGGGTAGCGGCGCTGGCTGCAAAGCGATACGAGCCCCTGGAAGCCAGGTTGGTTGGCGCGTTGTACTCAGGGGAGCCGTTGGTGTTGTAGTAGATAGCCGTGGCATCGGTGGCCGTTGTCCCCATGTTCATAACTACCACGTCCGTGTTGCCGCGGCCGGGGTCGGGATCGGCTGCAAACACAGGCGTTGCTGCCAACACGAGAACCAGGACCATGCCTAGCAAACTAACCATCTTCTTCTTCATGTGATCGTTCTCCTTTCGGATATTCCTGGGTGCGTGTCGCAGTCAACGAACGCACACAGCCTGTTTCGAGCTTTCATCTGCCACCATAGCACAGAAAAGGGTCAGAATCAATACCACTTTCGGGGTATTATGGCCAGAATCGCCCCCGCACGAGCCAGAGATTTCGAAAATTGCCGGTCCCGGACAAGAAGCGGCTCATGCGCCGCAACGCCGCTCGCGACGTATGCGCGACGATTTCCGAGATCTTTCCAGGCAACCTCTAAAAAGCGCCCCGTCCGCGCACGACGACTCCAATGGTGCGCCACAGGATCTGCACATCCAACAGTGGCGAGTAGTTCTGGATGTAGTACAGGTCGTCTTCGGTGTGCATGTGCATCAGGCGCTCGCTGCGTCCGTTGATCTGCCACCAGCCTGTGATGCCCGGCGGCACGGCGAAGCGGCGTCGCTGCCAAATCTCGTAGTTGTCCACCAGCCACGGCAGCTCAGGCCGCGGGCCTACCAGGCTCATCTCGCCGCGCAGCACGTTGAAGAGTTGCGGCAATTCGTCCAGGCTGGTGCGCCGGATGAAGCGCCCCACGCGCGTCACGCGCGGGTCGTCGGGCGTCTTGTGAACGATGACGCCGTTGCCCAGCCGCGTGGTTACCGTGCTGCTCATGCGGTCTGCACCCACGACCATAGAGCGAAATTTATACATCCTGAACGGCCGGCCGTTTTCGCCGATGCGTTCCTGGATGAACAGCGCCGGACCCGGGCTATCCAGTTTGATCGCCAGCGCCACCAGCAACAGTACAGGCCAGATGACCAGCAGGATCAGGAAGGATACGACCAGGTCAAAACTGCGCTTGACGACGCGGTCGAACCCATCGATGGCCGGGTCGCGCAGTCCCACCAGCGGCAGACCATTGAAGTCCTCGACCGTGGCCCGACTCATCACCAGATCGAGATAGTCGGGCACCACACGCACGCGCACAGGGAAGTCCTGCAAGGCAAGCACCAGCCATTCGATGGCGCCGTGGCCGCGCAGCGGCAGTGCGAAGATGACTTCGTCAACCTCTTTGGCTCGCACCACGCCTGGGGCGTCTCGTATGGTTCCTAACCTCGGCCCAACCGGATTTTCGGAATGGACCGTCTCTGTTTCGTCATCGACGCAGCCAACCAGGCTCAATCCCGCAGCGGCCTGAGCCCGTACACCCGTTGCCACCTGTTGCGCCAGCCGGCCTGCGCCTACGATCAGGATGCGCCGCGGTATCTGCTCCTGGCGGCCGGCAAAGCGCAGCGTTGCCCGCAGCGCCACGCGCAGCCCAAGCAGCAGGGTGAGGTCGGTGACAACGAAATAGAAAAAGAGCCGCCGGGGCACCTCGCGAAACGTCAGGTAGAGCACGCCGGCAAAGACCAGACAGGCGACGCCCACTGCCCAGGTAATCACCTGCGCCTCGCCCCAGGCGCGCTGACTATGGCGAGCGTCGTAGACCTGCGCCAATGTGAAGGTAACACCCCAGATCAGCGCCAGCATCAGATAGACCGGCCACGGCTGCGCCGCTTCGTCCCACGTCAGTTGAACACCGAAGGAGAGCCAATAGCGGGCTTGCACAGCCGTGAAGAAGGCTATCAGAGTGACGAGCAGGTCCGAGATGCTCAGAAAGATGATGGTATTCGTGTCAAGCTTGCGCATTCCAGCGATACCTCACAGTCATGCCACAGGGATGGGCCAGACCGGCAGCGATTATACCATAGCGCGGCGAGTCTGCTCAAGTCTCTGGAGCAGGTATCGCAAGCATTAAACTGGATTTCAACCGACGAAAGACATACACTATCAGGAACCACAGGCGCTGTTAAGGGCGTCTAAGCCTGAGATTGGAGTACACCCATGAAAACCCTTGTGCGCGTTTTGCTGCTGCTTATTATCTTGCTGCCCGTGCTGCCTCAGGGCGAGGCTGCGGCCCAGCCGCCTGCTCCTGCTGCCCATGTGCAGCCAGAGGCCTTCCCTCCTGCACCTGACGATAGCGGCGAGTTGAATGCCCTGCGCCGCCAGGCCATGGCCATGCCGCCGGACGCAGCGGCCGCCGCAACAGCCGTCAGCCTGGGCCAGCCCGGACTCAGCTATCGCTACGACGCGACCGCCGGTCAGACTGATCTGCCCTACCAGATCGACACGCAGCACCTCAACCGCCCCAGCGGGCTGGCCGTGGACAGCTTCGGCTTCGTCTACGTGATCGAAGAGCGCGGCTTCCGTATGATCAAGTACAACGCCGCCGGCCAGAGCCAAATGACCATCGGCAAGCCGGGTCAGCCCTGGTATCACGCGGACTTCCTGGCCTATCCCCAGGATGTGGCGGTGGCAGCCGATGGCGCGCTGTGGATCGCCATCCAGCACGGCGTCAAGCAGCTCACGCGCCAGGGCGCGCTGATTCAGACTCTGCCGACCAGCAGCCCCTGGACGCCGGGCGCAAGCAACACCCGCTTTCGTTACCCGCGCGGGGTCGCGCTGGACACGGCGGGCAAGCTCTACGTCTCGGATAGCGGCAACCAGCGCATCCAGGTCTACACCGTCTCCGGCGGCGCGCCGGTTTATCATTCCACCGTCGGCGAGACCGGCGTACAAGGCAGCGATAACGGACACTTCAACTTCCCTGCCCACATCGCGCTGGATAGCAGCAATCAACTGTATGTGGCCGATCGGGACAACGCGCGTGTGCAGCGCTGCGCGCTGGCCGGCGTCTGGTCATGCATCACGTTTCACGGCACGGGCAGTCCTGGCGCCGGGGCCGACCAACTGGCCAGCCCGGAGGGCGTCACGGTGGATGGCGCGGGCAACGTCTGGATTGCGGACAGCGGCAATGGCCGCGTCAAGAAGTGCACGGCCGCCGGCAGTTGCGCCGTGGTTGCCAGCGGCCTGGCCAGTCCCACCGACGTCGCCGTGTCCTCCGACGGGGTGGTCTATGTGGCCGATTGGTCCAACAACGTAGTGCAGCGTTACGATCTCAATGGGATCGCGCTGGGTGCGCTGGCCGGGGTGGCCGGCGTTCCCTACCAGACCACATCCAGCCTGTTCAACACGCCGGCCGGCGTGGGCGTGGCGGCTGACGGCAGCCTGTATGTGCTGGAGGCCTGGGGCTACCGGCTGGTCAAGCAAAACGCGGCCGGCCAGCCGCTCTGGTCTGTCGGCCAAGCCGGCGTGCCGGGCAGCGACAATACGCGCCTGGGTGCGCTTTTCCAGGGGCCGCAGGGCAGCCTTGCGACCGACGCCAGCGGCCGGGTTTACGTGCCTGACACGGGCAACCATCGCATCCAGGTCTTCAACGCCAACGGCAGCTTCAGCCGCAGCTTTGGCAGCCAGGGCGCAGGCAACGACCAGTTCGAGTGCCCCAGCGGCGTGGCCATCAGCCCGTTCACGCGCGATATCCTGGTGGTGGACACCTGCAACGAGCGGGTGCAGGTCTTCGACAGCGCCTGGAACTATAAGCAGACGCTGGGCGTGACCGGAGTGGCCGGATCCGGCGAGCGTCACTTCAACTCGCCCGGCGGCGTGGCCGTGGACGCGGTTGGCGCGGTCTACGTGGCCGACACCGACAACTATCGGGTGCAGAAATGCGTGCTGGCCGGCGGCGACTTTACCTGCACCACCTTCGTGGGCGAGACCGGCGTCTTCAGCAGCTCGTTCAACCACCTGCACCCCGTCTCTGTGGCGGTCGATGGGGCTGGCCGCGTGGCGGTGGTCGATCAGCGCAACAACCGGGTGCAGGTTTTCGACCGGCTGGGCAACTACCTGACTACCATCGGCGGCCTGTGGGGGCCGGAGACCGGCAACCTGCGCCAGCCAATGGTGGTGCAGGTGGATCAGGCCGGTAACCTCTTCGTGGCCGACATGGACAACCAGCGGGTGCAGCGCTATGCGCCGGGCGTGTCGGGCTGGTCGCAGTGGAACCTGAACGGCTTTGGCGACCCGCGCAACACCCTGGCGCTCAGCCTGGCCAACTTCAACGGCGTGCTCTACGCCGGCACGGACAACCCCAACACCGGTGCGCAGCTCTGGCGCAACTCGGCTGATACGGCAGGCCAGTGGAGCGCGCTCACCACCAACGGCTTCGGCGACCCCAACAACGGCGGCATCGACCACCTGCTGACTTTCGATGGGCAACTGTACGCCGGCACATGGAACTGGAATGAGACCACCAACAGCAGCCTGGGCGGCCAGGTCTGGCGCAGCCCCAATGGGAGCGACTGGACGCGCGTGGTCAACAACGGCTTCGGCGACCCAAACAACGGCGAGGTGGTGCGCTTTGCGGCCCTCGGCGGCTATCTCTACGCCGGCACCTGGAGCTATGCGACGGCGCGCGGCGCGGAAATCTGGCGCAGCGCCACCGGCGACGCAGGCAGTTGGAGCCGCGTCGTGACCAACGGCTTCGGCGACAGCAAGAACGAGGCCATTATCAGCATGGCCGTGTTCAATGGCCAGCTCTACGCCGGCACCATCAACAGCGTAACCGGCGGCCAAATCTGGCGCAGCGCAGACGGCGTGACCTGGAGCCCGGCGAATTCTGCCGGATTCGGCTTCAGCAGCAATTGGGTGGTGTCTGCGCTGTCGGCCTTCGACGGCTATCTCTACGCCAGCACGCGCGACGGCGGCCAGGTGTGGCGCTGCCAGACCTGCGACGGCAGCGACTGGCAGCGGATGGTCAACGCCGGATTCGGCAACCCGGCCAGCAACCGCGCCAGCGCGTTGGAGACGGCGGGCGGCGCGCTGTTCTTCGTCATCGGCAACTACGCCACCGGCCTGGAGGTCTGGCGCACGGCGAACGGCATCGACTGGCAGCAGGTAGGCTTTGCCGGCCTGGGCGACAGCAACAACCGCGCGCCGTATTGGGACAACTCCGTGCTGGGCTGGGGCAACAAGCTGCTGGTGGGCGCGTGGAACATCGCCAACGGCGGCGAAATCTGGTCATACCAGCCGCGCACGGTCTATTTACCCGTAGCGGGGCGGCAGTAAGCAGTGTAGAACAATCCGCCGGATTGTTGGGCCGCAATCCGGCGGATTGCGCTACCTGTGAGGCTGGCTCAGGTACGCCACGCGCATAACGTACAACTCTTCGTAGGAAATCGCTCCGTTCAACGCCTGAAAGATGGGGGACAGGTTGTCGGCGCCCAGCTCATCGAACAGGGCCAGCACATCCTCCTGCTGCGCCTGCGTCAGCGTGGACGCAGAACGCACACGCCCGCTGTCGACGGCGCCGCCGTGATAGTGATAGTTGGCCAGGTGTCCCATGATGGTGCTGCGCTGCACGCCGTAATGCGTTTGCAACTGCTGCACCGACCAGCCGGACGCGAACAGCTCGCCCACCTCCACAAAGCGGCGCTTGGCCCTGCGGCCGGTCAGGCCGGGCGGGGCATGCGGCGCCTTGGGCCGCTCGGCCAGGTCATGCGTGGTACAGTACTCGCACAGCACAGCCAGGAAAGCCTCACCGTAGCGCGCCAGCCTGGCCTGCCCTACGCCCTCCATCTCCAGAAGGCGCTGTGGACTCTGCGGGTAATAGGTGGCCATCTCCACCAGCGTGCGGTCGGAGAAGATCATGAAGGGCGGCACGTTGGCTGCATCGGCCAGATCGCGACGCAGGCTGCGCAGCGCTTGAAACAGCCCGGCGTCGTGCTCAGGGGCTGCCGCAGGCGCAAAGACCGGCTGCGCAGGCGCGGCCACCAGCACGGTGCGTTTGCCCTCCAACACCTCACGGCCGGCCGCGGTCAGCCGCAGGCTGCCGTGCTCCATATCCTGCGCCAGCACGCCAGCGGCGATGAATTGTTGCCCAAATCGACACCACTGCCTGTCCGAATAGTCCCGGCCGCTGCCATAGCTGGCCAGCCGGTCATGGCGGTGACGCAGGACCT
>WBZM01003406.1_pt1 | contig 12442 bp, 9 predicted proteins | sample 5204271 | NCBI WGS metagenome assembly WBZM01 (sample SAMN12344346, study PRJNA552823) | activated sludge metagenome | biome: Activated sludge suspended growth; feature: Nitrification reactor; material: Wastewater; isolation source: activated sludge from nitrification reactor of wastewater treatment...
TCACGCGCATGAGTCCGTACAAGGCTGCGCGTGCCGGTATCTCGCGGACCTTCCAGAACATCGCGCTGTTCAAGGGGATGAGCGTCATCGACAACCTGATGACCGGGCGCAACCTGAAGATCCGCAGCAATCTGCTGCAGCAGGCGTTCTGGTGGGGGCCGGCACGGCGCGAGGAATTGGCGCACCGGGCGAAGGTCGAGGAGGTGATCGATTTTCTCGAGATCCAGCACATCCGCAGGACACCGGTGGGGCGCCTGCCCTACGGGTTGCAGAAGCGCGTCGATCTCGGTCGGGCGCTGGCGATGGAGCCGAACATCCTGCTCCTCGACGAGCCGATGGCCGGGATGAACGTCGAGGAGAAGCAGGACATGTGTCGCTTCATCCTCGACGTCAATGACCAGTTCGGCACGACGATCGTCCTCATCGAGCACGACATGGGCGTGGTGATGGACATCTCCGACCGGGTTGTGGTGCTCGACTACGGGCGCAAGATCGGCGATGGCATTCCCGACGACGTCCGCGCCAACCCCGATGTGATCAGCGCCTACCTGGGCGCCAGCCACTGAGGAGACAAGCGCATGGGCTTCTTCATCGAAACCTTGATCGGCGGCCTGATGGCCGGCATGCTGTATTCGCTGGTGGCGCTGGGGTTCGTGCTGATCTTCAAGGCGTCGGGTGTGTTCAACTTCGCGCAGGGTGCGATGGTGCTCTTTGCGGCGCTGGCGATGGCCCGCTTCGCGGCTTGGATCCCTGGCTGGCTCGGCATCGACAGCGCGTGGCTGGCGAACGCCATCGCTTTCGTGCTCAGCGGTGCGCTGATGTTCGTCGTCGCCTGGCTGATCGAGCGCCTGGTCTTGCGGCATCTGGTCAACCAGGACGGGGCCACGCTGCTGATGGCCACGCTGGGGATCGCCTATGTCCTCGAGGGAATCGGCACCAGCATCTTCGGCAGCGACATCTACAAGATCGACGTCGGCATGCCGAAGGAGCCGGTGATGATCCTCGAGGGGAGCTTCGAGGGGGGGCTGCTGATCAACAAGGAGGACTTCGTCGCCGCGCTGATCGCGGCCCTGCTCGTCGCCCTGCTCTCGCTGTTCTTCCAGAAGACCGCCACCGGCCGCGCCCTGCGGGCAGTCGCCGACGACCACCAGGCGGCGCAGTCGGTCGGCATTCCGCTCAATCGCATCTGGGTCATCGTCTGGTGCGTCGCGGGACTGGTGGCGCTGGTTGCCGGCATCATCTGGGGATCGAAGCTCGGTGTCCAGTTCTCGCTGGCGACGGTCGCGCTGCGCGGCCTGCCGGTGGTGATACTCGGTGGCCTGACGTCGATCCCCGGTGCAATCATCGGCGGCCTCATCATCGGCGTCGGCGAGAAGCTCTCGGAAGTGTATCTCGGCCCGTTGATCGGTGGTGGCATCGAGATCTGGTTCGCTTATCAGCTGGCGCTGCTCTTCCTGCTGTTCAGGCCGCAGGGGCTGTTCGGCGAGAAGATCATCGACCGCGTCTGAGCCGGAGGCAAGAGCGTGCTATACAGGGAAAACGGGCAGTTCAAGACTTCCTACGCGGCCGATCAGCAGATCTTCCCGATCGCCCAGGACCGCTGGGCGATTCTCGCCGTTCTCGCCTTCGCCTTCATCGGCGTGCCGCTGCTGGTCGATGAATACCTCTTCCGCGCCATCCTGATACCGTTCCTGATCCTCTCGCTGGCGGCACTCGGGGTCAACATCCTGGTCGGCTACTGCGGCCAGATCACCCTCGGCGCCGGCGCCTTCATGGCCGTCGGCGCCTATGCCGCCTACAACTTCCACATCCGCATCGACGGTCTGCCGCTGCTCGTCTCCTTTCTCCTCGGTGGTTTGACCGCGGCCGCCGTCGGCATTTTTTTCGGCATTCCGAGCCTGCGTGTCCGCGGGCTCTATCTGGCTGTGGCGACGCTCGCCGCACAGTTCTTCACCGACTGGGTCTTCCTGCGTGTTCCGTGGTTTACCAACAACGCTTCGTCGGGATCGGTGTCCGTCGCCAACCTGCAGGTCTTTTCCTGGCAGATCGATTCGCCGGTGGACAAGTACCTGCTCTGTCTGGTGATCCTGGTGCTTTTCGCGCTGCTGGCGAAGAACATGACGCGCTGCGCCATTGGCCGGCAGTGGATGGCGATCCGCGACATGGACGTGGCGGCCGAGGTGATCGGCATCCGGCCGCTGTTTGCCAAGCTTTCGGCCTTTGCCGTCAGTTCGTTTTTCGTCGGCACCGCCGGCGCCCTCTGGGGTTTCGTCCACCTGGCGTCATGGGAACCGGCGGCGTTCTCCGTCGAACGTTCGTTCCAGCTGCTGTTCATGGTGATCATCGGCGGCCTCGGGTCGATCATGGGCAGTTTTTTCGGTGCTGCCTTCATCGTCATCCTGCCGATCGCGCTGAACCAGTTCCTGCCGGCGATCGGCAGGGTCTTCGGCATCAGCATCTCGACGGCCGGTGTGTCGCACGCCGAATTGATCATTTTCGGCGCGCTGATCATCTTCTTCCTGATCAAGGAGCCGCACGGCATCGCCCGCATGTGGTCGACCGCCAAGGAAAAATTGCGGCTCTGGCCTTTTCCGCATTGAGGGCGCCGATCCGCTCTCGCCCGTTGCAGCGCCACCCTGGCGCATCTTGCTGGACGTACCACGGTCAATACAACCAGAGGAGACATTGATGAAACTGCAGCAACTCGTTCGGATGGTGTCTGTGTCAGCGCTGGCGCTCTCTGCGTCACTGACTGCTGCGCCGGTTCTCGCGCAAGCCAAGGAGCAGTTCTTTCCGGTCCTGGTCTACCGCACCGGCGCCTACGCGACCAATGGCCAGCAGTGGGCGAATGGTTATGTCGATTACCTCAAGCTGGTCAATGCCAAGGGGGGCATCAACGGCGTCAAGATCAGTTTCGAGGAATGTGAGACCGGCTATGCGACCGACCGCGGCGTCGAGTGCTACGAGCGTCTCAAGGGCAAGGGTGGCGGCGCGACGGTGTTTCAGCCCCTGTCGACCGGAATCACCTTCGCCCTGACCGAGAAGGCGCCGGTGGACAAGATTCCGCTGATCACCGCCGGTTACGGGCGCAGCGAGTCGCAGAACGGCGCCGTCTTCACCTGGAACTTCCCGCTCCTCGGCACGTATTGGGTCGGCGCCGACGTCGCCATCCAGCACATCGCGAAGAAGGAGGGTGGTGTCGGCAAACTCAAGGGCAAGAAGATCGCGCTGGTGTATCACGACAGTCCCTACGGCAAGGAACCGATCCCGATCCTGCAGGAGCTGGGCAAGGCCTATGGCTTCGACGTGCAACTGCTGCCGGTGGCGCATCCCGGAGTCGAGCAGAAGTCCACCTGGCTGCAGATCCGGCAGCAAAAGCCCGATTACGTGCTGCTCTGGGGCTGGGGCGTGATGAATTCGACGGCGCTCAAGGAGGCGCAGGCGACCGGCTACCCGCGTGACCGGATGCTCGGCATCTGGTGGGCTGGCGCCGAACCGGACGTCAAGGATGTCGGCGACGGAGCCAAGGGCTACAGCGCGATGACCCTGCAGCACGGTGCGGAACCGGGCTCGAAAGTGGTCAAGGAGATCCTCGACCTGCTCTATGCCAAGGGGCAGGGTACCGGGCCGAAGGACGAGGTTGGCAACGTGCTCTACATGCGAGGTCTGATCTCGGCGATGCTCGGCGTCGAAGGCGTGCGCAAGGCGCAGGAGCGTTACGGCAAGGGCAAGGTGATGACCGGCGAGCAGGTGCGCTGGGGTCTGGAGAACCTCAACCTGGACCAGAAGACGCTCGATGCGATGGGTTTTGCCGGCGTCATGCGGCCGGTGCAGACCTCGTGTCTCGACCACATGGGCTCGTCGTGGGTGCGCGTGCATACCTGGAACGGCAACAAGTGGGAGTTCAGCTCGGACTGGTATCAGGCGGACGAGAAGAACCTGCGGCCGATGGTGATGCTGGCTTCGGGCAAGTACGCCGATGAGAAGAAGATCAAGCCGCGCACGCCCGAGGAGTGCAAGAAGTAGTCCGCAGACCCGCCCGGTCGCGGTTCGCTGGCCGGCCCGCCTGCGTGGCAGGCGAGCCGTGCCGCAATTCCGGCGCAGGAGGCTCATGAGCACCGACAACACACTTCTCCGCGTCAACAGCATCGAGGTGATCTACAACCACGTCATCCTCGTCCTCAAGGGGGTTTCGTTCAGCGTTCCGGAGGGCGGGATCGTGGCCCTTCTGGGCGGCAACGGTGCCGGCAAGACGACGACGCTGCGCGCCGTCAGCAACCTGCTGCGCGGCGAGCGCGGCGAGGTGACGAAGGGCACCATCGATCTGCGTGGCGAACGGATCGAGGCGCTGACGCCGGCCGACCTGGTGCGGCGTGGTGTCATCCAGGTGATGGAAGGGCGCCACTGCTTCGCCCACCTGACCGTCGAGGAGAACCTGCTCACCGGCGCCTATGCGCGCCGTGATGGCAGGGCAGCCATCCTGCAGACACTGGAGAAGGTCTATTCGTATTTCCCGCGACTGCGGACACGACGCAGCAGCCAGGCCGCCTACACCTCGGGTGGCGAACAGCAGATGTGCGCCATTGGTCGGGCGCTGATGGCGAATCCGCGCATGGTCCTGCTCGACGAACCGTCAATGGGACTGGCGCCGCAGATCGTCGACGAGGTCTTTGGCATCGTCAGGGATCTCAACCAGAAGGAGGGCGTGACCTTCCTGCTCGCCGAACAGAACACCAACATGGCGCTGCGTTATGCCGATTTCGGCTATATTCTCGAGAACGGTCGTGTCGTCATGGAGGGCGCGGCCAGGGATCTGGCGGCCAACGAGGATGTCAAGGAGTTCTACCTCGGTCTGTCGTCGGGTGGGCGGAAGAGTTTTCGCGACGTCAAGCACTATCGCCGACGCAAGCGCTGGCTGTCGTGACGGGAGAAGCAGTACGGAAAGGGCAACGAGTGCGGTTCTCTGCGTCCTCCTGCTGTTCACTTCGCTCATCGCCAGTGCCGCACCGCCCGCGTCCGGCGAGCGTCGGCTGCCGCAACCGGGCGACTGCGTGCTTCTGCGCGAGGGCGGTGACGGCTGGGTACTGCGGGCGCCGACCTACTGGCTGCGGGGTACCATCGCCGCGCTCGTGCCGCAGCGACGCCGGGCTGAGCTCTGCCCGCAGATCGGCAAGCCGTTGGCGGCCTACACGCGTGCCGACCATGCGCGCATGGCGGCGGCGACGCCCTGTGTGCTGACTGCGGCTGCCGTCGGCGAGGTCGACGTGCTGCGGGTGCACGTGCGGGTCGATTCCTGGGAAACGCCCTGGTCACACCAGCACAGGCCTGCCGGCTGGCTGTTCCGCGGGCAGTTTCTCGACCAGACGCTGCACAAGGGAATGGTGATCGACATGGATGCCAGCTGGCTCGAGCCCTGCGAGGCCGGATCGTGAGCGGTGCGCCGCTCGGCGGCGTGCGCGTTCTCGACCTGACACGCCTGCTCCCCGGCCCCGTCGCGACCCTGCATCTCGCCGACCTCGGCGCCGACGTGATCAAGATCGAGGACCATGCGGCCGGCGACTACGCGCGCATTCTCGGCGATGGCCCGGACGGCGTCAGCGTCTTCTACCGCTGCGTCAATCGCAACAAGCGCGGGCTGCGCATCGACCTCAAGCAGGCGAAGGGAAGGCAGGTCTTCCTGCGCCTCGTACGCGACGCCGACGTCGTCGTCGAGAGCTTTCGGCCGGGGGTCAGCGACAAGCTCGGAATCGGCTACGCTGCCTTGCGGGCGGTCAATCCGCGCCTCGTGTACTGCGCGATCACCGGTTACGGACAGACCGGGCCGCTGGCGATGGCTGCCGGCCACGACCTCAACTACATCGGCCTCGCCGGCGTTCTCGACCAGATCGGCGTCGCCGGTGGCCAGCCAGCGATTCCCAACCTGCAGGTGGGTGACCTCCTCGGCGGCGCGCTGACGGCGGTGATGGGCATCCTCGCGGCGCTCTTCGATGCGCAGCGCAGTGGCCAGGGTCGCTTCGTCGATGTGGCGATGAGCGAGGCGGTGCTGGCGCACAACCTGTTTCCCTTCTTTGCCCTGCAGACCGCCGGGCGCGTACCCGAGCGCGGCGGCGACCAGCTCAGTGGCGGCGATGCCGGTTATGGCGTCTATGCCACCGCCGATGGTCGCTTCATGGCCGTGGCGCCTCTCGAAAGGAAGTTCTGGGACCTGTTCTGCGACGCCGTCGGGCGACCCGACTGGCAAGCGCGGCACGCGGCGCGTGGCGCCGCGGCTGCCGCCCTGCGCAGCGAGCTCGCTGCGCTCTTCGCCAGTCGGGACCAGGCGAGCTGGAGCGATTTCTTCGCCGGCATCGACTGCTGCGTGACGCCGGTGCTGGATGTCGAGCAAGCGCTGCGCCATCCGCATTTCACCGCCCGCGAGATGGTTGTCGAGGCTGACGGAGTGCGCCAGTATGCGCCGCCATTGAAGCTCTCGGGCTGGGTCTTCGCCGTCGAGCGTGCAGCCCCGGCACCCGGCGAGCATGCACGCGAGATCCTGCGCGCTGCCGGTTACAGCGACGAGGAGTTGGCTGCACTGCAGCAGGAGTCGGTGATCTGAGGTTGGCAGCGCCGGCGCGCCGCGGCGCGGACGGGCTCGTCTCGTGCCACTCGCCGCCGGCGCCCGGCGACCGCCGGGGTCTCAGGTCTTTGGCGGGTCTTCCTGCACCTGCCTGGCCTGCACGGCTGCCGTCGCGGCCTTCTGCATCTGCTCCTGCATCTGCTGCAGCAGCGTCAGCGGCCAGAGCGCGGCTTGCTTCAGCGCCTCATTGCCGCTGCCGGGCTCGGCCAGGCTGCTGCCCTGGGCCTCGTCGCCGACAGCGGCCGTACCGTAGCTGCTCGCCATCTGGCCCATCGCGCGCACGGCGTTGAGGGTCACGCATTGCATCTCGAGACCCTGGATGGTCATCTGCAGCATCGACAGGTTCATCTTCAGCCAGTTCTCGACCGCCTTGAGGTCGCGGATCTTCTTCTCGATATCTTCGACGTTGAGGCTCGGGGTGACCATGCCGGGCAGGGAGACGCCCATGCTGCCCCACATTTTCCTGGCAAAGCTCAGGGGATCGGGTACGGAATTGAGGTTCGACATTGTTCTTTCTCCGGTGTGATGGGGTGAGCCATCTTAACAAAGTTGTACCGCTGGGGTTTCAAACACGGTAACAGAAAAGGCGGCTATGCCGGCGGTCGCCGACATCGACCTGGTGCGTGACGGCGATTCCGGGCACGGCGAAGCTGTTGCTGATGAACAGGCTGCCGGGGCGCATCTCCCGGACCACCTTCTCCCACAGGGCCGCCATCGGTGCTGGCGAGAGGAAAGCGTAGACGACGTCGTAGGCGGCAAGATCGGCTTGCCAGAGGTCTCCCCAGCGCCAGGAACAGTTGGCGATGGCTGCCGTACGCACGCGGCCGACCAGCCAGGTGGCCGGTGCGTTCTCGATACCGGTGAAGCAGGCGTCCGGTCGCGCGACCGCCAGCGGCTGCACGATGCTGCCAATGCCGGCGCCGAGGTCGAGGAAGCGCAGGTCGTGGCAATCGCGCGTGAGCGCGGCGAGTGCGTCTACGGTCTGCCGGCTGGAGAAGTAGAGGGGGATCTGGCCGGACAGGGCGCCACGATAGACGAGCAGCAGCAGCATGAAGCCGAGGAGGAACCAAGCGGGGTCGATCTGCAGCAGCGAGACACCCCAGGCGAGCGGCGCGAAGAGCGCGTGCATGACTCGCCACCACCAGGGCTGGCGGCCGAGCGTGGCGAGCAGCAGGGCGACGCTGCCGATCGCGAAAGCGGTCTGCGGCCACGGCAGTGGCTCGCCGCGAATGCCGTAGTAGGGCCAAGCGAGCGAGAGCACGGCGAGTGCGGCGGCGAACTGCAGCGCCAGCTGCCGCCGCGGCCCGCCCAGGGCCCCTGCCGGCGCGTCGGTGTGCTCTGGAGATGGTGCGGGCAGAAGGGACAAGCAGACGCTCCTCGATGTTGAGCGGCGCATTGTATTCCCCGTGCCGCGTTGCGCGCTCAGTCTGCCGTCGCTGCGGTGGCCGGAGCCGGCAGCAGGAGGCCTCGCAACTCCTCGCGCCGGGGCCGCATCCGGCGCACCGCGGCCGCCTTGACGTGGCCGAAACCGCGCAGCTGTTCGGGCAGCGACGCGAGTTCGATGGCGGTGGCGAGCGTCGTCCGGTCGAGGCGGGCGAGCAGCAGTTCAATGTCGGCTTCGTAGTCGGCGAGGAGTTGTCGTTCCATCTTTCTTTCCTGGCTGCCGCCGAAGGGATCGAATACGGTGCCGCGAAGAACCTTGAGCCGGCTCAGGACACCGAGTGCGTGCATCATCCACGGTCCGTAGCTGCGTTTCGCAACCGTGCCGGTGGCTGGATCGGGTTTTGCCAGCAACGGCGGTGCGAAATGGAACCGGATCCTGAAGTCGCCCTCGAACTGCTCTGAAAGTTGCTGCCTGAAAGCGGGGTCGGAGTGCAGTCGTGCGACCTCATACTCGTCCTTGACTGCCAGCAGCCTGAAGTAGCCGCGCGCCACCGCTTCGCTCAGGCGGGTCGAGCGCAGAGGCCGTTCGCTTGCCCGCACACGTTCGACCAGCCGGCGGTAACGTTCGGCGTAGGGCGCGTCCTGATAGTCGGTCAGGGCTTCGATGCGGCGCTCGATCAGTTCGTCGAGGCTGGCCGACAGCCGTCGGCTGACTGTCCGGCTCGGCGGAACCGCCAGCCGTTGCACCGTCTGTGGATCGTGCGCCGTTCGCCTGCCCCAGAGGAAAGCCAGGCGGTTCTGCTCGACGGCCGTGCCGTTGAGTTCGATGGCACGGTCGATGGCCGCCAGAGACAGCGGCACGAGTCCCTTCTGCCAAGCGACGCCGAGCAAAAAGAGGTTGCCATGGATGCCGTCACCGAGCAGGTTGCGCGACATCTCCGCGGTGTCGAGGAACAGTGGGGTGCCCTTGCCACAGGCCTCGTCGATCAGTTCCTGCAGGCGCTGTTGCGGGAGCTGCCAGTCGGGGTTGCGGGTGAACTCGGCGGTAGGGGTGCCGGCGACGTTGATCACCGCCCGTGTCTTGCCGGCGAGGAGCTTCGAGAGTGCTTCGGCGCTGGCGCTGACGACGAGATCGCCGCCGATGAGAGCGTCCGCCTCACCGGTGGCGATGCGCGCGGCGTGGATGTCCTGCGCCCGGTCGGCAATTCGCAGGTGCGAGAATACGGCGCCGAACTTCTGCGCCAGGCCGGTCATGTCGAGTACCGAGACGCCCTTGCCGTCGAGGTGGGCGGCCATGCCGAGCAGCGCGCCAAGCGTCACCACGCCGGTACCGCCGACGCCGGTGATGAGGATGTTGAATGGCCGTGTGGTATCGGCCAAGGGTGGGTCGGGAAGGGTGGCGAGCGCTTTGCCGTCGACGGCGATGGCGCTGCCACGGCGCAGCCTGCCGCCCTCGACGGTGACGAAGCTGGGGCAGAAGCCCTTCACGCACGAATAATCCTTGTTGCACGAAGACTGGTCGATCGCCCGCTTGCGACCGAACTCGGTATCCACCGGGACCACCGACAGACAGTTCGACTGCACGCCGCAGTCGCCACATCCCTCGCAGACGGCCTGGTTGATGAACACTCGCCGGGCCGGGTCGGCAAGCTTGCCGCGCTTGCGGCGGCGGCGCTTCTCTGTGGCACAGGTCTGCTCGTAGATCAGGATCGACACGCCACGGTGCTCGCGCAGCTCGCGTTGCACGGCGTCGAGCTGGTCGCGGTGGCGCACCGGCGTGTGCGGCGCCAAGTCGCGCACGCGACGGTACTTTTCCGGCTCATCGCTGACGATGACGATGCGGCTGATGCCTTCTGCCTCGAGCTGGCGGGTCAGCTGGCCGACACTCAGCTGGCCGTCGACCGGTTGGCCGCCGGTCATCGCGACGGCGTCGTTGTAGAGGATCTTGTAGGTGATGTAGACGCCGGCGGCGACTGCCTGGCGGATCGCCAGCAGGCCCGAGTGGAAGTAGGTGCCGTCACCGAGGTTGGCGAAGATGTGGCGGTCGCCGGAAAACGGCGCCTGGCCGACCCAGGTGACGCCTTCGCCGCCCATGTGGGTGAAGGTGGATGTATTGCGGTCCATCCAGGTCACCATGTAGTGGCAACCAATGCCGGCAACGGCGCGCGAGCCGGTCGGCAGGCGGGTCGAGGTGTTGTGCGGGCAGCCGGAACAGAAGTAGGGCGTGCGCTGGACGGTGTTGCCACTGGCCGCCAGCGTGGTCGTGGCGGTGAGGCTTTGCTGCTTGGCTTCGAGCAGTCGCAGGCGGGCCTCGATGGCCGGCGAAGTGAAGAAGCGGCCGATCCGCGCCGCCAATGCGCGCGCCACCTGCGCCACCGACAGCTCGCCGGCTGCCGGCAGCAGCCAGTCGCCTTGGCGCAGGTGGCCGCTGCCGGTTGGCAGCAGCGACCATTCACCCTTTTCGTCGAACTTGCCGACGACGCGCGGCCGGACGTCCTCGCGCCAGTTGTACAGTTCCTCCTTCAGCTGGTATTCGAGCAGCTGCCGCTTCTCCTCGACCACCAGGATCTCCTCGAGGCCCTCGGCGAAGCGGCGCACGCCGTCCGCTTCGAGCGGCCAGACCATGCCGACCTTGTACAGACGGATGCCGATCCGCGCCGCGAGTTCGTCATCGATGCCGAGCTCGTCGAGCGCCTGACGGACGTCGAGGTAGGCCTTGCCGGCGGTGATGATGCCCAGGCGGGCGGGGTTGTCGCGATCGTTGCTGTCGATCAGCACGCGGTTGAGCTGGTTGGCCCGGCAGTAGGCGAGCGCCGCGTACAGCTTGTGGTTGAGCAGCCGCGCTTCCTGTTGGAGGGGCGGATCGGGCCAGCGGATGTTGAGACCGTGCGGGTCGCCGGCCGGCATTTCGTAGTCGTCGGGGACGCGAATGACGGTTGCCGCCGGGTCGATGAGCACCGATGCCGACGTTTCGACGGTGTCGGCAAGCGCCTTCATCACCACCCAGCAGCCCGAGTAACGGCTCATTGCCCAACCGTGCAGGCCAAAGTCGAGATACTCCTGGACGTTGGCCGGATAGAGCACTGGCATCATCACCGCCTTGAAGACGTGCTCGGTCTGGTGCGGCAGCGTCGATGATTTCGCCGCGTGATCATCGCCGGCGATGACCAGGACGCCACCCTTGCTGGCTGTCCCGGCGGCATTGGCGTGGCGGAAGACGTCACCGCAACGGTCCACACCGGGGCCCTTGCCGTACCACATGGCGAAGACGCCGTCGTATCGTGCGCCGGGGAATAGCCCGAGTTGCTGCGTTCCCCAGACCGCGGTCGCCGCCAGATCCTCGTTCACCGCCGGCTGGAAGACGATGTGGTGGGCGTCCAGATGTGGCTTTGCCTTCCACAGTGCCTGGTCGAGACCGCCGAGCGGACTACCGCGGTAGCCGGCGATGAAGCCTGCCGTGTTCAGTCCCGCGGCACGATCGCGCAGCGCCTGCAGCATCGGCAGCCGCACCAGTGCCTGCGTGCCGCTGAGGAAGACGCGGCCCGAAGTTGCCGTGTACCGGCTATCGAGGGTGACCGACAGATCAGTCATGGGGCTTCCTCCGCATCCGATCGATTGTCTCCAGCCGTCTCGCCGGCGCGCGCGGCGGCTGCCGCCTGTTCGCCATCGGCTACCTCATCTGACCGTTGGCCGGGGCGCTGGTTGCCTCCCGGCACGGGCTTTGGTTGTTCAGGCGGGCGGCAGCATCTTGCCCGGGTTGAGCAGGTGGTCGGGATCGAGTGCGTCCTTGAGCGCCCGCATCACGGCCACCGCTTCTTCACCATGTTCGCGCAGCATGAAGCGTGTCTTGCCGAGGCCGATGCCGTGTTCGCCACTGCAGGTGCCGGCCATCGCCAGCGCCCGCTCGACGACGCGCTCGTTGATCCAGTCGGCTTCCTGCAGATCCTGTCCGTTTGCCGGGTCGACGAGCACGACGAGGTGGAAGTTGCCGTCACCGACATGGCCGAAAAGCGCCACCGGGATCGAGACACGGGCAATGTCGGCGCTGGTCTCGCCGATGCATTCTGCGAGGCGGGAGATCGGCACGCAGACGTCGGTCGGAAAGGCGCGATGTCCCGGCCTGAGCTGCAGGCACGCGAAATAGGCATGGTGGCGGGCTTGCCACAGGCGCGTACGCTCCTCGGCGTGCGTGGCCCAGGAGAAATCCTCGCCGCCGTGGTCGCCGGCGATGGCCTGCACCGCCTCCGCCTGTTCCCTGACCGAAGCCGGGCTGCCGTGAAACTCGAAGAACAGCGTCGGCAGTTCCTTGAGCGCCGTACCGCTGTAGCGGTTCACCGCTGCCAGCGTCAGTCGGTCGAGCAGCTCGACGCGCGCCACCGGGATGCCCGCCTGGATCGTCTCGATGACCGTATCCACCGCGCCTGCGATACTGCCGAAGGTACA
>WBZM01003409.1_pt1 | contig 12440 bp, 5 predicted proteins | sample 5204271 | NCBI WGS metagenome assembly WBZM01 (sample SAMN12344346, study PRJNA552823) | activated sludge metagenome | biome: Activated sludge suspended growth; feature: Nitrification reactor; material: Wastewater; isolation source: activated sludge from nitrification reactor of wastewater treatment...
CGATGGCGTCGTGCCCGCGCCCACTTGCCCGAGCGGGTTGAGCGGCGGCGGCACCACCCCCGCGGGCGACACCACGGGCTGCCTCGCGACCTACACCTTCCGCGTCGAGCAAGGGCACACGTACACCGTCTCCACCTGCGACAGCTTCACGGGCGATCCCCTCGTGCGCGTGACGGGCGCGTGCCGCTGCACCAACGACGACGCCTGCGGGCTCGGGTCGCGCTGCACCTGCACCGCCACCGAGGACGGCGAGGCGACCCTCTGCGCCGCGAGCTACCCCGGCTCCTCGGCCACCTGGAGCTACACCGTCACCTCGGACGCGGGCCGCTGCGGCGCGCCGACGACGTGCCGTCCCGCGGCGGGCCCGTGCGACGCGGAGGAGGTGTGCGACGGCGCCGCGCCGAGCTGCCCCGCCGACGCGCCGAAGCCCGAGGGGGCGGCGTGCGAAGACGGCGACCTCTGCACACGAAACGACACCTGCCGCGCGTCGGTGTGCACGGCCGGCGCCCCGCTGAGCTGCGCCGAGGGGCAGTGCCAGGGGGCGTTCTGCGATCGGGCGACGGGGCGCTGCGTGGCGAAGTCCGACGGGACCACCTGCGACGACAGCGACGCGACGACCTCCAACGACGCTTGCTACGCGGGCACATGCCGGGGGCACGGGGGGACGGTGGCGCAGGTGGCGGCGGGCTTCCTGACGAGCCTGACGCTGACGACCGACGGCCGCGTGTGGAGCTTCGGGCGTGACCTCCTCACGGGCGCCGACAACAACCGCTTCGAAATCCGTCGGGTCCCTGCGCGGGTGCCCGGGCTCGTGGACATCACCGCGGTGTCCCTGAGCTTCTCGCACGCGCTCGCGCTCCAGGGCACGGGGGTCGTGTTCGCGTGGGGCGAGAACGGCACCGGTCAGCTCGGCGACGGCACCACCACCGCGCGCACCGCCCCGGCCGCCGTCGCGGGCTTGCCCCCCATCGCCCGCGTCGCCGCGGGGTGGAACTTCAGCCTCGCCCTCGCGGGCGACGGTTCGCTCTGGTCGTGGGGCACCGACCCCAGCGGTCAGCTCGGGCAGGGGACCACCGCCAGCACGAGCCTCGCGCCGGTGCGCGTGGCCGGGTTGCCGACGACCCCCATCGCGGCCATCGCCGCGGGCGGCGCCCACGCGCTCGCGCTCACGAACGACGGGACGGTGTGGTCCTGGGGCGACAACACCGAGGGCCAGCTCGGCGACGGCACCACCACGTCGCGCTCCGTCCCGCGGCGCGTGGACGGGCTCGCGAACGTCACCGCCATCGCCGCGGGCGCGGCGCACTCCCTCGCGCTCCGCGCCGACGGGACGGTGTGGGTCTGGGGGAAGAACACCTCCGGCCAGCTCGGCGACGGCACCACCACGCGCCGCCTCACCGCGCAGCCGGTCGCCGGCCTCTCGAACGTCACCGCCATCGCCGCAGGATACGCGCACAGCGTCGCGCGTGCGTCGGACGGCGCGCTCTGGGGGTGGGGCGACTCGGGGCAGGGGCAGCTCGCGACGGGCCCCGAGGCGCCGTTGGGGACGCCGTCGCCGCACCCGACGCCCGCGCGCATCGCGGCGCTCGCAGGGGTGAGCGCGACGGCGGCGGGCGTCGACCACACGCTGGCGATCACCGCGGACGGCCGCGTCTGGGCCTTCGGCGGCAACGCCGCGGGGCAGCTCGGCGACGACACCGTCGGGTCGCTGACGAACCCCCGCGCGGGCACCGTGGTGGGCTTCGGCCGCCACGCGCGGCTCGTGCTCCAGCAGGGCTACGACACGTACCGCACGGGGGCCAACCCGCGCGAGACCTCCCTCACGGTCGCCAACGTGCGGCCGCAGACCTTCGGCCGCCTCTTCGCCGCGGCGGTGGACGGGCAGGTGCACGCGCAGCCGCTCTTCGTGGGGGGCGCGTACAACGGCCGCGACGTGCTCTACGTCGCCACCGAGCGCAACACGGTGTACGCGCTCGACGCGGCCGACGGGTCGGTGATCTGGCAGCGCAACTACGGGCTGTCGTTCGACCAGGTGACGCCGCGGGCGGGCGTGGAGCCCTGCGCGAGCAGCATCAACCCGGCGGCGGGCATCACCAGCACGCCCGCGGTCGACCTCGCCACCCACACGCTCTACTTCGTCGCCAAGCGCGACCTCGCCGGCACCGCCGCGACCCCGTCGGCCAGCGCGGCCTTCGAGCTCCACGCGGTCGACATGTTCACGGGCCTGGGGCGCGTCGTGCCAGTGCGCATCGAGGCGACGATCACCCGCGCGGACGTTGGCGCGGCGGACAGCGCGCTCCTCCCGATGAGCACCTCGCGCTCGCTGGTCTTCGACCCGCTGCGGCACTACCAGCGGCCCGCGATCCTCCTCCAGGACGGGCAGCTCTGGGTGGCCTTCGGCGGGACGTGCGACATCCTCCCGTACCACGGCTGGGTGATGACCTACGACGCCCGCACGCTGACCCGCACGGGCGCGTGGGTGAGCTCGAGCGTGGGCGACCCCGCGTGCGTGATGAGCGCCCCGAGCTGCGTGCCGGGCACCGCGGGCACCTACGGGACGGCGGGCGCCAACCGCTGCTGCGCGTCGGGCGCGGGCATCTGGGCATCCGGGCGCGGGCCCGCCAGCCGCGGGACGGGCGACGTGTACGTCACCACGGGCAACACCTTCGTGGTGCACGAGCCCGACGGCGTCGACATGAGCAACGCCGTGGTGCGCCTCGGCCGCAGCGCCGCCACCGGCGACGTGGTCGTGCGCGACTGGTACGTGCCCTGGAACTGGCAGACCCTCGACGAGCACGACTCCGACCTGTCGTCCGCGGGCGTCACGCTGGTCCCGGGCACCAACCTCCTGCTCGCGACGGGCAAGTCGGCGGACTTCTGGGTGCTCAACGCGTCGAGCCTCGGGCACTACACCCCGCCGCCCGCCGTGGTCACCGGCCCGGTGCCCGAGCCTGGCGTCCTCCAGCGCTTCTACCTCGAAGGGCAGAACGCCTGGAGCGGCGTCGGCCTCCCCTTCAACGGCACCGTCTTCTGGAACGACCGCGCCTACCTCTGGCCGAGCGGCCTCCCGGTGATGGCGTGGCCCCTCGACCGCGCGACGAGCACCTTCTCCTGCCCGCGGGGGACGCCCTCGCCCGACCCGCGCGTCCCCGTCTGCGCGGGCGAGACGCACGCCGCGTCGTCCGCCTTCAACGTCCAGCGCACCAACCTCACCCTCTCCGCCGACGGCGCGCGGCCGGGGACGGGCGTCCTCTGGTCGACCGTGCCCGACTGCGACGGCGAGCTCGTCGCCTACGACGCGCAGAACCTCACCGCGGGGCCCATCTACACGAGCCGCATGGACACGGCCGACCACCTCGGCAACTACGAGACCATGGCCTCGCCGGTGGTCGCGGGCGGGCGCGTGTTCGTCGTGACGAAGGGCGCCGTGGTGGCGTACGGGCTCCTCCCGATGGCGCGGACCACCCTCACGCCGCGGCCCGACAGCGCGTGCGCGTGCCCCGCGCCGACGCTCCCGATGGTCGACCCGCGGAGCTGGCAGTACCTCTACCGCTACCACTTCGGCCCGCCCTACCTGCCCGACGCGCGCTGCTACCAGACGCCCGTGCCCGCGGGGGCCAACTGCGCGGACTCGACGCGCGTCCCCACCCGCGGGCGCTGCCAGGACTGCCACGCGACCGGGATACGGGCGATGGGCACCACCGAGGCGAGCATGTTCAACGCCTGGAGCGGGCCGCTCGGGCTCCTGAACGCGTCCGCGCCGCTCAGCTCGCGCATCGTGCGGAGCGACTCGCCGCTCAAGTGGGTGAGCGCCACCGGCCAGATGCCCCAGGACGCCACGCCGCGCTGCTTCGAAGCGGGCTACGCCGACCTCCGCGCCTTCATCGAAGACTGGGCGCGCCGCGGCTCGCCGCTCATGACGCAGCCCTGAAGCGGCGCCCCCGCACGGGGCCGACGATGGACGCCCGCGTCGCGCGGGAGATAGCTTCCCCCCCCCGATGGCTCGAACCTCACCGACGCTCGCGCTCCTCCTCGCCGCCGGGTGCACCGACCTCGTCGGCCGCACGCCGGCGCGGGACGGCGGCGCCGAGGTCGCGGACGCCGACGTCCCCGCCGACGTGGACGTCGCCCCCACCGACGCGCCCGCCCTCCCGCAGGACGTCGCCCCGCCGCCCGGCTGCGCGCTCGCGCCCGCCGCGCGCGCCGGGTCGGAGGTCGCCGCGCGCGGCGCCGCCCTGATGAGCGCCCTCACCGCGGGCTTCCACGTGAAGAGCGCCGTGCTCGACGCGCGCGGCGGCGTGGTGGTCTTCGGCGGGTCGAGCATGTGCGGGCGGCCCGGAAACTTCGACGCGGCGGCGATCCGCTTCGGCGCCGACGGCGCGTTCGACGCGGGCTTCGGCGCGGGCGGGCGGCTCTGCCTCAACACTGCAGTCGACGGCGAAGACCAGAACGACCTCTTCCTCGCCGCGGCGGTCGACGACGCGGGGCGGCTGGTGTTCGTGGGCTCCTCGGAGTCTGCCCGGACGCTCGCCCAGCGCGGGCTCATCGCGCGGACGACGGCGGACGGCGCCCTCGACCTCGGCTTCGCCGCGCAGGGCTGGCGCCACGTGTACGAGGCCCCGTCGCTCACCCAGTCGGCCGACACCGTCTTCTGGGGCGTGCTCGTCGACGGCCCGCGCGTCGTCGCGGTGGGCTCCGACGCGTCGCCCTTCCGGCTCCCCTCCCGCGGCGTCGTCGCGGCCTTCGACGACGCCGGCGAGCTCGACCGCGCCTTCGCCGGCCGGGGGCTCCTCTTCGACTTCGTGCGCTACTTCCACAGCGTCGCCCGGCGCTCCGACGGCTACATCCTCTCGGGCACCGAGCGCAGCGCCGCCCGCGTCTCGCTCCGCGCGCTCGCCCCCGACGGCGCGCCCCTGCGCTCCTTCGGCGACGGCGGCGTCGCCGTCCACGCGCTCCCGCAGGACGCCTACGCCGGCAGCCTGCTCGTCGACGACGAGGGCGGCGTCCTCGTCGTGCGCGGGGTGCCCGGGGCCGGCAACCCCCTGCTCAACGCGACGGCGGACGTGATCCGCTTCCTCCCCGACGGGCGCAGCGACACGGACTTCGGCGCCGGCGGGGCCTACGCCACGGGCGACGGCTGGACGTACGCCTACAGCCACGGCCACCACCTCGCCCGCCACTGCAATGGGCGCGTCGTCTTCGCGGGGCAGTCGGCCGGCGCCTCCCTCCGCGTGCACCGGATCGACGCGCGGGGCCGCCCCGACCCGTCCTTCGGCAACATCGGCGTCGCGACCCTGCGCGGCGCCGGGCGCCCGGGGATCATCGTCGGCGCCGCGAACGTCGCCGTCGACCCTGCCACCGCGGACGTGGTCGTCGCCAGCGGCACCAACGCCAACGACGCCATCTACGTGCGCGCCGCCTCGCCTTGACGCCTTCCCCCGGCGCCGCACGTCGCCGTCGCCGCGCCGGGCGCTTCGTGCTCTACTCCGCGCCCCGGCACACCCCATGATCGACGTGTTCGAACTGGCCCGCTACGGGCGCGACCTCCCGGCCCCCGCGGCCGCGCAGCGCCCCTTCGAAGAGGCCCTCGCGGCCCTCGCGCGCACCTACGCCGAGTGGCTCGCCGACGCCTCGGGCCGCGTCACCGACGCCCGCAACGGCCCCCCCGAGGACAACGCCATCATCGACCGCGAGTGGGCCGAGGCCGAGCGCCGCGCCCGCGACGCCGTCCGGCGCTTTGCTGAGGCCGTCGAGCGCCAGCCCACCGCCGCCACCATGGGCAAGGTCAACGCCGGCAAGACGCTGATGCTCTCGCGCTGGTACGGCGACCTCGAGGAGCTGCGCGAGCTCCCCGTCGGCGACGCCGACACGACGGGCTGCCTCACGCGCCTCACCCGCCGCGGCGGCGCGAAGCTCGACGGCGCGGTGCGCGTGAAGACGCTCGACAACGCGTCGTTCGAGTCCGAGCCCGCGGCCGCGGAGGACGCGGCGACGCTCGACGAGTTCCCCGCGTCGCTCTACGTGGCGTTCGAGCCGGGCAACCGCGACGAGTTCGCCCGCGCGCTGCGCGTGTGCCGCTTCCCCACCGCCGACGACTCCAGCTACGAGCTCGAGGAGACGCGGCGCGGGGAGTTCCGCGTGGTGCGCCTGCGGTCGGGCGAGCTGCGGCTCCGCTCGCTCCAGCTCCGCGCGTGCGAGGTGACGCTGCGCGTGCGCCCGCTCCCCGCCACGCGCGCGTCGCGCATCTTCGAAGTGCTCGACCTCGTCGACTGCCCCGGCGCCGACCCTCAGATCGAGATGGACACCACGCGCCACCTCAAGGCCGTGAAGAACCACCTCGTCTTCCGCCAGGCCGTCGCCGAGCTCGACCTCCTCCTCCTCGTGTGCTCGTCGCAGCCGAGCGCGATCCGCCCCGGCTACCAGCTCCTCCACGGCCCCTGGCGCCACTGGGTCGAGCGCTGCGAGGGCAAGATGCGCGGCCGCGCGGTGCTCGCCCTCACCTACGCGGGCGAGGCGCTGCGCCACTCGGCCGAGCGCCTGCGCGACCTCTCGCGCCCCGAGAGCGAGCGGCAGATCAACACCGTCCAGTCGCTGCCGCAGTCGGTCTTCGGCTCGGTGATCCAGCCCCTGCGCGGGGCGCTCGACGAGCCCTTCGTCGGCGCGCTCGACCCCAACGACATCCGCACCTGGGCCCCCTTCGTCCTCATCGAGAACCGCCACGTCGACGCCGACCTGGAGATCGCCCCCGACGCCGTCGACGACGCCCGCGCGGCCGTGGTCGCGGCCCTCGACGACGCGGCGATGCCCGACGGGACGCCCTTCGCGTGGCGGGTGGTCCATTTCTTCGCGCGGAGCTGGGTGGAGGACGTCGCGCGGGTGCGGGCGGCCGAGCCCGGCGCGCGGCGGCGCTTCCTCGAGTGGATGGTCGACGTCGCCATCGCCGTCGCCAACCCCGACGACCGCGGGCACGAGCTCCTCACGCGGCTGATGCTCCACCTCGCCCACCGCGGCGAGCTCCGCAAGGCCAAGAGCGCCGAGCTCGTCGACCTCGCCCTCCGCGCCCGCTCGGCCGTCACCGACCTCCAGGAGCGCCTCACCCGCGAGCCCCGCGCCGACCGCGCCGCCCTCGACGCGATGGAGGCCCTCGCCGCCCGCCTGCGCGCGGCCCTGCCCCGCCAGGGGGTGCCCGTGCCCTTCCCAGCGGCCGTGCGGCAGGCGTGCCTGCGGCCCTTCGGCGCGCAGCCCCCGAGCTGGGACGTGCTCGCCGCCGAGTGCGTCCGCGCCGCCTGCGCCGCCGTGCAGAACGCTTCGAAGGACCCCGCCCTCGCCGCCGACCTGCGCCCGGTGATCGAGCGCATGCTGGAGACCGACGCGGCCACGCGGCAGCTCCGCGAGGAGGAGGAGCGCTTCCTCGGCGACGAGCCCTCCAACGCCGTGCACTGCACCCACTTCCTCCTGGCGCGCGTGGCGGCGGCGCTCGACTGGCTCCTCCACGCGGGCGAGGGGGAGCGCGAGGACTACGCCGCGAAGACGCTCGGCATCGACCCGAAGAAGACCGAGGCGTACCGCCGCCTGCGCCGCGTCATCGGCGAGCTGCCCCTCCCCGACCACCTCGACGAGGCCCACGGCCGCGCGCAGGAGCTCTTCGACGCGCTCCTCCGCGAGCTCGACGGCACCGCCCCGGAGGCGACATAGATGCTCATCGAGAACGGCGTCCTGCGCGTCCGCGCGGGGCTCAACCCCGTCACCCTCACCATCCCGCTCGGCGCCACCGCGCGCCGCGGGAGCTTCGCGCGCGCCGGCGACGTCGACGCCTTCACCCTCTACGCGAAGACCTTCCCCCAGCCCGACGAGAAGCGCGCCCAGCGCGACTACATGCGCGTCGAGTGCCGCGCCCTCGACTGGCTCAGCGGCCCCGAGCTCGGCGCCGCCGTCGGGTACACCGACGCGAAGGGCTCCGCCACCGCCGCCGCCACCGACCGCGACCTCCTCCGCCACGTCTTCTTCACCCTCCGCGTCTACAAGAACGCCACCAACTTCGAAGTCGCCCTCTCGGTCGCGTGGCACCCGCCGCGCCCCGGCGCCGCGCTCGTCGTCGGCGCCGCCGGGGCCGCCGAGCGCCGCGTCCGCCACCTCGCGCAGCGCGCCGGCGTCACCGAGGCCCTCGTGCTCGACCCGCACCGCTGGGTGCTCGCCCCCGAGGAATACGACGACGCCACGCCGCCCTGGGACACGCTGCTCGGCCGCCCCTCCGCACGCCTCGCGCTCGTCCCGTCGCCCGACGCGCCCCTCGTGGTCGTCGCCGAGCGCGCGCCCCGCCGCGCGGGCGAGACGGGCACCACCGTCGCGATCGATTTTGGCACCCACGAGACCTCCGTCGTCACCCAGCGCGAGGGGCAGCGCGACGTCACCGTGCAGGGGCCGCTCGCGCCGTGGTCGTTCCACGCGGTGTCGGTGTCGATCCAGGGCAACGCCTGGCACGCCGAGCTCCTCGGGCCGCCCCGGTCGTTCGAGGAGCGAACGACCCTCGGCAACCCGGTGATGCCGCCGCCCATCGTCGAGCGCTGGTCGGTGCTCGCCCGCCGTGAAGCCGCGCACCGCAAGGAGGGCAACGTCGGCATCCCGAGCGTGCTCATCCCGCGCGAGGCGCAGCCCCCGGGGCTCCTCGGCCACCCCTTCGAAGCCCTCACCGACCAGGTGATCGGCGCCCGCGCGCTCCGCCTCATCGACCGCGCGATCGAGCGCGTCGACGCGCCGCCGCCCGCGGATGAGGAGAAGGGCGACCGCGAGCCCTGGGTCGACGTCGACGCGCTCGAGCCCGCGCCGAAGCTCCAGCTCGGCCGCACGCCGCAGTACGCGCGCGACTTCCTCGACGGCGTCTTCGACGAGCTCGCGGCGAAGGAGATCGTCCGCGGCGCGTCGGGCGACTCGGGCCTCGGCGCGGTGGGCCCGGTCCTCCTCTCGTACCCCGTCGCCTTCCTCGCGCAAGACCGCGAGACCCTCCAGCGCGTCGCCCGCGAGGCGCTCGAATCCGGCGCGCTCCGCGGCCTCTGCGCCGACCCGCCGGAGCCCCCCATCACCTTCCTCGACGAGGCCACCGCCGCGTCGCTCGGGGTGCTCTACCACCGCTTCGGCTCGCTCGCCCTCACGCGGCTCCTCGACGCCTACCAGCCCATCGGCGCCGCGGCCGACGGGGGCCCCGCGCCCCGCTCCGTCCGCATCCTCACGTTCGACTGCGGCGGCGGCACCACCGACCTCGTCCTCTTGCGACTGCGCGAGGACGGCGACCGCGTCGTCTCGGAGATCGAGGACTTCTACGGCCTCCCCTTCGCGGGCGTCGAGATCACCCGGCGCATCTGCCGCGAGCTCAAGCGCCGCCTCCGCGCGACGCTCCCGCCCGCGCAGGTCGAGCGGCTCAAGACGCGCTTCCTTCAGGACGACGAGGCCTCCGGCCAGACGCGCACCGAGGCCGAGCGCTCGCGGCAGAAGCGGACGCTCGGGTTCTTCTACTTCGGCGAGGCGGTGAAGTTCGCCCTCGCGTCGCCCGCCGCGCAGGACGAGGCCGCCCTCCGCGCGGGCCTCGCGGCGCGCGCCCACCAGTACCTCCCCGAGCTCGACGTCGCGCGGGTGCTCCAGGCGATCCCCCTGCGCGCGTGGCTGGAGGAGTGCACCGCCACCGTGCTCGCCCCCGCGCTGGAGACGGCCGAGCGCTGGCTCAACCGCGCCGAGGCGCCCGTCCAGATGGTGCTCGCGAGCGGGCGGTCGAGCCAGCTCCCCGGCGTGTGCGAGCGGCTGCGGGCGGCCTGCGCGAAGGCCCCGCGCCCCGTGCTGGCGCAGCACTTCCTCTCGCCGCGCGAGCTCGCGGGCGGCGACCTCGGCTTCGGCTACCTCGACCTCCACGCCGCGCAGCGGGGCACCGGGCGCGCCGACCTGTCGAAGTTCGGCGTGGCGATCGGGCTCGCGCACGGCTACGTGCTCACGACGAAGACGGGCGAGGGGAGAAGACTCGTCGTCCAGCCGATCGACGAGCACAAGCGCACCCGCTACGTGGGGATCCTCCGGCAGGAGGGCCGCGGCGTGCAGTACGTGATGCCCGAAGACCGGCTGATCGTGCGGGCCGACGGCGCCGCGGTGGAGCCCGACCGCGTGGTGTGGATCGACGAGCAGCCCTTCGCCGCCCGCGCCGTCCTCGGGCAGAATTTCCGCGGCCCGCCGAAGCCCGGCACCGCGGGGAGCGTCGACCCGCCGATCCCCTTCGCGCAGGTGCGCTTCACCCCGTCGTCCATCATCGAGCGCGAGCGCCTCGGCATCAAGCGAATCCAGGTGGGCTTCGTGCAGAAGACCGCCAGCGAGGTGGTGCTCGCGGGGCTGCGCGTCGAGCGCGCCACGGGCATCGAGGAGTCGCTCGCGCCGCCCGAAGGCGCCGGCGTGCTGTCGGTGGCGGGGCTGTCGGCCCACTACGAGTCGCGTCGCCTGGAGTTCGACTTCCGCCGCAACGGGGTCATCGACCCCGAGGACCTCGACCGTGAGTAGCCCATGGACCTCTGGCGCGCCCTCGTCGCGTGGCTCGCGCGCGTCCTCGGCCGCGACCGTTCGGTGCCGAACGATGTCGACGCGTCGGAGCCCGGCACGCGCGATTACCTCGGCTTCGTGCGGGAGGACGTCGTGAACGACCCGCGCGCCGACTCGTGGATCGCCAACCTCCGCGCCGAGCTCCCCTTCCCGCAGCCGCTCTACGGGACGGCAGAACCTCCGGCCAACGCGAAGGAGCTGCACGAGCGCCTCGGCGCCCTCGAAGCGGAGGTCGCCGCGGGCGTCGCGCGCGCGGTGGCGGCGGGCGACGGCATGGAGCCCGGGGAGCTGGAGCCCGACTGGTTCCTGGCGCTGGCCGACCGCTTCCTGCCGCTGGCGTCGTGGTACGCGGGCGTCGGGCTGGCGACGGGCGCGCCCGAGCTGCCCGACCGCCTGCGCGACCTCACCGACAAGGCCCGGCGCATCCCCGGCATCAACCGCGCGCTCGAGTGGCTCGGCGACCAGGTGGAGCAGCTCACCCGGCAGAACGCGGGCTACCAGGCGGCGTGGTTCACGCTGCTGAAGGTGCACTTCGAAGCGCTGCTGCGGCCGATCGCGCCGGAGGTGGAGGTGTCGTTCGACTTCCCGCCGCCGGGCGCGCGCGTGGCCGAGCTGGTGCCGCCGCCCGCGCCGGGGAGCGCGACGTCGGGCGCGGTGGTCCGCGTGGTGTGCCCCGCGGTGGTGGTGCGGCTGCGCAAGGACGGCGCCGAGCGCGTGCTCGAGCGCGGCGCCCACGTCCGCTCGCGGTAGCCGTCTGGGAGGGACGACTCCGACACGCACGTCCAGGCGAACGCGCCGCCACGTCCAGTTGGACATGCGCGCGGCCCGCAGCGATGAAAACCCGCGGCGACTGCGCGCGGCGTGAGGCTTGCTCCGGGGCGTCCGTCCCTCCCCAACACCTCCAGGAGCACCACCCCATGCGCACGACCCTCCGCCTCCTTCCCCTCGTCGTCACCCTGTCCCTCGCTGGCCTCCCCGCGTGCGCGCCGGTCGAGGCCGACGACGCCGAGGGCGCCGCGCAGGCGGCCGTCGCCGATCGCTGGACGCAGTGGTTCGGCGCGCGCGACCAGGCCGTCGAGCGGGAGCCGGACGGTGTCGACGGGGCCATCACGCAGATCGACGCCTACGAAGACGGCAACTTCATCTACGGCATCCGCCTCCACTGGGGCAACGTCACGCGGATGTACGGACACACCAACAACCTCTCGCCCAACCAGTTCACGCCGGGGGGGCCGATCTACCGCGTCGACCTCCACCGCTCGACCAACATCCTCCGGGGCATGAGGTTCTACCCCACGATCGGCAACTTCTGGTCCATCGGGCAGATGAACACCTCGCCCACCACCGCCTTCAACGACACCGTCGAGACCCCCAACACCGACCTCCGGGCCATCCGCACCAGCTCGACGAGCATCACCGGCTACAACGTGCTCTGCGCGGTGCGCTTTCAATACTGACCGCGGCGGCCCCTCGAACGGGTTGACCGGGCCACGGCGCGGGGCTCCTATCGCTTCGCCCTGCCCGTATGACGCCCCACCCCCCCACGCCGCGCGAGACCCCCGTGAGCGCTCCCCCCGCGCGCACGGCGTGGGAGTTCGGCGAGGCGCTGACGACCGACGAGCTCGACGCCGTGGAGGCGGCCCGCGCGGCCATCAACCTCCAGCGGGCGCGCTCGATGGTGCCGGCGCTGCTCCCCCTCACCGCCGCCGTCGTGGCGCTGCTCCACCGCGTCTCGCCCCACGGCACCGCGGCCTACCAGGCCTGGCGCACCAACGCCCTCGCGCTCGGGTACCTCTTCTTCGCCGCGACGGCGCTCGGGTTCGCCGCCCTCCGCGTCGGGCCCCGCGCCGCGGCCGCGGTGGCGTCGC
>WBZM01003411.1_pt1 | contig 12433 bp, 13 predicted proteins | sample 5204271 | NCBI WGS metagenome assembly WBZM01 (sample SAMN12344346, study PRJNA552823) | activated sludge metagenome | biome: Activated sludge suspended growth; feature: Nitrification reactor; material: Wastewater; isolation source: activated sludge from nitrification reactor of wastewater...
GTTCAGCTGCAACTCGGCGACCAGCCGGGCGTCGCCCTCGGCGTCGCGTCCGCGCGGCCGCGTGCCGGCGATCGGACGGGTGCTGACGACCCTCCCGTCGCTGCGGATCAGCCGCTCGGGCGACGAACTCAGCACGCTGAACTCGCCGAGCCGCGCGCTGCCCGCGAACGGTGCGGGATTCGCGCGGCGCAGGGCGCGATACAGGTCGGTGACGCCGGCGCCCGCCGCGAGTTCCGCCTGCCAGGCCCGCGACAGGTTGGCCTGGTAGACGTCGCCGCGCGCGATGGCCGCCAGGGCGGACTGCACGCCGTCCGTGAAGGTCCGCGGCTCCTCCTCGGCGACCGTCCCGTCGACCGGCCGGTCGGCGCGCGGTGCTGGCGCGGCACGCGCCTCGACGAGATCCTCGCGCACCTGCCGGTCGAACGCGCCGGTGTCGCCGGTGTCGGTCACGACGCGCAGGCTGCCCGTGGCTGCATCGCGCAGCACGGCACCGTGCATGCGCCAGGCGAGCGCTCGCGCGAAGCGCGGCGACGGCAGGCGCAAGGTCGGCTCGATCTCGGCGGCGAGCTCGTACCCGAGGTACAGGAACCAGCCGCCGTGGAACGGCAGGCTGTCGTCGCCCGTCGAGCGGCGCTCGCGGGACCACCACGCATCGAGGGCCGCGAGGAAGCCATTCCCGTCGCCCTCGCTGCGGCCGTGCAGTTGGCCGTCCGCCGCCAGCACCAGGCGTTCGCCCGGCTGGGCCAGCAGGATGTCGGTCCGGCCGAGCAGTCCGGGACCGCTGGCGCTTTCGAGCAGGACGGGGTAGCGCTCCGGGAACCGTTCGTGGAGCGCGAGCAGGTCGGTGCCGTCGGAGGGCGCCGCGTCCCTCACGCGAGGGCGCGGAACACGAGACTCCCGTTGGTGCCGCCGAAGCCGAACGAGTTCGACAGCACGACCTTCACCGGTGCCTGGCGCGCCGTGCCGGGCACGTAGTCGAGGTCGCACTCCGGGTCGGGATTCTCGAGGTTGATGGTGGGCGGCAGGATGCCGTCGCGGATGGCGAGGATCGAGAAGATCGCCTCCACGACGCCGGCGGCCCCGAGCAGGTGCCCGGTCATCGACTTGGTGGAACTGACCGGTACCTGCTTCGCGGCATCGCCCAGCGCGCGCTTGATCGCGACGGTCTCGGCCCGGTCGCCGAGTTCGGTCGAGGTGGCGTGCGCGTTGATGTAATGCAACTGGTCCGGGTTGACGCCGGCATCGCGCAGGGCTGCCGTCATCGCGAGGCGGGCACCCTCGCCGTCCTCGGGCGGCGCGGTGATGTGGTGCGCGTCGCCGCTCATGCCGAAACCCGCGAACTCGGCGTAGATGTGCGCGCCGCGGGCCCGGGCGTGCTCGTATTCCTCGAGCACGAGCGCGCCGCCTCCTTCGCCCATGACGAAGCCGTCGCGGTCACGGTCCCAGGGCCGGCTGGCCCTTTCCGGCTCGTCGTTGCGCTGCGAGAGCGCGCGGGCCTGGCAGAAGCTGCCGATGCCGAGCGGGGTGAACGCCATCTCGGAACCCCCCGCCACCATGATGTCCGCGTCGCCGTACTGGATCGTGCGGGCCGCGATGCCGATGCTGTGCGTCGAGGTGGTGCAGGCGGTGACCAGCGCGATGTTCGGTCCCCGCAGCTTGTAGAGGATCGAAACCATGCCCGCGGCGGCGTTGATGATGCTGCCGGGGATGAAAAACGGCGAGATCTTGCGCGGCGTGCGCGCTTCGAGCCACTTCTCGCTGTTGTCCTCGATGGTGCTGAGTCCGCCGATGCCGGCCCCCATCGCCACGCCGATGCGCGGCGAATTGGCCTCGGTCACCTCGAAGCCGGAGTCTCGGATCGCCTGCACCGCCGAGGCGACCCCGAAGGGCACGAACGGGTCGAACTTGCGCACGTCCTTCGGGGACATGTACTGCTCGGCATCGAAGCCGGCGACCTGCCCGCCGATCTGGACGGGAAACGCGGAGAGGTCCATGCGGGTGACGCGGCCGACGCCGCTGCGCCCGTTGACGATGCCGTCCCACGCCGAGGCCACGGTGCTGCCGAGCGGCGACACGATGCCCAAGCCGGTGACGACCACTCTGCGCTTCGACAATCTGGGCCCCCTGGGTGGGCGGATTCTTTCTTCTGGTCCCCGCCCTCCGTGGCGGTAGGACCCCGGCGCCGCTCAGGCCTGGCTGCGGCGCTCGTTGATGTAGTCGATCGCCTGCTGGACGGTCGTGATCTTCTCGGCGTCCTCGTCCGGAATCTCGGTCTCGAACTCCTCTTCGAGCGCCATCACGAGTTCCACAGTGTCGAGCGAGTCAGCGCCCAGGTCATCGACGAAGGACGACTCGTTGGTCACCTCTTCCTCTTTGACGCCCAGTTGCTCGGCGACGATCGCCTTAACCCGCTGTTCAATACTGCTCATTGTCTTTCGAATCCTTTGCAAGGAAGGAAGTCATGCCGGGGCCACCCCCGTGGGCAACCGGCATGGGCGGCGTATTCTATGTTAAGCGATCCGGGGGGTCCAATAGGCCGAAAACCCGTTTTAAATCATGTACATGCCGCCATTGACATGCAGCGTTTCGCCGCTGATGTAGGCCGCCTGCGGGGAGGCCAGGAAGGCCACGGCATGGGCGATGTCCTCGGCGGAGCCGAGCCGGCCGAGCGGCACCTGGGCCAGCAGGGCGGCCCGGCTGGCCTCGGGCAGCGCGTCGGTCATGTCGGTGACGACGAAACCCGGGGCCACCACGTTCACCGTGATGTTCCGCGAACCGACCTCGCGGGCGAGGCTCTTCGAGAAGCCGATCATGCCGGCCTTGGCCGCGGAATAGTTGGTCTGGCCGGCATTGCCCATCACCCCGACCACCGAGGCGATGTTGATGATGCGTCCCCGGCGGGCCTTCATCATGCCCCGCATCACCGCCTTGCAGGTGCGGTAGACGGCCGACAGGTCCGTCTCGATCACGGTCTGCCAGTCGTCCGCGCTCATGCGCATCAGCAGGCCGTCGCGGGTCACCCCGGCGTTGTTGACCAGGATCGACGGCGTGCCTTCCCTGCCCTCGACGTCCTTGAAGCAGGCCTCGACGGAGTCGGCCCGCGCGACGTCCAGCACGAGGCCGCGACCCTTGAGTCCGGCTTCCGCGAGGTACGCCGTGATGGCGGCCGCCCCGGATTCACTGGTGGCGGTGCCGACGACGGTGGCCCCGCGCCGGCCGAGTTCCAGCGCGATCGCCCGGCCGATGCCGCGGGAGGCGCCCGTCACCAGGGCAATGTCGTTCTCGAGCATTGGTTCACTCCTGGCAGGCCGCGAGCGCGGCGTCGATGGAGGCCGGATCCTCGAGCGCGAGCATCTTCAGGTCCGGCCGGCGCTCGATGCGGCGGTTGAGCGAGGTCAGCACCTTTCCGGGGCCGCACTCGACGAAGGTCGTGACGCCCGAGGCGAGCATCGCGCGCACGGTGTCGGCCCAGCGCACCGGCTTGTACAGCTGTTCCTTGAGTGCCTGGCGGATGCCGTCGGGGCTGGCGTGGGTCTTCACGTCCACGGTGTAGACCGCGGGCACGTCCGGCAGCCGGAACTCGACCTCGGCGAGGCGCAGGGCGAGCTTCTCCGCCGCGCCCACCATGAGGCTGCTGTGCGAGGGCACGCTCACCGGCAGCGGCACCGCACGCTTGGCGCCGCGCGCCCTGGCCAGTTCGAGCGCACGGTTCACCGCCGTCGCGTGCCCCGCGATGACCACCTGCCCCGGCGAGTTGAAGTTCACCGGTTCGACGACCTCGCCCTCGGCCGCCTCGCGGCACACGGCGGCGAGGTCCGCGTCTTCGAGGCCGAGCACGGCCGCCATGGCGCCCTGCCCCAGCGGCACGGCCGCCTGCATGAGCTGGCCGCGATGACGCACGAGGTCGACGGCCGTGCCGAAATCGAGCGACCCGGAACAGACCAGCGCCGTGTACTCACCGAGGCTGTGGCCCGCCATGGCCGCCGGCCGTGGCCCGCCTTTCTGCCGCCAGACGCGCCAGGTCGCGACCCCTGCGGCCAGCATGGCGGGCTGGGTGCGCTCGGTGGCGCCGAGTTCCGCCTCGGGCCCCTGCTGGCACAGCGCCCAGAGGTCGTATCCGAGCACGGCCGACGCTTCGGCGAAGGTCTGCTGTACGAGCGGCTCGGCTGCGCCCAGCGCCGCCAGCATGCCGACCGATTGCGACCCCTGGCCGGGAAACACCATTGCAAACGACATCGGGTGGACTCTCCTCGGGCCCCGCCCCAACCGGGCGGCGCAATTATAACGATCGCGTTCCCGGTCGCCGGGCGGCCGCGAGCATCAGGCCGGCGGCGAGCGCGCCACCGATCGCTCCAAAGGTGTGGGCCTCGTGCACGACCGGCAGGCTCAGCGTCGCGCCGGTGAACGGCAGCGCCCCCTGCGCGTGCTCCCACGCGAGCTTGGCGGCGAACAGCAGGCCCACCAGCGCCGTGAGGGCATCGCGCGAGCGGACCAGCCAGGCGAGCAGGCCGGCCGCCATGGCGCCGTGCAGCACGCCCGAGAACCCGACGTACCAGGCGAGCGCCGGCTGCCACGCGAGGAACCCGGCGTCGATGGCCGCGGTCGAAGCGAACAGGACCCCCAGCCATTGCCCGAGGCGGTATTCGCGCCCGAACAGGCCCCACACGATTGCGATCCCGACCAGGTTCCAGCCGAGGTGCACCCCGTCGGCGTGCACGAGGTGCCCCGTGGCGAGGCGCCACCACTCGCCGGCGAGCACGGCGGCGCGCTCGTAGCGCAGCGCGTGCGTCACTGCCGGGCCGGCCAGGTGCAGCCCCAGGAGCAATCCGGACAATCCGAGGGGCGCGACCCAGTCGGACAATCGCAGGCGTGTCAGGCGTTCGAGCATGGGTAGCCCGCGGCGGGCGGCACCGGTTTGCTATGATCCGCGCAATTTAACGCGCCACGGCACCTGCGATGAAGTTCCGCAACCTGTCTCCGTCCATCACGCTGCACCGCCCGGCCCGCCGCGAGTCGGGCTTCACCCTGATCGAGATCATGGTGGTCGTGGTGATCCTCGGCATCCTCGCGGCGCTGGTCGCCCCGAACGTCATCCGCCGCATCGACGATGCGCGGGTCACCAAGGCTAAGCAGGACATCCGCGCGTACGAGACCGCGCTCAACCTGTACCGCATGGACAACTTCCGCTATCCGACCACGGAACAGGGCCTCGAGGCGCTGGTGAAGCAGCCGACCGATCCGAACATCAAGAACTGGAAGGCCGGCGGCTACATCCAGAACCTGCGCAAGGATCCCTGGGGCAACGACTACGGGTACATCTCGCCGGGTTCGCACGGCGACTACGACATCTTCACGCTCGGGGCCGACAACCAGCCGGGCGGCGAAGGCGCCGATGCCGACATCAGTAGCTGGGACATCGAATAGGCACCGGCGGCGGCGCGCCGCCACGCACGCCTCGGGCTTCACGCTGCTCGAGGTGCTCGTGGTCATGGTGATCATCGGCATCATCACCTCGATGGCCGTGATCTCGGTGAAGGTACTCGGCGGCGACCACGAGATGGACCAGGAGGCCGCGCGGCTGCAGGCCATCCTCGTGCAGTCGCGCGAGGACGCGATGCTGGTCGGCACCGACGTCGGCGTGCGCATCGATCCGCGCGGCTACGACTTCCTGCGCTACGACTCCCGCAAGGAGCTGTGGCAGCCGGTCACCGACGACCCGATGCTGCGCCCGCGTGCGCTGCCCGAGGGCCTGACGGCGCAGCTGCGCATCGACGGTCGCGAGGTCGTGTTCCGGCAGCCCGAGAGCACGAGCCTGCTCGAGGAAGCCGAGCCGCCGGCCGAGCCTCAGCTCGTGGTGCAGGCATCGGGCGACCTGGTGCCCTTCGACGTCGTGCTGCGACGCGACGGCACGACCGAGGAGCGACGGGTGGCGGGCACGGCCGAGGGCAGGATCGAGGTGCACGACGATGCGCGCGAACGGCAGCGCTGACCGGCGCGCGCGCGGCTTCACGCTGATCGAGGTGCTGGCGGCCCTCGTGATCGTCGCGCTCGGCATGATGGGCGTGATCGAAGCGGTCACCCAGTCCGCGCGCAGCGGCGGCTACCTGCGCGAGAAGACACTCGCGCACTGGGTCGCGATGAACGTCATCGCCGAGCGGCGCCTCGCCGCGCAGGCGCCGGAGGTCGGTCGCACCTCGGACGAGGTCGATCTCGGCGGGCTGCGCTGGAAGTGGGAACTGGTCACGACGCAAACCCAGGTCGAGAGCATGCGGCGCATGGACGTCAGCGTGCGTCCCGCCACGAATCCCGACGGCAACCCGCTGGTCACCGTGAGCGGCTTCTACGGCACCGCGGTCGGGGCGGCGGGCGGCGCGATCACGACGTGGGCCGGCAGCGGCTCGGGCGACGGCGGCAAGGGCGGCGACCAGGATCCCAACCCCAATCCCCGGCCCAACCCCGGACCGGGCCTGCCGACGGACGACGAGGAATGAGCGAGCCGACCCTGCGGCCGCGCTCGCGCGGATTCACCCTGATCGAGCTGCTGGTCGCGATGGCCATCTTCGCGATCATCGGCGTCATGGCGCTGGTCGGATACACACAGCTGCAGCGACAGGCGGAGTACGCCGAGCAGCGCCTCGAACGCGTGCACGAGGTGCAGCGGGCCGTGCAGGTGCTCGTGAACGACCTGCGCCAGATCGAGCCGCGGCCGATCCGCGAGCCCATCGGCGGCGCGCGCATCCCGGCGGTGATCGGCGGCGAGTCGGTCGACTACCGGATCGAGTTCACCCGCGCGGGCTGGAGCAACACCGCCGGTCTGCCGCGCCCGACGCTGGAGCGCGTGGCCTATCGCATCGACCAGGACGGGCTGTGGCGCGATCACTGGCAGGTGCTCGACCGCACCCAGGCGCAGGAGCCGGTGCGCGTGAAGATGCTCGGCGGCGTGCGCGCACTGCGCATCCGCTTCATGACCGCCGGGCGTGCCTGGGTCGACCGCTGGCCCATCGGCATGGTCACCGGCTCGCCCGACGCCGAGCGCCTGCGGCCGGCCGCGGTCGAGGTCGAGATCGACACGGACGACTGGGGCACGATCCGGCGCGTCGTCGAGGTGGCAGGCTGATGCCGCGCAAGGTGCATCCCACGCCGCCCGTACGCCAGCGCGGCATTGCCCTCATCACGGCCGTGCTGGTGGTGGCGCTCGCGACCATCCTCGCGGTCAACGTCGCCTTCCGCAGCGTGCTGGACCAGCGCCGCAGCGCCAACCTGTTCGGCGCGGACCAGGCTTTCGAGATCGCGCTCGGCGCGGAGGCACTGGCCGCCGAGGGCCTGAGCCGGGACGCCCAGAACAGCGAGACCGACCACCTCGGCGAGACCTGGGCCAAGCCCGTGATCCTGCCCGTCGACGACGGCATCGGCACGGTCGAGGGCCGGCTCGAGGACATGCAGGGCCGCTTCAACCTGAACAACCTCGTGTTCGCCGACGGCACGACCAATCCGGACGCCGTGAAGCAGCTCGAACGCATCCTGCAGATGGTCGGCGTCGAGCCCGACTGGGCCACGGCGATGGCGGACTGGATCGACGAGGACATCGACCCCGGTTTCCCGAACGGCGCCGAGGACACCACCTACACCGGGCAGAATCCGCCCCACCTCGCCGCCAACATGCCCATCACCCGGATCAGCGAGCTGATGCAGCTGCCGGGGTTCACGGCCGACCGTTACGCCAAGCTCAAGCCCTTCGTCGCGGCGCTGCCGGTGGGCTCGAAGCTCAACGTGTGCACCGCCCCCGGCATCGTGCTCGATTCGCTGTCGGAGGCCGAGCGGCAGTTCAGCCTGAACGCCGACTACCTGACCCAGCAGCGCCAGGCCATCGGCTGCTTCCCGAGACTCACCGACCTGCAGGCCACGCTGGGTGCCGCCGAGTACGACAAAGTCAAGAACTCGCTCGCAGAAACAAGCAGTTACTTCATGGCAACGGTGTGGGTCACTATTGGCACCACCGACTTCACCCTGTACAGTCTGCTCGCGCGCGTGGGCAACGGCCAGGTGAGGCCGGTCCTGCGCAGCATCGGCACCGCCTGAGCATTCCCGAGGCCTATGACTGAAACGCTGGTGATACGGCTCCGTGCCCACGACGAGGCCCCGGCGTCGTGGCTCATCGTCGACGAGAACGGCCTGCGCTCGGGCAGCGTCTCGAACGGCCCGGTCGCCGACGCCCTGAGTGTCGCGCAGGGCCGCAAGGTGGTGCTGCTGCTGCCCGCCGCGGAAGTGTCCCTCGCGCTGCCCGAACTGCCCGTCAAGGGCGGGGCGCGCCTCGCCCAGGCGGTGCCCTTCGCCCTCGAGGAACAGCTGGCGACCGACGTCGACGCGCTGCACTTCGCGGTCGGCGCGCGCCAGGCGGACAGCAGCCTGACGCCGGTCGCCACGGTATCGCGCACCCTCCTCGACCGCTGGCTCGGCACCTGCCAGCTCGCCGGCATCCGCCCGGCCGCCGCCTACTGCGAATCCCAGGCCGTGCCCATCGCGCCGAACGGCTGCACGCTGCTGCTCGACGAGGGCACGCTGTACGTCCGTCGCGCCGAGGGCGTGCCCTACGCGCTCGACGCGCAGCCGCTCGCGACGGCGCTCGAGCTCGCCCTCGGCCCGGCCGTGGAGCCCGGCGAGCACGTCGCGTTCTACGTGACCAGCGCCGAGTACGAGCAGGAGAAGGAACTGATCGAGGGCCTGCGTGCGCGCACCGCGACGCTGCAGGTCAAGCTGCTGCCGGACGGCGGCCTGCCGCTGCTGGCGGCGCACCTGAACGCCGGCGATCCGGTCAACCTCCTGCAGGGCAGCTACGCGCCGGCCTCCACGCTCGCCGGCCAGTTCCGCCAGTGGCGGATCCCGGTCGCGCTCGCCGCGGCCACGGCACTGGTCTTCGTCGTCGCGCAGGGCGTGTCCCTGTGGCAGGCGAAGCGCGCCGAACGGCAACTCGACGCGCAGATCGCCGAAGTCTTCAACCGGGCCCTGCCGGGCCAGAAGATGGTCAATGCCCGCGAACAGCTCGAAGGCGTGCTGCGGCGGGGCACGGGCGGCGGCGCGGCCCTGTTGCCCGCGGTGACCGCTCTCTCGCAGGCGGTGGCGGGCGTGCCCTCGACGCGGCTCGAGTCGCTGAACTTCCGCGGCGACGCCGTCGAACTTCGCCTCGTCGCGCCGACGGTCGAGGCCATCGACGGCATCAAGCAGGCCATGGGCCGCAGCGGAATGCAGGTCGAGATGCAGTCGGCCACGCCGCGCGGCACGGTGGTCGAAGGCCGCCTGTCGGTGAAGCTGGGGGCCGCATGAACGTCCGCGCGTGGCTCGACGGTCTGCAGGAACGCGAGCGACGGCTGGTCTACGTGGCGGCCGGCTTCGGCGCGATCGCGCTGCTCTACCTGGTGCTGGTGCTGCCTTTCCAGACCGTGAACCAGCGCGCCCAGCAGCGCGTCGAGCGCAAGCAGGTCGATCTCGCCTGGATGCGCGAGGTGGCGCCGAGGGTCGCGCAGGCGGCGGGCTCGGCCCCGGCCGGCGCGTCCGGCGAGTCGCTGGTGGTGCTGGTCGATCGCACTGCTCGCGAGGCGGGTCTCGGCGACTCGCTGCGCGACCAGAGCCCGGACCAGAACAAGTCGCTGCGGCTGCGTCTCGAAGGCGTTCCGTTCGACGCGATGATCGCCTGGCTCGCCAGCCTGCAGACCCAGTACGGAGTCAGCGTCGAGGCGGCCGCCGTCGACGGCACCGGTCCCGGCCTGGTGAACGCCAGCCTCACGCTCAGCCGGCCCGCCGGCTGAGCCCTGCCCGGCCCCTCTCCCACGTGAAGCGTTTCGGCTGGCTCATCGCGCTCGGCCTGCTCGCGCTGCTGGCCTTCGTGCTCGCGACGCTGCCTGCGGGCGTCGCCGCGGGGCGGCTCGAGAAGCTCGGGGTGCGGGCGTCGGCCTGGACGGGATCGATCTGGAACGGCGGCGCGCAGGGGCTCACCTGGCGGGATGCGCCGATCGGCGATCTTGCCTGGCAGCTCTCGCCCGTGGCGCTGCTCGGCGGCAAGGCGGCCGGCCACGCGCTGCTGACGCGCACCGACGGCCGGCTGGAGACGGATTTCAGCGCATCGCCCGGCGGCAATGCGCGACTCACCGGCACCTCGTTCGACCTGCCGGTGGCCGCAATGAGCATGCTGCCGCTCGGCATGCCGAAGGGCTGGCAGGGCCGTGCGAGCGGTCGCTTCGATGAGATCGTGCTGGATGCGGGCTGGCCGGCCGGGATCCGCGGCACGCTCGACATGGACGACCTCGTCGCCCCGCCGCCGCGCAACGCCAACGTGGGCGGGTTCCGCGTAGTGTTCCCGCACCCGAGCCCGAAGGGCGTGGCCTCTCTGCCGGACCATCTCTCCGCGCTGGTCACGGACAAGCAGGGGCCGTTCTCGGTCGAGGGCGCCCTGTCGATCGCCAGGGACCGCAGCTTCCTCTTCGAGGGGATGGTCGCTCCGCGCGGCCCCGTGCCCGAGGGCATGCAGCACTCGCTCGAGATCCTGGGTCCGCCCGACGCCGCCGGCCGCCGGCCCTTCAGCGTCAGCGGCACGCTGTAGCCGTCGGCACGGGCCTTCGCCCGCCGCGAACGGTACGGCCTTCGGTCTCGTTCCAAACTTCGTGTCGACCGCCGCAGCGCGGGCGCAGGTTCGAGGCGCACTGTGGCTCGCCGACCCGACGAGACAACCTCGCCTCGAACCCGCACGCGCAAGGCAACGCCGAGAACGCGGGGACCGCCCCCGATGTCATCGCCATCGGCGACGAAGGGAAATGTCCCCGCGTTCTCGAAGCGCGGTCGACCCCGAAGTTGGGAACGAGACCGAAGGTCGTGCCGGAGCGCACGGTCGACACGAAGTTCGAAACGAGACCGAAGGTTGCGCCGGAGCGCACGGTCGACACGAAGTTCGGAACGCGGTCGCAGGCCGCGCCGGTCGCGGCGGCGAAAACCTCAGCCCCACTCCCGCCAGGCGCCGAGCAGCGGGAAATACAGCCCCAGGCGCACCGGTTCCGGGCCCAACTCGCGCATGAATGCCGCGTAGCGCTCCAGCTGCGGCCGGTAGCGCTCCTGCTCGCGGTCCAGGAACTCCTCGAGCCCCGCGCCCTCGTGCACACCCGTCTTGTAGTCGACGATCCAGCGCGTACCGTCGCGGTCCACGAAGGTGCGGTCGATGACGATGCTCGACAGCTCGCCGCCGACCCGTCCCGTCAGGGCCAGCTCGCACGCCGACCGGTCATGGCGCGGGTCGAGCAGCCAGCGTCCGCGCGGATCGGCCTGCGCCGCGCGCAGCGCCTGCAGCACGCGCGCCGCGGCCGCGTCACGCCGGTCGGCTGGCACGCCCAGTTCCGCCAGCTGCGCGGCATAGCGCGCCAGCAGCGCCGCGTCGCGACCGGCCGCCAGCTGGCCGCCGGCGGCGAGGCGCTGCAGTTCGCCGTGCACGACGGTGCCGACGTGACGAGCCGTCTCGCTGGCCCAGTCGAACGGGACGTCCTCGGCGTCGCGCCGGCGCGGCACGACCGTCGCTTCGATCTGCGGCCCGCGCGCCAGGGGTGGCGAACGCCAGTCGTCCGGCAACCGGGCCAGTGGCGGGTCGCGTGGCAGTTCCGTGGCCTCCTCGCCCGTGAATCCGCCGGCCTCGGCGAGGCGCGCGACGAAGTCCGGCTCGAGGATCGGCCACAGGATCTCCAGGCTGGTGCCGTGCTCAGGCTGCTTCAGCTTCAGTTCGCCCGTCTTGCGGTCGACGATGACCGTGGCGGTGCCGAGCAGGTGCAGCCGGCATTGCGCGCGCGTCGCGGCCACGTACAGCAGCCGCCGCTTCTCGTGCAGCAACCGGTCCTTCTCGAGCGACCCGAGCCAGGCGTAGAGCGGGTTGGAGTCGTCGCCGGCCGGCGCGAGCGGCGCGACGACGAGGTTCGCCCGGGCTCGCCCCGGCAACTGCATCCATTGCAGCAGGCGCTTGTCGTCGGCGCGTCCGCGCCGCTCCAGCGCCGGCACGATGACGGTGTCGAACTGCAGCCCCTTGCTCTTGTGGATGGTCATCAGCTCGATGCGGATGCCGGGGCGCGGCCGCGAAGGTGCGTACAGCCCGTCCAGCGCCTCCGCCAGGGCGGCGAGGTCCACCGCGCCGTCCGCGTCCTCCTCGACCTGCGACAGCGCCTCGAAGTATGCCTCGACCTCCTCCAGTTCCCGCTCGGTGGCGAGCGTTGCGGGGCCGTCGAGCGCGAGCCAGGCGCGTTCCGCCGCGTCGCGCAGGCCGAACCGGCGGGCCTCGGTGCGCGCCGTCTCGATCACGCGCAGCGTGCGCGCGACGCGTGCGCGGGCCGGCCCGGCCAGGCGCGCGAGGCGCGTTTCCTCGAGCAGCAGGTCGTACACGACCGCGTCGGGCGCGTCGCCCGTGAGC
>WBZM01003412.1_pt1 | contig 12432 bp, 11 predicted proteins | sample 5204271 | NCBI WGS metagenome assembly WBZM01 (sample SAMN12344346, study PRJNA552823) | activated sludge metagenome | biome: Activated sludge suspended growth; feature: Nitrification reactor; material: Wastewater; isolation source: activated sludge from nitrification reactor of wastewater...
GGGCGGACTTCCCGAGCGGCTTCGTCGGTGACGGCGACGAGCTGGCGCAGCTCGTCGCGGTGCTCGAGAGCATCGCCTTCCTGATGACGGTCAACCTCGAGGCGATGCAGCGCACGGCGCCGCTGCTGCGCGTGTCGATCACCGGCGGGCTGGCGACCTGCGACTACCTGTGCCGCGCGCTCGCCGACACCAGCGGACTGGTCGTCGAGCGCTACGCGCTGCGCGAAGCGACGGCGCGGGGCGCGGCCTTCCTCGCCGCCGGCGAGCCGGACGACTGGCAGCTCGCCCCGGTCGACCGCGTGTTCGAGCCCGCCCGCTGCGAGCCGCTGCAGGGCCGTTACGCGCGCTGGCGAGAGGAGATGCGCCGGCGCGGCGCGATCTAGCCCAGGCTTGCGAGGATCTCGCGCTCGATCCAGGTCGGCCCCGGCCCGCCCGTGTAGTAGCCGCAGTGGCCGCCGTGGGGCGTCACGGTCACGGTGAGCGTGGCCGGCCGCGCGATGCGCGCGAGGTCCGCGGCGGGGATGATCGGATCGTCCGCCGCCGAGATGATGCGCGTGCGCGGGGTGAGCGTGGCGAGCGCCTCGCCGTCCACCGCATAGCCCCGCAGGTACGCCTGCAGCGAGGGGAAGCCGCCGTAGTGGCAGGCCAGCACGTCGGTCATGTCAGTCAGCGTGCCGAGCCGGGTCACGTCGCTGAGATCGTAGGCATCGGGCCACGCCGCCTGCTTGCGGGCGAGCGAGCGCCGCCACTTCCAGATGAAATAGCGACGATAGAGCACCCAGCCGGTCTCGAGGGCATGCATCGTGTGCGCCGGGTCGATCACGGGGCAGACCGCGACGACCCGGGCGAGGTCGATGCCCGCCTCCCGCGCACGGGCGCCGACCCGCAGCGAGAAATTGCCGCCGAGCGAGAAGCCCGCCATGGACAGTTCGCGGCCGGGATGCAGTGCCTGCACCTGCCGGACGGCGCCGACGACCTCGGCGATGCGGCAGGAGTGGAACAGCTCGCGATTGAGGTGGTGGCTGTCGCCGTGGTCCCGGAGGTTGAGGCGCACGACGTCGAAGCCGGCGTCGAGCAGGAACTGGCCGAGCGAGAGGATGTAGAGCGACTGGGCGCTGCCCTCCCAGCCGTGCAGCAGGACGACCATGCGGCTCGCCGACGGACGGCCGAGCCGCTCCTGCGTCGCACGATGCGCGAGCAGCCGGACGCCCTCGCCGCAGTCGAGCAGCAGGTCCTCCGAGGACTCGATGAGGCCGCGGCAGCGGCGTTCGACGCCCGGCCGGCGGAACGGCAGGCTCGGGTAGATCGACTGCACGTGCGCGTTGCGCAGCCGCGCAGGCGGCGTGAACTCCCCGCCCCCGTCGGTCACGCCGCGAGCCCCGCGTCCCGCGTGCGCCCGCGCGTCAGCGTGAGCGTGCCGGCGCCGGGCAGTGTCTCGACGAAGCCGGCGCCCACCAGCTGCGACGGCGTGCGGTACCCGCCCGGGCCCTCGTGGCGCAGCACGCGCTCGAGCACGCCGAGCGCCGCGGCCACCGTCACGTCGTACGGGTTGCCGACGCGGATGCGGGCGACGACACTCTCGCCGCCCGGCGACTGCACCTCGCCCCACACGTCGGCCGGCGTGCGGCCGCGGCCCGCCGCGTCGTCCGGGTGCACGCGTCCGCGCACGACGCGCTTCAGCAGCGCCTGCACCGGACGCAGCCCGAGCAGGCCGCCGAAGGCATTGAGGCGCCGCAGCGCCCGCACGCGCGCGGCCGGCATGGCGATGTAGGTCTCGACGTTCGGGATGCCGGTGGTCACGCCGGCGGTGCTGAGGTCGCCCCAGGGAATGGTCACCGCGTTGCGCGGGCCGTTGCCGAAGTCGATCTCGCGCTCGCGGTAACCGTGAGCGACCTGCACCAGCCCGCCATGGCCGCGGATCCAGCCGCCCGCCGCCAGTCCCTCCACGGTGGTCAGCGCCGTCCCGCGGCTCGGACGCATGCCCGAGTCGAAGCCGAGCGCGAGGTAGGTCGCCTCCGGCAGCGCCTCCACCAGCGCAGCGGCGAGACAGTCGGTCGGCACGACGTCGAAGCCGACGCCGGGACAAAGGATGACGCCCGCCTCCACGGCCCGCGGCCCCAGCGACTGGGCGCGCTCGAAGACCGCGAGCTCGCCGGTGATGTCGAGGTAGTGCACGCGGGCGGCGAGGCAGGCCTCGAGCATCGGCGCGGCCGTGGCCGAGAATGGACCCGCGCAGTGCAGGACGGCCCGCGCACCGCGCAGCACCTGCGTCAGCGCGGTCACGTCCTCGAGGCCGATCACGAGCGAGCCGCAGCCGAGTTCGCCGGCGAGACGCGTGACGGCCTCGCGGCTGCGGCCGGCGAGCAGGGGCCGCAGTCCGCGCTCGACCGCCGCGCGGGCGATCAGTTCTCCCGTGTAGCCGTTGGCGCCGTAGAGGACGAAGGACGCGCCGCTCATCCGGCCGGCAGGATGCGGAACTCGACGCGGTTGTTCTGGGCCGCGATGGCGTTCCACTCGCCCGCCGTCGCCTTTTCGCTCTGCTCCGGATAGCCGACCTGGTTGCGGCGGCCGGCGTTGACCACGTCGACCACGATCGCGCCGCCGGTGCGCTGCTTCAGCGTCGCGGCGAAGTTCGCGAAGTCCACCGACTGGTGCTGCGCCGGCGAGAGGCCGTCCTCGAACGGGTTGCCGACGAGGTCGCACTTCTGCGCCGCCAGGCCGGCGTCGGCGACCGAGTAGCCCTCGCCGCTGGTGCCGCTCAGGCAGAAGTCGCCGACGTACGCCTCGATGCGGAGGCGTCCCTTGAACTGCTGCGCCTCGAGCGTGGCGGCAAGCCCCCGCAGCCGGTCGAGCCGCGCATAGGCGAGCGGGGTCTCGCCGTAGGGCACGTATTCGGTGGCGACCGGGCCGGACGGGGGACCGCCGCGGTCGTCCAGGGCGGCGACCGGCGCGAGGTCGGGTGGCGGCATCGCCGCCACCTTGGCCGCCGCCGTCTCGGCCTCGGCCTTGGCGACCGCGACCTGCGCGCGCGAAAGCTCGGCGGTGAGCGAGTGGTTGCGCTCGAGTGCCTGCCAGTACAGCCAGCCGAGCACGAGCGCCGGGACCACGGCGAGCAGTCCCGTGACCAGGGCCGGCCACCAGAGCTTCGGGGGCGGCGGGGGCAGGTCGGGCTCGACGGCGGGCGGCACGGCCGTGCGGGCCAGCTCTTCCTTCAGTTCCGTGCTCAGGCGACGCGCGAACGACTCGAAGGTCGCCAGCACGAACCGGCGCTGCTCGCCGAGCTGGTCCTTGACCAGCTGCTGCGTGGATTGCCTGAGTCCGGCCTGCAATTCGGCCAGGGCGACCGCGGGGACGGTCCCGGTGCCCGTGAACGCGCCCGCGACCGGGGCTGTCGGCTCGCCTGCGGCCGGCACGGCACCGGCCGGCGGGGCCTCGACCAGGTCGGCCGACGACAGGTGCGGGATCGTGGCAGTCGGGTCGAACAGCGCCGACCGCTGGGTGCGCCGGTCGGGCAGCAGGCGCAGCTGGTAGAGCACGCGCGAGACGTCGACGGGACGCACCGTCTTCGGCAGCACGCCGATCGCGCCGAGGGCGCGGGCCTGGCTGACGTACAGCTCGCCTTCCTGCGAGGTGTACATCATGAGGGGAATCAACGCGGTATCGGGATTGCCCTTGATCGCCTGCACGGCCTGGAACCCGTCCATGCCGGGCATCAGGTGATCCATGAAGATGACGTCGGGGCGGTTCTGCTGCAGGTACTCGAGGGCCTGTTCGGCCGACTCGGCCGTATCGACCGCAAGCCCGTGCTGCTCGAGCATGCGGCTGAGAATCACCCTTGCCGATCGTGAATCGTCCACGATCAGGGCTCGCTTGCCCGTCGCCATTCCCTGCATCCTTTGGCGGTCACCCCGAAATGGCGCCGCGAGTACCCGCTTTCTACCTTGAACGGCGCTGCAAGCCAATCCCGGCATCCCCTCTGGCCACCCGGGGGACCGGGGGTATGCTCGGCTTTGAGGAATCCATAGCGAAAACGGAGGCAGAAAATGCCCTACACGACGGCGGACATCCGCAACATCGCATTGGTGGGTCAAGCAGGCGCGGGCAAGACGCTGCTGGCCGAGGCCTTGCTCGCGCAGACGGGAGCCATCAAGACCAGGGGATCGCTGGCGCGCGGCACGACGGTCTGTGACTTCGACCCGCAGGAAAAGGCGCTGCAGCACTCGCTCGACGCGGCGATCTGCGGCTTCGAGACCCAGGGCAAGCGCGTCAACGTCATCGACACGCCGGGATACCCCGACTTCCTCGGCCGCACGCTGAGCGCGCTCGAGGCGGTCGAGACGGCGGTCGTCGTCGTCAGCGCCGTGAACGGCGTCGACGCCATGACGCAGCGCATGATGGACTTCGCGAAGAACCGCGGCCTGTGCCGCGTGATCGTCGTGAACAAGATCGACAGCCGCGAGGCGCGCACCGAGGAAGTGCTCGAGGAAATCCGCGACGCGTTCGGCAAGGCCTGCCTGCCCCTCAACCTGCCTGCCGACGGTGGCGCGGCCGTCGTCGACTGCTTCTTCCAGCCCAGCGGCAAGCCGACGGACTTCTCCTCCGTCGACGAAGCGCACACCCGGATCATCGACCAGGTGGTCGAGGTGGACGAGGAACTGATGGCCGTCTACCTCGAGCAGGGTTCCGAGCTCTCGCCCGAGCAGCTGCACGACCCGTTCGAGAAGGCCCTGCGCGAGGACCACCTCGTGCCGGTCCTGTTCTGCTCCGCCGAGACCGGCGCCGGCGTCCCCGAGCTGGTCAACGTGCTGCTGCGCCTGATGCCGAACCCGACCGAGGGCAACCCGCCGCCGTTCCTCAAGGGCGAAGGCGAGGCCGCCGAGCGCGTCGAGGTGGTGGACGATCCGACGAAGCACGTCATCGCGCACGTCTTCAAGGTCACCATCGACCCGTTCGTCGGCAAGCTCGGCATCTTCCGCGTGCACCAGGGCACGGTGAAGCCCGGCGCGCAGCTGCTGGTCGGCGACGGCCGCAAGCCGATCAAGCTCGCGCACCTGTTCCAGCTGCAGGGCAAGGACCACGTGGAGATGCACCAGGCCGTGCCCGGCGACATCTGCGCCGTGCCGAAGATCGACGAGCTGCACTTCGACGCCGTGCTGCACGACTCGCACGAGGAGGACCACTACCACCTCAAGTCGGTGAACTTCCCGCCGCCCATGCTCGGTGTGGCGATCCGCGCGGAGAAGCGCGGCGACGAGCAGAAGCTGTCGGAAGCGCTGCACCGCATGATGGCCGAGGACCCCTGCGTGCGCGTCGAGCTGCACAACAGCCAGAACGAGACGGTGCTGTACGGCCTCGGCGACTTCCACGTGCGCGTGATGCTGCAGCGGATGACCGAGCGCTACGGCGTGCCCGTGAAGACCAGCCCGCCGGCGGTCCCGTACCGCGAGACCATCACGCGGCCGGCCGAGGGCCATCACCGCCACAAGAAGCAGACCGGCGGCGCCGGCCAGTTCGGCGAGGTGTACCTGCGGGTCGAGCCGCTGCCGCGCGGCGGCGGCTTCGAGTTCTCCGACGACGTGGTGGGCGGGGCCATCCCGGGCCAGTTCATCCCGGCGGTCGAGAAGGGCGTGCGCATGGTGCTCGCCGAGGGCGCGATCGCCGGCCACGCGCTGCAGGACATCAAGGTGAGCGTGTACGACGGCAAGCACCACGCGGTCGACTCGAAGGAAGTCGCCTTCGTCGCGGCGGGCAAGAAGGCGTTCATCGCGGCGATCAAGGAAGCGGCGCCGATCGTGCTCGAGCCGATCGTTCGGCTGACGATCAGCACGCCGGCCGCCTCGATCGGCGACGTGACCAGCGACCTCGCGACCCGCCGCGCGCGCATCAGCGGCCAGGACACGCTGCCCGGCGGACGCGCCGAGATCGGCGCGCTGGTGCCGCTCGCGGAGCTGCAGGACTACCTGTCGCGGCTGAAGGCGATCACCGGCGGCGAAGGCACCTACACGATGGACCTGAGCCACTACGACCCGGTGCCGCCGCGCAAGCAGCAGGAACTGGTCGCGGCCTACAAGCCGCACGAGGACGCCGACTGAGGCTCAGTCGCGCACGGGACCGGGCAGGGGCGCCGAGCTGTATCCGTAGTACGGGTCCAGCTCGGTGTCGATGCGCCGGTCGAGCCAGGCCACGTCCTCGGGCGAGAGGTACTCGGCGTAGCCGCCGATCCGGCCCTTGCGCGTCTTGAACGACTCGGCGTCGCCCGCCCGGCCCGGCGCGAGCACCGACGCGTCCGCGGCCCGCCCCGCCTCGCGGCTCTTCATCGCGCCGAAGCTCGCGTACTCGACCGCGCCTGCGATGGTCTCGTCGCGGACCGCCGCCAGCCCGAGGAAGTCGGCGATGCGCCGCAGCTCGCGCGGCGTGTCGGCGTGCAGGTCCTCGTAGCGCACCAGCAGGAACGCGCGGGGCACGCGCCGCTCGCGGGCCCACACGTTGTAGTACTTGAGCATCCCGTCCACCGAGCCGCGCGGCCAGCGCAGGTAGGTGCCGATGTCGCCGTCGAAGCGGATCTCCCGCCGCGTCACCTGGAAATAGTTCGACACGGCGGTGTCGCGCAGGTCGCGCACGAGCAGGACGACGCGACAGCCGGCGTACTCCCGGCGCTCGTCGTCGATCTCGGCGGCGGTCTTCTTCTGCGGGGTGCCGTCGTGCTTGGCGGCGACGTGCGGCACGCCGGCGTAGCGCGGCATGCGCGCGCCGAGCTCGACCTGCGCGAGTTCCGGGTGGCCGAAATGGCGCGCGAGCAGCTGGCCCATCATCACGCGCACCCAGGTTCGACCCGTCTTGGGATACGAGAGCAGGTAGCAGTCCGCCTCGCGCGGCCGCCGCCAGCGGCGCACCGCCACGACGGGCGCGAGGCGCTCGAGGCGGCTCTTCGCCAGGAAGCCCGCAGGCGGGTCCTGCAGGAAAAAGCGGCGGGCGCCCATCAGTCCTCCGGCAGCGAGGGCTCGAGCCCGAGGGTGCGGCGCAGGCTGCGCCACAGCGCGCGGCCCGGCCGCTCGCGGCGGGTCGCGTTCGCGTGCGGCCAGGGGCGCGCGGGCAGCGGGGCGTCGAGGAAGGCGCACAGCGGCCCCCAGTCGGCCGTCTGCGTCGGGTCGAACTCGAGGAACTGCTGCGGCCGCGAGCGGAAGTGCTGGCGGATCTCCGCGTTGTGCTCCCGGTAGGCGTCGAGCCACGCCTGCCGGCTCTCTTCGTCGCGCGAGGGATCGGCGTGCCGGCCGAACATCCAGATGCGCATCGGCCGCAGCCGCCGGTTGCGATAGAACTTCACGCAGCTGTCGATCCACTGCTCGTCGTCGCGGACCGTGAGGATGTACTTCGAATCCGGGTACAGCGCGTAGATCTGCCGCCAGATGCGGAAATACGGGTTGTCGGTGAACGCGTCGAACAGCTCGAACGTGGGCAGCCGGTAGTCGCCCGCGTCGATCTGGCGGATCAGCGTCGCCCCGTCGTCGGCGCCGGGGTAGCTGCGCGGCGTATCGCCGTTCAGCGTGCGGTAGCCGAGCAGGCGCAGCGCCTCGTACAGCGTCGTCGTGCCGGTCTTGTAGAACCCGATGCCGAAGATCTTGCCGTCGTACTGCGCCACGGAGCGGATTCTGCCCGGATCGGTGCGGCGGCGCGAGGTGGCCTGCCCGTCAGAGCAGCGAGCCCTGCTGCGGACCGGGCTCGTCCGCCGGGCCGGCCGCCGGCGGGGGCGCCACCGGCTCGATCAGCGCCGGCCCCTCGTTGCGCGCGTTGTTGACGAGCCGGCCGACCGGCCGGGCCACGAGGCGCAGGGCCTCGTCCGGCGCGAGCAGCCGGTCGAGCCGGCCGACATCGAGATTGGCCGGGTCGAGCCACTCGCCGAAGGCGCCCGCCGGCAGGATCACCGGCATGCGGTCGTGGATGTGCGCGATGGAGGCCACCGGGGCCGTGGTGACGAGCGTGCACGACTCCAGCACCTCGCCGCCGGCCGGATCGCGCCACCGCTCCCACAGGCCGGCCATGGCGAACGGCTCGAGGCTCGCGAGCTGGATGTAGTACGGCTGCTTCGCCGCCGTCGAGCGCTGCCACTCGTAGTAGCCGTCGGCCAGCACGAGGCAGCGCCGGCGCTGGTAGGCGCTGCGGAACGAGGGCTTCTCGCGCAGCGTCTCGCTGCGCGCGTTGTTGAGCTTCGCGCCGATCGAGCGGTCCTTCGCCCAGCCCGGCACGAGGCCCCAGTAGAGCAGCGCGAGCCGGCGCGTCGCCGGGTCGTCGGGCAGCACCCGCACCGCGGGCACCTGCGTGGTGGGCGCGATGTTCCAGCGCGGCGGCACGTCCGGCGCGAGATCCGCCACGCCGAACAGGCGCACGACGGCTTCGTGCGGCGAGTAGAACGCGAAGCGGCCGCACACGGGCCGTTACTCCCGGATCCCCGTCCCCTTCTCCATCAGCCAGACGCACGCGCCGAACAGGACGACCACCGCGACGACCATGAACGCGAGGGCGAACCCCACGTGCACGTCGGAGTGGCCGAGGAACCCGTAGCGGAAGGCGTTGACCATGTAGAGGATGGGGTTGGCCCGCGACAGTGCCTGGGCCCAGTCGGGCAGCATGGCGATCGAGTAGAACACGCCGCCGAGGTAGGTCATGGGCGTGAGGATGAAGGTGGGCACGAACGAGATCTGGTCGAAGTTCTTCGCGAACACGGCGTTCACGAAGCCGCCCAGCGAGAACACGACCGAGGTGAGCAGCACCGCCGCGACGACGACCGACGGGTGCTCGACGTGCAGGTGGGTGAAGAACAGCGCGATGACCGTGACCACCAGCCCGACCAGCAGGCCGCGCACCACGCCGCCGGCGACGTAGCCCGCGACGATCAGCCAGTTCGGCAGCGGCGAGACCAGCAGTTCCTCGATGTGGCGGCCGAACTTGGCGCCGAAGAACGAGGACACGACGTTGCCGTAGCTGTTGGTGATCACCGACATCATGATCAGGCCGGGTGCGATGTACTGCATGTACGTGAAGCCGCCCATGTCGCCGATGCGCCGGCCGATCAGGCTGCCGAAGATGATGAAGTACAGCGTCGCCGTGATCACCGGCGGGACGATGGTCTGGCCCCAGATGCGGATGATCCGGCTGAACTCGCGGATGACGATGGTATTGAAGCCGACGACGCGGTGCCCCTCGCCCGCGAGGTTCGACGGCGGGGTCGCCGGCCCGGTGGTCTCGGCGGGCCCGCTCATGCGCCGCTCCCGCTCTTCGCCTGGCCGGTGGCCACGTCGCGCCCCTCGACCAGGCGCATGAACAGCTCCTCGAGGCGGTTCGCCTTGTTGCGCATCGACAGCACCTCGACGCCCTGCGCCGAGAGCGCCGTGAAGATCCCGTTCAGGTTCTGCTCCTTGCTGACCTCGACCTCGAGCGTCTGCTCGTCGGTGCGCTCGATGCGGTAGCCGGGCAAGGCGGGCGCGGCGGCCAGCGGCTGGCGCAGGTTCAGCACGAAGGTCTCGGTGTGCAGCTTGCGCAGCACCGAGGACATGCGGTCGTTCTCGATGATGCGGCCCTCGTCGATGATGGCGATGTGGCGGCAGAGGCTCTCGGCCTCCTCGAGGTAGTGCGTGGTGAGGATGATGGTCGTGCCTTCCTCGTTGATGCGGCGCAGGAACTCCCACATCGAACGGCGCACCTCGATGTCGACGCCCGCCGTGGGCTCGTCGAGGATCAGCAGGCGCGGTGCGTGGATGAGCGCGCGGGCGATCATCAGTCGGCGCTTCATGCCGCCGGAGAGCGTGCGCGAGATCGCGTCGCGCTTGTCCCAGAGCTGCAGCTGCTTCAGCCAGTACTCCATGCGCTCCTTCGCGACTTCGCGACGGATGCCGTAGAAGCCGGCCTGGTTGACGAGGATGGTCGAGACCTTCTCGAACTGGTTGAAGTTGATCTCCTGCGGCACGAGGCCGAGGCAGGCCTTGGCCGCCTCGAGGTCGCCGTCGACGTCGTGGCCGAACACCTGCGCCGTGCCGCCGGACTTGGTGACCAGCGAGGAGATGATGCCGATCGCCGTGGTCTTGCCCGCGCCGTTCGGACCGAGCAGGGCGAAGAAATCGCCCTCCTCGACGTCGAGGTCGATGCCCTTCAGCGCCTGGACGCCGTTGCGGTAGGTCTTGGTGAGCTGGCGGAGCGACAGGGCCTGCATGACGGTCCGGCGGGGAAAAACGGGCTGCGCAGCGTACTGCCCCCGCCGGCCGTCAGCAAGAAAGCCCGGCCCCGGGCGAGCCGCGCGCACCCCGTGCACGGCGCCGGGACGGCGCGAGCGCGACGGCGACCGCTTCATCGCCCGTGGTGAGCAGGCACAGGCCGGCGCAGTGCGCCCAGCGCAGCAGCGCCGGATCGGCCCGGCGGGCGGCGCCGATCAGCATGGCCCAGAAGCGCTCGTGGCGCGGCCAGCGCGGCCGCACGACGCCCGGCCAGGCCGCGAGCCGCGCCAGTTCCGCGGGCCCGAGCGCGGCCAGCCGACCCTCGTCCTCGGGCGAGACGCCGAGCGCGATGCGCGGCGCGAGCGGCTCCGCACCGGCGAGCTGGCGTGTAACGGACAGCGCCAGCAGCACGAAGGCGTGGCAGCGCGCGGCGGCGCCCGCATCCGGCGCCGGCGGCGGCCTGGCATCCGCCACGCGATCCGCGGCCGGAGGCAGGGGCGGCAGCCGCACGAGGAACAGGCTGAAAGGCGCCTCGGCGAGCCGGGCACGGTCGTCGGGGCCGCAGGCGACCAGGCCGCGGCGCACCGCGTCAGCCACCGCGAAGCGTGGGTCCTCGTCGAGCGCCGGCTCGGACCCGAGCTCCAGGAACAGTCGATTGAGGTCCGCGAGGTCGCGGCGGATCGCCGGTCCCAGGAGGTTGCCCCGGTGCAGGGGACCGGACCCCGGATCCTGGGGTCGTGGCAGTCGGTCATCCATGGCTTTGACTCCAGATATGGTCCAAAAGGACCATATATGGTTGTAGACTGCGTTTCGCGGTCCGTTTAGACCATATATGGCCAGTAAGTCAAGTCGGAGCCCGCAAGATGAGGATCACGGACTGCCGCTACGACCGGGATCGGCTCCGGCTGACGATCGCCTTCCGCCTGATCGGGCACGAGGCCCGCACCCACACCATCCGGCAGGCGACGGGCCTGTCCGACGACCGCATCCGCAAGCTGTTCCGCGACTACGTGCGCGACCGGCCGGACGCCGCGATCCGCCGCCGGCGCGGCAAGTCGCCCCGCCAGATGACCTACTTCCGCCGCACGCCGGAGCACGAGCTGCAGGCCGCCACGCTCGGCGCTCTGCTGCGCTGCTGCGGGCTGCTGCGCCGCGGCGCGGGCACCGGCCGGCCTTCGCTCGACGAGGTCGCGCGCTTCTGCGACGTGTTCGAGACGTTCAGCGGCCTGTGTCCCCGTCCGGTCATCACGTTCGAGCACGCCTGGTTCCTGCTGCAGATGCTGGCGCGCGAGAACGAGTACGTTCTGGCCACCTGCCAGGATTGCCACTCGCTGTGGATCCGCGACCTGCTCGACGTGCTGCCGGACAACTGCCCGGCCTGCCGCATGGGCCTGTACCCGCACTGACGCCGGAGGCGTTGCTAGACTGCGCGCCTCTCCTCCCCGAGGCCCGCGCGTGCGCAGCCCCAACGCCTTCTCCGGTCCCTACCTCGACCGCGCGGCCCACCTGCGCAAGGACGAGGCGTTCGTCGCGCAGGCGCTGGCCGACCCGGCCACCGTGGTGGTGCCGGTGTGGCGATCGAAGAGCCTCGTGCGCCGCGGGCCCGACGGCTGGACGGCCGCCTACCTCGAGGTGACGCACGCGTGCGTGGCGGCGGCGCCCGCGGGCGAGCGCGTGCTGCTCGGACAGTTCGACGGGCGCGTGTACTTCGCCGTCGACGTGCCGGGCGACGAGCCCCCCTTGCTGTTCGACGACGCCCGGTTCGAAGACCTGCGCATGATCGGTGCACAGTTGCCCGCGCAGGAGGCGGGGGTACTCGCCTATGCGCGCGGCCTGCTCTACTGGCGCCATCGGCATCGCTGGTGCGGCGTGTGCGGAGCGGCGAACCGCAGCACCAGCGCCGGCCACGTCATGACCTGCACCCGCGCCGACTGCGCGACGGACCACTTCCCGCGCATCGACCCGGCCATCATCGTCCTGGTCACCGACGGCGAGCGCGCGCTGCTCGGGCGCCAGGCGTCGTGGCCGCCGGGCCGCTACTCGACCATCGCCGGGTTCGTCGAGCCGGGCGAGAGCCTCGAGGACGCGGTCGCGCGCGAAGTGCTCGAGGAGACCGGCGTGACGGTGCTGGAGTCCGATTACCACTCGTCGCAGCCCTGGCCGTTCCCGGCCTCGCTGATGATCGGCTTCACCTCGCGCGCGTCGGGCGAGGCGCAGCCTCGTGCCG
>WBZM01003413.1_pt1 | contig 12431 bp, 14 predicted proteins | sample 5204271 | NCBI WGS metagenome assembly WBZM01 (sample SAMN12344346, study PRJNA552823) | activated sludge metagenome | biome: Activated sludge suspended growth; feature: Nitrification reactor; material: Wastewater; isolation source: activated sludge from nitrification reactor of wastewater...
GCAGCGGCAAGCCATCGAACAACTCGCCGCTGCGCTCGTTCTCGTTGGATTCAGGTCCCATGGCAGTAGAACGCACCAACCCATGGATCAGCTGACCGGTGTTTTGAAAAATTCACAAGCTCTCAGGGCGTCGGCCGGGTTCATGGCAGCCGCCTCCAGGCCCAGACGCAGGCCGCGCCGCCCAGCACCAGCAGCACGGGCCCCAGCGGCAGCCGCAGCAGGCCGATGGCGACGAAGGTCGCCAGCGCCAGGCCGATGCAGGCCGGCATGCCCAGGGGGTTGGCGCGCAGCGCACCGATCAGCTTGATGCCGGTGCCCAGAATCAGCCCGGCCGCCACCGCGCCCATGCCGCGCAGTGCGCCCTGCACCAGCGGGACGTCGGCGACGTTGCTGTAGAGCGCAGCCAGCAGCACGACCGCCAGCGTGGGCAGGGTCAGCATGCCGGCCAGCGCCGCCAGCGCGCCCGACAGGCCGAAATGGCGGTCACCGATCATCAGCGACAGGTTGACCACGTTGGGGCCCGGCATGATCTGCGCCACCGCCCAGTCTTCGACGAACTGCTCGCGCGTGAGCCAGCGCTTGCGCTCCACCAGCTCGCGCTGCACCACCGCCAGCACGCCGCCAAAGCCCTGCAGTGCCAGCCAGCTGAAGGACCAGAACAGGTCGGCGCGCGACCGTGGCGCGCCGAGGGTGCCGTCACCGGCGGCAGCGGGGGGGGTGGCGCTCATACCGGTTCCGGTTCGGAGCAAGGATTCACGTCCCTCGCGCCATCATCGACGCGCAGCGAGGTCATGGGACATGGATCATCGTGAATGCGAGCCCTCATCAGTCCAGCAGGTCCAGAATGTTCTCGACCGGCCGCCCCAGCCGCGCGCCCCTGGCCGTGACCACGATGGGCCGCTCGATCAGCACCGGCGTGGCGTGCAGGGCGGCGGCCAGTTGGGCGTCGGTGAGCGTTGCATCGTCCAGGCCCTGCGCCAGGTACTCGGGCTGCTTGGTGCGCACCAGGGCGCGCAGCGGCGCGCCGCTGGCGCGGGCGATGGCCTGCAACTCGGCGGCGCTGGGCGGCGTCTTGAGGTACTGGACGATGGTGGGCTCGATGCCGCGGCTGCGCAGCAGCTCCAGCGCCTTGCGCGAGGTGCTGCAATGGGGGTTGTGGTAGATCGTGACGGTGGCCATGCGGGTGCTCCGATAGGGCTGGGCTGACTACAGTAATGATAGCTTTTGGCGCTTGCTGGATAAGCGCTGGAGCCGTGTTTCATTCATAAATCATGAATGGCGTGCGGGCCGCCCGCCAGGCCTGCTCGTCGGCGCGCGTCAGCGCGTCGAGCTCGGCCGGCGTGGCCGCCGCGTCGTCCACCCACTGGCGCAGCAGCGGCCCGCCGTTGATGACGTCGATGGCCAGCCGGGTTTCGTACTCGTAAGGAAAGTCGCGCCACAGCGGGTAGTCCGGCGCCTGCCGCCGCAGCGCCTTGAAGGCCAGCGCCTGCAGGCGCCAGGGCTGAAAGGCGGTGTGGTCGTAGTGCGTCGCGTCCTCGGTGTGGATCTGCACGCCGGCGCACATTTGCCCGGCGTGCTTGTGAAAGGTCGGCTCGAAGCCGCATTCGCGCAGCCGGCAGCCGCGCAGCCAGTCGGGCGCCAGTGCGCGCATGTCGGCCAGCAGGCGCGCGGTGTCGATGTCGGGCGCACCAAACAGCTCCAGCGGGCGCGTGGTGCCGCGGCCTTCGCTCAGCGTGGTGCCTTCCAGCATCACGGTGCCGGCGTAGGCGCGCGCCATCCACAGGTTGGGCGCGTTGGGGCTGGGGTTGACCCAGGTGCGTTCGAGCGGCCAGCCGTGGCCGGGCGCGGCGTCGGGCCGCCAGCCTTCCATGGCGATGACGCGGTATTCGACCTGCAGCCCGAGCTGCGCGATGAACCAGTGGCCCAGCTCGCCCAGCGTCAGGCCGTGGCGCATCGGCAGCGGGCCGGCGCCGACGAAGCTTTCCCAGCCGGCGCGCAGCGTCAGCCCCTCGACCGGGCGGCCGACCGGGTTGGGGCGGTCCAGCACCCACACCGCCTTGCCGTGCGCGGCCGCGGCTTCCAGCACGTAGCGCAGGGTGGTGATGAAGGTGTAGATGCGGCAGCCCAGGTCCTGCAGATCGACCAGCAGCACGTCAAACGTCTCCAGCATGGCCGGGGTGGGGCGGCGCACCTCGCCGTACAGGCTGAACACCGGGATGCCCAGGCGCGGGTCGGTGTAGTCGCTCGACTCGACCATGTTGTCCTGCTTGTCGCCGCGCAGGCCATGCTGCGGGCCGAAGGCCGCCGTCAGGCGCACATCGGGCAGGGCGGCCAGGGCGTCGAGCGCGTGCGTCAGGTTGCGCGTGACCGAGGCCGGGTGCGCCAGCAGCGCCACGCGCCGGCCCGCCAGTGGCGCGCGCAGCAAGGGCTCTTCAAGAAAGCGTTCGAGTCCGAATTTCATGTGAGGCAGATCAGGGCAGGCGCGCCGTCCAGCCGGCGCGGTGGTGAAAGTCCGGCTGCGGCCCCGGGTGGGCCAGCGCCCAGCAGCTGAGCTGGCCGTCACGCGCTTCGATCACGGCGCTCAGGCCCAGCAGGAGGTCGGTGTGGTCGGCGGCCGGCAGAGCCTGGCGCGGCAGCTCGACGGTCAGGGTCAGGGTGTCGTCGGCGCGCTGCCACTGCAGGCGCGGCGCCAGTGGCAGCTGGTCGGCGCTGGCGCGCTGGCGCGGGCCGCTGAAGGCGTAGGCCGCCCAGTCGCCCGCAGGGCTGAAGTTGAATTCGTGGTAGGCCGCAGCCTGCGCGCGGCCGACGAAGGCCTCGAAGCAGGTGTGGCGCCACAGGTCGTCCGCCGGCCCGGCAGACGCGCCGGGCGGCGGCAGCGCCAGCGCCTCCAGCGCCGCCTGCAGCCGAAAGCGCAGCCACCACGCGCCGGGCGCCGTGTCGCTGCGGCCGACGTCCACGCACAGGCTGCGCACGGCCGGTGCCGGCGTGCTCGGGTGTGGGTGCAGCCGGTGGCGGCTCAGGGGCTGGGACATGGCGGCGCTCGGCCTGCAATCACTCGCCTGGGGTCGCCAGCACCAGCTGGGTCTGCGTGACCACCGCGCACAGCCTGCCTTCGGCGTTGCGGATGGTGGTCTGCCACACCTGGGTGCTGCGGCCGCGGTGCAGGGCGACGGCTTCGGCGGTGACCACCGAGCCTTCGGCCGCGCCGGCGATGAACTTGGTGCTGGAATCGGTGGTCACGGTGCGCTGGCCGGGTCGCAGGTTGAGCACCGTGCCGATCGCCCCCAGGGTGTCGGCCAGCGCCATGTGCGAGCCGCCGTGCAGGACATGGCCGGTGGTGCACAGCTCGGGGCGCACCGTCATTTCGGCGCGCACGCGCTCGGCGGTGGCTTCGGTCAGGCGCACACCCAGCAGGCCGGGCAGCAGGGGTTGGATGAGCTGTTGCAGCGCAGGCAGATCGAGTGTGGGCATGGCGCGGCCTGGGGCGATGGCGGGCGGGCCAGCATAGCAGGGGCGCAGCGGGCCTGCGGCGCGCCAGCCGGCATGCCCGCCCGGCGCGGCTGCCTACAATCGACGCCCACCGGCCGCGCGCCGGCCGCCACCTGTCGTTGTCGTTCTGGAGGAGTCTGCCGATGTCTTTGCCGCACTGGAACCGTTCGCACGCCGTGCTGGCGGGGCTGGTGGCCGCCGGCCTGCTCAGTGCCTGCGCCTCGGTCGATCTGGGCCGGCGCTACGACCCGCCCCCGATCCGCATGCCGCAGCCATTGCCGCCGGCGCAGGTGCCGCCGGCCCAGCCCGGCGGGGTGCAGACGCAGCCGGTACCGCCCGCCCAGCCAGTGCCGCAGCCGCTGCCGCCGGCCGGGCAGAGCGCGCCCCTGCCGCCGACCGACGCCAGCGCCCGCCTGGTGACGCTGAGCACGCGGCTGGACGGCGCCAGCGTCATGCCACCCACGCGCAGCGCCGGCAGCGGTCAGTGGGACGCCATCTACGACCCCGACACCCGCCTGCTGCGCTGGAAGACCCGCTGGTCGGGCCTGAGCGGCGCCATCACCGGCGTGCAGTTTCACGGCCCGGCCGATGCGGGGCAGAACGCGCCGGCCGTGCTGGTGTGGCCGGCGCCTTTCGGGCCGTCCTATGAAGGCCGCGCCAGCCTCAGCGCCGCGCAGGCCATGGACCTGCTGGCGGGGCGCTGGTACGTCAGCGTCTTCACCGCCGCCTATCCGCTGGGCGAGCTGCGCGGGCAGGTGCGGGTGGTGCCCTGATGCGGTGTGTGTGTGCTGAGCCGGGCGCGTGCAGGACGTATCTCTGCCGACACCGAGGTATCCATGGGTGAATGCCCACCACGTGCCGCCCAATGGATGCTACGGTGCGCCTGATGTTCCGCTTGCCCCAGCCCGCGCGCGCGCACGTCGCGTCGATCCCCGCCGCCACCCGCCTGGCCGTGGCGGCGGCGCTGCTGGCCGTGCTGGCCGGCTGCGCCAGCCCGCCGCCCGCGCCCCGGCCGCGGGCCACGCCCAGCGCGCCGCCGCGCCTGCCCGAACTGGCCGCCTTCAGCGCCCAGCTGAGCGGCCGCCAGGCCGTGCCACCCAGCGCCAGCACCGGGCAGGGGGAACTGGTGGCGGTGCTCAACCGCAACACCGGCCTGCTGCAGTGGAAGCTGAGCTTCAGCGGCCTCAGCGGCCCGGTGCGCGCGGCGCACTTTCACAGCCCCGGCATGGCCGGCGAGGTGGCCGACCCGGTGCTGACGCTGGGCCGCACCGTGGTCAGTCCACTGGAAGGCCGCGCCATGCTCACGCCACGCCAGCGCGCCGACCTGCTGTCGGGCCAGTGGTACGTCAATCTGCGCACCGCCGCCTACCCCGAAGGCGAGCTGCGCGGCCAGCTGATCGAGCGGAAGTGAGCGCCCGCCGGCGCCGGCGAGCGACCAGCGGCCGGGGTCGGTAAAATGGGCCGGCCTCCCGACGCCTCGGACGCTTGGGCCAACCCATGGGGCGCAAGCCGGTGCAATCGACCGCGAGGCGCTACCGTTTCTGCAATCGCCTGAAGGGCGCTGGCGGCATGACGCCGAGCCGCCGCACCCTGGCCGCCAACCCGCCAGCCGCGCCATGAGCACCGTCGCCACCCTGCCGCTGCGCGCGCCTGCGCTGACCGGCTACAAACCCTTCTGGGCCAAGCGCTTCGGCCCCGCGCCCTACCTGCCCATGAGCCGCGCCGAGATGGAGGCGCTGGGCTGGGATTCGTGCGACGTCGTCATCGTCACCGGCGACGCCTACGTCGACCACCCCAGCTTCGGCATGGCCGTGATCGGCCGCGTGCTGGAAGCGCAGGGCTTTCGCGTCGGCATCATCGCCCAGCCCGACTGGCACAGCAGCGAGCCGTTCAAGGCCCTGGGGCGGCCCAACCTGTTCTGGGGCGTGACGGCGGGCAACATGGACTCGCTCATCAACCGCTACACCGCCGACCGCAAGATCCGCAGCGACGACGCCTATACCCCCGGCGACGTGGCCGGCAAGCGGCCCGACCGCGCCGCCATCGTCTACAGCCAGCGCTGCCGCGAGGCCTACAAGGACGTGCCCATCCTGCTGGGCGGCATCGAAGGCAGCCTGCGCCGCATCGCGCACTACGACTACTGGAGCGACACCGTGCGCCGCTCCATCGTGGTGGACAGCAAATGCGACCTGCTGCTGTACGGCAACGCCGAGCGCGCGCTGGTCGAGATCGCCCACCGCCTGGCGCGGCGCGAACCGGTGGGCCAGATCACCGACGTGCGCGGCACCGCCTTCGTGCGCCGCACGGCGGCGCCGGGCTGGCGCGAAATCGACTCCACCGAGGTCGATCGCCCCGGCCGGGTGGACGCCCTGAGCAGCCCCTACCAGACCACCGCCGAACGCGCCGCCGCGCAGGGCAGCCATTGCGACGCTACAAAAACAGAAGCTGCTGGCGCTGATCCGACAAGCGCTGCAGCCCAAAAAGGCCTTGAAAAGCCGATCGCCCTGATCCGCCCCGACCACGCCCGCAGCGTGATCCGCCTGCCCAGCTACGAGCAGGTGCGGCGCGACCCCGTGCTGTACGCCCACGCCAACCGCGTGCTGCACCTGGAAACCAACCCCGGCAACGCGCGCGCCCTGGTGCAGGCGCATGGCGAGGGCCGTTCGGCGCGCGACGTCTGGATCAACCCGCCGCCGGTGCCGCTCACCAGCGCCGAAATGGACCACATCTTCGATCTGCCCTACGCGCGCAACCCCCACCCGCGCTACGCCGACGAACGCGGCCGCCACGACGGCGCCACCCGCATCCCGGCGTGGGAAATGATCCGTTTTTCCGTCAACATCATGCGCGGCTGCTTCGGCGGCTGCACCTTCTGCTCCATCACCGAGCACGAAGGCCGCATCATCCAGAGCCGCAGCGAAGACTCCATCGTGCGCGAAGTCGAAGCCATGCGCGACAAGGTGCAGGGCTTCACCGGCGTCGTCAGCGACCTCGGCGGCCCCACCGCCAACATGTACCGCCTGGGCTGCCGCGACCCGGCCATCGAAGCGGTGTGCCGCAAACCCAGCTGCGTCTACCCCGGCATCTGCCCCAACCTGCGCACCGACCACGACCCGCTGATCCGCGTCTACCGCCGCGTGCGCCAGCTGCCCGGCGTCAAGAAGGTGTTGATCGGCTCCGGCCTGCGCTACGACCTGGCGGTGCGCTCGCCCGCCTACGTCAAGGAACTGGTGCAACACCACGTCGGCGGCTACCTCAAGATCGCGCCCGAACACACCGAGCAAGGCCCGCTGTCGAAAATGATGAAGCCCGGCATCGGCGACTACGAGCGCTTTCGCCAGCTGTTCGACCGCTTCAGCGCCGAAGCCGGCAAGCAGCAGTACCTGATCCCGTACTTCATAGCCGCCCACCCCGGCACCAGCGATCAGGACATGCTCCAGCTCGCGCTCTGGCTCAAGCGCAACGGCTTTCGCGCCGACCAGGTGCAGGCCTTCTACCCCAGCCCCATGGCCACCGCCACCACCATGTACCACACCGGCGTCAACCCGCTCAAGGGCGTGCACCGCGACGGTCGCGGCGAGCGGGTCGACACCGTCAAGGGCGAACGCCGGCGCCGCCTGCACAAGGCCTTTCTGCGCTGGCACGACCCGGCCAACTGGCCCCTGCTGCGCCAGGCACTCAAGGACATGGGCCGCCACGACCTGATCGGCAGCGGCAAGCACCACCTCATCCCGGCCTGGCAACCGGCCGGCAGCCCCGCCTACCAGTCCCCGCGGCGCAAGAACTCCAGCCCCGCCGCCAGCCCCCGAAAGCTACAGAAACAAGAGCTGCCAGCGCGCACCCAGCCTGCGCCAGGCCGCATTCTGACCCAGCACACCGGGCTGCCGCCGCGGCGCAGCACATAGCGGCCGAGCCGGCCCCGGCCGGGCGCTGAGGGGCAACCCACGGGCATGGGTTGCCACGGGTTCATCGGGTGACCGGCGACTCGAAACTCGGGATGTCGACGGCCTTGATGCCAGCCACCCGTTCGGCGTTGGTGCCAAAGAAGCTGCGCGTGTGCTCAAGCGTCATGTGCAGCTTGAACGCATGCTCGTCTGCAAAGTGCTCCAGAAGCACAAAGGCGTCTGGATCGGAAATGGCCTGGAAGAAGGAGAACTCGATGCATCCCAACTCCTGTCGTGTGGCCGCTTCAAGTTCGAGCAACGCCGCGCGCAGTTGATCGCCGTGTCCAGGCTTGGCGGTGATGCGTGCGAGCTTCCGGATCGGTTTGGCAGTGTCTTGGTGGTTCATGGAACCTTCTCAATGTCGGTCGTTCGTCTCCCCGAGCTTGAAGAGCGCGTGGATGGGCCAGGCAGGAGAGTGGGGGTCGTTCCAGCTTTTTCAAGCGCAGGACGAGGCGCGGACGGACAAACGTCAGGCTGACGGGCGGTCGAATGCACAAGTGCGGGTGAGCACCTTGAGCACCGTGCGCGAAATGCTGGCCGGCAGCTGGACTAAAGGTGACGGGTTTCAGACGGGGACTGAAGGTAGTTGTCGTTGCGTCCGTCCGCATGGCGCACTTCGCCAGTGAAAATGTCAGGAATGTGGAGATCGTCGAGGCACGACACCTGTACGGAGCAGAACTCTCCACCCACAGATTCGTGGAACCCGCGCTCGAACGGGCGAATACCGCAGTGCTTGCAGAAATAGTGATGCACGACTTTGGGACCGAACTGGTAGTCGGACAACTCGGACTCACCATGAATGAGGCGGAATGCATCTGGTCTGATGATGGCGCCCCAGGATCTGGCTTTGGTGCAGATGGAGCAGTTGCACTTGGCGGTGCCAGCTTCAAAGTCGATGTCTGCCTCGAACCGCACTGCGCCGCAGTGGCAGCTGCCCTTGTATGTTTGCTTCATTTCGTCTTTCTCGTTGGGTATCAAAGCGACCGCGTTGGCCGTGCAGACCAACGCCTGAGGTTCAGCAGTCGCACGCGGCCGACTGCGGCGAACAAGCCATCGAATCCGACGGTCAGCATGGAAAGTCGGAACATGCCCTTCCCCCAAGGTTGTGTGGCGTTATGGTCTGGAGCCCAGGGGTGCCAGAATTTGCCCATGGTTGGGTGCTTTCCGATCGAACGAACTCGATGGGTGCCAGTATTGCTCATTCGCGGCTTTTCATCTGCGCCATGGCCTGTCGAAAGCCTTCCAGGTAATCGGCCCGCGTCTTCTCGGCAATCGGTGCCCACTGATCGGCGGGCAGGCTAAGGCTTGGGGGCTGCTTTGGCGACCCCGTGCCCGATATCATCGCGCCCATGCCGTGCAGGTTGATCCAGCGATGGTCGTAGCGATGCGGCGTCTTGCGGTCCCAGTCGACCACGCGCGGGATCAGCGCCTCCAGCTTGGGAATGTTCTTGAAGGTGTACTGGTTGATCGGCTTTCCGTAGGTCTGGTTGAGCACCGCCACCGCCTGGCGCGCCGACACATCCGCGCAGCGATTGGCGTCAAACCGGGCGCGCAACTGCCCGGCATAAAACCAAAAGGCCGCGTCGTCCCGGTCTCCGCGATCGAACAGCACGTGGGACAGCACATAGAACACCGGCGGCGCATACCGCTCGGGCGCCGCCTTGATGGCGTCCATCGCGGCGGTGATCTGCGCCGGGCTGCCCGTTTGCAGCGTGCGCAGGGTGTCAATGGCCAGGCGCGTATCGATCTCGGCATACACGCCCTGCGGCGCCACCGTGATCTGCTCGGCCACGGCAGGCGCGCCGGCGCCCAGTGCAAACAGCAAGGCCAGCAGGGCCGCAGGCATGCGGGGGAGTGGGCGAGGGCGCATGGGGTTGCCTGGGCGTGGGTTGAATCTGGAAGGGGTTGATCGCCCGGTTTCAGCCTTCGGTCTCGCGCCCGGTCTGTCTGCGCCCGGCGCGCACATATCCGACTGCAAAAGCCACAACGGCAGCCAGCGGGCCCAGCACAAAGGCCCCGGTCATCGCCGCCTCAAGCGATCGGTCATGGCTGTTGGACGACAGCAGCGACACCAGCAGGCCGCCGCCAAATGCCCCCGCGACGTAGCCGATGAGGGCCCACAGCAGGCCGGTCCAGAATCTGCGCATGGGTGGGTGCTTTCTGGTCATCGCATTTTTGACCGCTCCGGTCCAGTTTGCGAAGGATTTGATCGACCATCATGACCAACCGGGCTGCTCCCATACCGCTCTACGCCGAAAACGCTTGCCGCAGCTTGTCTGCCGATTGCAACGTGTGGCGACGCGGTGGCGCGGATTCCATGTCGGCACGGACCAGAAAAGAGTTCACCACAGATACCGGATTTTGCGAACGCAGGTGCGCCACGCCCCAGTGCCCTCAATCGGTCATTCCCTTTACGTTGATGGGGACTCCATATATGCCCTCTCAGGCAATGTCTGGCGCGTGACCAGCTGGTATCAGCGTCGGCGCCCTCGCCACCGTTCTTGCCCGTGCTCTTGTTCCTTGTCGGCACTGCACCATTGCCGCTCGCAAGGAATACCGTTGCCATCCCCGTCCATCTTGACGCCTGGGCAATGTTTGAGGAAGAAGGTGGCCTCTTCGCATGAGGACATCTGTGAGCAATGCGTCCGCCCGTCGCAGCGGTAGCTGTTTGTTGCTGCAGGCGCCGACATAGGCACCTCTCTGGGGGGAAGCGAGCCTGTGGTTCTATCTGCGCTGGAAGCTGCGCGTCGCTGTTTTTCTGCGGCGTTCAGTTCGTCCAGTGTGGGCCGCTTTCTTTGCTCCTGATTTGCAGGGCATGGCGCTTGCTGATAGGAAACGCTACCGTTGATGACGCACTTGTTCAGTGGCGCGGCATGCAGCCCGGCGGCCGCGCAAAGCGTTGCGAATACCAAGAGATGGCGCGATGAAGTAACTCGCATGATATTTGTGTCAACGTCTGAATACACCGGCCTGCGCGGCCTTTTGCGCAGGCCGGTGGAATGATGTGTTAGGCCGCACTGGTGTGACCCAACTGTTTGAGACCGGCCAAGTTGTCCCACTCTGCCCAAGCCTCGGCGATGCGCTGGTTCTCCACACGATAGATTGCGATATACGTAGCTTCGAGGACCTTGCCACTAGGTGAAAAACTTCCCATTGGCCCGAACTGCGTGCCCCGAAAGTGGTGCCGCGCGGCCACCTTGTTTCCCTCGGCCACAAGGTCGAGCAGCGTTTCGGAGGCATCGGGGAACGTGACGAACTCTGCCTGCAGGAACGCCACGAGGTCCTTAGCCGAGTTGACCACGGGCTCTCCTGCAGCGGTGCTGTGGCGCTTGAAGTCGCTTGCAAGGAGACCAAGCAGTCGCTGCCAGTCTTGCGCGTTGATTGCGTCGACCAATGCTCGGACGAGTGACTTGTTCCGTTCGGACATTGCGATTGCGGCGTGTTGTGTGCGGCCTAACGAATGAAAGGGACTTCCCCGTCCCGAGCGCCCCGCGCAGTTGCGGGATACGGCATCAAAGTGCCACGATGGGAAGTCCAATCTCTCATCAACGCACTCGTTTTGTGGAAGGGGAAGTCCATGAGCATCGTAACCGTAGGCATCGATCTGGCCAAGAACGTCTTCGCCGTGCATGGCGTGGACGCCTCAGGCAAACCGGCGCTGGTGCGCCCCAGCGTGGCGCGCGACAAACTGCTCGAACTCATCGCCAGCCTACCGCCGTGCCTGATCGGCATGGAAGCGTGCTCGGGCGCGCACCACTGGGCGCGTGAATTTGCCAAGCACGGCCACAGCGTGCGCCTGATGGCCCCCAAGTTCGTTGCCCCCTACCGCCTCTCGGGCAAGCGCGGCAAGAACGACGCCGCCGACGCGGCGGCTATCTGCGAAGCCGTCACCCGCCCGCAAATGCGCTTCGTGCCCCTCAAGAGCGCCGACCAGCAAGGCCAGCTCATGGTGCACCGCGCCCGCCAAGGCTTCATCGAACAACGCACCGCCACCCTCAACCGCATCCGCGGCCTGTTGTCCGAATTGGGCATCGTGCTGCCCCTCAAAGCCGCCACCGTGCGCCGTCAAGCCCTGCAGCATCTTGAAGACCTGCCCGGCTGGGCCAACACCGTCATTGGCGACCTGCTCAGTGAAGTCAGCCACCTGGACGAACGCATCGCCCAGTACGACCGCCACATCGCCCTGATGGCCCGCCACAGCACCCAGGCGCAGCACCTCATGCAACTGGCCGGCATCGGCGAGACCACCGCCACGGCCATCGTCAGCACCGTGGGCAATGGACATGACTTTGTTTGCGGGCGCAGCTTTAGCGCCTGGCTGGGCCTGGTGCCCGGGCAATACAGCTCGGGAGGCAAACAGCGCCTGGGACGCATCACCAAGGCGGGAGACGCCTACCTGCGCAGCCTGCTGGTCATGGGAGCGCGAGTGGTACTGGCCGCGGCCATGAACAGCAAAGCGCCCAAGCAAGACCCCCTCAGCCGCTGGGCACGTGCTCTGGCCGAGCGCCGCGGCTACTGGCGCGCGGTGGTGGCCATAGCCGCCAAGAATGCCCGCCTGTGCTGGGCCGTGCTGCAACGCGGGGACAACTTCAAGATACCAGCCTGAACAGGCGAGCCAAAGAGAACAGCGAAACAGTGAAACAGCAGAATCAGAAAACCACCGCGTGAAGGCAGTCGTTGATGTGCAAAGGGTTGGACCTGCGCCCCGGAATGCTCGATGAATTCTGGGGGAGTGACGGGAGAAGATCCCAAGTCCCGACTAACGAATGGAGCCCCCGGCGCGCGTCTTTCATCAGGGTCTGCTGCCAGCAATAGGCAGCGTCAATGACCGTTTGTAGTCACGCCGTCCGCACCGTTTGCCAACAGGCATCGACGCGCTGCAAGTACGAGGTTGGGAGCTGATTGCTGGCCAATGAGCAAACCCGTGCCTGGACTGATCGTGCAGCGATCCATCCAGGGAGAGGTATTGCTTGCGAAGGTGGGGAAGCCCTTGTAGCC
>WBZM01003415.1_pt1 | contig 12429 bp, 12 predicted proteins | sample 5204271 | NCBI WGS metagenome assembly WBZM01 (sample SAMN12344346, study PRJNA552823) | activated sludge metagenome | biome: Activated sludge suspended growth; feature: Nitrification reactor; material: Wastewater; isolation source: activated sludge from nitrification reactor of wastewater...
CTCGGCTGGGAGGACACGGTGCCGTGCCTCGCCGAGCTGGCCGAAGCGGTCAAGGCGCGGCGCGCGCGACGGGCCGCGGCGTGACGAGGCGAGGCGACGACCGTACGGGCCCATCGGGGCGGCCCCCGATGAGCGTCGAGGTCCTCAACGAGTGCGGGTATGTCGTCGACGAGCTCGAGCTCGTCGCGTGCGCTCGCTATGTCATGGAGCAACTCAAGGTCCACCCCGAAGCCGAGCTGTGCATCACGCTCGTCGACGAGGCCGCCATGGAGACCCTGCACGTCCAGTGGATGGACCTGCCCGGCCCGACCGATGTCATGAGCTTCCCCATGGACGAGCTGCGTCCGGGGCGGGACGGCATACCTCCCGAGGAAGGGGTGCTGGGCGACATCGTCCTGTGCCCGTCGGTGGCCGAACGCCAGGCTGCCGAGGCGGGTCATGCTCCGATCGAGGAGTTGCTCCTGCTGACGACGCATGGCGTCTTGCACTTGCTCGGATTCGACCACGGGGAGCCGGAAGAGCACCGGGAGATGTTCGAGCTGCAGCGCCAGTTGCTGCTCACCTTCCTGGCGGGTCGCGGCCGCTCCGCGTGAGGCGTCGATGACCACCGCCGCCGTCATCATTGCCGTCCTCGGCACCCTGCTCGCTGCTGCCTTGACGGCGGCCGAGGCCGCGATCAACCGGATGAGCCGGGTGCGCGCCGAGGAGCTTGCTGCTGAGGGTCGCGTCGGGGCGTCGTCCCTCAGCACGATCATGGCTGACCCGGCGCCCCACCTCGCGACGCTCGCGTTTCTGCGCATCATCGCCGAGACGGCCGTCGCCGTGCTCATCACGGTGCTCGTCATGGGGATGACTGAGACCACCGAGGCCGCGGTGCTCATCTCGATCGCGGTGTTGGCGGTCATCACCTTTGTCGTCGTTGGAGTGTCACCGCGCACCCTGGGCCGTCAGCACTTCGACACCACTGCCCGGCTGGCGGCACCGACCACCCGGGTATTGCGGATCGTCCTCGGTCCGATCGCGCGTGGGCTGGTGGCGCTCGGCAATGCCGTCACCCCCGGCCGGGGCTATCGCGAGGGCCCATTCCAGAGCGAGTCCGAGCTGCGCGACCTGCTCGACCAAGCCTCTGAGCGCCAGATGATCGAGGACGACGAGCGCGAGATGCTCGACTCGGTCTTCGAGCTCGGCGACACGGTCGCCCGCGAGGTCATGGTGCCGCGCATCGACATGGTCACCCTCGATGCGGACGAGCCCCTGCGCAAGGCGATGTCGCTCTTCTTGCGCACCGGCATCTCGCGGATGCCGGTCGTGGGCGAGGACAGCGACGACGTGCGCGGGTTGCTCTATTTCAAGGACGTCGTCGAGCGGGTGACCGCCGATCCCGAGGGCGCAGCTCTACCGGTCACGGTGTTGATGAGACCGATGACGTTCGTCCCGGAGTCCAAGCCGGTCGACGACCTGCTGCGCGAGATGCAGCGCCAGCAGCAGCACTTCGCGATTGTCGTCGACGAATACGGTGGGACCGCTGGCTTGGTGACGATCGAAGACATTCTCGAGGAGATCGTCGGCGAGATCGCCGACGAGCACGACCGCGACGAGCCCGGCATCGAGCCGATGCCGGGAGGTGGCTATCGGGTGCCGGCGAGCCTCAACGTGCATGACATGGGGGATTTGTTCGATATCGACTTAGAGGAGACCGAGGTCGACACCGTCGGCGGTCTGCTCACCAAGGCGCTCGGGCGCATCCCGTTTGCCGGTGACGTCGCCTCCGTGGCGGGCTTAAACCTCACCGCCGAGCGGATGTCCGGACGTCGGCACCGGGTCGCCACCGTCCTGGTCACCCCTCACCTGCCGGATCCGGTGGTCGAGGAGGCCGCCCCGATCGTGACACCCGCAGCCGTGGTGGCCGCACTGAGCGACGCGGTGATCGGCCCGGCCGCCTCATCCGGCGGCACGATGACGATCAGCGATGGCGTCGATGAGGAGAGCTGATGACTGACCGAGCCGACGCCACGGCATACCGGGCGGGTTTTGCCTGTCTGGTGGGGCGGCCCAATGCCGGGAAGTCGACGCTGACCAATGCGCTGGTCGGCGAGAAGGTAGCTATCACGTCCAGCAAGCCACAAACCACCCGGCATACCATCCGTGGCATCTGCACGACCGACGCTTTCCAACTCGTGCTTGTCGACACCCCGGGCCTGCACCGGCCGCGCACCCTGCTCGGGGAACGGCTCAACGACCTGGTCCGCGAGACCCTGCTGGAGGTCGACGTCGTGGGCTTCTGCTTACCGGCCGATCAGCGGGTAGGGCCGGGGGACGAGTTCATCGCAGCCGAGCTGGTCGAGCTCAAGCGCGCCAAGCGCACGCCCGTCGTCGCCCTGGCCACCAAGTCCGACCTCGTGACGCGCGATCGGCTGGCGCAGCACCTGATGGCCATCGACGGGGTGGGGGAGTGGGACGCGATCGTGCCGTGCTCGGCGACCCAGGGGACCCAGGTCGATGACGTGCGCGGGGTGCTCGCGAGCTACCTTCCGCTCTCTCCGGCGCTCTACCCGGACGAAGCGAGAAGCGACGAGCCGGTCGACGTGATGATCGCCGAGCTGGTGCGTGAAGCGGCGCTGGAGGGCGTGCGTGACGAGCTACCGCACTCGTTGGCCGTTGTTGTCGACGAGATCGTGCCGCGGGCCGACCGGCCCGAGGGTCGGCCGATGAGCGATGTGCGGGTCACGGTCTACGTCGAGCGGGACAGCCAGAAGGCGATCATCATCGGTCGGGGTGGTGCACGGCTGCGGTCGATCGGCAGCACCTCGCGGGCGGCGATCGAGCGGATCCTCGGGGTGAAGGTCTTCCTCGACCTGCACGTCAAGGTGGCCAAGGACTGGCAGCGTGATCCCAAGCAACTGCAGCGGTTGGGGTTCTGAGCTCGGCCGTGGCCGGGCTGGTGCTGGTCGCCCAGCGACTGTCAGGAGGGCTGCGGCAGCCGGGCGACCAGGTTGGTCTCGTTGTAGATGAACGCCTTGCCCGCCGCGCGCGGGAAGGGGAAGCTCCACGGCATACCGGGCTCGAGTCCGAGCTCTTGCGCGAAGGAACGCAGGTCCTCGCCGTCGTAGAAGAGCACGTGGGTGTGGTCGGAGCGGAAGCCGACCTCCTGGGGGACGATGAACATCACCCGACCGCCGGGCTTGAGATAGGGCAGGTACATCCGCACGACGTCCAAGCCCTCCTCGCGGGTCATGTGCTCGACGACGTGGGCCAGCAGAAGAGCGTCGAAAGACCCAGGCTCGCAGTGCTCGGACGCCAGGAACTCCTCGACCGTGTATGCCGGTAGGCCGGCCGCGCGCGCGACCTCGATCGAGTGGGGGTTGTGGTCGACTCCGACCGATCCCATTGCCAGCCAAGCCAATTGGCGCCCGATGCCGCAGCCCACATCGAGCGTGCGGCCGAGCTCCTGCGCCTGCAGGTTGTGGCGGTAGGGACGCTGCACGTCGAGAGCCTTCTTCCAGCGCGCGTTCTGCTTGGCGTGCAGGCGCTCGGCGTAATCGCGGCCTTCGGTGCTCATGGACGGCAACGTTAGTCGCACCGGGCATGATGTCCCGATGCAGACTCTCGTGTTCGTCCATGCCCACCCTGACGACGAGGCTTCGCAAACGGGCGGCAGCATCGCACGAGCGGCGGCGTCCGGCTATCGCGTGGTGTTGGTCGTTGCGACGGGTGGCGAGCACGGTGAGTCGCCGGAGGACCTCGCCCCGGGGGAGTCACTCGCGGATCGGCGCCGTCGTGAGTTGGAGGCGTCGGCGGCTGTGCTCGGCGTCAGCCGGGTGGCGTGGCTGGGCTATCACGACTCGGGGATGACCGGCTGGGCGCAGAACGACGACCCCGCTGCCTTTGCGCGGGCCGATCTCGACGAGGCCGGCGGTCGACTCGCTCAGATCGTCGACGAGGAAGACGCGCAGGTGCTGGTCGGCTATGACTGGCACGGCGGCTATGGACACCCCGACCATGTGCAGGTGCACCGAGTGGTGCATCGCGCGGCGTCGCTGGTGGCGCGGCCGGTGCGGCTGCTGGAGGCGACGATGAACCGCGACCGGATGCGGGCGCTCATGGCCGCCGGTCCGCCGCCGGGGATGCCCGAGGGTGAGGCGAGCGACTTCGACCCCGACCAGCAGATGGACGACGGCAACCCGCTGGGTATGCCGGAGGCAGAGATCCACTGGGCGGTTGACGTGACGGCTCAGATCGCGACCAAGCGGGCAGCGCTGGCCTGCCACGCGAGCCAGGTGAGCGATGTGTCGATGTTCCTCGCCGTGCCGATGGAGGCGTTCACGGTGATGTTCGGTGCCGAGTTCTTCATCGAGCCGGGCCGGGAGCCCGGCATGGAGTGGGGTTGGCCATTCTGAGGCCCGCCCGGGTCTAGCGGGTCTAGTGGGTCGAGCGCTTCGGCGTCACCTTGACCTGCTCCCAGGCTCCGCGCACCGCTGTGGCCTGGTCACTCTTCGCGCCGAACCGCTTGGTCGCTGCGGCGATTGTGCGCGCCGCGAAGGTCGCGAAGTCGCAGTCCTTGGGCATGCCCTTGCTGGTCAGCGCGTCGAACCACACCCGACCCGCGCCCTCCCACGACGGGCCGCCGATCGCGGTGGCGGCGAGGTAGAAGGCGTGGTTGGGGATGCCGCTGTTGGTATGCACCCCACCGTTGTCGTGGTCACCGTCGTGCGGGAGGTCGACATAGCCGTCCATCGTCGCCGGCTGCGGGTCACGGCCCAGGTCAGGATCGTCGTATGCCGTGCCCGGCGCCTTCATCGACCGCAAAGCCACCCCCTTGACCCGGTCGGTGAACAGGCCCTCGCCGATGAGCCAGTCGGCCTCCGTCGCGGTCTGCCCGAGGTGCAACTGCTTGACCATCGACCCGAACACATCGGAGACCGACTCGTTGAGTGCGCCCGACTGGGCGACATAGGTGAACCCGGCGGTGTATTGGGTGAGCCCGTGGGCAAGCTCGTGCCCGATCACATCCAGGCTCGAGGTGAAGCTGTCGAAATAGACCCCGTCCCCGTCTCCGAAGACCATCTGGGCGCCGTCCCAGAAGGCGTTGTCGTAGTCACGGTCAAAGTGCACCGTCGCGACGAGGGACAGGCCCTTGCCGTCGAGGGAATCGCGCTGGAAGGCATCCCACAGCAGCTGCCAGGTCGCGCCAAGGCCGTCGTAGGCCTCGTTGACCGACACATCCGTGACCGCCGCATCGCCCTCAGTCCGGACGAGAGCCCCAGGCAGGCGAGTGCCGTGCTTGGCGTCGTGGATCTGGCGGTGCGGCGCAGCCGGCAGGGTGACCGTCACCTGTGCGCGGCGTCCGGTGTCGAGCGCTCGCACCCGCTCGCGCAGGTCCGGAGGGACCAGTCCGGCGCTACCTGCGCTGCCGGCCCCGTCCGTGTCGCGAGGGCGGCGTTGGCTGCGCTCGGCCAACACGACCCGGCGCTCGCGGACCGTGCCGTCGTGCGCCAAGGTCCGCTGCGCGACCTCGGCGACCCGGGGGTCGGCGTCGACGGCCAGTCGTCGCAACAGGTACGGCGGCACGATCGTGCAGCGCGGCAAGCCCCTGGCTGGCGAGGTGGCGCTAGTGGGAAGAGGTGAGGTGGACGGCATACCCGTCATCCTGCCTCTCCCCACGGACACCCGCTCGCTGAGAGCGGTATCTCACCATCCGGGCGGTTCAGCAGGAGAGGTTGGACGGCAGGTGAGGGGACGGCATACCCTGTCGCTCGTGCTGGCGCTGGTGCTCCTCCTTCCTCGCCGCGACGAGGCCTGATCTGACGGCCCCCCTCGTCGCGGAGACTGCCGTGCGGCCGCACCACCGCTCCTGACAGACGAGGACACCATGCATCACCCCCAGACCCCTTCCGGTATGCCGTTCGGCAAGTACCAGCCCTTCCACGAGCAAATCGCCGTCGAGCTGCCCGACCGGACCTGGCCAACCCGCCGGCTCACCACGGCCCCGCGCTGGGCGGCCGTCGATCTGCGGGACGGCAACCAGGCCCTCATCGACCCGATGAACGCCGACCGCAAGATGCGGATGTTCGACCTGCTGGTGCGGATGGGTTACAAGGAGATCGAGGTCGGCTTCCCGAGCGCGAGCCAGACCGACTACGACTTCTGCCGCAAGCTCATCGAGGGCGGGCACATCCCCGACGACGTGACCATCCAGGTGCTGACCCAGTGCCGTGACCACCTCATCGAGCGCACCTTCGACGCGATCCGCGGCTCCAAGCAGGCGATCGTGCACTTCTACAACTCGACCTCCTCGCTGCAGCGGCGAGTCGTCTTCGGCCTGGAGCGCGAGGGCATCATCGACATCGCGGTGCAGGGCGCGCGGCTGATCAAGAAGCTGCAGGAGACCATCCCGGACACCGACATCTACTACGAGTACTCGCCGGAATCCTTCACCGGCACCGAGCTCGATTTCGCGATGGAGATCTGCAACGCGGTCATCGAAGTCATCGACCCGAGCCCCGACCACAAGATGGTCATCAACCTGCCGGCGACCGTCGAGATGATCACCCCCAATGTCTACGCCGACTCGATCGAGTGGATGATCCGCCAGCTCGACCGGCGCGACTCGCTGGTGATCAGCCTGCACCCGCACAACGACCGCGGCACGGCTGTCGCCGCGGCCGAGCTCGGCCTGCTGGCCGGCGCCGACCGTATCGAGGGGTGCCTGTTCGGCAATGGCGAGCGCACCGGCAACGTCGACCTGGTGACCATGGGGATGAACCTGTTCACCCAGGGCATCGACCCGCAGATCGACTTCTCCAATATTGACGAGATCCGCCGCACCGTCGAGCACTGCAACCAACTGCCGGTGCACGAGCGTCACCCTTATGGCGGTGACCTGGTCTTCACGGCGTTCTCCGGCTCGCACCAGGACGCCATCAAGAAGGGCTTCGAGTCGATGGAGCGCGACGCGAAGGACGCCGGCGCCGAGACCATCGACGAGATCCCGTGGGGCGTTCCCTACCTGCCGGTCGACCCTCACGACCTGGGCCGTTCCTACGAGGCGGTCGTGCGCGTCAACAGCCAGTCCGGCAAGGGTGGCGTCGCCTACATCATGAAGACCGAGCGAGGGATGGACCTGCCGCGTCGGCTGCAGATCGAGTTCTCCGCGGTGGTCCAGCGGGGCGTCGACCAGGACGGCGGCGAGGTCACCCCGGCCGAGCTGTGGCGGCGCTTCGAGGACGAATACCTCCCGACCCCCGAGCACCCGTGGGGCCGGTTCCGCCTGGCGACCGCGCGGGTCGAGGCCGAGGAGGACGGCGACACCGTGCTTCTTGCCGGCATTCGCGACCGCTCGGCGTCGGCGTCTGAGGTGACGACCCTGGAGGGCCACGGGAATGGTCCGATCGCGGCGTTCTGTTCGGTGCTGAGCCAGCTCGGTGTCGACGTGCGGGTGCTCGACTACGCCGAGCACGCGATGTCGGCCGGTGGCGACGCAAAGGCCGCGGCCTACGTCGAATGCGCGGTCGGTGAGCGAGTGCTGTGGGGCGTCGGCATCGACTCCTCGATCGTCACTGCCTCGCTCAAGGCCATCGTGTCGGCGGTCAACCGCGCGCTGCGCGAGGTGTCGGTCCCAGCCTGACGACCTCCGCTTGAGGTGTTGAGACCCGGGGAGGTATGCCGCACGGCATACCTCCCCGGGCTTCGTTTGTATGCCGTGCTGCCGTGCATCGCGGTGTCAGCGCACGCCGCGGGGACGGAACTGGATGGAGATGCGCGGGCCGACCGGCTTGGCGGTCTTCGGGATGGCGTGCTCCCAGGTGCGTTGGCAGGACCCGCCCATGACCGCCAGGTCGCCATGGCCAAGGGCGACTCGGTATGCCGTCTGCCCACCTCCGCGCGGCCGGAAGGTGAGCATCCGCGCCGAACCGAGCGACAGGATCGCGACCATGGTGTCGTGGGTGGAGCCGCGCCCGATGGTGTCGCCATGCCAGGCGACGCTGTCGCGGCCGTCGCGATAAAGACAGCACCCTGCGCTGGTGAACGGCTCGCCCAACTCGTCGCGATAGTGCGCGCTGAGCCGGTCACGAGCCTGGGTGAGCAGCGGGTGGGGCAACGGCATACCGGTCTGGTAGAACGCCGTGAGGCGAGGGACGGCGACCACGTTGTCCCACATCACCCGCGTGTCGGCCTGCCAGGGGATGGCGGCGCGGACCTCGTCGAAGGCCGCGTCCGCGCCGGTCAGCCAGCCCGGGCGCACGTCGACCCAGGCTCCGAGGCCGAGGTGGATGCGTTCGAGGCCGTCGGCCACCCCGCCGAAGTGGGGCTCGTCGTGTTGATCGAGCAGCGAGGCTTGCCATGCGAACGACATGTCCTCATGGTATCGCAAATGTGTTCTAATGCTGCGCAGTGTCGGGGCAGTGTCGGGGGAGCGAGGCACAATGGCGGGGTGCCGCTCTACCGTGACGAGGCGGTCGTGCTGCGCACCCACAAGTTGGGGGAGGCCGACCGGATCATCACGGTGCTCTCGCGCACTCGCGGCAAGGTGCGCACCGTGGCCAAGGGCGTGCGGCGCACCAAATCACGCTTCGGCTCCCGGCTGGAGCCCTTCATGGTGGTGGACCTGCAGTGCTACGAGGGGCGCAACCTCGACACGGTCACCCAGGTCGAGATCCTCGCGGCCCATGGGGAGGCGATCTGTCGCGACTACACGGCATACACGGCGGCGACCGCGGTGGTGGAGACGTGCGACCGGCTGACCGAGGAGCACCTGCCGGCGACCCAGCAGTACCTCCTCGTGGCCGGTGCGCTCGCGGCGCTCGCGGCCGGCGACCACGACCCGGGTCTGGTGCTCGACGCCTATCTGCTGCGGGCGCTCGCCGTGGCCGGCTGGGCGCCGAGCTTCCACGACTGCGCGAAGTGCGGCTCGCCAGGCCCGTTCCGTTCCTTCAACGTCGCCGCCGGGGGCGTGGTCTGCCCGGTATGCCGTCCGCCCGGCTCTGCAGCGCCCGCCCCGGAGACGCTGCGGCTGCTCTCGGCGCTGCTCACCGGCGACTGGGTGCTCGCCGATGCGGCCACGCCGGTGCACCAACGGGAGGGGAGCGGCCTGGTCGCGGCGTTCCTGCAGTGGCACCTCGAGCGCGGGGTGCGCAGCCTCAACCACGTCGAACGTGGCCCCTCGCCCGATCGTGACCTCGGCCTGATGCTCCCAACTGACTTGTCTGATCCGGCGGTCGTGGTTCCGGCCCCTCCCGCTCGCACCTGACGGTCGATCGCTGCGCCCGCGGGGATGGTCGGGAGCGGGCGTCGCCCGGCCATAGGGTGGTGAGCGTGACGGCATACGAGCGGCCCTTTGCGCACCCGAGCGGAGCCGCAGCCCCGGTCATCCCCGTCGAAGCCCTGCCGCGCCACGTGGCCGTCGTCATGGACGGCAACGGCCGCTGGGCCAACCAACGTGGCCTTCCCCGCACCCGTGGGCACGAAGCAGGTGAGGCCGCACTGTTGGATGTGGTCGCGGGCGCCATCGAGGTCGGCGTGACGCACCTGTCGGCCTATGCCTTCTCAACCGAGAACTGGCGGCGCTCACCGGAGGAAGTGCGCTTCCTCATGGGGTTCAACCGCGAGGTGATCCGGCGGCGCCGCGACCAACTCCATCAATGGGGGGTGCGGATGCGCTGGGTCGGTCGGCGTCCGCGGCTCTGGCGCTCGGTGATCAGCGAGTTGGAGACAGCGCAGGAGCTGACCAAGCACAACACCGGCCTCACGCTGTATTTCTGCGTCAACTACGGCGGACGGGCCGAGATCGCCGATGCCGTCGCGCGGATCGCACAGGACGCCAAGGACGGACGGCTCAAGCCCTCGTCGATCGACGAGCGGACCATCGGACGCTATCTGCAGGAGCCGACGATGCCGGACGTCGACCTCTTCGTGCGGTCATCGGGGGAGCAACGCACCTCCAATTTCCTTCTCTGGCAATCGGCTTACGCGGAGCTGTTCTTCACTGACACGCTGTGGCCGGATTTCGACCGGCGGCACTTGTGGGCGGCCGTGCAGTCGTATGCCGCGCGCGACCGGCGCTACGGGGGAGCGATCGACCTGGCGTCGCTTCCTGAGCTGCCGGACGACGAGCGTGGTCAGGCGACCAACGGCGGCCACGGGTCCTGAGGGCCGCCCGCCTCGGCGGTCGAAGCCCAAGCCAGAGCCATGCGCTCGACGGCCTCGATCAGCCGATCGGGCGGCAGTGTGTAGGGCAGCCGCAGATGCGACTCGAAACCCCCGTCCACGGCAAACCGACCCCCGGCGGCCAGCCGCAATCCCAGGCCCGTCCCCGCAGCCGCAAGTGCTGACGAGCGCGCCTTGGGCAAAGTGACCCAAAGGTTGACGCCACCGGACGGCATGCGAAACTGCCACTCCGGCAAGCGATTTCGCAGGGCATCCACCAGGGCCGAGCGCTGTGCGCGCAGGATCTCGACGCGCCGTGGCACCAGCGTGGCGGCGTCGTCGAGCAGCGTGGCAGCGACGAGTTGTTCCAACACCGGGGTTCCGAGGTCGAGGTTGTGCCGCGCCCGCACGACGCGATCCACCAGGTCAGGGTCCTGCGGCAGTCGCGCCCAGCCGACCCGCAATCCACCCCAGAACGCCTTGCTGGTCCCGCCGATCGAGATCACTCGACCGGCCCCGTGCAGGGCCGTCGGACCGGTCTGCTGTTGGCCGTCGAGTGCGAGGTCGGCGAACGTCTCGTCGACCACCAGCCAGGCGCCGGCCCGGTCGTAGATATCCGCCAACTCGGCCCGGCCCGTCTCGGACAGCAAGGCGCCGGTGGGGTTGTGGAAGTCCGGTAGGGCATAGCCGACCACCGCGCGACTCCGCGCAAGAGTGCGGCGGATCGAGGTCAGATCCCAGTCGTCACCCGCGAGCGGCACGCCGATCGGTCGGGTACCGGCAGCGCGCAGCGTGTGAATGGCATTGGGATAGGTCGGGGTCTCCATGACGGCGTGCTGCCCAGGCTTGGCGAGCGCCGCGGTGACTGCGGCCAGCGCGGCATTGGCTCCGTTGGTCACGACGATCTGATCCGGGTCCGTCGGGAGGCCACGCCGCTCGAACCAACGCGCTACTGCGGCACGGGTTTCCGACAGCCCGACCGGGTGATAGCCGGGCACGGCGAGGTGTCGCGGGAGCTCGGTCAAGGCCCGTTCGTAGGCCTCCAATACTCCCGGAGTGGCCGGCAGCGCGGCATACGTGAGGTCGATGACGTCGTCGCCCGCCGGCCGGGAGAGTAGCGGGCCATGCGTCGGCAGCGGTTCCCCGGGCACCCGCGCGACGCTCCCCGATCCCGCGCGGGAGGTGAGGTAGCCCGAGTCGCGCAACACGGCATACGCGCGGGTGACGGTCGTGCGGGAGACGGCGAGCGCGTCGGTGAGTTGCCGCTCGCTGGGCAGCCGCGCACCGGATGGCACCCGCCCGTCGCCGATGAGAGTGCGCAGCCGGGTGGCCAGCAGCCGGTATGCCGGTCCGTCGCCTCCCGTGGGATCGGGCCCGAGCAGCGCGGCCAGGCCGGCGGCGGTGAGGGTGGCATGCGACATGAGAACCAGTGGATCAGAAGTGGCTATCGATTTCCAGTCCAGTTTGCCGCAAGATGAGCGAGTGAACCGCCGACATGTGCCCCTGGCCAATCTCAGCCCTCGGGCGCAACTGTCCGCGGGTCGGATGGCCCACCGCCTGGGACAACTGCTCGTCGGCCTGGTCCTCTATGGCGTCTCGATGGCGATGATGGTGCGCGCGGGGCTCGGCCTCAACCCCTGGGATGTCTTCCACGCCGGCGTCTCCGGCCGAGTGGGGTGGACCTTCGGTCAGGTGACGATCGTCGTCGGCGCGTTGGTGCTGCTGCTCTGGATTCCGTTGCGGCAGTGGCCGGGACTGGGCACGGTCTGCAATGTCTTCGTCATCGGTCTCGCCGTGGACGCGACGCTGAGCCTGCTATCGGCTCCGGAGGGCCTGGCTGCGCGGGTGGCGATGCTCGTGGCTGGGGTGGTGCTCAACGGCCTTGCGGGCGGGCTCTACATCGGCAGCCAACTCGGCCCCGGTCCTCGCGACGGCTTGATGACCGGGCTATCCGCGCGCACCGGATGGTCACTTCGGTTGGTGCGCACCGGGATTGAGGTGACCGTGCTCGTCGTGGGGTGGCTGCTCGGCGGCACGGTCGGGCTCGGGACGGTCCTGTATGCCGTGGCGATCGGCCCGCTTGTGCATCTGTTCCTACCGATGTGCACGGTGCGGCTGTCGCCGCGGGCGTCACACCGCGTGTGACAGCAGGAACGCGAGGATGAAACCGGCGACGATGAGCAGTCCGACGAGCTTGCCGGCGTGTTCGGTGGCTTCGGGGACCATGGTGTCGCCCAGCATCGTGATGATCGCGCCGGCCGCGAAACACTGCACGAACGCCAGGGC
>WBZM01003416.1_pt1 | contig 12428 bp, 11 predicted proteins | sample 5204271 | NCBI WGS metagenome assembly WBZM01 (sample SAMN12344346, study PRJNA552823) | activated sludge metagenome | biome: Activated sludge suspended growth; feature: Nitrification reactor; material: Wastewater; isolation source: activated sludge from nitrification reactor of wastewater...
GTTCGGAAGGCCGAAGTTGCGGGTTTCAGTCGCCTTCGAGGCGATTCTTTTATTGAGGGTGCAACAGGTGGCCCCTCCACTGGGGATAGAGCCAAAAACATGGGCACCATCGCTTATTCATAGCGCCAGTATAGCAGATGTTGCCCACAGTTTACAACCCCATAACCCTTATTCCATACCCCCTGGGGCATGGCGACAGCTTCGAATACCCCGCTGGAACCGGTTCCACGTCGCCAAAACGGCCCTTTATGACCCCGCCCAACGGCCATTTACTGCCATTAGTGGGGGGGCCGGCCTCGCCCTGGCGACAGGCTCCAAAACGCGCTAACCCCCCCCGCCTGTCGCCAAAAGTGTTTACCCCGGTTAAAAATCGATTCAGTGTTCCCTAACGTGATCTTGTCGGCCGATCTGGCGGATTGAAGAAACAATCCGCGTCGTCCGCCAAATCCGCGCATCCAATCGCTCGGGTAACAGCGTCATTTGCTTTGCCCACTGATTGTTAAAGTACAAGCCGCAGGCCATTGCGGCCCTACCTGTGCTTCTTGCCCGCCTCGTCCAGCAGGCACTCGAAGATACTATACTGCACCGGCGTGCCATCGTCCAGCAGCGCGTTGTGCAACCGGGCGCGCCGCCGGTGATGACCCGCGCCGCCGGCCCCTCGACGCCGCGCAGGGCGTCCATGCTGGCCAGCCAGGGGGCACTGGCCGTGCAAGTTGCCGGCCACGCTGGCCCGGGCCAGCCAGAAGCGAACTGCCGGGTGTTGAGGTCCTGGGAATGGGGCAGTTATCAGTTGCCAGTATTGATGACCCGGACAATAATAGAGAGCGTCGAGCTTGGCCAGCGCTGCATGGTGTTAGGTCCACGTTGCCAGTCGTGCTGCTCTGCCATTCGCCACCGTCCATCATTTGCCAGACCTAGCGTATCTGTTGCCAACTGAATAGCTCTTGTTGAGCAAGGAGCATCCATGAACCATCTACTCAGAATCCACATTGGCCCTGTCCAGGAGTTCATCGCTGCTGCCCGCCGCAGCCGGGACCTCTGGTTTGGTTCCTGGCTGCTCAGCGAACTGAGCAAAGCCGCCGCGCGGGGTATTGTTGAGGCCCAAGCGGCCGCCCTCGACGCGCTCATCTTCCCCGCGCCGGTCGGCGCCGACGAGCTGGCGCGCGGCTCCCCGTTCGTCGTTGCCAATGAGATCGTTGCCGTTGTCGATGGCCAGCCGGAGGACGTGGCCGCCGCCGCCCGCGCGGCCGTCGCTGAGCGCCTCGCCGAACTGGTGAACGAGACTTTCACCTCACTGCGCCCCTATCTGACGGCCAATGGCACGTGGGCCGTAGCCGAGGCCCAACTCGAGGAGTTTGTCGAGTTCTACTGGGCCGCCGTCCCCTTCGACGGGAGTGACTACCCCGCCGCCCGCGCTCTGGCCGACCGGCTGCTGGCGGCGCGCAAGGGCACGCGCACCTTCGCCCCAGTCGCCCAACCCCGTCCCTGGCCCAAGTCGTCGCTCGACGGCGCGCGCGAGTCGGTCATCCCCGACGGCGAGACGCGCAACGTTGAGACCATGTACGCCCGCTATAAGGCGCGGCGCGGCGAACACCTCTCCGGCATCGACCTGCTCAAGCGGCTGGGCCGGGCCGGCGACGAGAGCCGCTTCCCCAGCACATCTCACATGGCGGCTATGCCGCTGAAGGGGCCGCTGGCTCAAAGCGCCACGGCCGCCGCGGCCTGGCCGGCGTATCTGAGCGCCCTACCGGGGCGCGTCAGGGACATGGAACGCGCCTACCACACCCTCCACCTGCCCGTGCTGGCGGACGAAACAGGGCCGCTCGACGGTTCCCTCCTCTTCGCCTCGCGCCTGCTCGACCACCTGGAAGGCGAGGCGCTGCGGAAGGCCGAGCGGGCGCTGCGGGCCTTCTTCAAAGCGGCCGAGATCGATGAGCCGAACCCCTACTACGTCCTGCTCGCCGGCGATGGCGACCGTATGGGCGACGCCATCAGCGCCCTGGCCACGCCGGCGGACAATCGCGCCTTCTCGCAGGCCCTGGCTGGCTTTGCCGGGGCGGCCGGCGATATCGTTCACGACCACGACGGCGCGGTCGTCTATGCCGGCGGCGACGACGTGCTGGCCCTGCTGCCGGTGCACACCGCCGTCGACTGTGCCGCGGCGCTGGCGGCGGCGTTCGGCGCGGCGCTGGCCGGCTATGGCGCGGCCGGCCGGCCACCCACCTTCTCCGTTGGCCTGGCCATTGTCCACCACCTGGAGCCGCTGGAAGACGCGCTGGCCCTGGCGCGGCGGGCTGAGCGCGCGGCCAAGGAGGTTGACGGCGATGACGCCGTGGACGGCAAGAACGCCCTGGCCGTGGCCCTCGACAAGCGCAGCGGCGCGCCGCGCCTGGTAGCCGGTCACTGGGGCGCGCTCGACCGGCGGCTGTTGGCGTTGGCCGCGCTGCACCAGGCCGAGGCCATCCCCGACCGGCTGGCCTACCAATTGCTAGACAGCTACCACCTGTTGGGCGGCGCGCAGACGCTGGCCGCCGACCCGGCGCTAGGCGAAATCCTGGCCCTGGAGGCCGGGCGGCTGGTGAAGCGCAAGCGCGATGCCGGCGGGCAGACGTTGTTGGCCGGCGGTACGGAGCAGATCGTTCGCCAGGCCGTGGCCGACGCCGGCGTCATCGCCGCCGCGGCCGACGAACTAGTCATCGCCGCGCTGCTGGCCAAGGTCAACGCCCTGGCCGGCCGCGCCTACCCCTTGGCGACCCCGGAGGGAACCCCATCATGACCCTGTGGCTCATCGAACCGCAAGACCCTTTGCTGGTGCGCGACGGCCGGCCGTTCAACGCCACGCCCGGCGCGCGCGCCCGGTCGCTCTCTTTCCCCTTCCCCTCGACCACGGCCGGGGCGGTCCGCACCCGCGCGGGCGAGACAGACGGCCGCTTCGCCCCGGACGCCATCAACGATGTGCTGGGCATGGCCGTGAGTGGGCCGCTGCTGGTCGAAGTGGGCGACGGCGGGCTGAGCTTCTTCGCCCCCGCCCCGGCCGACGCCCTGCTCTTCGACCGGCAAAATGATGAGAACCTTGACCGGCAGCGGCTGGCCCCGCTGGCCCGGCTGGCCGGGGCGCAGACCGACCTGGACGTGACGCACCCCGGCTGGCTGCTGGTCGGCCTGCCGCGCGCCAACGCCAATAAGCCCTCGCGGCGCGCCCCGGCCTTCTGGTCGTGGGAGCACTTCGAAGCGTGGCTCATGGCCCCGCAAGACGGCATCGTCACCCCGACTGACCTGGGCAGCGACGGTCCGCCGTTTGACCGGCGCATGCACGTCGGCATCGACCCGGCCACGCTGACCGGGCGCGATGGGGCGCTGTTCATGACCAGCGGCCTGACCTTCTGGCGCAACGACGCGCGGCCGGAGCCGACGTTGGCCGGCGCGCGGCGGCTGGCGCTGGCTGTCGACGTCGCCGAATCGGCCGCCCGTCCTCTGGCGGCCGGCTATGGGCCGATGGGTGGCGAGCGGCGGCTGATGCACTGGCAGCCGGCCGAGGGCGTGCTGCCCAGCGCGCCGGCCGGCCTGGCCGAGCGGATCGCCGCCGACGGCCATTGTCGTGTCGTCTTGCTGACCCCGGCCCACTTCGACGCCGGCCACACGCCGCGCTGCCTGACCGAGGCGCGGGCGGGGGTGACGGCGACGGTGCTGGCTGCGGCGGTGGGCAAGCCGCAGACCGTCTCCGGCTGGGACCTGGCCGCCGGCGGCCCGCGCCCCTCGCGGCGTCTGGCCCCCGCGGGGTCGGTGTTCTACCTGAAGCTGAGCGACGGCGACGTGGCCGGCTGGTTGAAAGAGACGTGGCTGCGCCCCATGAGCGACCGCGCCAGTGACCGCGACGCGGGTTTCGGTTTGGCGGCGGTCGGCGTCTGGTCCGGCGCGCCGGAGACGATTATCACCGAGGAGGCATGAGATGCGCCCACAACCCCCACCCCCACCCAGCATCGACGACCGCCAGGGCCCGGCCGTCATTGTCCAGATCCGCCACTACGACCTGCTGACGCCGCTGTTCGGCGGCAGCGCCCGGCCCGGCGAAGTGGACGAGAAGTACCCTATTCGCGGCTCGTCCATCCGTGGCCAGCTGCGCTTCTGGTGGCGGGCGACGCGCGGCGGCCAGTATGCCGACCGCGCCGCTATGAAAGCCGCCGAAGACGCCATCTGGGGTTCCACCAAGACCGGATCGCGCGTGACGGTGGACGTGACCCAGGCCAGCGCCGGCCAACTCTTCCAGGCCACCGACCCTCAGGGCCGGACAACCGACAGAAGCGGCTGGCCGCTCACCATCGGTCACCAGAACTCGCGCGACAGCTACGCCGCCTTCCCGCTGCGCGGCAATGAGAATGCGAACGAGCCGCCTGGCGAGGTGCGTTCCGGCGTCAAGTTCCAACTGCGTCTGTCGTTCGACCCGACCGTGACCGAAGATGTGCGTGCCGCTCTGTGGGCCTGGGATACGTTCGGCGGCATCGGGGCGCGGACGCGGCGCGGCTTCGGCGCGCTGAGCTGCCACCGGGTGGACGCGGTCACCGGCGCGGCCGGCGGGCCGTGGCAGTGGCTCTACGAGCGTGCCACTGCGGATAAGGTTCTGATTGAGGACATGAGGCGCTACGTCAGCGCCGGGACGTTCCCGGCCGGCGTGCCCCACCTGAGCCATGACATGCGGCGCTATCGCGTCATCGTGCGCGCCGGCGCGACGAACGGCGTGGCCGTCTGGCGCGGCCTCATCGCGTTGCTGCGCGAGTTCCGCCAGAGCCGCCCGCCCGGCGGCCGGGGTGCCGGCCGCAGCGACTGGCCAGAGCCGGACGCCATCCGGAGGCTGACGGGCCAGCCGCCGCCGCCGTTGCCCCCCAGCCGCGCCCCCTACTACGCCTTCAATAAGTTCCCGCGCGCCGCCTTCGGCCTGCCCATCATCTTTGAGTTCCGGGGGGAGCGCGGCGGCCCGCCCAGGACGACGCTGCAGGGCGCGCACCACTCGCGGCTGGCCTCGCCACTGCTGCTGCGGCCGCTGGCGCTGGCCGGCGGCGACTTCGCCGGGCTGGCGGTGGTGCTCGAAGGGCCGCGCGTGCCCCCAGGCGGACTGGTGCTCGACGGCCGCACCGGCAGTCCGTCCGTCGATTCCGACCTCGATCCGGCGACCGGAGAGACGACCGCTGTAAGCCGCCGCCACCCCACTTACAACGGCAACCCCGACATCTTGCAGGCCTTTCTCGACCAACTCTAGGAGGACAACCCATGACCGCTCGACCTGTTTTCGTTCACGCCTACTCCGGCCTTCACCCCGGCACCGGCCAGGGGGCGGGGGTGATCGACCTGCCCATCGCCCGCGAAGTGGCCACCGGGTTGCCCTATCTGCCCGGTTCGTCGCTGAAGGGGGTGCTGCGCGACGCCTGCGCCGATCCGTCGCTGCGCAAGGCGGTCTTTGGCCCGGAGACGGCCGACATCAACGATGCGAACGGCCGCGCCGGCGCGGTGATGTTCAGCGACCAGCGGCTACTGCTCTTTCCCGTGCGCTCGCTGGCCGGCACGATGGCCTGGGTCACGTCGCCGTTCGTCCTGAAGCGTTTCCACCGGGACTGTGTGCGGCTGGGCATAGCCGAACCGCCCGGAGTGCCCGCCGTCGAAGCCGGCCAGGCGCGGGTGGCGGCCGGCGCCGATTCGGCGCTGGTGGTGGCGTCTAATCCGCGGATGGTGGTGCTGGAAGACCTCGACCTGCAGCCGTCGGCCGACGCGGCGAAGGACACACCCGTCGCCGGTTGGGCGGCGTGGCTGGGTCAGCGCCTCTTTGCCGACGACCAGGCGTGGCAGACGCTTCTCTTACATCACCTCTGTATTGTCCATGACGACATTCTCAGCTTCCTGCTGGACACGGCCACGGAAGTCGTCGCTCGCAACCAATTGACGGAGAACAAGACCTCCGGCAATCTGTGGTATGAGGAGGCGCTGCCAGCCGAATCCGTTCTGGCCGGGGTGGTGCTGGCCCAGCGCGTGGGCGAGAACGGGCTAAGCCCGGACGAGGCGCTGAACAAAGTCGCCGAACTGACCGCGACGCCGCTCCAACTGGGTGGCCACGCGACCATCGGGCGCGGTATCTGCCGCGTCCTCATCGGAGGGTAAGACGATGCCAACTTTGCAACAACGCATGGCGACCACCGCTTACCAGCGGGTGACCCCTTTGGCCTCTCTGGACGAGCGCGAGCGGAAGAAGTATGGCACGATGGCCCACAAGCTGCCCATCCTCATCTACACCTCGGGGCTGGCCCAGGCGCTGGCCTTTGTGGAGGCACGCCAGGTTCCGCAGCAACTGGAGCTGCTCAACCATCTGGCGGAGACGGTAGCCCTGCCGGGCATCACCACCCGGCAGGAGCTGACCCGCCGCAGCCGCGAGGCGGAGTTGCCGGAGTATATGCTGCTGACACGGCGCTGCCTGCAGGCCCTGCTGTGGTACAAGCGCTTTGCCGAGTCCATCCTCAACGTGAAGGCGCGCGACGAGGCGCCGGAAGCCGAACCCGGCGAGGGAGGCGAGCCATGACCAAGTGCCTTCGCCAACGATTCGACCAGCCCTATGACGCGCTGTACGACGCGGCCGAACACCCCGGCCTGTGGTTCGACCGCTTCCTGGACCAGCAGGTGCTGATCGGCCAGACGCAGAAGGCGTATGAGACCCACGTCGAGGACGTGGCCCACATCGGCGAGCCGGCGCTCTACAAGGCGTTCTTTGCGCGCTGGCTGGCGACGCTCGACGGGCTGGGGGCACGGCCGCGTCTGGCCCGAGCTACCAGCCGGCTGGCCGTCGGCCACGGCCGCGAATCGGTCATCGAGACGGGTCTGACGCTGCACCACACTTATGGCGTCCCCTATATCCCCGGCAGCAGCCTGAAGGGTGTGGCCGCAGGCTTCGCCCACGGGCGGCTGGGTGGGCCGTGGCAGCGCGGCCAGAGCGCGCACACGACCCTTTTTGGCGCGACTACCACGGCGCCGGCGGCGTCGGTTGGCTACGTGGACTTCCTTGACGCGCTGCCCCTGCCGGGCGAGTGGCAACTGGCCCGCGATGTGCTGACCGTCCACCACCCGAGGTACTATCGCGGCGAGGCGGCCGCCCCGGCCGACTATGACGACCCGACACCCATTTCCTTTCTAACGGCCACGGGCACCTTCCTCATCGCCTTGCGCGCTTCGCCCGAAGCCGAGGCGTGGGCGGAGGCGGCCTACGGCATCACCGCCAAGGCCCTGGAGGAGGAGGGCGTGGGCGGCAAGACAAGCAGCGGCTATGGCCGCCTGAAGCTGGGCGCGCCGCTGCCGCGACTGGCCGCCGGGGCCATGTTGCGAGCGACGGTGACGGAGATCAAGGGCAACGGCGACGTGGTCCTGACGTGGCGCGAGCCGTTGCTGCTGGGCCTGCCGGCCCATAAGGAGGCCGACATCCGCATCCCGCGCGAGGCCGTGGGCAACTACCCCTTCCGCGGGTATAAGAAGCTGGATGTGGTCGTGACCGAGGTAGTGGAAGATGAGTACGAGGTGCTCGTCTTCTGTCGCCGGCCGACGCACGAGGAGCAGCAGGCCGCCGGGCGCGTCTAATGCCCCGGCCATGGAGGCTTACCTATGACCTGCAACGCCCTTTGCTATGACATCCTGGTTGGTCTGGGCACCAACATCGTGGCGACGCTTATCGCCCTGTTTGTCGCCCTCGTCATCCGCGACAGCGTCTACTACAGCCGGCGCTATGGAGGCTGGCGCGTCAACGTCACCTATGGCGACCGCGAGGTTATTCGCGGCGGCCGCGACCTGAGTTGGGCCGAGGCCAAGGAGATCAGCCAGTCGGTAGCCAGGGAGTCCGTGCTGCTGAAGGGCATTGTCAGCCCCTTTGCCCGGCTCCACGTCGACCTGATTACCGAAGGGCGGGACACGGGGCTACTGCGCGAGCAGACCGAGCCGAGCAAGCTGTTGGGCATCACTGTAGGGCAGCGGCGCATTTACACCATCGACCTGCGCGACGGCGAAAACGACAACTTGCTGACGCTCGAACCGCTGACGCGCCGTGTGTTGCATCTGGCGGACGACAGGCCGCAGGTCGCGCCCTCGCCGCCACCCGCGTCCACCGCGCCGCCTATGCTGCTCAACTTTGCCCACCCGCTGACGGCCGAGCAGGTGGCGGCGCTGGAGGGGCTGTTGGGTCAGGGGGTGGGCGAGACACGCCAGGAGCCGGCGCAGACGGCCATTGACCCCGAACGGCCGCTGCGCGAGCAGGCAGCGGCCATTATCGACGGCTTTGGCCTGTCGCCGGAGGCCTGGCAGACGCGGCCGATCCTGATTAACCCGCCCGGCTATGCCCCGGCGGCGGTGGCTGTGTTGGCCGAAATCCACGGCCGGCGTGGCAACTTCCCGGCCGTGGTGCGCCTGCGCCCCATCGCCCAGACGACGCCGACGCGCTACGAGGTGGCCGAGATCGTCAATCTGAACGACGTGCGCGACGCGGCGCGGGAGAAGAGGCGCGCCTAGCCGTAGCGTAGGGCGGGTTGGTAACCCGCCCCCGCGCTGCAACGGGAGAAGACGCGGGTTGCCGGCCCGCGCTACAACGGAGAAGACGCGGGTTGCCGGCCCGCGCTGCAACGGCAGAGGACGCGGGTTGCTGGCCCGCGCTGCAACGGGAGAGGACGCGGGTTGCCAACCCGCGCTACAACGGAGAAGACGCGGGTTGCCGGCGCGCGCTGCAACGGGGGAAGACGCGGGTTGCCGGCCCGCGCTACAACGGGAAAGGAGGTACACCTGATGCCTGCGGCAGCAGTCCTTTTTCTTCAGGCGGAGCACGACGGCGCTATCTATGGCGCGACCGGGCAACATGCCCATGGTTTTTGGCTGCGTAGCTGGCGCGATTTCGGGGTGGAGGCAGGTGACGCGCTCGGTGACAGGCTTCACGATGAGCGGCCGATGCGCCAATTCACCGTCTCGCCTTTGCTGGGGCTGACCAACGTCCGGCACGGGCAAACGCTGGTCGAGGCGGGCGACGTGACCCGCCTGCGCATCACGGCCCTGGACGACCTGACCCAGAGCTCGCTGTTAGGCAACTGGCTGGTGAAGCTGCCGGCGCGGGTGACGTTCGCCGGCATTGCCTGGCGGGTGCGGCGGCTGGGTCTGGCTGCCAGCGACGACCCGGCCGCCGGCTACGACACCTATGCCGGCCTGCGCGACCGCCACCGCGACGGCGGGGGGGGCCGCCGGCCGGCGCGCTGGGCGGTGAGCTTCGAGTCGCCGCTGGCCTTCCACCTGCGCGACGGCAACTGTCTGCCCTTTCCGCTGCCCGGGCTGCTGGTGGCTGGCTGGCTGAACCGCTGGAACGAGTATTCGCCCGTGGCCCTGCTGGCGGCGGACGACACGACGCCCGCTTTCCTGCGGCGGGTGGAGGCCGGGCTACGCATCAGCCAGTACCGGCTGAAGACGGTCTCGTTCCGCTTTCGCCATGAGGGGCCGGACGGCCGCCGCAGCCGCGAGGTGCCGCAGATTGGGTGTGTGGGTGAGGCGACGTTCGACGGCGCGGCCCTGGAGCCAGCCGACCAGGCGGCCGTGGCCACGCTGGTCGACTTCGCCTTCTTCTGCGGCAGCGGGCACCACACGACAATGGGCATGGGCCAGACCGTGGGCATCAGGCAGTAGGCTGGCCAGCCACTGGCCCACGGGCACTCATCATGCGGTTACTACAGCGCGTTCTGCAGCGCGACAACTTGCGCCAGGCGTGGGTTGAGGTGGCTGCCAACAGCGGCGTGGCCGGGGTCGACAACGTATCGATTTCCGTCTGGGCGCGCGACTGGGAGGCGCGACTGCTGGCGCTGGCGGCCGACGCGCGCGGCGGCCGCTACCGGCCGGGGCAACTGCGCGAGCGGCGGGTGCCCAAGTCCGGCGGCCGGGGCCGGCGCCTGCTGCGCATCCCGACAGTGACCGACCGGGTGTTGCAGCGCGCTGTGTTGCAGGTGCTGCAGCCGATCCTGGAGCCGCGCTTTCTGCCGTGCAGCTTCGGCTACCGGCCGCGGCGCGGCGTGGCCGGCGCGGTGCGGGCCATCACCCATCTGCGCCGCCAGGGCTACCTCTGGGTGCTCGACGCCGACATCGATGACTTCTTCAACCAGGTTGACCACGCTCTGCTGAATGTTTTTCTAGACGAGGACCTGCCCGACAATTCGCTGCTGCCGCTCATAGATGCCTGGAACAAGGTCGACTGCCTGACGCCGGCCTGTGACCGGGGCATCCCGATGGGCTCGCCGCTGTCGCCGCTGTTAGCCAACGTCTATCTGCACCGGCTGGATACGGCTGTGACGGCGGGCGGTTTTCCGCTGGTGCGCTATGCCGACGATTTTATCGTGCTGGCCGCCTGGCCCGGCGGGCGCGACGCGGCCCACGCGCTGGTGGGCCAGACGCTGGCGGCGCTGAAGCTGCGCTTTGAGCCGGCCAAGACGTGCCTGGCCAGCTTTGAGGAGGGATTCGACTTCCTGGGGGTGCATTTCGAGGCATCATGGTACTGGTATCTCTGGGATGACGCCCGCATTGAGGTGCGGACGGATGAGGACGAGAAACTGCTCGACCGCTATACACCACGCTATCAGTAGGGAGCGCCATGTCCACCATCTATGTTGTTGAAGCCGGGGCGCGGTTGGAGAAGGAGTACGGGCGGCTGTTGGTGACGCTCAACGATGAGGTGCTGCTGCGCGTGCCATTGGGTCGCGTGTCGCGTGTGGTCCTGGTGGGGCGCGCGGGGGCGACGACGGCGGCGCTGCACGCCCTGCTGGAGGCTGGCATCCCGCTGCTGCTAGTCAGCCGGGGCGGTAAGCTGTTGGGGCAGTTGTCACCGCCGCTGCCGGGCAATCTGGCGTTGCGACGGGCGCAGTTCGGTCGCGATGCCGATCCCGGCTTCTGCTTCCGGCTGGCGCAGCGGATCGTCGTGGGCAAGCTGCGCAACCAGCGGGTGCTGGCGGCCCGACTGGCGCGGCGGGGGGCGGGGGGCACCGGGCTGGCCGGCGCGGCCGCCGGGTTGGCCGGGGCGATGGCCCAGGCGGAGCGGGCGACCGGCATCGACGAGGTGCGCGGTGTGGAGGGACACGCCGCCAGGCTCTACTTCCGCGCTTTCCGCGCCGCCTTTGACCCGTCGTGGGGCTTTGTCGATCGCAACCGCCGGCCGCCGCGCGACCCGATCAACGCCTTGCTCAGTCTGGGCTATAGTCTGCTGACGCAGAACATGATGACGGCCCTGGAGGTCGTGGGGCTTGACCCCTATCTGGGCTACTTCCACGCCGAGGCCCACGGCCGGCCGGCGCTGGCGCTCGACCTGGTGGAGGAGTTTCGCGCGCCGGTGGTCGATTCGCTGACGCTGTGGACAGTCAAGCAGCGGGTGGTGGGGCTGGGCGACTTTGAGCCGGACGAGGCGACCGGCGGGGTCGGGTTGACGGACACGGCCCTGAAGCTGTATTTGCGCCTCTTCAGCCAGAAGCTGGAATCGGAGGTGCTGGCGCGCGACCTGGGGCGGCGGTTATCCTATCGCAAGCTGTTCGAGGTGCAGGCGCGGCGGCTGGCCAGGGTCATCCGCGGCGACGACGAGGAGTATCAGCCTTTTCGGGCGCGGTAGGGGCCAGCAGGACAGTTGTCCGCGGCCGATTGTCATGTCGTTGGCGTTCTCTCAATTTGTGATTCCTCATTTGGAGCAATAACCATGGCCGAGCAATTTATTCTGGTCACCTACGACATCAGCGACGACCGGCGACGGACGAAGCTCCACAACGCGCTGCTGGACTATGGCACGCCAGTGCAGTATAGTGTCTTCGAGTGCCTGGTGGACGAGGCGCGGGAGAAGGCGCTACGGCGGGCGGTGAAGCGCATCGCGCGGGCCAAGCTGGACAGTGTGCGCTTCTACACGCTGTGTGCGGCGTGCCAGCAGCGGATCGAGACGAATCGGGGCCGTGAGGCAGCGGGAGAGTTGCCGGCGGCGATCATTGTTGGGTAAAATAGAGGTTGAAGCCCCCGGCACGGACATGGCGACAGGCAGGGAGGGGTAGAGGCCCGGCGGAGCCTGTCGCCAGAAGGCCGCGGGCAGGGCCACTAATGGCCGTAAGAAGGCCGGTGGAGGCCCTGCGGAGGGGTGTTTTGGCGACATGGAACCGGTTCCAAGGGGTGGTGCGAGCCTGTCGCCAGCGAGCGAATGGGGCAAACGATGGGCAGTAGGCAGAGGAAAACCGACGACTATAGAGCAAGCAATGCGGTTTTGGAGCCGGGTTTAGCGATAGATTTGATCGCAAAAAGCGGACACGCCCATTAGTGGCAGTCCAAATAAAAGAATCGCCTCAAGGGCGACTGAAACCGGGCGCGGCTTCGACGGCGGTTTCGGCCTGGCCGACTTCCGTCCAAATAAAAGAATC
>WBZM01003421.1_pt1 | contig 12409 bp, 7 predicted proteins | sample 5204271 | NCBI WGS metagenome assembly WBZM01 (sample SAMN12344346, study PRJNA552823) | activated sludge metagenome | biome: Activated sludge suspended growth; feature: Nitrification reactor; material: Wastewater; isolation source: activated sludge from nitrification reactor of wastewater treatment...
GGGCGCCAGTTCCTGCTATCACTTCCCACCTCAGCAGCGGGAAGGGAAACGGGTGTTCGCCTGCGATGGCACCGCCTGCCTGGTCTCCGGGCGGACGACCGCGGTGGCGGCGCGACTGGCGGAGCATTTCGGCCCGGAGGCGATTGGCCACGCCACCTGTCTGGGCCAATGCCACCGCAACGATGCCTTTCTCCATGAGGGCGCCACCGCCTTGCTGGACGATCTGCCCTACCCGCGCCCGTCAGCCGAGGGGATCGGACCCGTAGGCAGGAGCCCGCTGGCATCCCCCATCCTCCTGGCCCCGCTTCCGTCACCGGCGGACTACTACGCCACCCTGCTGGATCACCTCCGGTTTCCGGAGCAGGCCCTCAACGAGATCACCCACTCGGGACTACGCGGTCGGGGCGGCGCCGGCTTTCCCTTGCACCTCAAGCTCAAGGCGGCCCGGGAGGCCCCCGGGGCCCGGAAGTTTGTGGTGTGCAACGCGGATGAGGGCGATCCCGGGGCCTTTTCCGACAAATGGCTCCTGGAGGAGCGTCCCCATGCCGTCCTGGGTGGCATGCTGGCGGCGGCCCGCATCATCGGCGCCGAGACCGGTGTCCTCTATATCCGGGCCGAGTATCCCGAGGCCATCCCGGCTATCCAGAGGGCCATCGCCGACTTCGAGGCGCTGACCCTGCCCGGGGGAGAGGCCTGCACCGGGGGGCCCTTGCGCTTTCACATCGTCAGGGGCGCCGGGGCCTATGTTTGCGGCGAGGAGACCGCCCTCCTCAACTCCATCGAAGGCCTGCGGCCCGAGGTCCGTACCCGTCCCCCCTACCCCACCAGCCACGGCCTCTATGGCCAGCCCACCCTGCTCAGCAACGTCGAGACCCTGGCCAACCTGCCCGCCATCCTGACCGCCGGCGGCCGTGCCTATGCCACCCTGGGCCTGCCCGCCTGCTCCGGGACCAAACTGGTCTCCCTCGACGGCGGTTTTCGCCGCCCCGGCGTCTATGAGGTCGAGATGGGCACGCCCCTGCGCCAGATCCTTGACGACCTGGGCGGCGGCACCCGCTATCCGGTCAAGGCCTACCAAATCGGCGGCCCCCTGGGCGGCCTGGTCCCCGCCAGCAAGGTGGCCGAGCTGACCCTGGACTTCGAGTCCTTTGCCCACCATGGCTTTTTGCTGGGTCACGCCGGCATCGTCGCCATCCCCACGCACTTTCCCCTGGCGGAACTCCTCGCCCATCTCTTCGCCTTCGCGGCGCGGGAATCCTGCGGCAAGTGTTTTCCCTGCCGCATTGGCAGCCGCCGTGGCCAGGAATTGGTGGAAGGCGCGCTGCACCAGGGACGCAGGATCGACCCCGCCCTCTTCGACGACCTCCTCGACACCCTGGAAGGGGGTTCCCTCTGCGCCCTGGGTGGCGGTCTGCCCCTGCCGGTGCGCAATGCCCTGACCCAGTTTCGGGAGGAACTGGCGCCCCTGTTCGCGCCGCGGGACCCGGCCGTGGGTGATCCGTGATGGTTCCACGCTAGTCGTATATCCCCCGCCACAGGTTGGAGACATGGAACATATCGCTTACATCGACAACCAGCCCCATGCCTTCATCCCTGGGGAGACCATCCTCGACTTCGTGCGCCGCCACCGAGGCCGGGACCTGATCCCCACCCTGTGCCAGGCCGACAACCTGGAGAACTACGGCTCCTGCCGGCTGTGCTCGGTGGAGGTCGCCAGCCAGGCGGAGGGACCCCGGCGGGTGCTGGCCTCCTGCCACACCCCCGTCACCGCGGGCCAGTACCTCTGGCCGGACAGCGCGCGCATCCAGCGCCTGCGCCGCAATCTGCTGGAACTGGTGCTATCGGATTACCCCGCCGACCGTGTCGAGCCCGCCCCCGGCCGCCTGCCGACCGAGTTCCAGCGCGTCCTCGCCGCCCACGGCCGCCCCCCGGTGCGCTATCCCGCCGGCGCCCGCCATCCGACTCCGCCCCCCGACCTCGACCACCCCTACATCAAGGCCGACCTGGCCGAGTGCATCGGCTGCTTCCGCTGCGTGCGCGCCTGCGACGAGCTCCAGGCCGGCCAGGTGCTGGCGGTGGCCGGGCGCGGGCTGGCGGCGCGGGTCATCGTCGGGGCCGATCAGTGCTTCGCCGGCTCGCCCTGCGTCGCCTGCGGCGCCTGCGTCCAGACCTGCCCCACCAACGCCCTTAGCGACCGTTACGGCACCAAGACCGCCCCCCACGATCGCCAGGTGCGGACCGTCTGCACCTATTGCGGCGTGGGCTGCAATCTCGTCGTCAGGGTCCGGGATGGCACCATTCAGGCCGGCGCGGAGGCCCTGTCGGGCAGGGACGGCGCCACTCAGGGTATCGCGGGCAGCCTTCAGGATATCGCCGCTGCCACGCCGGGCATCGGGAGCACCATCCTGGGCATCGAGGGCGCCACGGACGCCGCCGTCAACCGCGGTCATACCTGCGTCAAGGGCCGCTTCGCCTTTGAATTCCACCGCCATCCCGACCGGCTGACGACGCCCCTCATCCGCCGCCAGGGCCGCCACGGCCCGCTGGAGCCGGCCACCTGGGACGAGGCCCTGGACCATGCCGCCCGCCGCCTGCGGGAGATCCGTGATCGCCATGGGCCAGACGCCCTGGCCGGCATCTCCTCGGCGCGTTGCACCAACGAGGAAAACTATCTGATGCAGAAGTTCTTCCGCGTGGTGATCGGCACCAACAACATCGACGGCTGCGCCCGCGTCTGCCATGCCCCCACCGCCCTGGGCATGCAGTGGACCCTGGGCACCGGCGCCGCCACCAATTCCGTGGCGGACCTGGAGCGGACCGCCTGCCTGCTGGTCATCGGCGCCAACCCCACCGCCGCCCACCCGGTCACCGGCGCCCGGATCAAGGCCCTGGCCCAGCGCGGGGTGCCGCTCATCGTCATCGACCCCCTGCGCACCGAGCTGGCGCGCTTGGCCCGCCATCACCTGCGTCCACGGCCGGGGACCAATGTCGCCCTCCTCAACCTCTTCGCCCGCGCCATCCTCGACGCCGACCTCATCGACCGCGACTTCATCGCCCGCCGCACCGAGGGCTGGGAGGCCTTCGCCGCCCATCTGCGCGCCCTGGACATCCATGCCTTGGCCCAGGTCTGCGGGGTCGACTACGACCTGATCCAGGCCGCCGCCCGGGACTATGCCCAAGCCCCGGCGGCCATGGAGTTCCACGGCCTGGGGGTGACCGAGCACTGGCAGGGCACCAAGGCCGTGTCCCTGATCACCGCCCTGGCCCTCATGACCGGCAACCTCGGCAAGCCCTGCGCCGGGGTCAACCCCCTGCGCGGCCAGAACAACGTCCAGGGCGCCGCCGACATGGGCGTCCAGCCTCACCAGGGGCCGGGCTACCTGGCGGTGGACGATCCCCAGGTCCAGGCCCGCTACGCCGAGTTCTACGGCGTCCCCTGGCCCGGCAGGCCCGGCTACAAGATCCCGGAGATGTTCGCCGCCAGCACCCGCGGCGACCTCAAGGCCCTGTGGATCATGGGCGAGGACCTGCTGCGCACCGACCCCAACACCTGCCAGGTACGCCACGCCCTGTCCGGCCTGGAGTTCCTGATGGTGCAGGAGCTGTTCCTCACCGACACCGCGCGCCTGGCGGACCTGGTCCTGCCGGCGGCGTCCTTTTTCGAGAAGGAGGGCACTTTCACCAACGCCGAGCGCCGTGTCCAGCAGGTACGGCGGGTCATCGACCCCCTGCCCGGGACCAAGACCGACGGCCAGATCGTCGTCGAACTGATGAATCGGCTAGGCTATCCCCAGGCGCCCTACGCCGCCCCGGGCCTGCTGCGGGAGATCGCCGGCATCGTCCCCTTCTTCCAGGGCGTCCGCTGGGAGGACCTAGGCGACAACGGCAGGCAATGGCCGGTGGGACTGGACGGCGGCGACACCCCCATCCTGCACCTGGGGTCCTTCAAGCGCGGCCTGGGCCGCTTCCAGCCCTGGGACTTCGAGGAGACGGCGGAGCTGAAGGCCCACGGCGCGGACTATCCCTACATCCTCACCACCGGCCGGCGGCTGGAGCACTACAACAGCGGCACCATGACCCGCCGCACTCCCAACGCCGAGCTGCTGCGGGAGGACCTGCTTTACCTCCATCCAAAGGACGCCCAGGCCAAGGGCATCGCGTCGGGTGACTGGGTGCGCCTGCGCTCCCCCCGGGACGAGACCCTGGTCAAGGCGGCGGTGTCCGACCTGGTCAGTCCAGGCGTCCTCTACACCAGCTTTCACTTCCCCGAGGCCGCCATCAACCAGCTCACCAGCGACGTGGGCGACGAGTTCACCCTCACCCCGGAGTTCAAGGTGGTGGCGGTGAATTTCGAGAGGAGTGACAAAGTCAGATTTCCAGCCTCCTGAACCGCAATGACTTTCCTGGAGGCTCCAACATTTGAGAGGATGGGGCCATGAAGACATCGACAAACTTTTCACTGGAAGTCAGGGAGCGCGCGGTGCGCATGGTGGGAGAGCATCGAGGCGAGCATGAATCGCTGCTCGACAACCGGTCGCTCTCAAGTCCACAGGCGTTGGTCATGTCCCGACGCGCGACGCCACGACGGGAGCGGGAAACCGCCAGCCCTCTCCCCCTAAGTGTCGCTTGCGGTTCCTGTCTATAATTGGAAACTTGACATGTCTCCCCTGTTCGCCTTCCTTGCCAGCCTCTTCCGGCGCGCCACCCGGCCCGGATTAGCGCTTGCCTGCGCGGTCGGCTGGGTGCTGGCTGGCACTGCCGGGGCGGCCCTTGCCCTCGAACCCGTCTCGTTGCAACTGCGCTGGAGGCACCAGTTCCAGTTCGCCGGCTACTACGCGGCGCTGCATCAAGGCTTTTACCGGGAGGCCGGCCTCGATGTGCGGCTGAAGGAGGGTGGCCCGAACGCCGATCCGGTGGGGGACGTGCTGGCCGGCAGGAGCGATTTCGGCATTGGCATGTCCGACCTCCTGCTCGATTACCTCCAAGGCCAGCCGGTCGTGATCCTGGGGCCGGTGTTCCAGCATTCGCCCAGTATCCTGCTGGTAAAGGGGCGCGATCAGCTCCTGGCCAATCTTGCGGGCGATGGCGCGGACGAAAGGGCGGGTAATGGCCCGGGCGATAGTGCCGGCAATCATGCGGGGACGATCGCGCTGATGGGTGGCAACCAGGACGTGGAAATCAAGGCCATGTTCCTGGAAGAAGGTATCGGCCTCGACAAGCTGCGTTTCGAACGGAGTGAACGTCACCTGGACGACCTCATCGCGGGCCAGGTCGCGGCGGTCAACGCCTACATCTCGAACGAGCCCTTCATCCTGGAGCAGCGCGGCATTCCCTTCACCATCTTCAAGCCGGAGAACTACGGCGTGGACTTCTACGGCGACCTGCTGTTTACCCGCAAGGCCCTGGCGGACGCGCGCCCCGCGCTGGTGGCCGCTTTCCGGGACGCCTCCCTGCGCGGCTGGCAGTACGCCCTGGATCACCCCCGCGAGATCATCGACCTCATCCTCCAGCACTACAACACCCAGAACAAGAGCCGCGAGCATCTCGCCTTTGAGGCGCGGGAAATCCGCCACCTCATCCACCCCAACGTGATCGAAATCGGTCACAACAACCCCGGCCGCTGGAGGCACATCGCCGAGGCCTATGAACCTAAAAACGGCAGTTAGCCCCTTACGCCAGCCCGTTGCGAGCTGACGGAGCGGGAGCCAGGGGTTGCGGATGCTGGCTATGCCGGTGCCGGCAAGGGGGTTGGGGGCTGCAATTCGCGCCCCCGCAGGTACTTCACCAAGGCCCGTGACAGGATGCGGCACCAACATTGGAGGGGCGTCAACTGCTCCGCAGTTTGGCGGAGGGTCTTGAAGAAGGCGGCGAGGTCACGACAGACCTGTTCCACCCACTGCGCCTTGGCATGGGGATGGCTGATGATGAGGTGGGTCTGGCCGGCATGACGGGTAACGCGGGCGGGAGCCTGGAGCAGGAGGGGCCGGCTGGTAATGGCCTCGGTATGCTGGCGGGGATTGGCCAGGCGCACGAAGAGACTCCACCAGTTGTAGGTCAGCGCGGTGATGCGCGCCATGAAGCGGCAGCGCTTGAGGTCGCGGGTGGTAAAGCCACCCCAGCCCCAATGATTTTTCAGTTCATCAAAGGGATTTTCCGCATCGGCGCGGTCGCGATACCACTGGGCGAGGGTCAGGATCTCCTGCGGCAACGAGGTGATCAGTACGGCGTATTCGTAGACGATGACTTCGTTGGTGAACTCGGCCAAGCCCAGGCGCAACTGGTTGGCGTCCCCGTGATCGACCACCGCCAGATCGCCCTTGATCCGCCGGCGCAGGACGATGGCCCGGCGCGAGCGGCTCCAGCCGGTCAACCGCAAGGACGTCTCGGCGCCCTCCCAGTCCTGACCGGCCGCCGTCCAGAGCGCTTCGCGCATCAGGCGCTCGACACTTTTTTTCACCCGCGCCGTCATGCGCAACTTGAAAAGATACGGCAATCCTTCCTGTTCGGCGCGCTGCATGTTGGCCTCGGTACCCCAGTCACGGTCGCCACGGATGAACACCGGCCAGTGCGGCCGCGGGAGGCGCTTGAGCAGTTCCCATAGCCCCGGTGCACTGTATTTGGAGGCGGTCTGGTTACCGGCCTGGACCTCGACATCGAGGATCAGACGCAGGTTGGCGATGAAATACGTATGGTAGGTGTGCGAGGGGCGGCCAGGTTTGTGGGGGTTGTAGCCCTTCTCCGCCCCTTCCTGGTGACCATACAGCGGTTTGACCGTGACATCGCTGTCGAGAATCCAGGGGATGCTCAGCAGGGGGGCGATACTGTCGTCGAGATGCTGTTGGAGCCAGGTGACGCCCGCCGCTTCGTCCAGTTGGCCTAAGTTACGGCGTACCGAATCCTCACTGACCACCTTGTTCATCCCCAACAGCGGGGCATTGAGGGTGTCACCGCGCAGGGCGCTGAGGTGCGCATAACGCTGATGACCCGAGAGGATGGCCAACACGGTCGTGCCCAGGATGTCACGGTTGCTGGGGGCATTGGGACTGGTCAGCTGTAGCGGGCAACTGGCCACCCAGGGCTCGAAGCGGCCGCTCACCTGGAGGAAGTCAATGAAGAAGGGTAGCTGCCCCAGGGGCGTGACCGCCGCCTGGGCGTCCCACTCAACATGGATACGACCCCCAAAGGTGTCGACGGCAACCGGGCCGGGAACGACCGTCAGCGCAGTGGATCGGGTTTCACCCGGAGGGTGAAAGGTCAGCTGGTTCATAGGCACCTCCTTTTGCCATTATTTCATTTGCTTGCCTCATCCAAGGCAAGAGGCAACTGCCCTTTTTAGGATGAACGCTTCGGGCTGGTCAAGGCCGCCCGGCCCCTCGACGCCTTTTTCTTTCAGGAGGGGCGCGAGCTCGATCTGACCAAGATCTATTGGGCCTCGATAGCGACCTTCGCCGTCATGCTCCTGATCGGGGGCATCGCCCTCCTCATCCATCGCGTCAACGGCCGCCTCGCCCTGGCCATCGCGGAGAAATCCCGCAGCGAGGAGCGGCATCGCGTCCTGTTCCAGACCTCCGCCTCTGCGGGCATGGTCTGGAACCAAGACTTCGTCATCACCGACTGGAACCGCCAGGCCGAAGCCCTGTTCGGCTGGACCCGGGAGGAGGTGCTCGGCCAGGGCTTCGTCGATTTCCTGCTGCCGGCAGCGGAGCGGGAACGCCTGGCGCCGGCCGTCGCGAGCCGGCTTACGGACCTGGTCCTGCCCCAAGGCGTCAACGACAACCTGACCCAGGACGGCCAGGTGGTCACCTGCGAGTGGTACAGCGCCGAGCTGCCACAACGACCCGGGGAGCCCCGCGAGGTCGTGTCCCTCGCCATCGATATCACCGAACGCCGCCGGCTGGAGGCGGAGATCCAGCAGTTGGCCTTTTACGATCCCCTCACCCGGCTGCCCAACCGGCGTCTGCTCCAGGACCGCCTCGGACGCCTCATCGCCGCGACCCGGCGCAACCGCAGCCACGGCGCGCTGATGTTCCTAGACCTCGACAACTTCAAGCCGCTCAACGACACCCATGGGCATGCGATCGGCGACCTCCTGCTGGTCGAAACGGCACGGCGGCTTCAGGGAATCGTGCGCGCCAGCGACACCATCGCCCGCTTCGGCGGCGACGAATTCGTCGTCCTCCTGGGCGATTTGGAGGGGGATGGGAAGCGGGCCCGCGACCAGGCCGAAGGGATCGCGGGGAAGATCCTCGCCGTTCTGGCGAAACCCTTCCGGCTCCCGCGTCCGGACGGCGCCGGCACGGTCGAGCATCGCTGCACGGCGAGCATCGGCGTGGCCCTGTTCGCTGGCGAGGGGGACGGGGAGGATGCCCTGCGGCGCGCCGACACCGCCATGTATCGCGCCAAGATGGGCGGACGCAACCGCATCGCGCTGGACGCTGACGTAGCCGGAACCGGGACCGGAACCGGGACCGCTCATATCAGCCTCATCGCCGGCCCCGGTTGATATCCCCTCAACGCCCTACCCCCACGCTTTTCCTGTAGCTCCGATAATGCCGCCATGCCCTGTCGCCACCCCTTCCGCGACCTCCCGCGACGCGCCGCCCGCCACGGGGTGATGCTCGCCGGCCTCTGGCTCTGGCTCTGCGCCCTCCCGCCGGCCTGGGCGCTGGAGACCGTCACCCTACAGCTCAAGTGGAGCCATGCCTTCCAGTTCGCGGGCTATTACGCCGCCGTGGAAAAGGGCTATTACCGCGAGGCCGGCCTGGATGTGCGGCTGCGGGAGGCCGGCCCGGGCGTCGACCCGCTGGAAGCCGTCCTGGCGGGCAAGGCCCAGTACGGCGTTGGCACCAGCAGCCTGCTACTGGCGCGCAAGGCCGGTCAGCCGGTGGTCGTGCTGGCGGTGGTGTTCCAGCACTCGCCGCTGGTGCTGGTGACCCGTCAGGACGGCGCCGCCCATGGCAGCGAGGGCATCCACGACATCGCCGGCAAGCGCGTCATGATCGAACCCCAGTCCGACGAATTGATCGCCTACCTGAAGCAGGAGGGCCTCACCCTGGACCAGGTGATCCAGGTACCCCCCAGCAACTTCCAGCTTCAGGACGAATTGATTCAGGGCCGGGTGGACGCCATCAGCGCCTATGTCACCTACGAGCCCTACTATCTCGACCGTGCCGGTATCCCCTATCGGATCTACACGCCCCGCCTGGGCGGCATCGACTTCTACGGGGACAACCTGTTCACCACCGAGCAGGAACTGGAGGCCCATCCGGAACGGGTGCGCGCCTTTCGGGACGCCAGTATGCGGGGCTGGCAATACGCGATGGAAAATCCCGAGGAAATCGCCGACCTCATCGGCGCCACCTATTCCCAACAGCATCCGCGGGACTTCTATCTCTTCGAGGCCAAGCGCATGGCGCCCCTGCTGCGCGCCGACCTGGTCGAAGTCGGCTACATGAACCGGGGCCGCTGGCGGCACATTGCCGATACCTATGCCGATCTGGGCCTGCTGCCCCGGGACTACTCCCTCGATGGTTTTCTCTACGAGCCGGACCGCCCACCCGACCTGACCAAGCTCTATCTCGCCCTGACCCTGCTGTTGGCCGTCAGCGCCCTCGCCCTTTACATCTTCCGCGTCAACCGCCGCCTCGCCCTGGCCCTCGCGGAGAAATCCCGCAGCGAGGAGCGTCACCGCATCATTTTCCAGACCTCGGCCTCGGCGGGCGTGGTCTGGCACGAGGGCTTTATCGTCACCGACTGGAACCGCCAGGCCGAGGCCCTGTTCGGCTGGACCCGCGCCGAGGTGCTCGGCAAGCGCTTCGTCGATTTCCTGCTCCCGGCGCCGGTGCAAAAACACCTGATGACGGAGTTCGCGCAACTGGATCAAGACCAGCTCCCACCCTACAGCGTCAACGACAACCTGACCCGGGACGGCCGCGTGATCACCTGCGAATGGTTCAACGCCTGGCTGCCGGAGCGGCCCGGCGAGCCGCGGGAAGTCGTCTCCCTCGCCATCGACATCACCGAGCGCCGCCGGCTGGAGGAGCAGATCCACCAGTTGGCCTTCTTCGATCCCCTCACCGGGCTGCCCAACCGGCGCCTGTTGCACGATCGCATCGAGCGCGTCATCGCCGCGGCACGGCGCAACGGCCGCCATGCAGCGCTGATGTTCCTCGATCTCGACAACTTCAAGCCGCTCAACGACACCCAGGGCCACGAGGTTGGCGACCTCCTGCTGATCGACGCCGCCCAGCGGCTAAAGGGGAGTCTGCGCGCCACCGACACGGTGGCCCGCTTCGGCGGCGACGAATTCGTCGTCCTCCTAGGCGACCTGGACGGGGATCAGGAGCAGGCCCGCGCGCAGGCCGAAGGCATCGCGTCCAAGATCCTCGCCGGGCTGGCCGAACCCTACCGGCTCGCGCGCCCGGACGGCGCCGGCACGGTCGAGCACCACTGCACCGCGAGCATCGGCGTGGCCGTCTTCGACGGCGAGGCGGACCAGGAGGATGCCTTCCGCCGCGCCGACACCGCCATGTATCGCGCCAAGGAAGGGGGGCGCAACCGCATCGCTCTCGACACCGGCCACATCGGCGCCAGCCCCTGGCTGGTACCGGAGCGGCGGGAATGGATCACGGCCTAGCAGGGCCGCCAGCGTTTCTGGCCTGGCACGGTGGCGGTTGCGTGCGGTTGCGGTTGGTCTGGGTTAGCAGGACCGCGCCGGCTTCAGTCCCGGCAATCGGCGCGCCCTGACATCGGCTGTCGCGGCTTGGCCGTCAAATCAGGAGGCCATCAAGGGCGGCGGCGGATTTCGCTGTCGATCGCCAGCGTCACCAGTTCGGGTGCCGCGAACCGGGGCGGGCGCAGACTCGCCAATTCCCGGGTGGCCTGCCGCATCACCGACCAGCCAGCGGACAGGGCCAGGCCGGCCAGGACCGCGGCCACGGCGAGGTCGGGCCACCCCTGGCCGGTGCCGAACACCCCGGCGGCGGCCAGCATCACCGCCACATTGCCGATGGCGTCATTGCGGCTGCACAACCAGACCGATCGCATGTTGGCGTCGCCATCGCGAAAGGCGTAGAGCATCAGGGCCACCCCGCCGTTGGCCAGCAGGGCGAGCAAGGCCACGGCCCCCATGGTGAAGGGTTCCGGCGGCTGGCCCTGATAGGCCGCCCAGGCCGTCCTGGCGATGACAAACAGGCCAAAGGCGAACATCGAGGCCCCTTTCACCCAGGCGGCCCGCGCCCGCCAGGCGAGCCCCATGGCCAGGGCCGCCAGGGAGATGCCGTAGTTCGCGGCGTCGCTGGCGAAATCCAGCGCATCGGCGAACAGGGACATGGACCCCGCTTTCATGCTCGCGACGATCTCCACCACGAACATGAGCGCGTTGATCAACAAAGCCACCCACAGGGCCTGGCGGAAACGCGGACTGACGGCATTCATCGCCCCACAAGCCTGATCACCACAACAGCCGGACATGAGCGTTCTCCTGAATCATGGGATAGGGAGGATATGGGGAGAGTCAGGCGGTGTTGGAAGTGCGAAGCGACCTCGTCGACGATCGTCCTGCCTGTGGGATCAGGGTCGCAGTCGCGTCCGACCCCCCCGGGCATCCAAACTCAACAAGCCTGACATCCAGCGCCTCTCCGCGGATGTAGCGGCGAACTTCAAGGACAAGGACGATCCAGCCATTCGGCCGGAAACGTCAAGCCATCAGGCCCCTCCCCTCAGGCGCAGGCATACTCGCTCGGGATGCCGAAGAGCTCCCCCGCGACGTCACCGGCGCAGCGCGAAACCGCGGCTGGCACGAAGACGTAGAAGCGCCATAAGCCCCCATAGCGTTCCTGCAGGGCGCCGATCTCGGCGAAGGCCTCCTGGCCGGGATCGTTCAGCCGCGCCAGGCCCCGACTGGTTTCCACCGCCACGTCCGCCTCCTTCATCATCGTCAGGGCCGGGCAGTAGACGATGACCTCGGAGAAGGGCAGGTCGAGGGCGGCGGCGAGTTCCCGTTCCACCCGCGCCCGCTCGTCGCGGTCTTCGTGGTAGCTGGCCACCCAGGTCTGGCGCAGCGGGAGGGGCACCCCGCGCCCGGAGACGACGTAGCCGCGCTTGAGCAGGTCGCGGTTCAGGACCCGCCGCGCCAGCGCGGCCGCTTCCGGCTGGTCGCCACGGGCCAGGCGGTCGAGCAGGGTCCAGTCGTTGAGATCCAGCAGTTCGTCCTCCCGCAGCAGACCGCCATCCAGGGCCAGTTCCACCGCCTTGGAGATCATGGCGCCGGCGATCACCTTGGTGTGGTGGTAATAGACGCGCTCGGTCAGGAAGTAGCGCAGCCGCAGGACGCCGACGATCTCGGAGCGCGTGTCGGGCCGGTCCATCCCCCGCTTGACCAGGCGCAGCACCAGGCGGTCGTCATGGA
>WBZM01003422.1_pt1 | contig 12409 bp, 9 predicted proteins | sample 5204271 | NCBI WGS metagenome assembly WBZM01 (sample SAMN12344346, study PRJNA552823) | activated sludge metagenome | biome: Activated sludge suspended growth; feature: Nitrification reactor; material: Wastewater; isolation source: activated sludge from nitrification reactor of wastewater treatment...
CAAGGGGGAATTCGGGCGCAGCACGGGCAGCTTCCCAATGGGATGCGACAGGTACCACCTCGACCCGGGCCGGTTCACGCTCGAGCCTGGGCGCGAGGGCATCGGCGAGCGGCTGGTAGAAGGCCTGACTGACCGCCGGCTCGTTGTCGACCAGCTTCAGGTCCCGGATTACCGGACCGGTCTGCCACCAGACGATCAGCGGCAGCAGCAGAATCAGAATCCCTCGCTTCCAGATCTTTGGTGTCAGCGGCTCGGCGGCCAGGGCGCAGAGCAAGACCGGCCCCAGCAGCAGGGCCCCGAGGCGATTCACGTTTCCGCCCATCGGAGTGCTGAGCACATAGGAAGCAACCAGGGCCCCCGCGTAAACGAGCATCCCGACCCGGAACAGTCGCTGACCCGGCGGGACCATCGCCGCGCTGACCAGGGTCAGGACGATTGCCGGAACGAAACTGGAAGTCACATAGGGCTCATCACCCCCTCCCGGAAACAGCAGGGCGACCAGCCCGGCAACCAGGAATGAGACCGCAGCCAGTTCAAGGCCGCGCCGGTCGGGGCGCTCGGCCAGATAGTGGGCAAACCCGACGCAGGCGAGAAACAAGGCGGCGACCGGACTTGCCAGACCGACCGAGCCAGCCAGGATGAGGGCCGGAATCCGCTGGCCGCGCTGGGCAGCGAACACGGCAGCCATCGCCAGCAGAACCCCGAGCGCGAAAGTCAGACGGCCCGAGAAAAGGCTGATCGTTGCCGCGAAGGCAAACCAGATCGCGCCGGCCTGGGCCCGCTCCCCCCATTCGCGGCGGGAGATCAGGGTGAAGAGGATGACGGTACCGACGACCGCGATCGACCCCATGACCCGAAACCCGAGCCACGCACCCAGGGGAGGAGCAAGTAACGAGTAGGTCGGCAGATAGTGCCCGCCGAACCAGTAGTTGTTCCAGACAGTTGGACCGGACAGTTCGAACAGTTCGGTGCGGAAAGTCTGGGCGGCGTGGTCGGCACTATGGGGCGCCATAACCAGATAGACGATCGCCAGACCGACGACGACCAGAATTGGTGCCGCCAGGAACCCCCAGGTCGCAGAATTGGCCAGGGACCGGAGTTTCAAGCCGGCCCCCTCAGGCCTCGGCCCGTTGCCGCTCCGCTTCGCGGCTCCAGGCCCAGTTCTCGGGTCGGATCTCGGCGATCACCCTGGAAGCGATGACGAACGCCAGACCGGCGACCATCCAGCCGAGCACCGCATCGAGCCAGTAGTGATTCGCGGTGACGACAGTCACCCAGGCCACGAGGAGCGGCCACGCCGCCCAGAAGGATTTGGCGAACCAGTTTCGGCAGACCTTGAATCCGGTGGCGCCAATCATCAGTGCCACCGCGCAGTGCATGGAAGGAACAGCGGCGAACGGGTTGATGAACAGCTTGGCGAGTTCCGAGTCGTGGTTCACGCTCGAGTGGGCGTTCACCGTGTCGATGAACCCGTACTCCGGATACATCCGGGGAGGTGCCGTCGGGAAACCGATGTAGCCAACAAGGGCGATCGCCATCGACACGAAGAGCATGTTGCGGAAGAAGTAGTAGTGGTCGTTCCGGAACAGATACATCCAGATCAGGAACGAGAGGGCCACCGTGAACTGGCTGTTCAGATAGACGGTGTTCGCGGCGTCGACCATCCACTGCATGTTGAGGATCGAGCTCTGCATTCCCGGCTCGAAGAAAAGACCGAGGCTCTGCTCGACATCGATGATTCGCTCGCCGTTGGCGAAAGCGAGGTTGGCCCTGCCGTCCGCCATTCCACGGGCAAGCTCATAGCCTGTATCGGCAATGACGTAGAGCAGTAACTGGAGGAACAGGTCACCCCAGCCACGGGGCAGCCACTCCCCGATCCGGACAATCACGGCGGGCATGAATGGCCAGTCTAGTGGCGTGCACAGATTTCTCCCATGAAGGCTGGAGTAGGCTCCTTCCTCCCGTCGATGGAGGCAACTCACGATCATCAGGATCAGTCCCCGGACCGGCTTCCGATCGCCTGTCTCGGCGAGGCGATCGTCGACCTGATCTGCGAACGCAACCTCGACGAGGGAGAGGACCCGGGGCCGTTCATTCCCTGGCCTGGTGGAGCGCTTGCCAACGTCGCCGTAGCGATAGCCCGCACCGGGATGTCCTCCGCTCTGGTCGGCGGAGTCGGAGGCGACGGATGGGGGCGCTGGCTGGCCGAGGGGTTGAAGGAGCAGGGGGTCGATACCCGCTGGCTGGCGACCCTTGAAGGCGCCGACACGCCGGTGGCACTTATCGAGTTCGGGCCGGACAACGAACCCGCCTTCCAGGTCTATGGCGAACACATCGGACCCACGATGGCGGCCACCTCAGGCTTCCTTGAGGAGGCGATAAACGGGTCCCGGGCGCTAGTGATCGGCTCCAACACGATGGTGGGCGAGCCCGAGCGCGAGATTACGAGGCGGGCGGTGGAAGTTGCCCGTTCTTCCGGTCTGCCGGTTCTGCTCGATCCGAACTACCGCCCAAACCGCTGGACGAGCGAAGACCCTGCCCGCGAATTCTGCATGGAACTGACCGCCCTGTCGACCGTCGTAAAGCTGAATCGCCTGGAGGCCGAGCTGATCACCGGGCTCGCGGATCCGCTTCAGGCCGGCCGCGCGCTGGCTCAAGCCGGACCCGACCTGGTGGTGGTCACGACCGGCGAGGGCGAGATCGTCACCGCCGGTGCCAGGGAAACCTCACACCAACCGGTTCCCGCGGAATCTGTAAGTCCACTCGGAGCGGGTGACGCCTTCATGGGCGGTCTGGCTGCCGGCCTGGCCAGTCTCGACTGGGATCTCGAGAGGGTCGCTGAAGTTCTGCCTGCTGCCGCCGCGACCGCCGCCTCGGTCTGCTCGCGCTGGGGCGCCCAGTAGACATGACCCAGGGCTGGCAGGCGAAGGTTCCGAAGGCAGAGTGGAAACGGCCCTCCCGGGCCCGCGTGAGAAAGATCCGTGACCGTCTTCGTGAAATGTACGGCCGACCGGTCAACCTTCCCCACCGCCAGCCGGTCGACGAACTGGTGAGGACGATCCTCTCGCAGGCGACGAGTGACTCGAACCGGGACCGGGCCTTTGCCGGATTGAAGGAGAGATTCGACGACTGGGAGTCGGTCAGGGATGCCCCCGTTGACGAAGTCGAGGTGGCGATCCGTCCCGGGGGCCTCAGCCGCCAGAAGGCACCCCGCATCCAGGCGGTCCTTCGTCAGATCAATGACCTCGATCTCGGCTGGCTCGAACATGCCGACCGGGTCGAGGCGATGGAGTTCCTGACCGGACTGCCCGGAGTCGGTCGCAAGACTGCAGCCTGCGTGCAGGTTTTCACCTGGAATCGTCCCGAGATCCCGGTTGATGTCCACGTTTTCAGGATCGGCGGCCGGCTGGGCCTCTTCAGGCCAAACGCCTCGTTCGAGGAGGCCCATGACGAGGCGCTCGCCCTGGTCGATCCGGACGATTCCTACGAGTTCCACATGAATCTGATCCGGCATGGACGCACGCTCTGCCGCCCGCAGCCCTCCTGCCAGTCATGCGCCCTGAAGCGCATGTGTCCCTATGGCCGGGGGCCCGGATCGAACCGTTAGGACGCGATGGGGCCTCCGGCGGGTAATATTCCCGCCGTCCGGCGCACAGTCCAATCTCGCGCCGATCAGACATGAACAAGAAGCCCTTCGTCATATTCGGTCTCGTCCTCGTCCTTCTCGCCGTTGCGATCCCCTTCTGGGCGTTCGAACGTGACGGCAGCATCGAGAAGAACCAGGGCATCCCGCCCCAGGACACTCCCGGCAAGGAGCTGTTCCAGACCAACTGCGGCAACTGCCACACCCTGTACGCCGCAGGCACGGTCGGTGACTTCGGGCCGAACCTGGACCAGAAGCTGGCTCCTGCCGGCCCGGCCACCGACAAGACCGCGATCGATGGCATCAACACCCAGGTCATGACGGCGATCGAAATGGGTGCCGACAGCCCCGACGTTCCCGGCCGCATGCCGCCCGGCATCGTTACCGGCACAGTCGCTGAAGAGATCGCCCACTTCGTTTCGAAGTACGCCGGCGAAGGCTGAGGATCAGGGTCATCCGGTCCTTGCCGGATGACAACAGAAACCCGCTGGCCCGCTTGATCAAGGACGGACGTGCCAGCTCCGTTTTTGGTTCTCCGCACCTGCAGCCCGTTTCGCGGGTTTATCCTTCTGACAGCGGTTGGGGAACCGCACTGACGCGTTGCCGCGTCGCCCCCAGACCTAAAAGGAGAGAACTTGATGTTCAGCAATTCAATGGGCCGTCTGGCCCCGGCAGGCAGAAGCCGCGTAATCGTCGCTATTGCCCTCGCCCTCATCGGTGCCCTTGCCTTCACGGCGATGGCTGCCCACCCGGCCGAAGCCGGCAAAAAGAAGAAGAAGCCGAACACCGTCAAGGTGATGACCCGCAACCTGTACCTCGGAGCCGATCTCGGTCCGGCGATCAATTCGTCCGGTGCCGCCGACTTCATCAGCAAGAACGGTCAGATCCTGCGTGACGTCGACACGAACAACTTCAAGGTCCGCGCCAAGTCTCTGGCGAACGAGATCAAGTCGGTCAGTCCTGACCTGGTCGGCCTGCAGGAAGTCGCCCTCTGGCGGACCGGCGAGCCGAGCCTGACTCCTTCGATTTCCGGCAACTACGTTGCCTCGACGGTTCATGTCGACTACCTCAAGGAACTGATGGCCCAGCTGAACAAGGGCAAGAAGCGCTACAGGGTCGTTCGGGTCCAGAACGAGTTCGACTTCGAAGCACCCGCTGACTACGACAACAACCCGGCCACCGGTGCTCTCACGCTGGGCGGCGAGATAAACGGCCGTCTGACCATGCGTGACGCGATCATCGCCAAGGTCGGTGCCGGCGTCCAGACGAAGAACGCCAAGTCCGGCAACTTCGAGACGATCTACCAGCCGGTCATTTCCGGAATCACGATTGACGTGGACCGGGGCTGGCTGTCGACTGACGTCAAGGTCCGCAACGGCAAGTGGTTCCGGTTCGTGAACACCCACCTCGAGGCGTTCGGCGATACCGCGATCCGCGAAGCCCAGGCCAAGGAACTGATCGCCCCTGGCGGTCCGCTCCGCAGCGGCAAGCTGCCTGCCATTCTCGTGGGCGACCTGAACTCGGACGATGACACCGTCACCGGTGGAGACCGGCTGGCCTACAACGCTCTCAAGGCGGGTGGCCTGGTCGACCGTGGCACCCAGAAGCCGATGAGCTGCTGCGTCAAGTCGGACATCCTGACTGACGACAACGGAGCACGCTCCGACTTCGACCACTACATCGATCACATCATGACCAACCGTCCGAGCGCCGTTAAGCGGCTCAAGGCCGGCGTGACCGGGCTCAAGCCGGTCAACGGCTACTGGAACTCGGATCACGCAGGGGTCTGGTCGAACCTGCGCATGCCGTAGGCAAGAGCCACAGGCAGGCATTCAGAGGGGCCCGGGAAACCGGGCCCCTCTCTTTTGCAGCGCGGAAAATCGCTGCAAACAGGGGCATTCCGGAACCTCGTTTGACGTTTCGTATGAAATCTAATACACTGCCACTTAGATTTTTAGCAACGGCCGCATCGGAATGCGGCAATCAAACAGGAAACCAGGAGAAACACAGTGGGAAAGACCATAGGAATCGACCTCGGCACGACCAACTCGTGCGTAGCGGTTCTTGAAGGCGGCGAACCGACCGTCCTCGAGAACTCCGAGGGCGGGCGTACCACCCCGTCGGTGGTCGCCTTCAACGACAAGGACGAGCGACTGGTCGGCACCGTAGCCAAGCGCCAGGCCGTGATGAATCCGGAAAACACGATCTTCTCGATCAAGCGCTTCATGGGCCGCAAGGAGGCCGAAGTCAAGGAAGAGGAGACGATGATCCCGTACAAGGTCGAAGCAGGACCGAACGGGGATGTCCGCGTCGACGTACGCGGTAAGCAGTACTCGCCGCCTGAGATCAGCGCAATGATCCTCGGCAAGCTGAAGGCTGACGCCGAGGCAAAGCTTGGCGAAACCGTCGACTCGGCCGTGATCACCGTCCCGGCCTACTTCAACGACGACCAGCGCCAGGCGACCAAGGATGCCGGCAAGATCGCCGGACTCGACGTCAAGCGCATCATCAACGAGCCGACCGCAGCGTCACTCGCCTACGGACTCGACAAGGAAGAGGATGACCAGACCATCCTCGTGTTCGACCTCGGTGGCGGCACCTTCGACGTTTCGGTGCTCGAGATCGGCGACGGCGTCTTCGACGTGAAGTCGACCGCCGGCGACAACCACCTCGGTGGCGACAACTTCGACAAGGCGATCGTTGACTGGCTGGTCGCGGAGTTCAAGAAGGACCAGGGAGTTGACCTGGCGGCCGACAAGAACTCGCTCCAGCGTCTCTACGAGGCTGCCGAGAAGGCGAAGATCGAGCTGTCCTCCGCCCAGGAGACCCAGATCAACATTCCCTTCATCACCGCAGTCGAAGGCCAGCCCAAGCATCTCGACATCAAGCTCACCCGGGCCAAGCTCAACGAGCTCACGGCCGAACTGCTCGACCGGGTGGTCGGACCGGTGAAGCAGGCGCTCAGCGACGCCAATGCGACCGTTGATCACGTCGTGCTGGTCGGCGGCATGACCCGCATGCCGGCCGTCCGCGAGAAGGTGACCGAGCTGACCGGCAAAGAGCCGCATCAGGGCGTGAACCCCGACGAAGCCGTCGCAGTTGGCGCTGCCATCCAGGCAGGCGTGCTGGCCGGTGACGTCAAGGACGTGCTGCTGCTGGACGTCACCCCCCTCACCCTCGGCATCGAGACCAAGGGTGGAGTGATGACCAAGCTGATCGAGCGGAACACGACCATCCCGAGCCGCAAGTCGGAGGTCTTCTCGACCGCCGAGGACAACCAGCCCTCGGTCGAGATTCACGTCCTTCAGGGCGAGCGAGAGATGGCTGCCTACAACAAGAGTCTCGGCAAGTTCCAGCTGACCGGAATCCCGCCGGCACCGCGTGGAATGCCCCAGATCGAAGTCACCTTCGACATCGACGCGAACGGCATCCTGAACGTGGCCGCCAAGGATCTCGGCACCGGCAAGGAACAGAAGATCGAGATCAAGTCCGGATCCGGACTTTCCGACGACGAGATCAACAACATGGTCTCCGACGCGGAAGCCCACGCCGACGAGGACCGCAAGCAGCGCGAGCTGGCCGAAGCGAAGAACATCGGTGAGAACGCTGCCTACACCTCGGAGAAACAGATCGCGGAACTCGGCGACAAGATCGATGGCGCCGCGAAGACCGAGATCGAGGACAAGATCGCCGCCCTGCGGGGAACGCTCGACTCGGAAGACGCCGAGGACATCAAGGCGAAGACCGAGGAGCTCCAGGCCGCCTTCCACAAGGTGTCCGAGCAGGTCTACCAGGCAGCCCAGGCCGAAGCCCAGGCAGCCGGAGCCGAAGGGGCCGGCGACGCCGGAAGCGCGTCCTCCGATGACGAGGAAGTCATCGACGCCGAAGTGGTTGACGAGGACGAGAACAAGTGACGCAGGAACCGGAAGAGACCACGGGTCAGCCCGAGGTCGAAGAGGTCGTCGACGCTGAAGTCGTGTCGGAGACGGAACCCGTAGGGGCGGCTGATGCCGCCCCCTCGGGGCCTTCCGGTGAATCGCCTGAAGGGGCGGAAGCGGATGGCGACGGGCCGGCCAGCGAGACGGCAGAAGCCAGCGTCGAGCAGGATCTGAACCGGCTTGTCGAAGAAGCGCGGAGCCAGCGGGACGAGTATCTCCAGCTGGCTCAGAGAACCAAGGCCGACTTCGACAACTACCGAAAGAGGATGGCCGCCGAAAGCCAGGCCCAGGTCGAGAGGGGCCGGCTCGAGGTCGTCGCCGGAATCATCGAGGCGATTGACAACATCGAGAGGGTTCTTGAGGCAGCCGGTATCGAGCAGACAGTTGCCCTGGAAGGGGAGCTGCCCACCGATGCCCCGATCACGGAGCAGGGCGTAATCGTCAGCTACCGAGACCTCCAAGCGGTGTTGCGTAAGGCCGGAGTCGAGGCTTTCGTCTCGAAGGGTGAGGCTTTCGACCCCAACCTTCACGAGGCGCTTCAGGCCCTTCCCGCCGAAGGAATCGAGCCGGGCGTCGTGATCGAAGAAATGCAGAAGGGCTACAGCGCCGGCGACAACGTAATCCGGCACGCGCGCGTCGTGGTCAGCCAGTGAAGAACGAGAAAGTGAACCCCCGGACTGGCACGGGGAGGTGACGAGATGGCCAAGGACTTTTATGAAGTGCTCGGTGTCAGCAAGAAGGCATCGCAGGAAGAAATAAAGAAAGCCCACCGCAAGCTGGTGCGGCATTACCACCCGGATCGCAATCCCGACGACAAGGCCGCCGAGGACAAGTTCAAGGAGATCCAGGCTGCCTACGACGTCCTGGGTGACGAAGAAAAGCGGAAGCAGTACGACTCCGGCGGGGGGATGTTCGGAGGCTTTGGCCAGGGCGGCAATCCGTTTGGCCAGGGCGGCGCCCAGGGCAACCCGTTTGGCCAGGGCTCGCAGGGCGGTTTCGGCGACATCTTTTCGACGATCTTCAGCCGTGGCGGTGGCGGACCGGCAGGCCCGGAACGTGGTCGCGACCTGGAGACGGACACCCGTATCTCCTTCGACGATGCGATGGCCGGCACCCAGCTGACGGTGACCATCCCGAAGTCCGAGCGATGCCCGACCTGTTCAGGCTCGGGGGCGGAGCCCGGTACGAGCCCCGAGACCTGCCCGCGATGTGGCGGGCGCGGGGTCGAAGCACAGGGCCAGGGGTTCTTCTCGATCAGCCAGCCCTGCCCGCAGTGCCAGGGAACCGGCCAGATCATCCCCAGCCCCTGCCACACCTGTGGCGGCTCCGGCCTGACCCACCAGACCAAGCGCTACAAGGTGAACATCCCTGCCGGAGTCAAGGACGGCACCCGGATCCGGGTTGCTGGCAAGGGCGAGGCCGGCGTGCGCGGCGCACCTTCGGGTGACCTGTTCGTGACGATCCAGGTAGCTCCATCACCCGTGTTCAAACGCCTTGATGACGGCAACCTCGAGGTCGAGGTCCCGGTCTCGGTGACCGAAGCGATGCGGGGCGGAACGATCGAGGTCCCGACCCTTTCGGGAACGAAGCGGATCCGGGTCCAGCCCGGAACCCAGAACGGTGCGATCCAGCGCCTCAAGGGTGAAGGACCGCCGAAGCCGGGCGGAAAGGGCCGTGGCGACATCCGCTACCGGTTGAATGTGGTGATCCCGAAGGAACTGACAGATGACCAGCGCCGTGCAGTCGACCAACTGGCCGAGTCGATGAATGGCGAGGACCCACGAGCCGAGCTCCTGAGACGGGCAAAGGTCAAGGGGGGCTCGTGATGGCCGAGCGCCGGAGAGTCGAAACCAGCCGGGTCGAAGTCACCGTGGACGAGGATCGCGGCGTATTCATGATCTCTGTTGCCGCGGAACTGGCCGAAATGCACCCTCAGACTCTCCGGATCTACGAAGCCCGGGGACTGATCACCCCCAAGCGCTCCCCCAAGAACACGCGGCTCTACTCGCAGCGTGACGTGGAGCGCCTCAAGCGAATCCAGCAGATGACCAACGAAGAGGGCCTGAATCTGGCCGGGGTCGAGACCGTGCTCGAGATGGAAGCCCGGGTCGAGAGCATGCGCAGGGAACTCGAGGCGATGCGCCAGCGAACCCGGGAGCTGGAAACCCAGCTCAACGACGAGATGGCCAGGGTTCACGACCGCCTCAACACCGAAATAGTCCCTTACGGCGCCTACGAACCTGATCCGCCGGTCGAGATCCCGGTCCGCCGCCCGGATCAATAGTCCGCAGCTTCAGTCGGCCGATAAACCTTAGTCGTACCCACTTAGATTTCTTGACAAATCGAAGTTAAGCACGTACAATTTGTTGCGTGCAACCAGACAGATTTACAGTGAAATCCCAGGAAGCGATCCAGACCGCGCAGCGTCTGGCTGCCGCTTCCCGAAACCCCGAAATTACGCCAGCCCACCTGCTCGTAGCCCTGCTCGAACAGGAAGACGGGCTGGTTCCCGCCGTGCTGAACAAGCTCGGTGCCGACCTTGCGTCCACAAAGAGCCGCGCGCGTCAGGCGATGGCAGACCTCCCGACCCTCGGTGAAGGTGCCAGCGCCGACCCGCGGCCCTCGTCCGCCTTCACCGAAGTGCTGCGCCGGGCCGAAGGCGAAATGGCCCAGATGGGTGACGAGTACCTCTCGACCGAGCACATGCTGCTCGCGATCAGCGACTCGAAGTCTCCCCTTTCCGACCTGTTGCCCGACCGGGATTCCCTGGGGAAGGCGATCAGCGAAGTCCGGGGACCCCACAAGGTGACCTCGCCCAACCCCGAGGACCAGGTCCAGGCGCTAGAGAAATTCGGACGCGACCTGACCGCGGACGCGGCAAGCGGCAAGCTCGACCCGGTCATCGGTCGCGACGAGGAAGTTCGTCGCGTGATCCAGGTCCTTTCACGACGGACCAAGAACAACCCTGTCCTGATCGGGGAACCCGGGGTCGGCAAGACCGCGATCGTCGAAGGCCTCGCCCAGCGCATCATCTCGGGTGACGTGCCGGAGAGCCTGGTCGACCGTCGCGTGATCGCTCTCGACATCGGCGCCCTGCTGGCCGGCTCCAAGTACAGAGGCGAGTTCGAAGAGCGCCTCAAGGCGGTGCTGACCGAAGTCCAGGATGCCGAAGGCCAGATCGTCCTGTTCCTCGACGAACTCCACACCATCGTCGGCGCCGGAGCAGCCGAGGGCGCGGTCGATGCGGCCAACCTGCTCAAGCCGATGCTGGCCCGAGGAGAACTCCGCGCGGTTGGCGCGACCACTCTTGACGAGTACCGCCAGCACATCGAGAAGGACGCCGCCCTGGAGCGACGCTTCCAGCCGGTCATGGTCGGCGAACCGGATGTTCCGGACACGATCGCGATCCTTCGCGGACTCAAGGAGCGCTACGAAGTTCACCACGGTGTGCGGATCGCCGACTCGGCAATCATCGCCGCCGCGACACTTTCCGAGCGCTACATCGCCGACCGGTTCCTGCCGGACAAGGCAATTGACCTGATCGACGAGTCGGCCTCGAGGCTGAAGATCGAGATCGACTCGATGCCCACCGAGATCGACGAGGTCGAGCGGCGCATACAGCAGCTCGAGATCGAACGTGAAGCACTCAAGGCCGAAACCGATGAGGCCTCTCGGGGCCGCCTCGACACTCTCGAGGAAGAACTGGCCGAGCTGAACGAGAAGTCCTCGGCGATGAAGGCCCGCTGGCAGACCGAGAAGGGACTGATCGAGTCGATCAAGGAAGCCAAGGTCCGGCACGAGGAGGCGAACCGCGAAGCCGAGATGGCCGAACGGGAAGCCGACCTTGAACGTGCCGCCAGGCTCCGCTACTCGGAGATCCCCGAACTGGAGAAGCAGGTCGCATCGGCAGAAGAGAAACTGACCGAACTGCAGGCTGAGGGCGGCACGATGCTGACCGAGGAGGTCACCGAGCAGGACGTGGCCGAGGTCGTCGCCAAGTGGACCGGTATCCCGGTCACCCGGCTGATGGAAGGTGAAGTCGAGAAGCTGGTCCACATGGAAGAGCGCCTCCACGACCGGGTGATCGGTCAGGACGAGGCCGTGTCAGCAGTCGCGAACGCACTCCGTAGGTCGCGGGCCGGACTTTCCGATCCCGACCGGCCGATCGGCTCCTTCCTCTTCCTGGGCCCGACCGGCGTCGGCAAGACCGAGCTGGCGAAATCCCTTGCCGAGTTCATGTTCGACACCGAGCAGGCGATCGTCAGGCTGGACATGTCCGAGTACATGGAGAAGCACACTGTCGCCAGGCTGATCGGGGCGCCTCCGGGATATGTCGGCTACGAAGAAGGCGGACAGCTGACCGAAGCCGTTCGCCGGCGTCCCTACGCAGTCGTCTTGCTGGACGAGATCGAGAAGGCTCATCCCGACGTCTTCAACACACTGCTCCAGCTGATGGATGACGGTCGCCTGACCGACGGCCAGGGCCGCACGGTCAGCTTCGCGAACACCGTCCTGATCATGACCTCCAACGTTGGATCGCAGGAGATCGCCGGCGAGAACGTCGACGAGAGGATCCGCGAGCGGGTGACCGAGGTTCTCGAGACCACCTTCAAGCCGGAATTCCTCAACCGGATTGACGACACGGTCATCTTCCACCGCCTCTCGAAGGATGACATCGGGCGGATCGTCGAGATCCAGGTCGACAGTCTGACCCGACGGGTCGCAGAGAGGGACATCGAGATCGAGCTGACAGATGATGCCAGGACCCTGCTGGGCAACCTCGGATACGACCCGACATACGGCGCGAGGCCGCTGAAGCGGGTCGTCC
>WBZM01003423.1_pt1 | contig 12409 bp, 12 predicted proteins | sample 5204271 | NCBI WGS metagenome assembly WBZM01 (sample SAMN12344346, study PRJNA552823) | activated sludge metagenome | biome: Activated sludge suspended growth; feature: Nitrification reactor; material: Wastewater; isolation source: activated sludge from nitrification reactor of wastewater...
CAACCTGCGCCCCATCCCCGAGGGCGAGGTGCTGGCGGCCGACGAACTGCTGCTCAGCTCGGCCACCAAGGAGGTGCTGCCCATCACCACGCTCGACGGCCAGCCGGTCGGCCACGGCGCGCTGCGTGGCAAGCCGGGGCCGGTGTATGCGCGGCTCTTCGAGGCCTACCAGCGCGCCAAGGCCTCGCAATCGATCTGATCCACGACCAGGCCATGCGCGACATCCCGCCCGAGCAGTCGCTGATCGAGTACCCCTCGCAGTTCCCCATCAAGGTGATGGGCGCGAACGTCGAGGGTTTCGCCGAGGCGGTGGTGCGCGTGGCGCAGCAGTTCGATCCCGGCTTCGACGCCGCGAGCATCGAGACGCGCCCGAGCAAGGCCGGCAACTACCTTGGCGTGACGATCACGATCACCGCCACCAGCCGCGAGCAGCTCGACGAGCTCTACCGCACGCTCTCGACCCACCCGATGGTGAAGGTGGTGCTCTGAGCGCACCGCTCGTCAGGCGCCTCGGCCGCGTCGACTACGCGGCCACCGTCGAGGCGATGCGCGAGTTCACCGCGGATCGCGACGAGCGGACGCCCGACGAGATCTGGCTATGCGAGCACGACCCCGTGTACACGCAGGGCGTGGCCGGCAAGGCCGACCACGTGCTGAACCCGCACGGCATCCCGGTGGTGCAGACCAACCGCGGCGGCCAGGTCACGTACCACGGCCCCGGCCAGGTGGTGGCCTACCCGCTGATCGACTTGCAGCGCCTGCACATCTTCGTCAAGGAATACGTCTACCGGCTCGAGCACAGCGTGATCAAGGTGCTCGAGAGCGTCGGCGTCACCGGCCACCGCGTCGCGGGCGCGCCGGGCATCTACGTGCGCCTGGCCGACCCGTTCGCTCACGAGGCCCTGACCGGCCCGCGGCGTGACCCGTTCGAGGGGCTGGGCAAGGTCGCCGCGCTGGGCATCAAGGTCTCGCGGCACTGCACCTACCACGGCGTGGCACTCAACGTGGCGATGGACCTGAGCCCCTACGACGGCATCAATCCGTGTGGCTACGCAGGGCTGGCGACCGTCGACTTGGCTAGACTCGGGGTTTCCACCGATTGGGACACCATCGCAGGGCGGCTCGGAGACAAGCTGGCGTCGCACCTGAGTCCATGAGGGCACAGACCATGCCGACCGAGAACGTCACCCACCAGGCCCAGGCCGCATCCGAGTACGACGCCACCGCCAAGCAGAAGTCGCAGGCCAAGACTGCGCGCATCCCCATCAAGATCGCGCCGGCCGAGACGCTGAAGAAGCCCGACTGGATCCGCGTGAAAGCCGGCTCGCCGACCACGCGCTTCTACGAGATCAAGCAGATCCTGCGCGAGCACAAGCTGCACACCGTGTGCGAGGAAGCCTCCTGTCCGAACATCGGCGAGTGCTTCGGCCACGGCACCGCCACCTTCATGATCATGGGCGACAAGTGCACGCGGCGCTGCCCGTTCTGCGACGTGGGCCACGGCCGCCCTGACCCACTCGACGCGAGCGAGCCCGAGAACCTCGCGAAGACGATTGCCGCGCTGAAGCTGAAGTACGTCGTGATCACCAGCGTCGACCGCGACGACCTGCGCGACGGCGGTGCTGGCCACTTCGTCGAGTGCATCCGCCGCACCCGCGAACTTTCGCCGGCCACGCGCATCGAGGTGCTGGTGCCCGACTTCCGCGGCCGCGACGATCGGGCCCTCGAGATCCTGAAGGCCGCGCCGCCCGACGTGATGAACCACAACCTCGAGACCGTGCCGCGCCTGTACAAGGAAGCGCGCCCGGGCTCGGACTACGCGTTCAGCCTGAACCTGCTGAAGAAGTTCAAGGCACTGCACCCGGGCGTGCCCACCAAGAGCGGCCTGATGGTCGGCCTCGGCGAGACCGACGAGGAGATCCTGCAGGTGATGCGCGAGATGCGCGCGCACGACATCGACATGCTGACGATCGGCCAGTACCTCGCGCCCTCCGGCCACCACCTGCCGGTGCGCCGCTACGTGCACCCCGACACCTTCCGAATGTTCGAGGACGAGGCCCGCAAGATGGGCTTCACGCACGCGGCCGTCGGCGCGCTGGTGCGGTCGAGCTACCACGCCGACCAGCAGGCGGCCCAGGCCGGCGTGGCCTGAGGGCCGCATCGCGATGGCCGGCGCGGCGCGCAGCGAACCGACGATCGCCTGCGGCAACTGCCATGAGCCGATGCAGCGGCTCGCACTGCTGGGCCACTACGGCCGCACCGTCGAAGTCGACCTGTGCGGTCCCTGCCACCTCGTCTGGTTCGACCTGACCGAGACCGCGCGGCTGACCGGCCCGGCGCTGCTCGACCTGGTCGGCGCGATGGCTTCGGCGCAGAGCCTGCCGCACCGCCCGCTCGACCCGAAGGCCGGCTGCGCGCGCTGCGGCGCAGCACTGAAGACGGTGCACAACCGTTCGCGCTGGGGGGCTTCGCTGCACCTCGAGTGCTGTGCCGGACACGGCGCCTACCAGACCTTCGCGCAGTTTCTTCAGGAGAAGGGGCTGCTGCGGCCGATGTCGCGCATCGACCGGGCGCGATTGCTCGAGACGCAGGGCCGCATCGACTGCGTGAACTGCGGTGCCGCGATCGGCCGCGACGAGGCGCAGTGCGCCTACTGTGCGTCAGTGCCGGGCCTGCTCGATGTGGCGCGCCTGGCGCGCGCGCTCGACCCCGAAGGCGCGCTCGAGCCGCAGGCCGTGCACCGCGACGCCGCGAGTCCGCAGGCGCTTCAGTGCGGTGCCTGCGGCGCGGCGCTGCCGCCCGGGCTCTCGGTCGATTGTGCGCAGTGTGGCGCGACGCTCGCCGTCAGTCGTCTGGCCGACGCGCACGAACGCGTGGCCACGCTCGGGCCGGCGCTACGCGCGCACGCAGCCCGGCCGTCGCCGGAGATTGTGAAGCGCCGGCTCGAGGCGCTCGACGCCGACCTGCCGCGACGCCGCGAATTCGCCGCGAAGATGGAAGCCGAGGCCGCTGCGCAGCGTGGCCACCATCGTTTCGGTGGCGATTGGGATTGGGGCAACCTGCTCGGCCGGGGCACCAACCCGCTGCGCGCCGTGCTGATCGGGCTGGCGGTCTGGTTCGTCTGGTCCTTCTGGCGGCGCTGAATCGGCAACGAGCGCGACCCGCGCAGCATCGCCTCAGGTCTCGGCAATCAGCTGCTCGATCAGCCCGTGCATCTGGGCGAAGTCGGGCTTGCCGACGTAGCGTTTCACGATGCGACCCCGCTTGTCGACCAGCAGCGTGGTGGGCGTGCCGCGGATTCCGCCGAAGCGCTCGGCGATGACGCCGGTGTTGTCGATCGCCACGCCAAAGGGCAGCCGGCGCGTCTGCGCGTAGTGCGCCACCGAGGCCGGCGCGTCGTACTTCATCGCCACGGCCAGCGTGTCGAACCCGCGTGTCTTGAAGCGCTCGTGCGTGGCCACGATGGAAGGCATCTCCTGCACACACACCGAACAGCTCGTCGCCCAGAAGTTGACCAGGGTCACGCGGCCGCTCCATTGCGCGGACGAGGCGACGTTGCCGTCGAGCAGCGTGTACGCGACCTGAGGCACGGACTGCGGCGGGCCTGGCAGATCCAGGGTCAGATAGCCGCCCACGCCGATTGCCAGGGCCAGCAGCGGCAGGGCAAGATGGCGGGAGGCTTTCATCGGAGGTTCAGCATATGGAGCGCAGACAGTTTACGGCAGGGCTGGTGATCGTCCCGGGCCTCGCGGCGATCTCCCCATGGGCCTGGGCGCTCGACCTGAGCGAGACCGATGCCGCCGCCGGCATCCGCGCCGCTCTCGAGAAGGGTGCGTCCTCCGCCGTGGGCCTGCTCGGGCGCACCGACGGCTTCCTCGGCAACCCGAAGGTGCGCATTCCGCTGCCCGGCGTGCTCGAGGACGCCGCCAAGCTCCTGCGCAAGACCGGCCAGGGCAAGCGGGTCGACGAGCTCGTCACCGCGATGAACCGGGCCGCCGAGGCGGCCGTGCCCGAGGCCAAGCCGCTGCTGATCAATGCCGTGAAGTCGATGAGCGTCGAGGATGCCCGCAAGGTCATCTCGGGCGGCGATGATTCGGTGACGCAGTTCTTCGCCGGCAAGACGCGTTCGCCGCTGGCCGAGAAGTTCCTTCCCATCGTGACCAAGGCGACCGAGAAGGTGTCGCTGGCGTCGAAGTACAACGCCGTGGCAGGAAAGGCGCTGGGTCTCGGGCTGGTGAAGAAGGAGGACGCGAACGTCCAGCAATACGTCACCGGCAAGGCGTTGGATGGTCTGTTCCTGATGATCGGCGAGGAAGAGCGCAAGATCCGCCAGAACCCGGCCGCCGCCGGCAGCGCGATCATCAAGCAGGTGTTCGGCGCGCTGAAGTGATGCGCCGCCGGCCGGCGCTCAGAGCCCCTTGGAGAGTTCGAACATCAGCGCGGACGGCAGCGAACTCTCGATCACGTCGCGGCCGACGCGCGCCACGTTGGAGCCGCTGAAGCCCGACATCTCGAAGGTGTTGCCTTCCTCGATGATCTCGATGAAGACGAAGTCGGGCACCTCGTTGGCGATCTCCTCGCGCAGATGGGCGAACTTCTCGCCGCGCTGGATCGACTCGACGATCATCGCGTGCGGCAGGCCGTCGCGGCAGAATTCCGAGGCCTCGTCGACGGTGCCGACGAAGTCGATGATGAGGCCCATGTTGCGCAGTGCATCGCGGATCTGCACCCGCAGGTCGCGCCGCGACGACACCACCAGCACGTGGCTGCCGGCCAGCGGCTTGGAGTTGGTCGACGGCGCGAAGCCCTCGTCGATCTCCATCGTGGTCACGCCCTCGATCTCGTCGGCGGCGGTGCGCGGGAACTCGATCGTCAGCGAGGAGTGGAGCGCGTCGTCGCGTCGGTCCAGCGGCAGCCCCATGGTCCAGGCCGTCTGCTCGAGCAGCCGCCAGCTCAGCGATTCGAGCGCCGCTGGCTCCGGCGGGCGATCGGTCTCGCTGGACTGATCCGGCGGCCGGTGCGCGAACCGGCAGATCAACTGCGCGTTCTGCGGCCACGACCTGATGTCGATGCGGAACTCGATGTTCGACTGGGCATGCGCGAGCGCCCAGTCGAGCACGGTGTTGAGGAGGCTGAACAGCAGCGAGGCGTCGACGATGACCTCGGCCGATTTCAGCGCGGGCTTGAGAACGATGCCGCGCGACTGGGTCTCGCGGTGCCGGTGCGCCAGCAGGCCCTTGAGCGTGTCGGCCAGTTGCAGGCGCTCGTGCGACTGGCGAAGGCGGCCCGAGGCGAAGCGCGCGATCTGCTGCCCGATCATGCCGGCCTGGCGCGCGCCATCGACTTCGTCGCGCAGTGCACGCAAGCTGGCACGATCGATCTTGCCGCTGGCGATCAGGGTGTGGATGCGTTCCAGCGCGGAGGTCAGCTGCGTGGCAGTGGCCGCACCGATCTCGGACACCAGCCGATGCCAGCGCTGCGCCGACTCACCCTCGTCGGGCGATGGCGCAGGGTGGGAGCGCGCGGTGGCCGCGGGCCCGGGGCGATCGAGGTCTGACATGTCCATTTCTTGTGGTCCTTCCCTGCGGCGCGGCACGGAACGACCGGAAGTTCCTCTGGCGGGAACGGACGGACGGAGAGCAGGGGCACACGCGCCGGAGATGCGTAGGAGGGAGTGTCGCGCCGCTGGCACCCAGTGAACAGAGGTTGCCGCGGCGTTTCCCTCGGTCCTGGGGGTGCAAATGTCACAGCCTGTGACCGGGCTCCCTTGATCCCGTTCAGATTGCGCCGACCGCGCGCAGGGCCGCCATCTCGTCGGGCCGCAGGCCGGCCTCGGCCAGCACCTCGTCGGTGTGTTCCCCCAGCAGTGGCGGCGGCCGGCGGTACTGCACCGGCGTGGTCGAGAACTTCATTGGGCTGGCGACGAGCCGCACCTGCTCTGCGAGGGGGTGCGGCAACTCCACCGTCATGCCGCGCGAGCGGACCTGCGGATCGGCGAAGACCTCGGCGAGGTCGTTGATCGGCCCGCACGGCACCTTGGCCGCCTCGAGCGATTCGAGCCAGTCCGCCTTGCGCCGCGTGCGCATGACCTCGGTCAGCAGGGGTACGAGCACGGCTCGGTGACGCACGCGGTCGGCATTGCGCGCGAAGCGTGCGTCGCGGGCCAGCTCCGGCCGTCCGGCGACCTCGCAGAATTTGGCGAACTGGCCGTCATTGCCAACCGCCAGGATCATGTGCCCGTCGGCCACCTCGAAGACCTGGTAGGGCACGATGTTCTGGTGCGCATTGCCGGCCCGCTGCGGCGCGACGCCGGTGACCAGGTAGTTCGCGCCGAGGTTGGCCAGCATCGCGACCTGGGTGTCGAGCAGGGCCATGTCGATGGCCTGGCCTTGCCCCGTCAGGTCGCGGTGGCGCAACGCCGCCAGGATCGCCGTGGTGGCGTACATGCCCGTGAAGAGGTCGGCCACCGCCACGCCGACCTTCTGCGGCCCGCCGCCCGGCGCGTCGTCGGCGATCTCCTGGCGCGATGGGCCGGTGACGCTCATCAGGCCGCCCATGCCCTGTACCGCGTAGTCGTAGCCGGCGCGGTCGCGATAGGGGCCGGTCTGGCCAAAGCCGGTGATCGAGCAGTAAACCAGGCGCGGGTTGAGCGCGAGCAGGCTCGTGCTGTCCAGGCCGTAGCGGGCCATGTCGCCGACCTTGAAGTTCTCGACGAACACATCGCTGGTCAAGGCGAGGCGCCGGATCAGGGCCTGGCCTTCGGCCTTGGCGATGTCGACCGTCACCGAGCGCTTGTTGCGGTTGGCGCCGAGGTAGTAGGCCGCTTCGGCGGTGTCGTGCCCGTCGCGATCGCGCAGGAAAGGCGGGCCCCAACCGCGCGTGTCGTCCCCACCGAGGCCGTCGCGCAGCGGTCGCTCGACCTTGACGACATCGGCGCCGAGGTCGGCCAGCGTCTGGGTGCACCAAGGGCCGGCGAGCACGCGCGAGAGGTCGAGCACGCGCACGCCAGCCAGCGGCAAGGGTGAAGCAGCGGAATCGGTCATGCCGCGATTGTGGCGGGCCATGGCCGGGATAATCCTCCGATGCGTCTTCCCGTCATGACGACCACCGTCGTGCTCGCCGTCTTGGCGGCCTGCTCCCCAGCCTTCGACTGGCGCGAGTTTCAGCCCGAGGGCAGTGGCCTGGTGGCCAGCTTCCCTTGCAAGCCCGACCGCCACGCGCGCAGCATCGACCTGGCCGTGCAGCGCGTGCGCATGGAACTGCTCGTCTGCGAGGCGGGCGAGGCCCGCTTCGCGCTGGGCTACTTCGATGTCGCCGAGCCGGCCCGGGTGTCGCAGGCCTTGATCGAACTGCGCCGGCTGGCCGCGGGCAACCTCGGTGCGAAGGGCGATGCTGCCCTGCCCGCGGCGGTGCCGGGCATGACGCCCAACGACCACGCCTTGCGGCTGAGGCTCGAGGGGCGGCAGCCCGACGGGAGTGTCTTGCAGGAGCAGGCCGTGCTCTTCACCAAGGGACTGCGCATCTACCAGGCGACGGTGCTGGGGCGTCAAGTGTCGCCCGATGCCGCGGACACGTTCTTCGCCGCGCTGCGCTTGCCGGGATGATGTCGAACGCCGCCATCTTCCTGAGCTTCGCGTTCGCCTACTTCTTCTCGACGCTGGTGCGGGCCGTCACGGCCACGCTGGCGCCGGCGTTCGGCGCCGAGCTCGGCCTCTCGGCGGGTGATCTCGGCTTGCTGGCCGGAGCCTACTTCCTCGGCTTCGCACTTACGCAGCTGCCGCTCGGCCGTGCGCTCGACCGGCACGGGCCGCGACGCGTGCTGCTGGCGTTGATGGCCCTGGCAGTGATCGGCTGCGCCGCGTTCGCGTCGGCGCGCCAGTTTGCCGCGCTGGCCCTGGCGCGCGCCGTGATCGGCGTCGGCCTCAGCGCATGCCTGATGGCACCGCTGACGGCGTTCCGGCGCAGCTTCGACCCGGTCGCGCAACTGCGGGCGAATTCCTGGATGCTGATGAGCGGCGCGCTGGGCATGGTGGCCTCGACGCTGCCGGTGCAATGGCTGCTTCCGACGCTCGGCTGGCGCGGACTGTTCTGGGCCATTGCGGGAGCGCTCGCGCTGTCGATGCTGGCGATCCGGTTGCTGGTGCCGGCCGACGTGCCGCCCGCCACGGCGCCGTCTGGCGGCGACACCGGCTATGCGTCGATCTGGTCCCACCCGGTGTTCCGGAGCCTGGCGCCGCTCGCCTTCTTCCTCTACGGCGGCATGATCGCCGTGCAAACCCTGTGGGCCGGGCCGTGGCTGGTGAAGGTCTGTGGCCATACGCCCGAGCGTGCCGCGGCCGGGCTGTTCACCATCAACGTGGCCATGCTGCTGACCTTCCTCGGTTGGGGTGCCGTGGTGCCGCGCCTGTACCGTTCGGGCTGGCCTGCGGTGCGCCTGTTGCGCTGGGGCGTGCCGGCTTGCCTGGCGCTGCTCGCGACGGCGCTGGTGCTCGGCGAGCAAGCCACGGCACCCTGGTGGGCGCTGTTCTGCATGAGCTGCTCCGTGGTGTCGCTCAGCCAGCCTGCCGTCGGGCAGGCCCTGCCGGCGACGCTGGCCGGCCGGGCGCTTTCGGCCTACAACCTCGTGATCTTCGCCGGCATCTTCGCGCTGCAGTGGGGCCTCGGCTTGGCCATCGATGCCTTGCTGGCGCTCGGCTGGGCCAACGTGTCGGCGTTTCGCGGGGCATTGGCGTTGTGGGGACTGTGCGCCTTGCTCGCCTACGTGTGGTTTTTGAGGCACTCGGCGCGCGTTGACGCGGCGCCGGTCATCCCTGCGGCGCCGGCAAACGATAATTCGCGCTCAATGCCCGGCCTGCTGATCATCGCCCATGCGCCGCTCGCCTCCTCGCTGAAGTCGGTGGCGAGCCATGCATTCCCGGACTGCGGCGCTCGACTGGAGGCGCTGGACGTTCGGCCCGACATGACCCCGGAACAGATCGAGGCAGCTGCGCGCGAGATGCTCGCCCGCGTGCGACGGCCCGAGGCGCTCATCTTCACCGACGTCTTCGGCGCGACGCCCTGCAACGTGGCGCAACGTCTGGCCGATGGCGTGCAGGTCAAGGTGATTGCCGGTGTGAACGTGCCCATGCTGTGGCGATCACTGTGCTACGCCGACGAGTCGCTCGATGCGCTGGTCGCGCGGGCGATGGCGGGGGCCACGCAGGGCGTGATGCAGGTGGCCACTTCTCGGCCGCAGAACCAGAGCTACAAACCGGGCGGAAATGATCAAGACCACCGTCACCATCAGCAATAGGCTGGGGCTTCACGCGCGCGCTTCGGCCAAGCTCACCAAGCTCGCGGGCGGCTTCAAGAGCGAGGTTTTCATGAGTCGCAACGGGCGGCGCGTGAACGCCAAGAGCATCATGGGCGTGATGATGCTGGCGGCCGGCCTGGGCAGCGAGGTCGAACTCGAGACCGCTGGGCCCGACGAGCAGCAGGCCATGGACGCGATCACGGCGTTGATCAACGACAAGTTCGGCGAAGGCGAGTAAGGCGGTCGCGCCTACAAGAACTACGGATGGCGCCGGCGCCCCGAGGGGCTAGCATGTCGCCATGAGCTTCCAGGTCATCGGACTGCCCGTGTCGCGCGGGGTTGCTATCGGTCGTGCCGTGCTGGTGGCGTCGTCGCGCGTCGACGTGGCCCACTACTTCATCGAGGAAAGCCGAGTCGAAGCGGAGATCGCGCGGCTTCGACTGGCGCGGGACGCCGTTGCCAGCGAACTGAGCCTCCTCAAGCGTGACCTGCCCCCGGAGGCACCGGGCGAGCTCTCGGCGCTGTTGGACGTCCATCTGATGCTGCTGCACGACGACTCGCTGAGCGGTGCGACCAAGCAGTGGATTCTGGAACGCCACTACAACGCCGAGTGGGCTCTGTCGGCCCAGTTGGAAGTGCTGGCGCGGCAGTTCGACGAGATGGAGGACGAATACCTGCGCGAGCGCAAGGCAGATCTGGAGCAAGTGGTCGAGCGCATTCTGCGGGCGCTCGCGCATGGGCCGGATGCCGGGTTCGCGGCAACGCCGGCAGTGCGAGCTCGTGATTTCGGTGGCGAGGATCCCCTGGTGCTGGTGGCCAACGACATTGCGCCGGCGGACATGCTCCATTTCAAGGGCGGTGTCTTCACGGGCTTCGTGACGGATGTCGGTGGCCGCACCTCGCACACCGCGATCGTCGCGCGCAGCCTCGACATCCCGGCCGTGGTGGGGGCGCGTGAAGCGAGCCGCATCATTCGCCAGGACGACTGGGTGATCATCGATGGGGACAACGGCCTGGTGGTTGTGAACCCGTCGCCTATCGTGCTGGAGGAGTATCGCTTCCGGCAGCGACAGGCCGAGCTCGAGCGAGAGCGCCTGTCCCGGCTGAGGCACACGCCGGCAGTGACGCTCGATGGCGAGCGGGTGGAACTGCTGGCCAACATCGAGCTGCCGGCCGACGCCACGGCGGCGCTCGAGGCGGGCGCGGTCGGCGTCGGGCTGTTCCGAAGCGAGTTTCTGTTCATGAACCGCGACGGCGAACTGCCCGGCGAAGACGAGCAGTTCGAGGCCTATCGTGCAGCGGTCGAGGCGATGAACGGCCTGCCCGTCACGATCCGCACCGTCGACATTGGCGCCGACAAGCCGCTGGACCGGATGTCCGTCAGCGAGCTGCGCCACGAACACGCGTTGAACCCTGCGCTCGGCCTGCGAGCCATTCGCTGGAGCCTCTCGGAGCCGGGCATGTTCCGCCAGCAGCTGCGAGCCATCCTTCGGGCAAGCGCGTATGGCAAGGTGCGGCTTCTCATCCCGATGGTGGCTCACCTGAGCGAAGTGAAACTCACGCTCGAATCGCTGGCGCGGGCCAAGCAGCAGCTTGTCGACGCAGGCAAGCCCTTTGTGGGCGTGGAAGTGGGGGCAATGATTGAGGTGCCGGCTGCGGCGCTGATGTTGCCGGTGCTGCTGAACTACTTCGACTTCGTGTCGATCGGCACCAACGACCTGATCCAGTACACGCTGGCGATCGATCGCGCTGACGAATCCGTCGCGCATCTCTACGATCCCTGGCACCCGGCGGTGCTCGGCTTGATCGAGACCACCATCCGGCAGGCGCGCGATGCGGGCAAGCACGTGAGTGTCTGCGGCGAGATGGCCGGCGACCCTGCCTTCACGGACATGTTGCTTGGCATGGGCTTGCGGAGCTTCTCGATGCACCCAGCGCAGATTGCGGCCATCAAGCAGCGCGTGCTGCGCGCGGATGCGCGCCGCTGTGCCCAGCAGGTGCCTCGATTCCTTGGGCGGGACGAGTCGAACATCGAATCGGCGCTCGTGCGCGCCAGTTGACGGCCCTGGAAAGCATGCTATAGTCGCGGTCTTCGCTGATCACAGCGCGCCGCACGAGGCACGCACCGAACGGCGAGGACAACGAAAGCCGAGTGCTTGACAGGGTTTAGAAAAACATGTCAGAATCGCTTTCTTCGCTGATGACAAGTCAGCGACGCCGCAAGGCAAAGCTCTTTAAAAACTAACAGCCGATAAGCGTGGGCGTTTGAAGGCGAGTGCCAAGAGGCTTGTGAGCAATCACGAGACTCGAGGTCTCATGGACCTTAAACGCTCACTGAAGTGAAGTTCACTTCAATTCTTTGAGCAAACATTCAAGATCGAACTGAAGAGTTTGATCCTGGCTCAGATTGAACGCTGGCGGCATGCCTTACACATGCAAGTCGAACGGTAACGCGGGGCAACCTGGCGACGAGTGGCGAACGGGTGAGTAATGCATCGGAACGTGCCCAGTAGTGGGGGATAGCCCGGCGAAAGCCGGATTAATACCGCATACGACCTACGGGTGAAAGCGGGGGACCGCAAGGCCTCGCGCTATTGGAGCGGCCGATGTCAGATTAGCTAGTTGGTGGGGTAAAGGCCTACCAAGGCGACGATCTGTAGCTGGTCTGAGAGGACGACCAGCCACACTGGGACTGAGACACGGCCCAGACTCCTACGGGAGGCAGCAGTGGGGAATTTTGGACAATGGGGGCAACCCTGATCCAGCCATGCCGCGTGCGGGAAGAAGGCCTTCGGGTTGTAAACCGCTTTTGTCGGGGAAGAAACGGTCTGCGCTAATACCGCGGGCTAATGACGGTACCCGAAGAATAAGCACCGGCTAACTACGTGCCAGCAGCCGCGGTAATACGTAGGGTGCAAGCGTTAATCGGAATTACTGGGCGTAAAGCGTGCGCAGGCGGCTTTGCAAGACAGATGTGAAATCCCCGGGCTCAACCTGGGAACTGCATTTGTGACTGCATGGCTGGAGTGCGGCAGAGGGGGATGGAATTCCGCGTGTAGCAGTGAAATGCGTAGATATGCGGAGGAACACCGATGGCGAAGGCAATCCCCTGGGCCT
>WBZM01003424.1_pt1 | contig 12409 bp, 10 predicted proteins | sample 5204271 | NCBI WGS metagenome assembly WBZM01 (sample SAMN12344346, study PRJNA552823) | activated sludge metagenome | biome: Activated sludge suspended growth; feature: Nitrification reactor; material: Wastewater; isolation source: activated sludge from nitrification reactor of wastewater...
CCTCAATGGGGCAGTTCCTGTTGTGTGCGGGCGCGCCGGGCAAGCGCTATGCACTTCCTCACGCGCGCATCATGATGCATCAGCCATCGGGCGGCATGGGGGGGTCGGCTTCGGACATCAAGATCCAGGCACAGCAGTCCTTGCACATCAAGAAGGTGCTCTTCGAGCTCATCTCCGAGCACACGGGCCAGTCGCTTGACCAGGTGGAGCAAGATGCCGACCGAGATCGCTGGTTCACTGCCGCGCAGGCCAAGGAATACGGCTTCATCGATCACGTGATCACCAGCGCCCGCGAGGCCGCCGACCAAGGGCGCCCTGCCCACAAGAAGGACTGAACATGAACTACTACATCCCGCAGTGGGAAGAGCGCACCTCCTATGGCATCCGTCGGATCGATCCCTATGCCAAGCTCTTTGAGGATCGGATCATCTTCCTCGGTACCCCGATCAGCGACGACATCGCCAATGCAGTGATGGCGCAATTGCTGTGCCTGGAGTCCATGGACCCCTCGCGTGACATCCAGATCTATATCAACTCCCCAGGTGGCTCCTTTACCGCGATGACAGCCATCTACGACACGATGAACTTCATCCAGCCAGATGTGCAGACGGTTTGTCTGGGGCAGGCGGCTTCAGCCGCGGCCATCCTGCTCGCGGCAGGTGCGCCGGGCAAGAGGTTGGCGCTGCCCAACAGTCGGATCCTGATCCATCAGCCTTACACCGAAGGCACCTATGGGCAGTCCTCGGACATCGAGATCCAGGCAAATGAGATCTTGCGGATGCGGGAGTTGCTGGAGAAGATGATCGCCGACCATTCAGGGCGTTCGATCGAAGAGGTCAGCCGCGACATCGAACGCGACAAGATCCTCACCGCCGAGCAAGCAGTTGAATATGGCCTCCTAGATGCCATCCTCGAGTCGCGCAAGGCGGTCGCGGCAGTCTGACGAGTCCGGGCACCTGACTGACCCAGCACGTGGTGTCGTGTCAACAGCAGCGAAATCCATGATTGCGGGGTACGGTCAGGTGAAACAGGCGATTGAAAATCCTTCGACACAGAAAGGAGTAGCTGTCCGTGGCGAGAATCGGTGACGGAGGCGACCTCCTCAAATGTTCCTTTTGCGGGAAGAGTCAAAAGCAAGTCAAGAAGTTGATTGCTGGCCCAGGTGTCTACATCTGTGACGAATGCATTGACCTGTGCAATGAGATCATTGAGGAGGAGCTCAACGAAAACGAAGAGGTCTCCCTCGATGAGCTGCCCAAGCCTCGGGAGATCTTCGACTTCCTCAACTCCTATGTGATTGGGCAGTCCACCGCCAAGAAGTCGCTCGCGGTCGCGGTCTACAACCACTACAAGCGCGTCCAAGCAGGTGTCAGCGGCAGTGCTTCCACCTCGAAGGGGCGAGACGAAGGTGTCGAGGTCGCCAAGTCCAATATCTTGTTGATCGGCCCGACCGGGTGCGGCAAGACCTATCTGGCCCAGACTCTGGCCAGGATGTTGAATGTGCCCTTCGCGATGGCCGATGCCACTGCGCTCACTGAGGCAGGCTATGTCGGCGAGGATGTCGAGAACATCCTCTTGAAGCTGATCCAGGCAGCTGACTACGACGTCAAGCGCGCAGAGACCGGCATCATCTATATCGATGAGATCGACAAGGTCGCGCGCAAGGCCGAGAACCCATCGATCACCAGGGATGTCTCCGGTGAGGGAGTGCAGCAGGCGCTGCTCAAGATCCTTGAAGGCACCCAAGCCTCAGTGCCACCTCAAGGTGGTCGCAAGCATCCGCATCAGGAATTCATCCAGATCGACACCACCAATGTGTTGTTCGTGGTTGGCGGTGCCTTTGCCGGTTTGGAACACATCGTGGAGCAGCGGATCGGCAAGAAGACCCTGGGCTTCACCGCTGAGGTGCAAGAGTCCGCCGATGCTGATGCCGATGAGATGTTCAGCAAGGTCAGACCAGAAGATCTGGTGAAGTTCGGCTTGATCCCCGAGTTCATCGGGCGGCTTCCTTTGATCGCCAGCGTCAACAAGCTCGATCGCGAAGCGTTGATTCAGATCCTCACCGAGCCCAAGAATGCTTTGGTCAAGCAATACCAGCGTCTTTTCGAGCTTGACGACATTGAGCTGGAGTTCACAGCAGAGTCCATCGAGGCCATCGCCGAGAAGGCTCTGGATCGAGGTACCGGCGCCCGCGGCCTGCGGGCCATCATCGAGGAAGCACTCCTGAATGTGATGTATGACGTGCCCTCGCAGCCAGACGTCGCCAAGGTGATCGTGTCCCGCGAGACGGTGTCCGAAGGGGCTTCTCCGATCTTGGAGAGTCGGCAGCCGAAGAAGAAGAGCGCTTAAGCGCGCGGCTTCTTCACCGGCGGCTCACCCAGGGTTGCCCTGACCTCAATCGGTCCTTCGGCTTCGACCAACTCCCACTCTCCGGTGATCGTGCCGACCGCATTCAGATCATCGGCGGCGCTCTTGACAGCGTCCAAGACTGCAGCAGAGGCGCTCACCTTGATGGCTACAACGGGGGTGCGCTGCGTCACCTTTGCGGTCGACTTGGCGCCACGGATGCCGGCCAGTACTTCGCCAACAGCGGTAAGGATGGCCGGGTCAGTGGCTGCGGCCGCGCCCAGGGAGGTCGCCAGCGGCCACTCCTGCTGATGCACCGATCCTTCCCAGACCCAAGACCAAGCTTCTTCAGTGGCATAGGGGAGGAAGGGGGCCAGCAGGCGCAACACGTTGTGCAGGGAGATCGCCAGCGCAGCCTTGGCCGATGCCGCTCCGAGCGGATCGTCGCCGTATGCGCGCTCCTTCACCAGCTCGACATAGTCATCACAGAAGTCCCAGAAGAATTTCTCGGTGACCTCCAGGGCGCTGGTGTAGTCGTAGGCATCGAACGCTGCAGTTGCGTCATTGATGGTGTTGGCCAGGCGACCCATCAACGCGCAATCGACACGGTGGGCCACGTCTGCCGGATCCAGGCTGCGGGCTCCGACATTGCCGAGCGCGAATTTGGCCACGTTGAGCACCTTGAGGGCCAGTCTGCGACCGACCTTCATTTGCGTCTCATCGAAGGGCGAGTCAAGACCAGAGCGGGCGATTGCTGCTCGCCAACGCACCGCATCGGCGCCGAACTTGTCCAGGATCTCTGTGGGCACGACCACATTGCCCTTGGACTTGCTCATCTTCTTGCGATCTGGATCCACGATGAAGCCGGAGATCATCGCATGAGTCCAGGGCACGGTGTTGTCTTCGAAGTTGGCGCGTACGACGCGGCTGAACAACCAGGTGCGGATGATGTCATGCGCGTGAGTGCACAGATCCATCGGATAAACACGCTGCCACAGGTCGGGGTCGGTCTCCCAACCCCCAGCGATGTGCGGGGTCAGTGATGAGGTTGCCCAGGTGTCCATCACGTCAGGATCGCCGATGAAGCCCTTGGGTTGGCCTCGTTGAGCTTCGTCGTACCCCTTTGGCGCATCACTTGACGGATCGACCGGAAGCTCAGCTTGTGAGGGCAGGATCGGGTGATCGTAGTCGGGTTCGCCTTCATCATCGAGTGCGTACCAGACCGGGAACGGGATCCCGAAGAATCGCTGGCGTGAGATCAACCAGTCACCGTTGAGGCCCCCGACCCAGTTGTCATAGCGATGCAACATGTGGGTGGGGATCCAGGTGATCTCATCACCACGGCGGATCAGTGCCTGGCGAAGTTGCTCGTCACGACCGCCGTTCTTGATGTACCACTGGCGGGTCGAGACGATTTCCAAGGGCTTGTCGCCCTTTTCATAGAAGTTGGTCATCCGCTGGGTCGGGGTGGGGTCACCAGCTAGATCGCCGGACTCCCGGAGCAGGTTGACCATCGCCTCTCGTGCAGAGAAGGTGGTCTTGCCTGCGAGCTGGTCGTATGCCCCCGTGGTTGCCTCATTGCTCAGCCAATCGGGGCGCTCACGGTGCAACCTTCCATCGCGCCCGATCACGGTCCGCACCGGTAGGTTGAGTTCGCGCCACCATTGCACATCGGTGAGGTCACCGAAGGTGCAACACATGGCGATCCCCGCGCCCTTGTCCGGCTCGGCAGCCTCGTGCGCCAAGACCGGCACCTCCACGCCGAAAACCGGGCTGGTCACAGTGTGGCCGAAGAGCGACTGGTAGCGCTCATCATCGGGGTGGGCAATCAGGGCAACGACGGCAGGGATGAGTTCGGGGCGAGTGGTCTCGATATGGACCGGCTCTCCGTCAGCCTTGTGGAAGGCGACCTTGTGATAGGCACCGGGGTACTCCCGGGCCTCCAACTCTGCTTGGGCCACGGCGGTCTGGAAGGTGATATCCCATAGCGTGGGGGCTTCTTGGAGGTAGGCCTCGCCTCGAGCGAGATTGCGCAGGAACGCAGTCTGGCTGACCTTGCGGGACTTGTCGCCAATCGTGGTGTAGGTCTGGGTCCAATCGACTGAGAGGCCGAGCGTGCGCCACAGGGCTTCGAAGGCCTTCTCGTCTTCTTCGACGAGTTGTTCGCACAACTCGATGAAGTTCGGCCGGCTGATTGCGATCTGCTTCTTGGGGTCCGGCTTGGTCGGCGGGGTGAAGTCCGGATCGTAATGCAGGGAGGGGTCGCACCTGACGCCGAAATAGTTCTGCACCCTCCGCTCGGTTGGCAGGCCGTTGTCATCCCATCCCATCGGATAGAAGACGCTCTTGCCAGTCATCCGCTGGTAACGGGCGATCAGATCCGTGTGGGTGTAAGAGAAGACATGGCCTACGTGCAGGCTGCCGCTGACCGTCGGCGGAGGGGTGTCGATCGAGTAGACCTCGGCGCGTGACTTGGTGCGGTCGAAGCGATAGGTGTCATTGGCCTTCCAGATGGCCGACCACTTGCCCTCCAAGCCCTCAAGAGCCGGCCGCTCAGGTACGCCGCCTGGTGTCGTCGATGGGCTCGCTCGGGTTGGGTCAGGTGCGCTGGTGGTCATGGGCCTAGATGCTACGGAACCTTGCGTCTGCTCACCAAACGAGGACCGGCTTGATCACCTTGCCGCTCTCAGCATCTGCAATCGCCTCGTTGATCTGGGCGACCGGGTAGGCGGTGATCAAGTCATCGACCATGAACTCCCCGGCTGCAGCCATCCTGAGTAGTTCGGGGATGGTCTGATGCGGGTCAGAATCGCCCATGATTGCCCCGACGATCTGCTTGCCATTCATCATCACGTCGACGGCATCGAGCTCAGCAGTCGCGTCGCCCAGGGCAAGGATCACAGCGGTGCCTTTGATTGCCAGGGCCTGCACCATCTGCTTCACAACAGCAGTCTTGCCAGTGGTGTCGATGGCGAAATTTGCTCCGTGTCCGTTGGTGAGTTCCTTGATCTGCGCCACGAGGTCTTCTGACTCTGCAGGGTTGATCGCGGTGGCTCCGAGCCGAACAGCCGCTTCGAGACGACTGGCTTGCAAGTCGACGGCGAAGGTCTGGTAGCGGCCGCGAGCAGCCGCAAGGGCTGCCAACCCGACCGCACCCACGCCGTACACCACCAGAGTGTCGGTGTCACTGCCGCGCTTGGGGTCCAAGATGTTCAAGACAGTCCCGGCTCCAGTCATGAATGAGCAGCCATAGGGTCCGAGTCTGCTCAGGTCGGTGCCGGGCGCGACCTTGACTGCATTGCGCTCGGTGGCCAGGGCATATGCCGAGAAGCTGGATTGACCGAGGAATTGCCCGTGCAGTGGTGCCTCATCCATCGTGTAGGTGGTCGAGCCATCCATCCGGAAGCCCATGTAGTTGAGGATCAGGGTGTTCTCGCAGTAGCCCGGACCCTTGCTGGTGCAGTTGGCACACTGCCCACAGGCATCCAGCGACAAGATCACCGGATCACCGACGGCTACCTTGGTCACCGCGGAGCCGACCTGCTCGACGATGCCAGCACCTTCGTGACCCAACACCCTGGGGAACATGTCTGCAGGCAAGGTGTCGCGCACGGAGATGTCGGTATGACAGATGCCGGTGGAGACCATCTTGACGATGATCTCGTCAGGTCTGGGATCGTCAAGTTGCACGTCTCTGAAGTTGAACGCTGCACCGGGCTCGGTGACTACTGCTGCCTGGGTGATCATCTGGCCTCCTGTGGGATGAGGGCACTCTATAGACTCTTCGGCAATGTCTGAATATCCCGACGGTGCCCGACCGGCAGTCACCTTTGCCGAAGCTGAGGACGCACTGCTCTCCCGGTGGCCCGAACACCGCCTTGATCCGACCTTGGATCGGATTGTTGAGTTCGTGCAATTGCTCGGTGAGCCGCAGAGGAATTACCCAGTGATCCACCTGACCGGAACCAACGGCAAGACCTCGACCGCGAGGATGATCGAGAGCCTGCTGATCTCAGTGGGGCTGCGTACCGGACGGTTCACGAGCCCGCATCTGCAATCGATGAATGAACGCATCGTGATCGATGGCCAGCCAATTGACGAGCAGGCATTCGTCGACGCCTTCAATGACATTGCTCCGTTCACCCACATGGTCGACGCGAGCAATGCACATCCGTTGTCGTTTTTTGAAACCATCGTCGCGATGGCCTACGCGGCCTTCTCCGATGCGCCAGTCGACGTGGCCGTGGTTGAGGTTGGCATGGGTGGAGCCTGGGATGCCACCAATATTGCCGACGGCCAGGTAGCCGTACTGACTCCAATCGCAGTCGATCATGCCGCCTATCTGGGGTCTGATCCGGTCACCATCGCCCGTGAGAAGGTCGGCATCATCAAGCCCGGGGCTGAAGTCATCTCGGCAGCCCAACTACCCGAAGTTCCAGATGTCATTGCTGAGCGTTGTACTGAGGTCGGCGCCACCCTCCGAGTCGAGGGCATCGACTTTCGGGTGGAGTCTCGGGTCGCGGCTGTGGGTGGCCAAGTGCTCGAGATCGCTGGTCCGTGGGGGCACTACTCCGATCTCTTCCTTCCGTTGTACGGCGCTCACCAAGCACAAAACGTCTCCCTGGCGCTTGCTGCGGTCGAGGCCTTCCTCGGTGGGCAGGCTCTCGGTGAGCAGGTCGTGTCCGAGGGGGTTGCGGAGATGACCTCGCCCGGCAGGTTGGAGATCGTGCGACGATCACCCACGATCGTCTTGGATGCCGCCCACAATCCACACGGCGCCACGGCCGTGGTCGACGCATTGAGTGACTCGTTCTCATTCTCGCCACTGATCGGAGTGATCGGTGTGATGGGCGACAAGGATGTTGAGGGTCTTCTAGCAGCATTTGAGCCGGTTTTCGCCCATGTCGTTTGCACCCAGAACTCAACCGCACGCGCACTGCCGGCCACCGAGTTGGCTGAGATTGCTCGGGGGGTCTTCGGCGGTGACCGAGTGGCGGTCGCTACCAACCTTGTTGATGCGATTGACCAGGCCACGACATTGGCTGAGGCGGGCGGTGTCTTCGGTGAGGGCCTGGGCTCCGGGGGAGTGTTGGTGACCGGCTCCGTGATCACGGTCGGTGAGGCGCGGGCCTTGATCAATCCGAAGGAGTTGTGATGCAACGACGTTTGTGTGCTGCGATCCTGTTGCTCGAAGCAATAATGCTGGGCCTGACCACACCGGTGTTGATCAGTGTGAGTCAGGTGGAGCCGGCCGTTGCCTTGTGGATCGGCCTAGGTTTGTGCGTGGCGTGCATCGTCATTGCTGGCCTGTTGCGCTTCAAGCTCGCCTACTTGGTCGGATGGGCCATCCAGTTTGCGGCGCTTGCGATGGGATTCAAGGTCGGGGTGATGTTTGTCCTGGGCGCCATCTTCTTGGCGCTGTGGGCCACAGCCTATTTCTTGGGTGCCAAGATCGAGCGTGAAGTGGCCGAGCGCGAACAACTCTCCGTCTAGCCCTAAGCTGGGCTCATGTCAGAGCGCACACTCGTCCTGCTCAAGCCAGATGCCGTACGCCGTGGGTTGGTCGGCCCGATCTTGGCCCGTTACGAGGCCAAGGGTCTGCGGATCTTGGCCATGGAACAACGCCACATCGACGCCAAGGTTGCAGATGCCCACTATCACGAGCACGTTGAGCGTGACTTCTATCCGCCATTGCGTGACTTCGTGACCAGTGGGCCGCTCGTAGCCGTGGCGCTCGAGGGCGAAGAGGCGATTGCGGTGGTCCGGGCGATCAACGGCGCCACCGACGGACGCAAGGCAGCCCCGGGCACGATCCGCGGAGATTGGTCCCTGTCCAATCGCGAAAACCTCGTGCACGGATCCGATGGGGTCGAATCGGCCACTTACGAGCTCAACTTGTGGTTCCCCGACCTGAGCGTGTCGTGACCTGATTGAGCTCCGTCGACCCATAACCTGATCGTGGGTACGACGAGGTGCGTCGTACTACTTCGCCTTCCCACACGCACCTGCGAGGCATCTGATGGCCAACAGTCTCATCGGCCGCGACATCGCCGTAGATCTCGGCACGGCCAACACTTTGGTCTACGTGCGTGGCCGTGGAGTGCTCGTGGACGAGCCTTCGGTGGTAGCCCTCGATGAAGAAGCCTTCCAACTGAAGGCGGTTGGCCACGAAGCCAAACAGATGCTGGGCCGCACTCCTGACGGAGTGATCGCAGTCCGTCCGCTCAAGGACGGCGTGATTGCCGATCTGGATGCCACCGAGTTGATGCTGCGCGCCTTCATCCAAAGGGTGCATCGCAGGCGCTATTTCGCCAAGCCCCGGATGATCATTTGTGTGCCGAGTGGGTGCACGGTGGTGGAGCAAAGAGCGGTGAAGGAAGCCGGCTTTCAAGCGGGTGGACGCCAGGTGCACATCATCGAGGAACCAATGGCCGCAGCGATCGGAGCCGGGCTCCCGATCCATGAGGCCACCGGCAATATGGTTGTCGACATTGGTGGAGGCACTACTGAAGTCGCGGTCATTTCGCTGGGCGGGGTGGTGACGACTCTTTCGGCGCGCACCGCAGGCGATGAGATCGACCAAGCGATCATCAACTGGATGAAGAAGGAGCATTCGCTCCTGCTCGGTGATCGCACGGCTGAGGAGATCAAGATCCAACTTGGCACGGCCTATCCACGTGCGGAGGAGAAGTCAGGAGATGTCCGCGGCCGCGACCTGGTTTCTGGACTACCGCGCACAGTCAAGGTGAGTGAGGCCGAGATCCGAAGGGCGATTGAGGAGCAGGTGCATTCGATCATCGATGCAGTGCGCTCCACGCTTGATCAAACCCCACCTGAGCTTGCCGGAGACATCATGGATCGGGGCATTGTCCTGACTGGCGGTGGCGCTCTTCTCGGTGGCCTGGATGACCGGCTGCGGCATGAGACGGGGATCCCCGTGCACATCTCGCCTGATCCGCTTCGTTCGGTTGCCATCGGAGCAGGCCGCTGTGTTGAGGAGTTCGATGCCTTGAGTCAGGTGCTCGTCGCCGACCGGAGGCGTTGATGGCGAGACTCAGATTCGGGCGCAGACCCCACTTCCATTCTCGGCGACTGGTGGGGGCGTTGTTGTCGGTGGCAGTCTTGTTGATCGGGCTAAGCCTCATCCCTGCCACAAGTAGTTGGACATCGGCGCTGCGTGATGGCGCCGGCACCGTGTTGGGGCCGGCGGAGGCCTTGGTCCATGCTGCCACCCAACCCGTGCGCAAACTGAGTGAATACACCGAAAGCAATTCTCAGTTGCGCGATGACGTAGCCAGATTGAGCAGCCAAAACGCCCAACTGCAACGCGAAGCAGACCAAGCTGACCTCGATCGGGCGCGACTTGTTGAGTTTGAAGGCCTCAACAAGATGACCAACCAGACCGGCCTGCGGCTGATCCCTGCCCGAGTCGTTGCGATGGGGCCAGTGCAGTCATTCTCCCGGACCGTGTCGCTTGACATTGGCTCGCGCCAAGGCATCGGCAAAGACATGACTGTGGTCAACAAGGATGGATTGGTCGGCCGGGTGATCGCAGTCAGTGACTCATCCTCCACTGTGCTCCTGATCGTTGACACGAACTCCGTGGTCGGTGGCCGGCTTGGTTCCAACAACGAAATCGGCTTCTTGCGAGGGCGAGGATCATTCAATGACTCTGGACGACTTGACCTCGACATGCTCGATGACTCAGTCACGCCGAGCATTGATGATCTGGTCGTCACCTGGGGATCCAACGGCAAAGGGCCCTATGTGCCTGGAGTGCCCATCGGCAAGGTGGAGTCGGTCTACGCAACTCCGGGCCAGCTCGGCAAACACGCCGTAATCAAGCCGCTGGCAGATTTTTCAGCCCTTGACGTGGTTGGTGTCGTGGTGCCCAAGGCAGGGTCAGTTCGGTGAGCAGCGGGGTCCGAGCTGGTGTCTTGGCGATCTTGCTGATCGCCTTGGTCAGTGTGCAGTACGCCGCACTTGACCTGATCGCAGTCCATGGAGTGGTGCCAAACCTGGTTTTGTTGCTGACCGTGGCGGCTGGTTTGTCGATGGACCTACCCGTTGCTGTGGTGCTCGCCTTTTGTGGCGGCCTACTCATGGATCTGGCGCCGCCTGCAATGCACCCTGTCGGAGGCTGGGCGTTGGCCATGGTGATCGTGGCCTTGTTGGCTGCGCGCCAACGTGATGACGCCGCTGACTCGCCCATTCAAGGCCTCCTGACGGTTGCTGCCTGTTCGTTTGTGGCCACTTCGGTCTACGCCTTCATTGCGCTTGTGTCAGGGGCCCCCGGCCTTGGGGTTGGCCAAGTGCTGGGGGTCATCCTGATCGCCGTACTCTGGGATGTCGCCTTGGCGCCCTGGTTGCTGCCATCATTCACAAAGTTGTTGCCCAGGCTTCTTCAACCCGAACCAATCCGCAGATGAGCGCGACAACAAGCAATGCGACGAAGGCCAGGCTGCGGCTGATCGTGGTCAGGGTCCTGATGATCTCACTGTTCATCACGCTGTTGTCCAGGCTGTGGTTCTTGCAAGTCGCCAGTGGGCAGGACTACCGCGCGGCAGCTCAGGCACAGGCAAAGCGGGAGTTGATCATCCAGCCGGCACGCGGTCTGATCGTCGATGACATGGGCCGTCCGCTAGTGGCAAATCGCACGAGTTGGGTGATCGCTCTTGATCGCAATCTATTCGACAAACTCACCGCACAGGCGCAAGATCAAGTGCTTGGCAGGTTGGCTTCGGTGTTGGGGCGCGCCAAGACAGAGCTCGAGCAGCGTTCTCAGTTGTGCAGCGAGCCGACAGCAAAGGCGGAAAGGTGTTGGAATGGCTCCAGCATCCAACCGATCCCATTGGCCTCAGATGTGCCGCAGCACGTGGCGGTGCAGATCTTGGAGCAGACCGAGGACTATCCCGCGATCCTTGCTCAGCAAGACAGCGTGCGCGCCTATCCCCAGCCGTACGGCGTCAACGCCGCGCAACTGCTCGGCTACCTGAGCTCGATCACCAAGGGTGAGTTTGACCAGGCCAAGGTCAAGCAAGATCGCTCACTCAACGGAGCAAGCGTGGTGGGCAGGGCGGGCATGGAGAAGACCTATGACCGCTATCTCCGCGGGATGCCTGGGCAGCAGACCCTCACGGTGGACGCACGTGGTCGGGTGATCGATGAGGGCGAGCGTGTGGAGGCGCAACCAGGAGAGACTCTGGTCACCTCGATAGACGCAAAATTGCAAAGCTTCGTGGAGCGCCAACTTCACGAAGCACTGACCACAGCTCGCGGCACCTTCGACAAGGTGACTGGCAAGAACTACGTCGCAGACACTGGAGCTGCCGTTGTGATGCAGGCCCGCACCGGCCGGATCGTGGCAATGGCCAGCCAACCGACCTATGACCCCAATGTCTGGGTTGGTGGGATCAGCAAACGAGCCTTACGGGGCCTCTATGCCAAGTCGGCCGGTACGCCCTTGTTGTCACGTGCAACACAAGGCCAGTTGGCGCCCGGCTCGACCTGGAAGCCGATCATGACGGTTGGGGCCCTGAACAACGGATTCGAGCCCGACACCAAGTTGGACTGCTCATCTGGGCTGCAGGTGGGCAACCGGTGGTTCAAGAACTACGAGTCCGCAGCCTACGGACCAATCGGGTTTGCTCGAGCGCTCGAATTGTCTTGTGACACCTTCTTCTATCGGGTGGGTCTGCATTTCTGGGAGAAATATGGATCTGATCCAACCGACGTAGATGCGAAGGACCCCTTGATCGACGTGGCCAAGGATTTTGGCTTCGGACGCTCCACGGGCATTGATCTGCCGGGGGAGTCCCGCGGCCGGATTGCTGATCGTCACTGGAAGCAGGAGTACTGGAAGACCCTCAAGGGCCGCTATTGCAAGGTGGCCGCAGAGAAGGGCGCGCCCAATGATTACCTGCGTGTCTTTGCACGTGAATTCTGTCTTGAAGGCAACCACTACCGTGCCGGTGATGCGGTCAATTATGTGATCGGCCAAGGCGACACACTGGTCACTCCCTTGCAACTGGCTCGTGCATACTCAGCACTCGCCAATGGGGGC
>WBZM01003426.1_pt1 | contig 12408 bp, 17 predicted proteins | sample 5204271 | NCBI WGS metagenome assembly WBZM01 (sample SAMN12344346, study PRJNA552823) | activated sludge metagenome | biome: Activated sludge suspended growth; feature: Nitrification reactor; material: Wastewater; isolation source: activated sludge from nitrification reactor of wastewater...
CTCGATCGGCTACGGCCACACCAGCGCCGACGTGGCGGCCTTCACGGTGACCGATGTCGACCTGCTCTGCTGCTATCACGCTGCCGTCCACGACCTGACCCTGCGAGTGCTGGACGGGCTCGACGCCGGGGGCGACACGGCATACGCGCGGGTTGTCGACGAGCGCTGGGACCCGCCGGTCACCGCGGCTGTGCGCCTGGTGTCGGTGGTCGGTGACACGACCGCGCACGTGGGGCAGATCGGCTACCTGCGTGGGATGGCCGAGCGCCGAGGGGCAGGGCTGTCGTGATCTCGGCACGGGGGCATCGGGTCGACTACGCGTGGTGGTCGACGCACGCGCGTGAGGGTGACCACTGTCTGCGCGGGTCACTGCGGGGCGCCGACGTGCGCGCCGCGGCGGAGGCGATCGAGGGCTTCCTGCGGGGTCTGGAGCAGTACCCCGCGGCCGTCGACGGCGTCTCGCGGACGGTCGCCGTCGAAGGCGGCATGCGAGCGTATGCCGTTGCGGCAGACTCGGGGTCAGGCGACGGCCTGGATCTCTACCTGCACTCCAGCGGCGAGGACGCGACCGGCACGCTGTGTCACTACTCGCGAGAGGTGGCCGCGATCGTGCGCCGGGCCGGCGGCGACGGGCGGCTCATCTGGACGCAACTTCCCGCCGACCGGCCCGAGCACCTGCTGGACTTCTGACCTCCTCTAGGGTCGACGGGTGCTTCGCGTCGCGACCTTCAACGTCAACGGGATTCGCGCCGCCCATCGGCGCGGCTTCGGGGCGTGGCTGGACGGACGCGGCTGCGATGCCGTCGCGCTGCAAGAGGTGCGGGCGCCGATCGCGGCACTGCCGGAGCGCGCCTTCGGCGACTACTACACGGCATACGACCCGGGGACGCTCGCCGGCCGCAACGGGGTCGCGATCCTGACCCGGATGCCGCCCGCAGCCATCCGCGGGTGGGGCGCCCCAGCGGTCTTGCTGGGACCTTCGGGTGCGCCGGTCGCCAGTGCGGGCACCGAAGGCGACGACCCGGCATACCCGAGGTTGGCGCGTGAGCTGCGCGAATTCGCTTCGCAGGGAAGGTATCTGGAGGTGGACCTGGCGAATGCGCCGGTGACAGTGGCCTCGCTCTACCTGCCCAAGGGCGGCCTGCCGGCGCACCTGCAACTGCCCGGCCGGATGCGGGAGAAGCCCGATGGTGGCGCTCGCTATGAGCGGAAGATGCGCTTCCTCGCGGGGTTTGCGCGGCAGGTGACGGCGTCGCGGCGGGCGGCTCGGGCGCGGGGGCGGGGGTTCCTGCTGATGGGGGACTTCAATATCGCGCACGGGCCGCTGGATGTCGTCAACTGGCGGCGGCAGCATCGCACCGAGGGGTTCTTCCCGGAGGAACGGGCTTGGCTCGACGGGCTGATCGGGCCGCGGCGGCTGGTCGACGTCGTGCGGCGGGTGCATCCCGGGGTGCAGGGCCCGTATTCGTGGTGGAGCTGGCTCGGGGAGTCGTTCACCAACGACACCGGCTGGCGGATCGACCTGCACTTGGCGACTCCGACGCTGGCTCGGTCGGCCGTGGCGGCGGTCGTGGATCGGGAGCCGTCACGTGATGCCCGATTGAGCGATCACGCGGCCGTCGTCGTCGACTATGTGACATCACCGTAGGTGATACGTTGATGCGGTGATGTTATGATGCGGCATGCGCACCACCCTCGACATTGACGACACGGTCCTGGCCGCCGCACGCTCGCTAGCGCGTAGTCGATCGATCTCGCTCGGAGCCGCAGTCTCGGAACTAGCTCGGCGCGGGCTGAGCGGGGGACCCGACGGGAGGACTGGTCGACCGACCGTCGACCTGACCTACAGCCCCTTTCCCATCCTCATCGGCGACGGCGACGTGGTGACCGACGATCTCGTCGCCCAGTGGCGCGATGCCTGAGTCGTCCGGTCTGCTGTTCGACGTCAATGCCCTGGTGGCGTTGACGCTGACGACCCATCAGCATCACCAGGCCGCCCACCGGTTCTTGGCCCAGCACAACGGGCCGTGGGCGACCTCCCCCATGACCGAATCGGCGTTGTGTCGACTCCTGCTCAACCCGGTGGTCGCAGGCGTCCAGCGCAGCTTCGGCGAGGTCGTCGTCATCGTCAAGGGTTTCGCCCAGGACCCGCGTTGGGTCTTCCTTGCTGACGATTCGCGGCTCAGCGACCCCTCCGTCGACCCTCGGGTCATCATGGGTCACTCGCAGGTGACCGACCTGCACCTGCTCAACCTCGCCGTGCGACACAACATGCGGCTGGCGACCTTCGACGGCAAGCTGCTCTCCGGCGTGGCGCCGGCAGATCGCCACCGCATGGTCCTGATCCCGAGCTGAATCGGGTCGCCCGCGTGCGGTGTGGTCCGCGCATACTGGGCGGATGGCGTACGACGAGGATGTGGCGGCCCGGATCCGGGCACTGCTCGCGGGGGAACCGGGGCTGACCGAGCAACGGATGTTCGGCGGGCTGGGCTTCCTGGTCAACGGCAACATGGCCGTGGCGGCCAGCAGTAAGGGTGGGGTCATGGTGCGCGTCGATCCGGAGCGGGGTGCCGGGCTGGTCGGTGCGGGGGTGGCGCCGATGGAGATGCGCGGGCGGCTGATGGCCGGATGGCTACACGCTGACCCCAGCGCTTTCACGACGGAGGCCGAGCTGGCTCGTCTGGTCGAGGCAGGCGTGAGCTTCGCGCGATCGCTCCCGCCGAAGTCGTCGGCCTAACCCATGCGATGGCGCTCGACACGGTCGACCCGGCCAGCCCATCGGCGTTTCAGGTGTGGCGAGGTGAGTCGATGACCAGCCGCAGAGTCCTGGGAATCACTGTCCCCGGCAGTCGCCTGCGCCAGTGGCGGGACTGGCTCATGCCTGCTGAGCAGCCCTTCCTCGTGCCACCCGCGCTCGCCGAGCGTTTGGACCTGCCCGATGACCCGGAACGGTTGACCTTCGAGGTCAAGGACTCGTTCTGGCTCTACGACCTGGCAGGATCCGCGCTCTGCTGGCTCACCCGCGCCGACAGCGCTCGCCTGCCCGCCGAGGTGCGCCGGGGGCAACCTGCGCCACACCGCTGGCCATCCGCAGACGTCGAGCGCGACCTCGACCGCGTGGTCCGCTTCGTCGAAACCGGCCGACGCACCAGTCGGCACCGCGAGGTCACCGAGCGCACCTGGGATCGCCTGTATGCCGTGCTGCCGGGTGCCCGCGCGCTCGCCGGCACCTTCCCGGATGCGAGCGGGCCGAACTGCTTCGGCACGGTCATGGCAGCCGCCGGCACACCGGGTGCCGACTCGACGTGGATGCAGCGGGAGCCCTTCGAGTCCTGGCTCGCCGAGTCCACGGTGGCCGGCGGTCGCGACGACGATCCCGGGACGGTGCTGGTGTGGCGCGACCGCGAGGGCCAGGTCCAGCACGCGGCGGTCACCCTGGGTGATGGCTGGGCGTTGCACAAGCCCTCGCAGGGATGGATGTCGCCGACCAAGGTGCTGGGGGTGCGCGAGGTGATCTTCAGCGCCAGACAGCGCGGTCACCACCTGGAGCGCCGCCAAGTCACGCAGGGTGCCCCTTGACAGGCAGCGAAGGGGCCACCTGCGTCAGGTGGTCAGGGCGGAGTGCCCACGCCAACCGTTCAGTCGGACCAGGCCTCGGCGAGTAGCTCGAAGGACCGGTCGCGCATCGCGGGGTCATAGCAGTAGGTCGTGATGATCGCCTCGTCCAACCCGAGGTCCTCGACGATGGCCTCGAGTTGGGCCACCACGGTCGCCGGTGAGCCCACCGCCCGCACCGCCTGGAACCCCTCGACGAACCCCGCCACCTCCGGTCCGATCGCGGCGGCGAGGTCGCGCACAGGCGGCTGCAACGGCATACGGCGGCCGGTCCTGATCCCGGCGGCGAGTTGCTGCGCGGTGGTGAACAGGTAGGCCGCCTCCTCGTCGGTCGGCGCGACCAGCACGTTCACACCGGCTATGACATACGGAGCCTCGATCGAGGCCGTCTCGAAATCGGCCCGGAAGCGCTCGCGATAGAGGGCGATCGCGTGGTGGCGCAGCTCCGGCGCGAAGTGCGACGCAAAGGCATACGGCAACCCGAGGAAGGCCGCGATTTGGGCGCCGTCGAGGCTGGATCCGAGCATCCAGAGCGGCACTTCGGTGCCGACTCCGGGAACGGCGGTGATCCGCCGACCGATCGAATCACTCGGATCGGCCGGTGCGAAATACCGGTGCAGCGCAACGACGTCCTCGACAAAGGTGTCGGTCGTGTCCGCCCCGCGCCGCAGCGCCCGCGCGGTCATCGGGTCGGTGCCCGGCGCTCGCCCGAGACCGAGGTCGATCCGGTCGCCGTACATCTCGCGCAGCGTCCCGTAGTACTCCGCCACCATGAGCGGACTGTGGTTGGGCAGCATCACACCACCCGCGCCGAGCCGGATCCGCTCGGTGTGCTCGGCCGCGCGCCCGATCAGCAATGACGTTGCCGCAGAGGCGAATGCGACGGAGTTGTGGTGCTCGGCATACCAAAGTCGTTGATAACCAAGGCGATCGGCGACCTGGGCCAGACCGAGGGAGGACTGCACGGCGTCGCGCACGGACGAGCTGGCGCTCACGGGCACGAGATCGAGGATGGACAGCGGGATGCGGGTGCTCACCGCTCCACGGTATGCCGTGCGCCGACTGCCGCCTTCGCCCGTCCCGAACGGCACCCGCCTAGCATGGCCGAATGAGCGGTCTGATGAGTGATCGAGCAGTCCGTCGGGAGATCAGCAGCGTCGCCATCGTCGGCGCCGGCGCGATGGGCGCCATGTATGCCGTGCACGTCGCCGAGGCGGGCTTCGACGTGAGCCTCGTCGCGACCGGCGAGCGGGCGCGGCGGTTGGCGCGGGACGGCATACGGGTCAATGGGCGGCACTGGACCTTCCCCGTGACCGATCCGACCTCGTCAACTCAGCCCGCCCCCGTCGACCTCGTCCTCGTCGCGGTCAAGGCCGCCCAACTCGCCGAGGCCGTCGAGCTCATCGCCCCGCTGGTCGACCGCGACACGACGATTATCTCCTCGCTCAACGGCCTGGACAGCGAGGAGGCGCTGGCCGCGCGCTATGACCCGGCGCAGGTGCTGCTGTCGATGGCCGCGGGGATGGAGACGCAGCGGGTCGATGGCCAGGTGCAGTTCCGGCGGGTGGGGCGGTTCAGCATCGGCGTCGACCAGCGCCTGCCCGCGACCGCGCAAGCCGAGCAGGCCGAGAGGGTCGCGGCTCTCGGGCGGGCCCTCGATCGAGCGCACCTGGCCTGGCAGCAGCCCGACGACATCCTGCATGCCCTGTGGTGGAAGTTCATGGTCAATGTCGGCGCCAACCAAGCATCGGCCCTCATGCACGCGACCTATGGCGTGCTCAAACCGCCCGGCCCAGCGCGGGATTTCATGCGGGCGCTCATGGACGAGGTCGTCGCGGTGGGGCGCGCCGAGGGTGTCGAGCTCACCGAGGCAGACCTCGCGCAATGGGACGCCGTGCTCGCCGGCCAGCCCGACGATGGGCGCACGTCGACCTTTCAGGATGTCGAGGCCGGGCGCCCGACCGAGGTCGAGATCTTCGCCGGCCGGGTGGTGGGGCTGGGAGCGAAACACGGCATACCGACGCCGTTCAACCAGACTGTGCTGTGGGTCCTTCGGGACTATGCCGCGCGGCTGCCCGCCTGAGGCGGGCTGCCCGACTGACGCTCAGAGCAGCGAGCGGGGGTCGGACGGGACGTCGACGGCATACCGCTGCAGGATCTCCAGCGGCACGATGTCCAGCACCGCGGCGTTGGTCGCCGCGAGGACGACCGGTGCCGCGAACCCGGCCTCGTGCGCGCGCAGCCAGTTGCGCGCCGTGACGCACCAGCGGTCTCCAGGGCGCAGGCCGGGGAAGCCGTAAGACGGGCGCGGCGTCGACAGGTCGTTGCCGATCATCTGCTGATGGGCGAGGAATTCGCTGGTGACGACGGCGCAAATGGTGTGGCTGCCCAGGTCTTCGGGGCCGCAGGCGCAGAAGCCGTCGCGATAGAACCCGGTCAGGGGATCGGTGCTGCAGGAGTCGAGTTCGCCGCCGAGCACGTTGCGCTGCGCCATGCCCCAGTATGCGGTGCGGGCGCGGCCCACCGGTGGGTCCGTGAGGGACGGGTTGGCGACGGGTTAGCGTCTGGGGCGTGACGTGGATGGAACAGCTGGGTAGCCGGATCGTGCCGGCCACCACCCGCCCCGAGTTGGTCGCGTCGACCCTGTGGCTCATCGTCGTGGGGGCCGTGCTCGTGGTGGCGCTGCCGGGGGTGTGGCGGCTGGCTCGGCTGCTCGTGACCTTGGTACATGAGCTCGGCCATGCGTTGGTGGGGTTGGCCGTGGGCCGCCGGTTCACCGGGTTCGTCGTGCGGTGGGATGCGTCCGGACATGCGGTGACGGTGGGCAGGCGCGGTGGTCCCGGGCAGGTGGCGATGGTGTGGACGGGGTATGCCGCGCCCGCCGTGTGTGCCGCCGGGTTGGTGTGGCTCGCTGAATCGGGTTGGAGCGCAACGGTGCTCAGCGTGGTGTTGGTCATTCTCCTGGTCGTGGCGCCGCGGATCCGGTCGGTGTTGACCTTGCTCGTGTGGCTCGGGGCTGCGGTCGGGGCCGGCGCTCTGTGGTGGTGGCGCGACGACGCTCGTCAGGCTGCCGTGCTGATCGGGGTGACCCTCGTGCTGCTGGTCGGGGGCTGGCGGCACCTGTTGGCGGTTGCTGGTCGCCGTGGCCGCACCGCTGACGACGACCCGAGCGTGCTGGCCCGGCTCACCCATCTGCCGCGGGTGCTGTGGATCCTGAGCTACCTCCCCGTGCACCTGGCGGCCACCGCATGGGTGGCTCGGACGCTGCTGCCGGCGCTCACGTCCTGACCGGGATGGTCGGATCGCGCGGGTGCCGTTGTGGGACAGTCGGATCGGTGGCCCTTTCGGCGCGGACAGGTGACAATCGGGTATGCCGGGTGGTCAGGTTCAGGTGCTGCGCGCACGGGAGGTGCCGCTGGGCGGCATCCGGGCCATGACAGTGCGGCGCACCTTGCCGCACCGGGATCGGTCCTTCATCGGGGCGTGGTGTTTCGCCGATCACTATGGACCTGACGACGTCGATGAGACCGGCGGCATGGACGTGCCGCCGCACCCGCACTCGGGATTGCAGACCGTGTCGTGGCTCTTCGCGGGCGAGATCGAGCATCGCGACACCGGTGGCGTCGGGTGCTTGGTGCGGCCCGGCGAGGTCAACCTGATGTCCGCCGGGCGGGGGATCGCGCACTCGGAGGTGTCGACGCCGGCGACCACGGTGCTCCACGGGGTGCAGTTGTGGGTGGCGCTGCCGTCGACAGCCGCTGACACGGGCCGCGATTTCGTGCACCACGCTGCGCCACCGCTGCCCCTGCCCGGCGCTGCCGGCACGGCTCGGGTCTTCGTCGGCTCCCTGCCGGGGGTCGGGGAGTCGCCGGTGCCGACCTTCACACCGCTGCTCGGAGCCCAACTCGATCTCGCGCCCGGGGCGACGTGCACGCTGACGGTCGACCGGGCATACGAGCACGGTCTGTTGGCCGACACGGGGGAGGTGAGCCTCGACGGGGAGGCGCTGGCGACCGGAGATCTGGGCTGTGTCGACGCCGGGGCGGTCGAGCTGACTGTTGCCGCGGGGGGCGCTGGAGCGCGGGCGGTGCTGCTCGGCGGGGTGCCCTTCGACGAGGAGATCGTCATGTGGTGGAACTTCGTCGGGCGCAGTCACGAGGACGTCGCCGCCATGCGCTCGGAATGGGAGGCTGGGTCGCAGCGCTATGGGGACGTGCCCGGGTATGCCGGGCCGACCCGCCGCATCCCCGCGCCGCCGCTGCCGGGGGTGCGCCTAAAGCCGCGAGGACGATTGGGAAGGAGACTGTCGTGACGGATCAATCTGGTTCTAATGCAGGTGAATTGGTGGTGTCTGACCACACGGACAAGAGTCGGTTCGAGGCGCATGTCGACGGTCGGTTGGCGGGTTATGCGGAGTACGAGCAATCCGACAGCGTCATCACGTTTACGCACACGATCGTCAAGGACGGCTTCGAGGGGCAGGGCATCGGCGGCCGCTTGGTGCGGGCAGCGCTCGACACCGTGGCGGCCTCGGAGGGGGTGCGGGTCGTCGCAGAGTGCTCCTTCGTCGCGGCCTTCATCGACAAGCACCCGGAGTATCAGCCGCTGCTGGCGTCCTGACCTGCTGCGCTCGCCGCGAGCTGACGGATCTGGTCGGGCGTGACGCGGCAGCAGCCGCCGATCAAGCGGGCGCCGTGGGCGACCCAGTGTTGGGTGTGTCCGGTGACTGTGGGGGAGCCCGTCCAGCGGCGGGCCGTGGCGTCCCAGAGCTCGCCGCTGTTGGGATAGAAGACGATCGGTATGCCGTGCGCGGCGTGTCTGGCCGCCGCCGCCACGATGTCGAATTCCGTTGGGTCGCAACAGTTTGCACCGACGGCGATGACGTTGTTGGTGGCTGCCGCGATCTCGTAGGCGGCGGCGAGGCTCTCTCCGGTGCGCAGGCGCCCGTGGTGCGGCGTGACGGAGAGCCAGAACGGCATACCGAGGGTGTCGAGTTCGGCGCAGATGGCCTCGACTTCGCGTAGCGAGGGGATGGTCTCGACGGCGAGGGCGTCGGGCCCGGCCTCGGCGAGGGTGTGCAGGCGCGGGCGGTGCCATGCGCGAAGGGCCGAAACGGTGAGTGTGTCGTCGCCGCGGTATTCCGAGCCATCGGCGAGCGTGGCGCCATAGGGGCCGACGGAGGCGGCGACCCAGCGTTGTATCCCTTCGTGGTCTTGGGCTGCCTCGGCCGCAACGCGGGCCTCGAAGACGCTGCGGCGCAAGGCTGTTGCTGCCTCATTGGCTGTGCGACCGGCAGCCAGGAATCCGCTCTCGCTGACCTGATAGCTCGCGGTGGTCGCGATCCTCGCGCCTGAGGCGAAGAAGTCGGCGTGCGCGGCGCGGATTTCGTCGGGATTGTCGAGCAGCAGCCGAGCCGACCACAGCGAGTCGGACAGGTCATGGCCGCGTGCCTCAAGTTGAGTCGCCAACCCGCCGTCGAGCACGACCACCTCACCCGCGGCGAGCGCATCCGTGAGCGTCACGACGGGATCAGTCGACATGCCGCGAGTATGCCGCCCGAGCCGGCCGACGACGCCTTGCCCGTGCTGGAGTCCCAAGATGCCACCAAGCGGCCCTTTCGACGCTCGAGCTCTCACAGGGAGAGGTATGTAGCGCGGGGCTATACGCAGCTATACCGCCCTAGACATTGCTATACCTGACTACAGGGCTGCTCCTAGACTCATCGGATGGCTGGGGATCTCGGGCAGTCGGGGGGGACGCTCACCGAACTCGAACGTGATGACTGGGGTGCGCCGCCAGTCGACGCCACCCACGTCATCCGCCGGTGCACCGAGCTGCGCCGGATCCCGTTGCAAGACTTCGGAATTGAAGACCTCCGCCTGATGATTGCGCAAGCCATCAGTTTGCCGATCCTCGTGCCCATCGCACTCGCCCGCCTCAGCGACGACCCGTTGGCCGAAGGCGACTTCTATCCCGGTGACCTGCTCGACCAGGTCACCAAGGTGCCCGACACCTACTGGCAGGCCCATCCCACTCAAGCCGAAACCCTCGCACAGACCCACGCTGCCCGCCCATCGGCTATCTGAGCCCCGCGTCACCCAGGAGGCACCCTCATGCGCGCCATCGCTCAGGCGGACCGTCGCCCCGACGCCGTGGTCGTCACGAGTTCGTCGATCTCCAGCAACGGCCTGCCCGAGTTCAATGGCTGGTTCGTCGTCCTGCCCGCTGACTGCCCAGCCGCAGACCTCGGGGCTGCCCTCGCCGACGCACTCGAGGCCAGCCAACGACACCACAACTTCGAGGCCAGCCCGCTGGCCAGGACAGCCTCAGATCGACTGGCGCCGGTCTACGCCGCGGTCGGGGTGGCCTCGGCCCGCGCCTACGCCAAGGGCGCCGCCAGCGCAGCAGTCGAGCGGATAGACGGCCGCTACTACCTCCAGCCGATGAAGCCCCAGGCAGGCGGCTTCACGGCATACGGGCAAGAGCGCGAGTATGCCGGTGACGCGCCTCGCGAAACCCTCGGCGCGTGGTGCCGCGCGGCTTTGGACGCTGTCGCCCCGTCATCCTGATCGCCTGCGCGCCCCCGTAAAGTCACCGAGCGTGCAGCCGCAATCCCTCACCCTCGTCACCGACTTGCTCATGGCCAAGCTGCTCGGCTCTGTCGTCGAGGACTACGGCGACCATCTCGCGGTGCGCTCGCCGGCCAATCCGGACCACTGGTGGGGCAACTTCCTCGTCCTCGCGACCGCACCCGAGCCGCACGACATCCCGCACTGGCTGGCCCGCTTCGCCCAACTGCACCCCGACGCTCGCCACTGCGCGATCGCCCTCGATACCGCGCCGCCCGACTACGACCCCGAACCCTGGCGCGCGCACGGCCTCAAGCCCGGCCGCAGCACTGCGCAGGTCCTCGACCGCGCGACCCTCGCCCCGCCGCCCCACCCCAACACCGCCGCCGTATGCCGTCCGCTCACCTCCGATGCCGACTGGCTGGACCTCGCCCAACTGCAGAAGGACAACCGCGGCGACTACCCCTTGGCCGAATATGGCCCCTTCGTCGACCGCTCGGTGGCGGCCCGCCGACGCCTGGTCGAGCAGGGCCACGGGCAGTGGTGGGGTGCCTTCCTCGACGGCCAGTTGCGATCGTCGATGGGGCTGTTCAGTGACGGCCTTGGAGTGGCCAGATATCAGCACGTCGACACCCACCCGGACGCCCGTCGCCAGGGCCTGGCTGGCACCCTGGTCCACGCCATCGGCCGCTGGGGTCTCACGCCCACCGATCAGGGCGGCCTCGGCGCGGACCGGCTCGTCATCGTGGCCGACACCGACGACGTGGCGATCCGGGTCTACCGCAGCGTCGGTTTTCGCGACACCACCCCGATCCACGTCTTCGAGCGACCCGGCTGGGAGCGACCCGGCTGGCAGCAGCCCGACGAACCGCCGCAGGAGTCGATCAGTCCGGAGGCGTGAGTCCCGAGCTGCGGGACGGCATACCGGAGCCACTGCCGGACGGCGCGGAGGGGAGACGCGACGGCATACCGGCTCGAATCCCGGCAGCAATCTCACCGGGGAAGCCGAACCGGGCGTCGAAGGCCGGGCGTTCGGAGCGGATCCGCGGCAGTGCCGTGAAGTTGTGGCGCGGCGGCGGGCACGAGGTGGCCCACTCGAGGGAGGCGCCGTAGCCCCACGGGTCGTCCACGAGCACGCGCGGGGCGGTGCGCCAGGTCTTCCACACGTTGTAGAGGAAGACCAGCGTCGACGCGCCGAGCAGGAAGGCGCCGGTGCTCGAGATGACGTTGCCGACCTGGAAGCCCTCCTCGGGCAGGTAGTCGGCGTAGCGGCGCGCCATGCCCTGGATGCCCAGCAGGTGCTGGATGAGGAAGGTCGTGTGGAAGCCGACGAAGAGCATCCAGAAATGGATCTTGCCGAGGCGTTCGTCGAGCATCCGGCCGGTGAGTTTGGGCCACCAGAAGTAGTAGCCCGCGAACATCGCGAAGACCACCGTGCCGAACACCGTGTAATGGAAGTGCGCCACGATGAAGTAGCTGTCGGTGACGTGGAAATCCAACGGTGGGCTGGCGAGGATGACCCCGGTCAGCCCGCCGAAGAGGAAGGTCGTGACGAAACCGATCGCCCACAGCATCGGTGTCGACATCGTCACCGAACCGCCCCACATCGTGCCGATCCAGTTGAAGAACTTCACCCCGGTGGGAACCGCGATCAACATCGTCATGATTGAGAAGAACGGCAGCAGCACCTGGCCGGTGGCATACATGTGGTGCGCCCAGACCGCGGTCGACAACGCGGCGATAGCGATCGTCGCGATGACCATCGACTTGTAGCCGAACAGCGGCTTGCGCGAGAAGACCGGCATGACCTCGCTGATGATGCCGAAGAACGGCAAGGCGATGATGTACACCTCCGGATGCCCGAAGAACCAGAAGAGGTGTTGCCAGAGCATCACGCCGCCGGCCTCGGGATCGAACAGATGCGCCCCGAAGACCCGATCGGCCGCCATCGCGAATAGCGCCGCCGCGAGCACCGGGAACACGATCAAGACCATGAGCGAGGTCACGAGCACGGTCCAGGTGAACAGCGGCAGCCGCCACATCGTCATGCCGGGCGCGCGCAGCGTGATGATCGTCGTGATGAAGTTGACCGCGCCGAGAATGGTGCCAAACCGGCTCATCCCAATCGAGGGTGTAGGAGTTGGGGTCTGAAGCCGCCGGATTCGAGGAGGCATCTGGCGATGTAGTTGGTGAGGTTGCGGAACCCGAGGGCGGAGCCGCGTAG
>WBZM01003427.1_pt1 | contig 12408 bp, 6 predicted proteins | sample 5204271 | NCBI WGS metagenome assembly WBZM01 (sample SAMN12344346, study PRJNA552823) | activated sludge metagenome | biome: Activated sludge suspended growth; feature: Nitrification reactor; material: Wastewater; isolation source: activated sludge from nitrification reactor of wastewater treatment...
GCAAGACCACGATGATCAGCAAGAGATCGAGATCGCCAGCCCGATCTGCTATGTCGGCGTCGGCGCCTCGGCCGGCGGCCTGGAAGCCCTGGAGTCGTTTTTCTCGCAAATGACCGCCGACAGCGGCATGGCGTTCATCGTCATCCAACACCTTTCTCCCGACTACAAGAGCATGATGGTCGAGCTGCTCTCCAAGCGGACCGCCATGCCGGTGCGGCGGGCCGAGGAGGGGATGCGGGTCGAAGCCAACTCGGTCTATCTGATCCCGCCCAAGAAAATCCTGTCCATTTTCCACGGCAAGCTGCTGCTCAGCGAATCGGATCATATCCGGGGGCTGAATCTGCCCATCGACGTGTTCCTGCGCTCGCTGGCCGACGATCAGGCCGAAAAGGCCATCGGCATCATCCTGTCCGGCACCGGCAGCGACGGCGTGCGCGGCATCCGGGCGATCAAGGAGGCGGGCGGGATCGTGATGGTGCAGAGCGAGGAATCGGCCCGCTTCGACGGGATGCCGCGAGCGGCCATTTCCACGGGGCTGGCCGATTTCGTCCTGCCGCCCGACGAAATGCCGCAGCGGCTGCTGTCGTTCGTCCGCCAGCCCTATCCGCCCAAGCCGGATCAGCCGCAAGCCCTGTTGCCCGACGAGGATGGGCTGACCCGCATCTTCGCCCTGTTGCGCGAGCGCACCCGGGTCGATTTCACCCACTACAAGCCCAGCACCGTGGTCCGGCGCATCGAGCGACGCATGACCATGAACCAGCTCCACGACCTGCGCGATTACGTCAAATTCATGGAGAGCTACGCCGGCGAGGTGATCGCGCTCTATCGGGAACTGCTGATCGGGGTCACCAATTTTTTTCGCGACCGCGAGGTGTTCGACGAGCTGGAGATCAACCACCTGCCGCGCTTGTTCGAGCGGGTGGAAAGCCGGGAGGTCCGGTTTTGGGTGGCCGGCTGCTCGACGGGCGAGGAGGCGTACACCCTGGCCATGCTGAGCCGCGAGGTTCTGGAGCGGCTGGGCAAGCGGATCGACGTCAAGATTTTCGCCACCGACCTGGATCGCGACGCCATCCTGCGCGCCAGCGGGGGCGTTTATCCCGAAAGCATCGTCGCGGATTTGCCGCCCGGCTATCTGACCAAGTATTTCCATCGCCGGGAAGATCACCACTATCAGGTGGATCGCTCCCTGCGCGAAATGGTGGTGTTCGCCCAGCACAATCTGATCAAGGACCCGCCCTTCACCAAGATCGAGCTGGTCAGCTGCCGCAACCTGCTCATCTACCTGCAGCCGATCTTGCAGCGCAAGGCCCTGGAGCTGATCAATTTTTCGCTCAACCCCCAAGGTGTTCTGCTGCTGGGCAGCAGCGAGACCACCGGCGACTTGGCCGATTTGTTCGAGACCCTGCACCAGAAATACAAGATCTACGTTTCCCGGGGCAAGCGCCACCCCACCGGCAACAGCCTGGAATTTTCGGCGCTCCCCGACGTGCGGCCGAGGCAAAATCGCCCCCGCTTGCCGGGCGGCCCCTTTCCGCTGCGCGGCTCTCAGGAAGAGCGTCTGTTCGACCGCCTCCTGCAAGCGCTGGCCCACGACTACGTGCCGTTGGCGGTGGTGGTGAACGAGCAGATGGAAGCCTTGCACATCCTGGGCGACCCGGACGGCTACTTCCGGTTGCAGTCGGGGAAAATCCTGAACGACATCACCAAGATCGCCGTGCCGGATCTGGCCATCCCGCTGGCCACCGGCTTGCAGCGGGTGTTCAAGACCGGCGAAGAGCTGAACTACGCCGGCATCCGGGTGAAGTGGCGCGACGAATCCCGAACCGTGCAAGTCCGCATCCGACCGCTGCCCGGCAAGAAGGGCCAGGAACCCTTGGTCTTGGTCTTCGTCGAGCAAGCCGCCTCGCGTCCGGCGGAACCGGCCGCGTCCGGCGGGGCGCAGGTTTACGACGCCGGTCAGGAAGCCGAACAGCGGATCCAGGATCTGGAGCAGGAACTCCAGTTTTCGCGCGAAAACCTGCAAGCCACCATCGAGGAGCTGGAAACGTCCAACGAGGAGCTGCAAGCCACCAACGAGGAGCTGCTCGCCAGCAACGAGGAGCTGCAAAGCACCAACGAGGAACTGCAATCGGTCAACGAGGAACTGCAATCGGTCAACGAGGAGCTGCACACCGTCAATGCAGAAAACCAAAGTAAAATTATCGAGTTGATCGAGCTGAACAACGATCTGGACAACCTGATCACCTGCACCCGGATCGCCACTTTGTTTCTCGACGAGAACATGGTCATCCGCCGGTTCACCCCGGAGATCAAGCGCATCTTCAGGGTTCTGGACAGCGATGTCGGTCGCCCAGTGAGCCATTTGATCCATACGCTGGCGGATGTGGACCCCTACGAGCTCATCCAGACGGTGGTCGCCAGCGCCACGGAGCTGGAGCGGGAGGTCCGCACCCAGGATGGCGCCTGGTTCCTGATGCGCGTTTTGCCCTACCACATCGGCGCGGAAACCGTGTCCGGCGTGGTGCTGACCTTTACCGACATCGGCCTGTTCAAGACCGTCCGGGAGGCGTTGTCGGACCGCGAAACCCGGCTTTCCAGCCTGTATCGCGCCGTCCCGGTCGGGATCGGACGGGTCGCCAGCCGGATGTTCCTGGAAGTCAACGACCCTCTTTGCGAGATGCTGGGCTATGCTCGCGAGGAGCTGGTCGGCCAGAGTTCCCGCATGCTGTATCTGTCCCAGGAAGATTTCGAGTCGGCGGGCCAGGACTTGTACGAACAGATCCGCAGCCAGGGCGTGGGCACGGTGGAAACGCGCTGGCGGTGCAAGGACGGCACGATTTTGCCGGTCTTGATCAACGGCTCGTCGCTGAATCCCGAGAGCCCGGACGACGGGGCCACCTTTACCGCCTTCGATCTGCGTCGCGGATTTCGGCTGGACTGATTGTTCAATTCAATGATTTGCGCGGGTATGAAATGAGCGAACACGAACGGGACGAAGCCAAAAGCCTCCGCGAGAAAGCCGAGGCCAGCGCGGCGCGGCGCGGTTTGGAGGCGCCGAAGCTGTCGAGCGAGCAAACCGGCAAGCTGGTGCACGAACTCCAGGTCCACCAGATCGAGCTGGAGATTCAAAACGAAGAATTGCGCCGGGTCATGGAGGAGCTGGAGCAATCCCGCAACCAGTTTTCCCTGCTGTTCCATCAGGCGCCGATCGGCTATCTGGTGTTGAACGATGTCGGCCTGATCCACGAAGTCAACGAAACCTTTTGCCGGATGGTGAGCGGCAAGCGGGAACGGCTCATCGGCAGCCCGTTTTCGGAGTGCATGGAAGGCGATGATCGCGGGGTGTTTTTGGCGCGCTACCGGGCGTTTTTCAGCAACCCGGCCGGGAAAAGCCTGGAAGCGCTGATTTTGCGGGCGGAGGGCCCGGCGTTTTACGCCCACATGGAAGGCGCCATCATCAACACCTCCCTGGGGCGTCAGCACGCCAACAGCATGCCCCTGCTGTTTCTGGCGGTCACCGACATCACGGAACGGAAGTGGGCGGAGGAAAAGCGCTTGCAGCTGGAGCGCCAGATGCAGCAGACCCAGAAGCTGGAGAGCTTGGGCGTGCTGGCCGGCGGCATCGCGCACGATTTCAACAATCTCCTGACGGTCATTCTGGGAAACGCCAGCCTGGCCCTGGACGAGCTGCCGCCGATCACCCCGGCCCGCGATAGCCTCATTTCGATCGAGGAGACCTCGCTGCGCGCCGCCGAACTCTGCCGGCAAATGCTGGCGTATTCGGGCAAGGGCCAGTGCGTCATCGAAAACATCCGGCCGGGGGATCTGATCGGCGAAATGGTCTCGCTGCTCAAGGCGTCGATCAGCAAAAAGGCCATTTTCAACCTGAATCTGAAAGACTCGCTGCCGCCCCTGCGCGGCGACCCCAGCCAAATTCGCCAGGTCATCATGAATCTGGTGATCAACGCCTCGGAAGCCCTCGGCGAGTACAGCGGCGCGATCACGATCTCGACCGGGGTCATGGAGTGTTCGCGCGAGTATCTGTCCGAGGCGTTTCTGGACGAGAGCTTGGCCGAAGGGTCTTACGTGTGGCTGGAGGTGTCGGACACCGGCTGCGGCATGGATCAGGAAATTCAGCGGCGCATTTTCGAGCCGTTTTTCACCACCAAATTCACCGGGCGGGGACTCGGGTTGTCGGCCGTGCTCGGCATCGTGCGCGGGCACAAGGGCGCGCTCAAGGTTTACAGCGAGCCGGGGCGGGGCACCAGCTTCAAAGTGCTGTTTCCCGCCGTGCTGGAGGAGCGGGTGCTGGCGGGCCGCAGCCAGGGCATGAAGTCGGGCGGCTGGAAGGGCGCGGGCACGATTTTGCTGGTGGACGACGAGGAATCGGTGCGGATCATGGGCACCCGGATGCTGGAGCGGATCGGCTTCGGGGTGTTGACCGCCGTGGACGGTCGCGAGGCCCTGGACATCTACCGGGAGCGCCACGACGAGATCGCGCTGGTCTTGCTGGACTTGACCATGCCCGATCTGGACGGGGAGGAAGCCTTCCGCGAGCTGCGCCGGATCGATCCCCGAGTGTGCGTGGTGATGTCGAGCGGCTACACCGAAAGCGAAATCGCGCCGCGGTTCGCGGGCAAGCGGCTGTCCGGTTTTCTGCAAAAGCCCTACACCCTCGACGCGCTCACCCAGTGCCTGCGCGGCGCCCTGGGTGCCAGCGCCCCGCTCGGCAGGCCGGCACCCGCCGACGATCGGCGGGAGTGAGGGCCGGCGGAGCGGGAAAACTGGCGATGGCCCCTCGAAAACGAACCCTCACCCCCGATCCCTCCGCCGAAAGGAGAGGGGGGTTCCAAAAACCCGCGCGGCGTCAAGTTGACTTCACTTGAGATGCGAGATCGATCACCATGCGGTTTCCCAGCGTCTTTGTTTCTCACGGTGCGCCGACCTTGGCCATCGAGGACGTTCCGGCCAGCCGGTTTCTGCGGGGATTCGGCCAGGAACTGGGCCGACCGAGCGCCATTCTGGTGGTTTCCGCGCATTGGGACACCGCCGCGCCGATGGTGACCACCGCGCCGCGCCTGGAGACGATTCACGACTTCGGTGGATTCGATCCGGCGCTTTACGCGATCCGCTACGCGCCGCCGGGCGCGGTCGAGGTGGCGGAGCGAGCGCGAGCGACGCTGAAAGCGGCGGGGTTCGTGGTGGTTGCCGATCCGGCGCGGGGGATCGATCACGGCGGCTGGGTGCCGCTGCTGTTGATGTATCCGGCGGCGGACATTCCGGTGTTGCAGTTGAGCGTTCAGTCCCGGCTGGAGGCCGGGCACCATTTCCGGCTGGGCCAGGCGTTGCGACCCTTGCGGGAAGCGGGGGTGCTGATCCTGGCTTCGGGCAGCGCCACGCACAATTTGCGGGAAGCGTTCCGCGCCGTTCCCGGCACGCCGACGCCGGAATGGGTCACCGAATTTGGCGAGTGGGTGGCCAAGGCGCTGGCCGAGCAGCGCATCGACGATCTGCTCGACTACGAGCGGCTGGGGCCGCACGCGCGCCGGAACCATCCCACGGTGGAGCATTTCGTGCCCTTGCTGGTGGCGCTGGGCGCGGGCACGCCGGGCGTCGCGCCGCGGCGGGCGCACACCAGCACCACGCTCGCCGTGCTCGCCATGGATGCCTACGTGTTCGATTAGCGCGGCGGGCGCTTAAAGCCACCTTCGCCCCCATCCCCCGTCCGCTGGCCGGCGGGGAATTTCCACGCACCTCAAAACGGCACCAGCCATGAGCGCGACCGATTCGACTCCCAAACCCAAACCGTGGCAGCGCCTGCCGAAGCCATCGTTGCCCGGCGCTCCGGGGCGATGGGCGAAGTCGGTTCTGGGCGTCGGCCTGTTGCTGGTCCTGCCCGCGTTCGTCTGGTTGTTCTGCCGGATCGAGCCGGGTCCGGGCGAAATCGCCGTCCTGATCCACAAGACCGGCGACGATCTGCCATCGGGCGCCATCATCGCCTTGGAGCCCCGGCAAAAAGGCATTCAGTTCGAGGTGCTGCCGGAAGGGCGCTTTTTCCGCAACCCCTATTTCTGGGGCTGGGAAATCGCCAAGATCACGGATATTCCGGCCGGCAAGCTGGGGGTGCTGACGCGCTTGTACGGCAAGGATTTGCCGCCGGGCGAGATCGTCGCCGCCGGAGACTGCGCGCAAAGCGGTCCCGGCGACGCCAAGGGCATCATCGCCACCGTGCTGCGACCCGGCAAATACCGCATCAACCCGTATGCGTGCGGCATCCAACTGTTCGACGCCCTTTCCATCCGCCCCGGCGCTGTGGGGGTGGTCACTTCGCTGGTGGGGAGGGATGTGCTGAACGGCAAGCTCCCGCCCGAGGCGCGCAACACCTACCTGGTCGGCGAGGGCATGAAAGGGGTCGTGCCGGGCGTGCTCGATCCCGGCACCTACTACCTGAATCCCTATCTCTACAACGTGGTCGAAGTGACCTTGCAGAGCCAGCGCTTCGTGCTGGGCGGCGAGGACGCCATCAATTTTTCGACCCTGGACGGCTTCAACGTCCAGATCGAGGGCACCATCGAGTTCGGCATCGAGCGCGACAAGGCGGCGCTGATCGCCCATCAGATCGGCGACATGGATGACGTGCTGAGAAAGCTGATCCTGCCGCGGGCGCGGGGTTTCAGCCGGATCGAGGGCAGCAAGCACCCCGCGATCAATTTCATCGTCGGCGAAACCCGCCAGCAATTTCAGGACAACCTGGAGCAACACCTGCGGAGCAATACCCGGAACTGGGGCGTGGCGATCAAGTCGGTGCTGATTCGCAACATCGCCGCGCCGGACGCCATCGCCAGCATCATCCGCGACCGCGAGGTGAGCGTGCAGAACGCCCGCAAGTTCGAGCAGCAGATCGAGCAGGCCCGCTCGCTGGCGGAACTGACCCGGCAGGAAATGCTGGCGCGGCAGAACCAGGAAAAAGTGGCGGCGGAAACCAGCCGCATCCAGGCGGTGATCCGGGCGCAGCAGGATTTGGCCGTCAAATTGACGGCGGCCAACCAGCAACTGGAAGTCGCCAAGCTGGAAAACCGGGCCGCCGCCGCTCAGGCCGAGGCGATTCTGGCCGGCGCGCAAGCCGACCGCGACGTGATCGCGCTGAACAACAAGGCGCAGGCCGATGTCCTGATCGCCCAGGTGCGGGCCTTCAAGTCCGGCATGAATCTGGCGCGGTATGCCTTCTATCAAAAACTGGGGCCGCGCATCGGCTCGCTGCTCGGCAGCGACGCGCCCGACAGTTTCGGCGGGCTGTTTCAACCCTATCTGCCCAGGGAGGCCAAGCCATGAACAGGCTAAAGGTCGCGGCCGGTCTGATCGCGGTGCTGGCGGGAAGCTGGCTGGTCTGGCAATGGGGTTTCTGCCGGTTCTACGTGGCGCCCGGCTATATGGCGATCGTTAACGCCAAGAGCGGCGAAGCGTTAGCGCCGGGGCAAATTCTGGCAAAGCCGGGGCAACAAGGCATTCAGGAGCAGGTGCTCGGCGAGGGCCGGCATTTTCTCAATCCCTGGCTGTACGAATACAAGATCGTGCCGATCATCGCCATTCCCCCCGGCAAAGTGGGGGTGGTCACCTCCAAGATCGGCGCCGAACTGCCGGCCGGCGAGTTCTTGGCGGAGCCGGGGCAGAAAGGCATCTGGCGCGGGTTGCTGGGACCGGGCAAGCATCGCCTGAACCCCTACGGCTATCAGATCGACATCGTGGACGCGATCAGCATTCCGGTGGGTTACGTCGGCGTGGTGACCAGTTTGTCCGGGAAGCAGACCACCCCGGACGCCTTCGCCGGACCCGGCGAAAAGGGCGTGCGGCGGGACATCTTGCAGCCGGGGCTGTATTACGTGAATCCCAAGGAACTGCAAGTCGATCTGCTGGAAATCGGCGTCAACCAGGTCTCCCTGCTCGGCAAGACCGGCGGCGAGGTCGTGACCAAGGGCAAAATGGCGTCGCAGAACGTGGCGATGGAAGGCTTGCAGAAGCGGGCGCTGGCCGAGCAAATGGGCAAACGGATGGATTATCTGACCCAGCAGCGGGCTCAGGAGCCGGCCGCCGATAAATCCCGGCTGGAGAGCAATGTGATGCGGAGCGCTCCCCAGGCCAAGCAGGCCGCGCCCGCCGCGCCCGCCGCGCCGAAACCGTTGCTGCCACCGGATGCCAGCAACGTGCTGAGCTTGAACCAGTTCGTCGAGTTTCCGTCCCGCGACGGTTTCGAGATCAGCCTGGACATGACGGTGGAGTTCGAGTTTCTGCCCGAGCACATCGCCTGGATTTATCAGAGCTACGGCGATCTGCCGGCGGTGGTGGACAAGATCATCATGCCGCAGATTCTGTCGGTGTCGCGGCTGAAGGGGTCGGCCTACCGCGCCAAGGATTTCATCGTCGGCGAGGGGCGGGAAAAATTTCAGAACGATTTGACCGAGACGCTGGCCAAGACCATCGACGAGAAGCGCATCGTCGTCCACGATGCCTTGATTCGCCACGTCAACGTGCCCGATGAAATTCTCGACCCGATCCAGCAGGCCAGCATCGCCGTCGAGCAGGACTTGACCAACAAGGAGAAGCAGAACACCGCCCGCAAGCAGGCGGAACTCAATACGGAACAGGGCTTGGTCGAGCAGCGCCGCCAGCAGGTCGCCCAGGAAACCGAGAAGCTCAAGGCGGAGATTCTGGCCGATCAGGAAAAACAGGTGGCCCAACTTCGGGCGGAAGCGGTGCGGCAGGCCGCCGAGATCGAGCAGCAAACCGCGCTGGTCCGCGCCGACAAGACCCGCAAACTCGGTCAGGCGCAAGCCAATACCGTGGCGTGGGTGGAGGGCGAAAAAGCCAAGGGGTTCGAGCTGAAAGCGGCGGCGTTCGGCGATCCGGCGGCGTTCACCTTGTGGGAGTTCGCCAACAATCTGAACAGAGATATGCGGGTCAATATCCTGCACGCCGGCCCCGGCACGCTGTGGACGGATTTGGAAAAAGCGACCTTGGGCGAATTAGGCGGCGCGACGGTATTGGAGAAGAAGCGGTAGGAGGCCGACCATCCGGACTTTAGTTTTTCAAGATCAGTAAGCTGTTAATTGGTTACGATGCGGATGCTCCAACCGGAACCGGCCCCTTGCACCGGCAATAACGGGGAGCATCAACGATGAAGAGTTATGAGGCCCCTTTGTTTTTATATGCAGCTTCGATCAAAACTGACCGATGAAGAAGCGATCATCTATCGGGAAAAGTGGGGGACACTCGCTTTTGTTGCCGCATTGGGCTTTGCCTGCGTAGCTTTCGCGATTGGGTTCTACTGGCTGAGCAGCGATCATGCCGGACCCTCAAAACCTTTTCTGATCGCGTTCTGCTCCATCTTCGGCATTGCTGGCCTCGCGCTCCTTATCCGTTTACCCATCCAAGCACGGCAGGTAATCGCCGACAACGGTGTGCGGATTGTGGTTGCAAACCGAACGGGAATCACCCTCAGACCGAATTTTGGAGCGGAGGAAAAGCATTATACTTGGTCCACCGTGGCGGAAGTGGTGCTGGCCGAGAAACTCAAAATTGTCGGATCCGACGAAACCACGTTTTTATGGCGATCTATTGTCGTGTTTCTGTCGCGGGAAACGCACAAATCCACCACATGGCTAGACCGGTTAACGTCGGGTATGTCGATATCTGGCAAAGGACACCGATACCTTCTTGGCAGCTATCCGCGTAGTCAGGGTCAGGCCATCGAAAGCGCGATTCGCCAGTTCGCCCCCGGTTCGGTGCCCGTGCGTTTTGTGAGCAAAGCTGTCTTCGACACGAAGGTTTCCACCGACACCTATGCCGGGGCCTAGCCCTTTGATGGCGCGTCGAAAGGGTAAGTCCGACCCCGGCCTGTCCCAAAATCGGCTTTCATTCGGCCACGAACTTCAGCAGGCGTCCCCCGGCATAATCGGTCAGATACAGCTCCCCGACTTCGTCCTCGCCGAAGCTGGAAATCAAGCCCCCCGAAACCGGCAATTCCTCGTTGATCCAGTCGCCGCCCACCGAGCGGGCCGCCCAGATCCGCCCGCTGGCGAAATCGCCGTACACGTAGCGCCCGGCCAGTTCCGGCACGCCCGAACCGCGATAGACGTACCCGCCAGTGATCGATCGGCCGACGCCGTGATCGTATTCCAGCACCGGAGGCGTCAGCGTCCCGTCGTCGCAAGCGCTGGGCGGGTTGAAGCAATGCCGGCCCTCCATCCGCCGCCAGCCGTAATTTTGCCCGCCGGAACTGCCGGCCGGCTGAAAATTCACCTCCTCCCAATCCCCCTGTCCGACATCCGCGATATACAGATCTCCGGTTGATCGATCGAAGCTGAACCGCCACGGATTGCGCAGCCCCAGCGCCCAGATTTCGGGGCGAACGTCGGTTCGGCCGACGAAAGGATTGTCGGCCGGGATAGCGTAGGGCGACCGATTCACGTCGATCCGCAGCAGCTTGCCCAACAGGCTGCCCCCATCCTGCGCCCGATTCTCCGGGTCGCCGCCGCTGCCGCCGTCGCCCATGCCGATGTAAAGAAAACCGTCCGGCCCGAACTGCAACTGCCCGCCGTTGTGGTTGGCGTAGGGTTGCGGCACCGCCAGCACCCGACGCTCGCTGCGCGAGAGCGCGACGTTCGGATTTCGTCGCGCCGCACGAAACCGGGAAATGACGGTATCGCCCGCCAGATCGGTGTAGTTGGCGAAGAACAGGCGATTCCGGGCGAAATCGGGATGAAAGGCGATGCTCAGCAAACCGCGCTCGCCGCCGCTCCCGACCCGATCGCGAAGGTCCAGAAACGGTCTCGGCAACACGCGATCCCCGTCGAAAATCACCACCTGCCCGCCCTGCAAGGTGACGAACAATCGGCCGGAGCCGTCGCCGGCATGAGCGACCGCCACCGGCTGATTCAAACCGCTCGCCACTTCCCGCAGAGTCACCGCCGCCCCCGCGCACGACAGCCAACCCCACAATGCGAAAACGACACTCAGCAACCCGATCCACGACCCGCTCAAACCGTTCCGGTAGCGCATGACGGTATCTCGCAAATGACGATCACGTTCACCGTAGACCATTTTTTACCGCGTTTGATCGGCGGGAAAAGCAAGCGTCATGGGCGAATAGCAATTGAAGAAAATAGAAGTGTCTATTGTAATAAAAATTATTCATAACGTGTATTTATAATGCAACGATTATTAATTAATAGTCTATATTTATTGATAATTATTTGATTAATATAATGGAATAATTTACAATTTCATTAAGCGAAAAAATCTCTTTGATCAAAATGCTTCTGTGGCTTTAACGAAAAAAGTCACACATCAAAGCTCGGCCCTATGCCTTCGCGTTCCGCCGATGGGGGGTCGGTGATCGGCAATTCAAAAAAATCGCTTCAAAAACAATCATAAACGGAGATCTGATCATGAAAGTGACCAATATTAAGATAGGTGCACGGTTAGCGATCGGTTTCGGCGCCATGGCGATGATCGCCCTGCTGTTGGGTGGGTTGGCGGTGTTCGGGATTCGCACGCTGTCGGCCGACATGGAAAACGTCGGTGGAAACCGGGTTCCCGCGCTGCTGGCGCTGGGCCAACTCAACCGGTTGCGGATGGCGATCCGCGCGCAGACGCAGGCGGTTTTCAGCCAGGAAACGCAGACCGAGGCCGAGAAGGGATTGCGCGCCATCCAAGACGAACGCCGCAAGACATGGCCGAAAGTCGATCAGGCGTGGGAAGCGTTGGTGAAAATCCCGCGCACCAGCGAAAAAGGGCGGGCGCTCCAGCAACAGCTTCAAGACGAATACAAAGCGTGGCGGACGGTTTATGTCGAACTCGACAATTTGATCGAACAGCTCGCCGGTGCCGCCACCGATCCCGGCCGCAAGCAAGCGCTGTACGCTGATTATCGGCGAACGGTCGGCCAGATGGTTCCGATCTCCGACCGGATGGGCGCGACCTTCGATGCGATCACCGATAACAACTCCGCCCGAACGATTGCCATGGCCGAGGAAAGTCTCGTCTTGGGAGCGAGATTGAATTTATGGGCCATCACGGCCACGGGGGTGAGTGTCGTGCTTGCCGCGCTCTTCGGCTGGCTGATCACCCGGAGCGTGACGGTTCCTCTCCGGCGGGGCGGCGAGATTCTGGGCGTGTTGGCCCAAGGCGACATGAGCCGAGAGGTGCCCGCCGATCTGACGGCCCGCCGAGATGAGGTCGGCGATCTGGCCCGCGCCATGAACGCCATGTCCACCCAGTTGAAAAACATGGTGGGCCAAGTCACGCAAGCCACCTCGCAAGTCAGTTCGGCCGCCGCCGAGATCGCCCAGGGCAGCGCCGACCTGTCGCAGCGCACCGAAGAGCAGGCCAGCGCCTTGGAGGAAACCGCCT
>WBZM01003428.1_pt1 | contig 12392 bp, 9 predicted proteins | sample 5204271 | NCBI WGS metagenome assembly WBZM01 (sample SAMN12344346, study PRJNA552823) | activated sludge metagenome | biome: Activated sludge suspended growth; feature: Nitrification reactor; material: Wastewater; isolation source: activated sludge from nitrification reactor of wastewater treatment...
TGTAGGCATTGCCCAGATTGTTCTGGGTCGTGGCCCAATCGGCCGGGAAGGCGGCGCGGGTGTAGACCTCCAGCGCGGCGCGGTAGGCGGCGATGGCCTCTTCCAGGTTGGCCGCCCGCTCGCCCTGCGGGTTCTGGAATAAGGCGTTACCGAGTTCCCCCTGCAGCGCCGCCCGCACGTCGGGCGCGGCCGCCCCCGGCCGCCGCAACACCTCGCGCAACAGGGCCACGCGCCGGGGCATGTCCTCGGGCCGGTTCAGTGCCGCCAGTTCGCCCAGCGCCGCCCGCACGTCGTCCGGTACCTCCACGCCGCCCCGCCCCGGCGGCACAGCCGCGGCGGCTTCCAGTTCCTCCGCCGTCGTCCCCATCTTCTCGGCAAAGGCCGCCGCCGCGCCCGCCGCCCGGCTGCGTTGCAGTAGGGCGCGGTGCTCGGCCAACAGCCGGACAGCGCCATCGTCGCCCGCCTCGGTCGCGCCTTCGAGGAGTTGCCCCAGCAGCGCATCGACTTCGTCGGTCAGAAGCTCCGGGTGGGCCAGCAGGAACTGGTAGGAGTTGAACCAGGTATCGGCGTCGACGAATTCGGCCAACGCTTGCAGCAGCGGCGGCAGTTCTTCCTCTTCCGGCGCGGGGCCGGGCGGCGGTGGGGGCGGCGCGGCCGCTGGTGGAAGCGGCGGGGCCGGTTCGTCGTCGCTCTCGCCCTCGCCGGCCGCCCGCAGCGCTGCCTCCAGCCGCTGGCGCAGTTCCGGCCGCGCCGCCAACGCTCGCTCCAGGTCTTCGGCCGACTCGACGCGCACACCCTCGGCGGCCAGCAGCCCGGCGATATCGGCCAGCGCCCGGGCTACGCCCGGCGGCAGGGCCGCGGCCAGGGCGGCCTGCATCACCTCGGCCGCGGTGGCCTCGTCGCCGCGGGCCAGCGCCGCCAGCGCCTCGCGCGGCAGCGGCGACAGCTCCCCCAGCCATTCGTCGCGCCACCCCCCACCCAGCGTCTCGCGCAGCCGCCCGACCAGCCCCTGGGCCTGCTCGGCGTCCTGCTCGGCCGTCGTCTGCCGCGCCGGCGAGAAGAGCAGCGCCGGCGTCTGGCCCGGCCGGAAGAGCAACAGCGGCGCGTCCACCGCGCCGCCGTGGCCGTTGGGGCAGACGAGCGTGTGCAACGCCCCGGCGGTGACGCGGGCCAGCAACTCCGGCCGCGCCCCGGCATCGACGATCAGCCACACCTCGGCCGTGAAACGCGCCCCGCACTGGGGGCATTGCAATGAAATAGTCTGGGCAAGGGAATGATCCACCGGCGACCTCCTGTCGTTGAGCGTATTGTAGCCGATTGGACGACGGACGCGACCACAGCCCGTAGCACAGCCTGTCAGGCTGTGGCCGGCGACCACACAGCCTGACAGGCTGTGCTACCTCTGTCGTCCCGCCACTGTCCACTCCCGCAAAAAACGTGTACACTACCCTCGTAATCCACCTTCCCACCCAACCCAGTCGTCGCCGTCCCGGCCCGCGGCCGGCGACGCGCGTTCGCCCCCCGTGGGCGCTTTCGGAGAGTGACCATGAGTACCCTGTCCAAGTCCCCGGCCGCCAAGACGGCCGCCGCGCCGGAGGAACTCCCTCGCGGCGTCGAGCTGCTCCACGACTCGCTCCACAACCGCGGCACCGGCTTCAGCGCCGCCGAGCGCCAGGCGTTCGGCCTGCGCGGCCTGCTGCCCGCCCGCGTCCTGTCGCTAGATGACCAGGTCGCCCGCATCCTGGAGAACATACGCAAGAAGCCGACCGAGCTGGAGAAGTACGTCTATCTCAATGACCTGGTCGACCGCAACGAAACGCTCTTCTACCGCGTCCTCATCGACAACCTCGATGAGATGATGCCCATCGTCTACACGCCGACCGTCGGCCAGGGCTGCCAGCAGTATGGCCACATCTTCCGGCGGCCGCGCGGCCTCTACATCTCGGCCGGGGACGCCGGCAGCATCGCCGCGCTGCTGGCCAACTGGCCGGCCGAGGATGTCCGCGTCATCGTCGTCACCGACGGCGAGCGCATCCTTGGCCTGGGCGACCTGGGGGCGCACGGCATGGGCATCCCCGTGGGCAAGCTGTCGCTCTACACCGCCTGCGCCGGCATCCCCCCGGCGACGACGCTGCCGATCATGCTCGATGTGGGCACGGAAAACCTCACGTTCCAGTCCGACCCGCTCTACATCGGCGTGCCCCAGCCGCGGCTGAAGGGCGAGGCCTATGACGCCTTCATCGAGGAGTTCATGACCGCCGTCACGGCGCGCTGGCCCCAGGCGCTGGTGCAGTTCGAGGACTTCGCCAACCACCACGCCTTCGCCCTCCTGCAGCGCTACCGCGACCGCTACCGCGTCTTCAACGACGACATCCAGGGCACGGCGGCCGTGGCGCTGGCCGGGCTGCTGGCGGCGCTGCGGCTCATCGCCGTCGAGGGCGGCCCGGCGCACACCCTCAGCGAGCAGCGGCTGCTCTTCCTGGGCGCGGGCGAGGCCGGCGTGGGCATTGCCGACCTGGTCGTCGCGGCCATGATGGAAGAGGGCCTGACGGCCGAGGAGGCTCGCGCCCGCTGCTGGTTCGTCGATTCCCACGGCCTGGTCGTCCGCGAGCGCGCCGACCTGGCCGCCCACAAGCTGCCCTACGCCCACGAGCACCCGCCCGTGGCCGGCCTCCTGGCGGCGGTGGAGGAGCTGCGGCCGACGGCCATCATCGGCGTCAGCGGCCAGCCACGCGCCTTCACCCGCGAAGTCATCGAGCGCATGGGCAAGTATAACCAGCGGCCGATCATCTTCGCCCTGTCGAACCCAACGTCCAAATCGGAGTGCACCGCCGAGGAAGCCTACACCTACACCAACGGCCGGGCCATCTTCGCCAGCGGCAGCCCCTTCCCGTCGGTCAAGCTCTACGGCAAGACCTACAACCCCGGCCAGGGCAACAACGCCTACATCTTCCCCGGCGTCGGGCTGGGCGTGGTCGTCAGCGGCGCGCGCCACGTGACCGACGACATGTTCGAGGCCGCCGCCAGCACACTGGCCGCCCAGGTGACCGACGACGACCTGGCCAACGGCCGCATCTACCCGACGCTGTCGCGCATCCGCGACGTGTCGGCGGTCATCGCCACGGCCGTGGCCCGCATCGCCTACCAGCGCGGCCTGGCCACCGAGCCGCAGCCCGACGACCTGGCCGCCTACGTCCGCGACTTCATGTATAACCCGACCTACGACCCGTTGATCTAGGCGGTCACCGCGGCCGCCCGGTTCGGCGTAGAATGGGCTGAATCGGGCGGCCGCCCCGCCGTTGCCCGGTCGCGCCTTATGTTCGACTCACTCGCCCGCGACGACTTCGAACACGCCTACCAGCGCTCGCTGTGGCGCAAGCTCATCACGCGGCTGACCGGCAAGAGCAACGAACTGCTGCCGTTCGACGAGGTGCGCCAGGCCATGCCCTACCGCGGCCAGCGCGACATCGGCCTGCAAGAGGTGTCGCTGGACAAGATCGTCGGCAGCGTCGGCCGCTACCGCGACTTCGACCGCGCCTTCCTGCCCACCCAGCGCCAGACGACCGAGCGCTGGGTCAACATCAGCAAAGCGCGCTATAGCGAGGTCGCCCTGCCGCCCGTGGAGCTGTACAAGATCGGCGAGGTCTACTTCGTCAAGGACGGCAACCACCGCGTCTCCGTGGCCCGCGAGCGCAAGCAGCTCATAATCGACGCCTACGTGACCGAGATCGACATTCCCTTCCGCCTGACGGCCGACATGGACATCAGCAGCGTCCAGCAGGAGAAGGCCTACGGCCAGTTCGTGCAGGACACCCGCCTGGACGAGTTGCGCCCCGGCAGCGACCTGCACCTGAGCAACCCGGCCGAATACGCCCGCCTGCGCGAGCACATCGCCGCCCACCACTACTACCTGGGCACGGAGCGCCAGGCCGACATCCCCTATAGCGACGCCGTGCAGTCGTGGCACGACAACGTCTACCGGCCGCTGGTGGATGCCATCGAGGCCCAGGGCATCCGCCGCCAGTTCCCGGAGATGACCGCGGCCGACCTCTATCTGCGCGTCAGCGAGTACCAATGGCTGGTGCGCGAGGCGGCCCAGGCCGATGTGGGCAGCGACGAGGCCCGCGACGAAGCCACCGCGCGCATGGCCGGCCTCTACCAGCAGGGCGTCGTCCGCCGCGTCATCCGCACGCTGCGCGGCGCGAACTGGATCGACACGATGATCCGCGACAAGGAGTACGCCGCCTTCCTGGAGCGCACGGGGCTGCGGGCGCTGCGGCCGGAGGCGCAGGTGCTGGCCAGCCTGCCCGGCAAGTACGAGAAAATCCTCCACCACATCGACGTCCACCACTACTACCTGGGCCTGGAGCAGCAGCGCGACGTGCCCTACAGCGAGGCCGTGGCCTCCTGGTACGACAACGTCTACCTGCCCACCATCCGCGACATCCGCGAGCAGAACCTGCTGGTCGACTTCCCCGGCCGCACCGAAACCGACGCCTACATCTGGCTCATCGAGCACCGCAAGGAAATGGCGCAGCTGTAGCACAGGCCGTTGGCCTGTCTCGCCGCCCCAACACGCTGTAGCACAGGCCGTTGGCCTGTCTCGCCGCCCCAACACGCTGTAGCACAGGCCGTTGGCCTGTCTCGCCCCAGCACGGGGAGACGGGTCACCGACCCGTCCTACAGGCCGGCAGGGGGAGACGGGTTGCCAACCCGTCCTACAGGCCGTCCAGCGCCGCTTGCGCGGCCGCGCCCGTGGGTGAGGTCGCGTTCAGTTCCACCGCCCGCGCCAGCGCCGCCCGCGCCCCGGCGGCGTCGCCGGCCGCTCGCAGGGCCAGCCCCAGATAGAGGTACGTCTCCTCCACATTGCGGCCGCCCTGGTTGGCCAACGTCGCCTCGGCCAGGGCCAGCACGTCGTCGGTGCGCCCCGTGGCCAGGTAGGCCTCGTAGGGCGCGAACTGATACCACAGGATCCGCGGCGGCAGGCCCAGCTGGCGCGCCCGGTCGAAGGCCACCGCGGCGTCGGCCATCAGCGCCGCGTCGCCCGGCCCGGCCAGCGCGGTCAGGCCGCTGCCCAGGTTGAACCAGGCGAAGGGATCATCGGGCCGCGTCCGCGCCGCCTCGCGCGCCCCGGCCACGGCCGCCGCCCACATCGTCGCCGCGTCGGCGAAGGCCGGCCCCAGGGCCGCGGCCACCTCGGCGGCCCGCTCCGGCGGGTAGACGACGACGAACGCGCCATTGAACTGCGCCCAGTCACGCGCCGTGGCGTCATAGCCGGCCAGCCCCTCCCCCTGCCACGGCCCCAGGTAGGTGTCGCGGACGCTGAAGTGGCGGGTGATGTCGTCGTAGGCAAAGACGGTCAGATAGTGGCCCATCCAGCCCGTGGCCGCGTCCGGCTCCAGCCCCTTCTCGATGATGACCGGGAACCCGGCCGCCAGCAGCGCCCGCAGCGTGTCGATGTCGCCGCCGGCATAGGCCGCCGCCCGCAAGGCCGTCTGTCCGTTGACATAATCCACCAGCTCGCCGGGCGAGACGTTGCGATCCTCGTAGTTGGGCCGCACCACGGCGGCCACGTCGAACTGATCCACGTCGATGCCATAGTGGTTGAGCACCAGCGTCAGGTTCGTTGGGCCGCAGTTGTTGAACTTCTGGGGGATGATGGGGATGTTGGCCACGCGGGCATAGGGCGGCCGCGACGGCGGGGGGGCGGGCGGCGGCGGGGCCGCGGGCGGCGCGGGCGGCCGCGCCCCTGGCGCCGCGGCCGTGGCTGTGGGCGCGGCCGCCGGTTCGGCCACCAGTTGCGCCAGATCGGCCGTGGCCACCGGTGCGGCCGGCGCGCCCGCGCCCGCCGTGGACACGGCTGCCGTGGGCACGGCTGCCGTGGGCACGGCCGCCGTGGGCAGCGCCGCCGGCAGCGGCGTCGTCACCAGCGCGGCGACCGGGGCCGGCAAATAGTGGCGCACGCGGCCCGGCAGCCGCGGCAGCGCCCACCAGGCCGCCCCGCCCGCCAACAGCGCCAGCGCGACGATCATCACCACCCACCGCCCCTTGCCCATCATGCGCCCATTATACGGGTAGCGCCGTGGATCAGGCCAGCGGCCGTCAGCGGTCAGCCCACTTCAATCAGGTATAATCCGCCCCATGAACGAAAAGGTTGGCTTCATTGGACTGGGTATCATGGGCGGCGCAATGGCCGCCAACTTGTTGAAGGCGGGCTTTGACGTGACGGTCTGGAACCGCACGCCCAGCCGCATTACCCCCCTGGCACAGGCCGGCGCGGCCGTCGGCGACCACCCCGCCGATGTGGCCGGCCGCTGCGATGTCCTCGTCGTCTGCGTCAGCGACACGCCCGACGTGGAGGCCGTCGTCCTCGGCCCCGACGGCGTGCTGGCCGGGGCGCGGCCGGGCGCGCTGGTCATCGATTGCAGCACCATCAGCCCGGAAGCCAGCCGGGCCATCGCCGCCCGCTTGGCCGAGCGGGGCGTCCACATGCTCGACGCCCCGGTCAGCGGCGGCAGCGAGGGCGCGGCGCGGGGCACGCTCAGCATCATGGTCGGCGGCGACGCCGAACAGGTGACGCGGGCCATGCCCGTGCTACAGGCGATGGGCAAGACGATCACCCACGTCGGCGGCCAGGGCGCGGGCCAGCTGGCCAAGCTGGTCAACCAGGTGCTCGTCGTCGTCACCATGCAGGCCGTGGGCGAGGCGCTGCTGTTGGCCCAGGCGGGCGGGCTGGATTTAGAGCGGACGCTGGCGGCCGTCGGCGGCGGCGCGGCCGGCAGCTGGATGCTCAACAACCGCGGCCCGCAGGTCATCCGGCGCGACTGGCGGCCGGGTTTCACCATCGACCTGCAACAGAAAGATCTGCGGCTGGTGTTGGAGGCGGCCGACCAGCTGGGCATCCCCCTGCCCTCCACGGCGCTCGTCTTCCAATACTATCGCGCCCTGCAACAGCGCGGCCTGGGCGGCGAGGGCAATCACGCCCTGGTGAAGGCGCTGGAGCAACTGGCGGGGCAGGAGATCGGCACAGCGGGCTAACCGGCCGCGTCCTGCTCGCGTCGATCCTTGGCCTTGACCGCCTTGACGGAGACGAAGTAGGTCAGCGCGGCAATGACCAGCCCGACGGCCGCGCCGAAGTAAAAGATGTCCACGCCGCCTTTCCAGTCGAGCACCTGCCCCAGGAAGGCCACGGCGATAACCACGACGACAATGCCCACCAGGCTGGCCTTCAGGTCTTCGAAGTCCGTGATCTCCAGCCAGGCGGGCACGGGCACGGCCGCGTCCACGAACAGCTCATAGAAGCCCAGGCCGATGATGTAGAAACCGGCCGACAGCAGAAACAGGTCGATGTTGGTCACCAGCACCTGCGTCAGTTCCTTGGGGTCGGCCAGCACGCTGGTGAAGTTGGCCAGGGTGCTGACGACCGTGATGATGAGCTGCCCCAGGGCGACGATGAGCAGCAGCGCCGAGGCCACGAACGCGCCCAACGACGCGGCCGAGACGATGTAGCGGCTGGAGACAATCACTTTCCTGAACATAGGCCCCTCGCCGGCGGCGCGGCTGTCGGCGCAGCGACGGCGACATCAATGGTAGCGCAATGGGGAACAGATGCCACCCCTACAGACCGCCCATCTTGTCCCGCCGTTCGACACCGCCGTTCGCCGCCGCCGCGCCGGGCCGGATAAGCCATTGGTGGTGAATTGAGATATAGTTGCCTCGATCGCGCGGTGGGCAATTCACCGCGCCAGGGAGAAAGCAGTGGCCGACAAACGAGAATTTACCCTTGAGGAAGCCCGGCGTATCGGCGATCAGATCGGCATTGACTGGAGCCAATACGACCTGGAGGAGTTTCGGATGGGCCTGGCCGTTGAACTGGAACACGGCATCCACGACCTGCAAACGAACGTGACCGGCGACGATGCGCTCGTCACCGGCAAGATCGCCCTGGCCCATTTGAAGGAGATCCGCGATTACTACACGCGCCTGGCCGCCATGGAGCGCGATGCGGAAGCTTACTGGGACGCCCAGGACAAGTAAGTTGGGCGCACACACAGGTGCGCCTCTACCCGACCACCGTAGGAGCAGACCTGCGTGTCTGCCCCCGCCTTGAAGAGAGGGGCCAGGTTCCAGGTTCCAGGGGAAGAGCGTTCTTTGCTGGGCGTGGCCTTTTTTCTTGGGAGAAGGGGCAAGGGGCCAGCGAAGAGCATTCTTACCCTGGCCCCTGGCCCCTCTCTTCCCCTGGCCCCTGGCCCCTGGAACCTCTCTTCCCGCCTAATCCCCCATGTGCTTATGTTCGACCATCGGGCAGCGGTCCATGACCACGGCCAGGCCGGCGGCGCGGGCGCGGGCGGCCGCGGCCTCGTCGATCACGCCGATGGGCAGCCAGACCGCCCTGGCCCCGACGGCGATGGCCTCATCGACCAGCGGCCCGACGCGCTCCGAGGCCGCGTAGAGCACGGCCACGTCGATGGGCACGGGCACATCGGCCAGCGACGGATAGGCCGGGCGGTTCAGGCCCGTCGTCAGCCGCGGGTTGACCGGGATGACGGTGTAGCCGTGGCCCTTCAGGTAGGCGGGCGCATAGAACGCCGCCTTGCGCCGGTCGCGGTCGCTGAAACCGACGACGGCGAGGGTGTGGTAGGTGGTCAGAATATGGCGGATGGTTTCTGCCTGTGGGTCGCTCATGGTAAGAACCGTTGCGCGTCGGGACGCCGGGACGCAAGTGGCCGTGTCCGCGGGCGACTTTGCGTCCCGGGGCCGGCGCGCCTTAAGTGAGAGGGTAATACAACTGGGCGACGATGCCGCCCGCGGCCATCACCCGCTCGGCCGCCTCGCCGTGGACAAACTCCACCGTCGCCCCGGCGCGCACGGCTTGCAGCAGCAGCGGCTCGACCATGTCCGAATCGGCCGGGTAGGGCAGCGCCAACAGGCGCACCGCGCCGCGCTCCAACGCCCGGCCGACGGCCGTGTAGCCCGTGGCCCCGCGCCCGCGCGCCCCGGCCATGCGGATGATATCGTCCACCATCAGGCCCTCGTGTTCTCGCTCCGCCTCCTCGGCCACCGCGGTGATGCGTTCGGCCACTTCTTGCGCCGGCATCGTCATCGGAATGGGTAGCACGGCGATGACCTGGGCCTGCACGGCCGGGTGCAGCGCGCTCAGCACGCTATTGGCCATTTCCATATTGCCGCCCAGGACGATGCGGTTCACATCGGGCGACTTCAGGAAATACTTGTCCACCTCAGCCGCCACGCGCTTCACAAAGCGGCGGGTGATGTCGTCCTGACGCCAGCTGATATGCGGCGAGCTGGCGCTCTTGCGCACCTGGCGCAACCAGGCTTCGTCGCTGACCACGGTGCGGTCGGCCGCCGAGCGGCCGAGGGCCACGCGCAGCACGCGCGTCTGGTCTTCGGCAAACAGCAGGACGCTGTGCTGCTCATACTCATCCTGCGCCCAGAGGACCTCCTGGATGTGGGGCTTGCCGTAATAGACGGCGCTGTCCACGCGCACGGGCAATTCGAAGCGGTGTTCGCTGCCGGCGCTGAGGAACAGGACGAGCGTCTTGCCTGTCGGGCGATAGGAGGTCAGGTACTTGTCGGCCCGCTTGCGCAGCCGCGCCCAGGCCTTCTCCGGCGAGGTGTCGTTGAGGCGGACGCGCTTCCACTGCTTGGTCTGCGCCGGGTCCTGGAGCGCCTCGACTTCGGCCAGGGCGTTGCGCAGGAAGACGAGCCAGGCCGGCGTCTGGGCCTGGTTGGCCGGGTCGGCCGGGTCGGTCAGCAGGTAGAGGGATAGATAGCCGTCCTGGGCATGGTTGGCGGCGTACTCGGCGAAGTCGCCCAGGTCATCGATGAGTTGCTGAATCATGGCTGGTTGTTATTCTCCTCGGCGGCCGCGGCCGCGATGGACCGCGAGACGGTCTGCATGGTAGGGCCGAATTTAACGCAAAGACGCCAGGGATGCCAGAAACGGAGCGATTTCTGGCGCGCCGACCTGTCAGGTCAATGTCGCTAGACGACTTTGGAATAACCCCGGCGGCCGGGCATGGAATGCTGCGCTTCGCGCCCGGAGGCGTATAATCGAGCGGCATGGACACCCAGCAGCAGTCCCCCACGGCCCCCATCCCCTCGGCCGCCGCCCCCGGCCCCCGGGGCGCGCCCTTCGCCGGCGTCGCCCGCGAACTGATCGCCGGCGCGCCGCGCTACATCAACCAGCTGGCCGACACCTACGGCCCGTTCGTCCGCTTCGACGTCTTCTTCAACCGCTTCTACCTGGTCAGCGACCCGGAAATGATCCGCGAGGTGCTGGTGACGCAGGTGGCCAACTTCCCCAAGGACCAGCGCGACGTGGCCATCCTCGACCGGGCCGTTGGCCACGGCCTCGTCTCGGCCAACGGCGAGGAACACCGTCGCCAGCGCCGCCTGACGCAGCCCGCCTTCCACACCAGCCGCATCGACGCCTACGCCGGCACGATGGTCGAGTATACCGAGGCCATGCTGGACGAATGGGACGCGGGCTGGCCGGCCGGCGAGGCGCGCGACGTGGCCGGGGCCATGCGCGAGCTGACCATGCTCATCGTCGCCCGCACGCTGTTCGGGGCCGACCGCGTGGCCATGCGGGCCACGGCCGAGCGCATCGGCGCGGCCATCCACACCCTGCAGGCCAGCGCCGACCGGGAGTTCCAGGCCGCCTTCCTGCCGCCCGACTGGCTGCCGACGGCCCACAACCGGCAGCGCCGCGCCGCCCGGGCCGTCCTCGACCAGACCATCGACCGGCTCATCGCCGAACGCCGCGCCGCGGCCGGGCGCGCCGATGTGGCCGACCGGGGCGACCTGCTGTCGATGCTCCTGCTCTCCCGCGACGAGGCCGGCGACGGCCTGAGCGACGCCGAGGTGCGCGACCAGTTGGTGACGCTCTTCGTGGCCGGGCACGAGACGACCAGCAACGCCCTGACCTGGACGTGGGCCTTGCTGTCGCAGCACCCGGCGGCGGCGGCGCGGCTGCAGGCCGAGGTGGACGCGCTGGGCGACCGGCCGCCGGCGCTGGCCGACCGGCCGCGGTTGTCCTACACGCTGCAAGTGCTCAAGGAGGCCCTGCGCCTCTACCCGCCAGCCTGGGTGCTCAACGTGCGCCGGGCCGCGGCCGGCGCCACCGTCGGCCCCTACGCCATCGGCCGCGGCGACCGGCTGTGGATTTCGCCCTTCGTCATGCACCGCCGGCCGGCCTACTTCCCCGACCCGGAGCGCTTCGACCCCGACCGCTGGACGCCGGCGCGGGAGCGGGCGCTGCCCCGGTTCGCCTACATGCCCTTCGGCGGCGGGCCGCGGGTGTGCATCGGCAATGGCTTCGCCCTGCTGGAGGCGCAGCTGATCATCGCCGCCGTCGCCCGCCGCACCCGCCTGCGCCTCGTCCCCGGCCAGACCATCGACCTCAACGCCCAGATCACCCTGTCGAACCACGGCGGCATGTGGATGACGGCCGAGCGGCGGGGGTGAGGCCAGATTTGCCCGGTCAGCCCGTGCCGCGCAGCCTCTCCAGTTGAGAACGGGCGTCCTCCGCGTCCGGCGCGTGGATCGCTTCGTAGACGGCCAGCGCCGCGGCCAACGATTCCAGCGCCTCGTCCACGCGCCCCAGCGTCTCCAGCGCCAACCCGCGATTATAGAGGCGGTTGCCCTCCCCCCGCCGGTCGCCGATCGCCCGGGCGATGGCCAGCGCCGCCTCGTACTGCTCGATGGCCTCTTCCACCCGGCCCAGGGCGGCGTAGGCGTTGCCCAGGTTGCCCAGGTAGACACCCTCATTCCGCCGGTCGCCGATCGCCCGGGCGATGGCCAGCGCCGCCTCGTACTGCTCGATGGCCTCTTCCACCCGGCCCAGTTGGTAGTAGGCGTTGCCCAGGTTGCCCAGGTAGGCACCCTCGTTCCGCCGGTCGCCGATCTCGCGGGCGATGGCCAGCGCCGCCTCGTACTGCTCGATGGCCTCTTCCACCCGGCCCAGGTCGGCGTAGGCCAGGCCCAGGTTGCCCAGGTCGGCCTCCTCCCCCCGCCGGTCGCCGATCGCCCGGTTGATGACCAGCGCCGCCTCGTACTGCTCGATGGCCTCCTCCACCCGGCCCAGGGCGGCGTAGGCCAGGCCAGTGTGGTTCAGATGGGCCATCTGGTCGTACTTCCGGCCCAGCGCCCGCGCCGCCGCCAGCCCCATCTCCAGCGCGGCCAGCCGGTCCCACGGGTAGCCCTGGACATCCAGCCAGTCCTCTACCGCCCACACCAGCCGGTTGGCCGTCGCCCACTGCCCGGCCGCCGCCAGCCGCCGTAGCGCCGCCAGGATGTGGCCGCGCTCCGGCTCCAGCCGCCGGTAACCGGGCAGGCCCTGGGCGCTCTCCTTCTCGGCCAGCGCCGCG
>WBZM01003433.1_pt1 | contig 12374 bp, 13 predicted proteins | sample 5204271 | NCBI WGS metagenome assembly WBZM01 (sample SAMN12344346, study PRJNA552823) | activated sludge metagenome | biome: Activated sludge suspended growth; feature: Nitrification reactor; material: Wastewater; isolation source: activated sludge from nitrification reactor of wastewater...
AGGTCAAATCCAGCCTGCGACTGAAGCGCAAAAGAGCGGCCTGGGATGATGATCTGCGCAGGCGTTTCCTTGGACTGACACCGTGATGATGTTCGAGTGCGGTGACCCTGTGTGCGGAGCGGACAGTTGGGTGGATTGTGCCGAATGGGCCGAGGACAATGAAGCCTGGCTGAAGCGCTATCTGGTACTTGAGCACGGCACGCCGTCCCATGACACCTTTGGTCGGGTCTTCCGTCTGCTGGATGACAAGGTGTTTGAAGCCTGTTTCCGTGCGTGGATCGGCGACCTGATTGGGGTCGTAGCGGGCGTGGTCGCCATTGACGGGAAGACCGCTTGCGGCTCCCGGGATGGCCATAACACCGCGCTGCACACGATCAGCGCCTACACCACGGCCAGCGGCCTGTGTCTGGCCCAGGAGCATACGCACGGCAAGGGCAACGAGATTCCCGCGATCAAGGCCTTGCTCGATACGCTGGCGCTCAAGGGATGTATCGTCACGATCCATGCCATCGGCTGTCAGACCGCGATTGCCCAGAAGATTCTCGAGCGCGGTGGGGACTACCTGCTGGCGGTCAAGGATAATCAGGAGACCCTGGCGAGCACCTTGCGGGAATTCTTCGCCGACGGGGAGAGTGCAGGCTTTGGAACACTGCCGGTGGATCGCTACCAAACCGTCGAGAAGGATCATGGCCGCATTGAAACGCGACAGGCGCTGTGGGTTACCGACTTGTCCTGGTTGGATAAGAAGCTCCGGGAACACTGGTCCAAACTGGCCGGTGTCGGCATGATCGAACGACGTCGGGAAATCAGCGGCACGGTTTCCATGGAGCGCGCCTTCTACATCGGCAGCCGGGGTGTGACGTCCGCTGAAGCCTTCGCTAACGCCGCCCGAAGTCACTGGGGCATTGAGAACAGCCTACATTGGGTGCTCGATGTCACTTTCCGCGAGGACGATTGCCGGGTCCGGAAAGATCATGCTCCTCACAACTTCGCCGCCCTGCGCAAGTTCGCCCTTGCCCTGCTGCGCCAGGATACCCAGTATCCCAAGCGCAGCCTGCGCTCCCGACGCAAAACCGCCGAACGCATCCCCGACTATCGGGCCTCAGTGCTCGGACTCACCCTTCGAGGGTAAATGCGATTGCCCTGCAGCAGGTCACACCGATGGTCGAGAAGATTCGGAGTCACCCACGACCCCCTTGCCGTTCGGCTAACTTTTCCCCTTCCCGGGCGAGTAGAGGACTTCCACGTCCAAGTAAGTGCGCCCTGCCGGGCGCACCAACAAAAAGGCGCCCAAAGGCGCCTTATTCGTCAAAGCATCCGTAGATCAGGCAGACAGCGCCTTGATCTGATCAGACAGGCGGCTCTTGGTGCGCGAGGCCTTGTTCTTGTGGACGATCTTCTTGTCCGCGATGCGGTCGAGGACCGCGACGGACTGCTGATAGACGCCCTGGGCGGCGGTCTTGTCGCCGGCTTCGATCGCCTGGCGCACGCGCTTGATCGCGGTACGCAGGGTCGAACGCAGGCTGGCGTTGTGGGCACGCTGCCCGTCAGCTTGACGGGCGCGCTTGCGGGCTTGTGCGCTATTGGCCATGAAAAACCTTGCATGTAAGAAATCTAAATGTTAATTATGCCATACCCAAAAGCCACTATCAATACCATTTGAGAAAGGGCCGGCCCCATTCGTTTGGACAGAATCTCCACGGCGATAAGGGTAGGCCTCCGGGGTAGCGTTATCCACGGTGGCGACAGCCGAAGGTTTGGGCCACACCGACGCAAGAAAGCTACCGGCTCGTCACCGACATCCTCGATCCCGACGCTGCCCCCCGCGCTGGAGCTGGCTGCGCTGTACCACCAGCGCTCCTGGATGGCCGCGGCCAGGGAGGCCACCAGTCCAGTTTGCCGATCCACCCCGTGCAGCAGGAGGACGCCAAAGTCGCTGGAGATTGCACCGCCGTCAAAGTCGCCGCGAACCGTGAAGCCGGCCATGGCAGGAAAACGCAGTTGGGTTGCGAGAGAATCGGCCATGAGCGGTCTCGTTTAGGCTTCGTCCGAAGCGTTATTGGCGTAACCCCAATTGTATCAATGGGTTAAGCGAGATTCGCCCTCTCTTGTGAAAAATCCGGGCTAGACACCACGATCTTAACAAGCAAGGCTCTCAGCCTTCTTCTTTTTGTGCCACAAGCCATCCCTTCGGCTTAAAGTAGCGCCATGGGAGTCTAGCTCCTTTTTCGAGCGAGCTACCGATGGCTAGGCCAGAATAAACTACTTCCAGCAGGTAGCGACATCGCCAACTGAACTTCCTCTAACACCAGTACTGGTCAGCGTTAAGTCGCCGCAGGATGGATCGCTGAAACCATTCGAAGGTGTTGCCGTGATAGTGAAGGACGTAACAGCGACAGTCACCGCAACATCATATTTTCTAGAATTGATATCATTTCCGGAAAAATTTCTGAACCCGGCTTGCGGCGTTGCTGGTGGTGCGCCAATCGCCACGTACGTGTTGTTGTTAGTAAACCAGCGCTCCTGATTTTGTGCCATGTCTAGGATTGTTGCCCTCGCTTCGGCGCGCGCTGCCCGGCGTACGTATTGCTGATACGAGGGATAAGCGATCGCGGCTAGGATCCCCACGATCGCTACAACGACCATTAGCTCTATCAAGGTAAATCCGTTCTTGGTCATATTTGGGTTCATTTTCATCTATCGAACGATTTGACGCCAATTCAAGCGGCCAGAAGGAGCGTTCAAGCATTTCTTGGTTCCCGTGAGACCCGATGTTGCCCATTTGTCCTTTGAAAATTCGGCTGAAACGACATCTTCTACCCACTTTGAACAATTTGTTGTGGATCGCCTCATTCTGGGAGGACAACCCCAGCCGGGAACGAATGGGACGGTGCAACTCGGAGCGGTCCCGCTCCCGCCAGTGCTTCCGCCCGAGTCCAGTTGGAAACGAACCGGTGAATCGCTTGAACCACCAGAATATTGCTTTCCTGTAGGCGGGCGGGTGACAGCCACGCCGCCGATCGTGACGGTAATCCTGTCAGCCGACGTAATGCTTCCGCTGCCATTCAAATCGAATACGTCACTAGAAGGTGCGCCGCCAGTCAGATAATTGACATCGTACTCACGACCATTGGTGTTGCCGGTGCAAGGGTTTGCATTGGGTTGCAGGGTTGAGAACGTCAAAAGGCCTGCTTCAAGTCTCGGGCGATCATTGACGTAGCGTTCTCCACTATTCGGGAAGTCAATAACCCATCCCAACTGCTGACCGGAGTTGGTGAATGCGATGTCCGAAGGGCAACCATTGGTCGCATTGCTTGCAACTACGAGATTGCTGGCGACGATACCTGTGGAGTAGTTCGGAACGCATTGAGTCATGAAGAAATATGTCGTGCCATTATAGACTAACTCGGCGGCCACTTTCTGCTTCTGCAGGCTAGTCCGGTTGGTAACCCGCGTTCCATCGTCCTTGTCCCAGATTCCATAAAAGGAATCCTGACTTGTAGTCGAAGTGTCTCCGGTCTCGAGGAACTGGCCTGTGCCAAACGTGACCAAATAGCCCCCGTTGGGATGCCTCGAGACTTCTATGCCACCCGTTATCCGCTGAGCGGTCGGTGTCGTGGCGCCGTCATTGGCGGCGAAAAGCGGCAGTGGATCGGCGACTGTCCCGAACGACGAATTCCAATTGGCAGGGTTGGTGTCCCGGACATCGATTTTCCATAGGTTGCCATTCAAGTCGCCGGCATAGATGTAATCTGCTTTCCCGTCGCGGTCTTTGTCCACCGGAGCAACATAGGCAATCCCGTTAGGCAGCTTCGCGGCAGACTCGGTGGGTGACTTCAGTTCGATACGGATGTAATCGGTATCCTTGACCCATGCATTGCCCGCACCGGGGCCATCGACAAAGAGAACGTAGATATAGGCGCGACCAGTATCGCTGAAGCTCCCGTCGCTGACAGTATTGTTGTAACCATTGCCTGAGATTACCGCCCATTTGTCATTGTTCATCAGGCGAATCTCCGGGCGCCCGAAAGTGTTGCCCAGATGCTTGTCGTCCTTGTCGGTGAACTCCCACAGGACCACATCGGTTGCAGCAGCAGTGGAGAAGCCTGATGGGTTCGTGATGTCCAGCGCATAGAGGCCTTGTCCGCCGCTGTTTAGCCCGCCAACCAGGAGCGTCTTCCATTTGGTCTTGGAGTCACAGGCGCCAAAACATGCTTCGCTCGACGTCGGGCTGCCGTCCACAAAGTATTTGTGGCCGTAGGTTGGGGACATGAGCAAGCTGAGGTTGGAATATACGGCGCTCGGGACATAGGCAATACGCTCCGTGCCGGCAACGGTTGTGGGTAAACCGGTGGTGCTGTCAACCGAGGCCTCGAAGCCATGCAGCATTCCGTCGTTCGCACCAGTGTAGACCATCGGTGTTCTCCCGGCCGCGACAACGTCCTTGGCAAAGTCAAAGTAGTAACCAGTTGCCGCAGTGTCCTTTCCGACGATGGCGGGGTTGGGGTTGCCAACATACACGGGATTCGAGTTAATGAAGTCACCGATGGGGGTGGTGCGTTTACGCCAGCCGTATCCGTTCGTATGCGCCGAGTCCTTGCTGTCATCGCCGCGAAGATAGCTCACGCGATCTGGGCCGCGTTCTGCGCCGGTTGGATCAGGAACGCCTACTTCATCGCGGTTAAGCAAATACTTCTGAAGAGATGAGAGGTCCGCAAAATAGGAACTGGAAAAGGTCACACCCTTCCGGGCATTGGTCGAAGTCTCCGATGTAATCGTGCCATCGGTGTTCCGGATCAGTCCATCGTTGAAGGTAAATACCTTGCGATCGCCCCAGGCGGGCAATTTTTGGGTAGCCTTCCAAGCTGGTGATGTCGCCAGGTCGCCATTCGGAAAAACCTGATATGCCTGTACATCGCCGGTCCAGCCTTGCGAGTCGAAAGTGGCCCGATAGATGAAGGCGCCAACCTGAGAGGTGCGCAGGTCTCCGGAAGATTGTGCCAAGGCCGATTCCGTTCCCACTTGATTGGCAATCTCGTCGATTGCCGATTTTACTGACGCAATCATGCGCGCAGGATCGCCACCGCGCAACAATCCGGCAGGCCAGGGAACATCGGTGTTGTTGGCTGCCGCGTTAAAGCCTGTTGGCAGCCCACCAGTGCAGCTATTCGCCAGAATATCCAGAGGCCTCGACCAAATGGAATTGGTATCTGCAAGCGGACCGTCGCTGTTTGGGTTTTTCCAAGTTCCCGCCACTGTAGCGTTTCCGCCATCGTCATATGCCGCCGGATCCCCGTATTTGGCGGTAAGCCAGAACTGGCTTTGATAGCTGCAGTTTCCGCCTTCTTCCACGTTCAGGACAAAGGTCTTGACTCGAGGTTTTGCAGCAACCCAGTCCGCATCGGTCTTGTCCGGGCGAATGTTGTTGCGGGCAGCCCAGGCGGCCAGCCCTGACATGTAGTAACTGCCCGCAACCCCTGACCCGGCAGTATTGCCACCAATGGTCCCGAGTCCGTCGCGGGCGCCGACATAGTTCGTTTCGGTGGTTACGTTGACGGTATCGCCTCCCAGCGAACCTGAATCCGCAAGCTGCGTGGTGCCATTGGCGTTTGCATTGCACTGACCTGCTGAGTTGGTCAGCGTGCCGCCTGGAAGCCGCTTGTCGCAGTGCGTGAATTGGTCGCCCATCGTGATGACGTAATTCTTCTGGCACGAATAGCGCTCAAGCTCGCGACTGCTGTTGTACCAGTCGGTGATGACCGGGAAATTGTCGTTGTTGGTCGTCGTGACATCCTGGGAAAAGCCGGCGGTCGGAGCCAGATTGCGCAGATAGCGCAAGGATTCGTAATAGAGCTTGCCGACCGGGTCGTATTGCTTGTAGCGGTAGGCGCCCGTCCCGGTGGTGCCGAACTTGTTGATGTAATTGATGACTCCCGAGTTGGCGACTGCGCCGCTCTTGGAGGCCGCTGCATCGGCTGAATCCGGGTTCTTGATAAGTATCCCCGAAGTGTCCCATTCCTTGGCGGCGTTGGTCACCGAACCGCCTGTCGCATATTTGTTGGGGCCGACATGTTTCAGTCGGGAACGCATGACGGCGTTGTCGATGTTCGGCGAGTTGAAATACGAAAACACGCCAAAGCGCATGATCTCGGCTTTGTCCTGCACAACGCCCGTTGGCTTGTAGGTCGTTCCGTCGGCCTGCAATTGGCAATTCGATTCAAGCATCCCCGAGGCACAAACCTTCGCACGTACGAAATAGTCGATGGATGTGCCACCGTAGGTGATTGTGTAGCTTGGGTAGTAGTAATAGGCGCCGACGGTAGAGTCACTGCCTATGTAGCTGGTGTAGAAACGGTAGGTCGAGGTGGTTGTGGTCGACGTGTTCCAAGTAAAATCGTAATTGTCGTAGTACCTCCGGCTGTCAAGGTTGGTCGTGCTGTTACCGCTTCGGGTTGCGAGAATACCTGTCTGGGCGCCGTTGGATGCCCACGTACCAGTGCAACTGTACTTGCCGCTGCTGCCTGGGCGAGTCATCGAGCAAGAGAAATCATCTTGTCCGGCAACATTGGAACAAGCGAAGCAGACTGGAGTAGTTGAAGATGGGTTACAGCGCGCAACAGTGCATGTTCTGTTGTTGGCACTTCCGGTGCCCGTTGCCGTATAGGTCGACGTAAATGTTCCTGTGGCGACTGGCGGTGTAGGTGATGATACAAATTGCTCGCCAGCATAAACCTGCCAGTTGTTGCAGATGAATGGACTCGCAGAGGTTCCCTGTCCCCCCCAGGCGGTGCAAACTCGAGTATTGTTTGCAGTATCTTTCAGGGTGCAGTTGAAATTGCTGCTGGTGACGGCAGCGTTGGTCGGCCCCGGATTTGCACAGGTGATGGTTTCATTGCTGACACTGCCGACTGCGGAGCTCGACCCTGAAGTCGCCAGCGTATTCGCGCTGACCGTGAAAGTACCCAGGCTGCCGAAGGTCATGCTTGTGCATCGGTAGGGCGATGTACTTGTGCCATTGCCGGTCCATGCGTTACAGGTGCCGGTCATCGCATTGCCACCGCCGAGCGCCGGCGTGCAGGAAAACGTCCCCGCCGAAACCGAAGGGTTGGTGCAACTCGCAGTGTCCGTGCCGCCAAAGGCCACGTTCATCTGGTGACCCCTCGTGGCATTTTCAATCGTCAGCGTGACACCCGAGTTAAACGGGTGGGCGCCACTTCCCGAGTAAGTCTTTGTCGGGAAATAGGTCGTATTGTTGCTCCAGGCGTCGTTGTAAGCACGCTCAAGAACTGTCACCGAGGCCGTGTCGAGATAACGGTGTCCGCCGGTCATCGCGTAGCGGAATTCATCCAGCCCGGTCATGCTTGCCCAGTTGAGGAAGTTGCCACTCCATGCACTCGCGCAACGGTGAACGCCGAGGGTGTTATCCGCGCTTGTTCTCGCTGCGGGCTCGAACCAGCCTTTATTGGTTGTTGCCGGGTCGGCGGCGGGATTGGCGACATACGAATAGCACTTGTCAGGGTCGAAATAACCAAGATATTCATTGTCAGGCGAATAAGCTCCACCGTAGGCCTTGGAGATCGCCGTCGGGAATTCGACAGACAACGCAAAAAGCACGTTAGGGGGAACGTTGTTCTTAAGGCTAAGCGGATAATCGGCGAAATTCAGATTGGCGCCAATGGCATTGGGCAACGTGATGACTAACGCGCTGATGACGGCAAGCAGGTGTCGGCGATTTTTCATGATAAAACTCCCAATCTTGAATCCATCAAGGGATGAACGCTTCCTGCAAGACGACGGAAGTGTTGTTGGAAATGCCCTTGCCCTTGGCTGTAATTCGATAAACAGTCTGGCAGGTGGAAGACGTTGCTGATTCGCCGGGTACAGAGCGACAAAGGGACTCTACGAGGTAGCGTGGCTGGACAGAAACGCCCTGCACCTGGGGTGACCGCAAGGTCAGGTCTGTCGGTTGTTGGAGCATCGGGGACGCTGCAGTCGTGGCATTCAGAGCAATGCTGTTGGAACCAGGACCTGAACTACCGAAAAAGTCATAGGTGTCCACCGGATTTGCCAGGCCTGACCCGCACAAGCCATTATTGCAGGTGCTGTTGAATGAGTAATTGAAAGGTTTTGCGGCGCTATAGGTGATTCGTATCTCGGCATCGCGAAGCGCCGCCTCGGTTGCAGCAAAAGCGATATCCATATCCCGGAAGTTCCGGGCCACCTTTTCATCGTTGGTGGTGGTGGCGACAACCCCGAGCCCGAGTATGGTCAATACTGCCAGGAAAATCAGCGCGACGATAAGGGCAGCACCGTCTTCGCCAGGGCGGACGCGAGTATTGCGAATTTCGCTTTCTGGGGTCATGGTGGTCAGCATTGTGGGTAATTGCGGAGGGCAATCTCGGTGGTGTTCATCAAACGGACCCGCCGGTCAGCAGGGGCCGAGAATACGCTGCCGGTGTCACCGCTGGGAGGGGTGTCACCAGGGGCGTAACTGGCGCCAAACAGATTGAATGTCTTTACGCTACTGTCATTCGCTACGGTATTTGGAGTCCGCACAACAATTCCGACACGGACACTCAAGACGTTGTTCCACTGAGAGACAGAAGACGATGGAATATAACGATTGATGACTCCGTCGCTGTCTGTGTCTTCACCAAAGAGAAACTGCATCGACTCGACGCCAGGTATCAGAGCAACGCTCCCGGCGCTCACTGGATTCGTGGTGTTGCAGAACAGCGTTGGCTCGTTGTTGTTGGCGGGATCCGCAGCAATGAAGAGCGTCTCCTCAACCAGTGTTCCGCGGCGCACGCTGTTTCCCAGGCAATCAAGCACGGAGCCTTCCGCCGCTGTCCCGAGTGCATTGTCCTCACCGTAAAATCGCGCGCGAAACACGTCACTACTGTTGAGGGTGGTTACAACGGAACCACTGAAGTTGGTGGCGGTCGGGCTGATCGAACTGGTGTCGTTGGCAGCTGCAAGCATGGGCCCTGCGGTGCCTGTAGCGCAAAACTCCTGAGCAAACGTTGCTCCATTGTAGGTGTTCGGATAGAGCGCGAAAGTGTTGCGATACCCGGCACGGCGGATTGATTTGCCAATCAAGTCAAAGGCAAACCTCGCCGATTCGTTGAGGCGTGTCTGGTCAGTTTGCGATTGCTGGGTTGTCACGCTACTTAAGTAGGCTTGTATCACGACGAGTGTAATGAGCAATCCTATCGCAAGCGAAACGAGTAACTCGACGAGCGTAAACCCAAGATCCCGTCGATTTGCGTGCTGGTCAATTGAACTCATATAGCCGTCCATGTGCAGTATTGGCCACCAGTCACCGAAACCCTGGTTTCATCCCAGCAGACTTTGACAACATACCCGCCTGCCCCATCACACTTCCAGTTGGTCGAGTTTCCACCGTCGTTCGGGGTGGAGTCTCGACATATCGTTCCGCTCCCACTGGGAAGGATTTTGGCAAGGCTTTTCCGCCATAGGTCAAACTGCATTCCAATCAGGTGGGACTCGTCACACCCAACTGTAGTGAGACAGGCGGATGTCACGGCGGCCGTTGGAGCCGCGTAAGAGGCAATAAGAGCGGGAGTGCCACGCAACAAATCAGCCATCGAATATGCTTGTTGGGCCGCAATGGTGCGGTTATTCGATGATGATGTCAGTTTGAGGCTGTTGATTATCAAGCCCAACATCCCGAGCAACCCGAAAGACAGAACCAGGATTGCTATCAAGGTCTCAAGTAGGGTGACGCCGGATTGAGCGCGTTTATTCATTGGATTGAGCATGTCATGGGCATGGAACTTTTGTTACTCGTGGGCGACCGGTAGCGGCTAGAAAAATCTGGCGCCCGGTTGAACTGCTGGTTGAGCACAACTTGAAATCTTTGCTGGCAGCCGGGTTCAGGCCGCCGTAAGGGCGAAAGGCTAACTTGTTTGCGCTTCCGGCCTCTGTCAGAGATGTGCTGTCCAAGGCTGAACTGCTTTTAAGGATGGCTTCGCCGGAGTCGACAACTGCATTGTTGTTGGTGTCCGAAAAGACAATCCAGCCGTCACTCCAGCCAGCAGTTGAGCTACAACCGGTGCCCGTTGTGCTGGTGCATAGGACGACTTGTGTTCCCCGGGTTGCGGACTCGCTTCGAGCTAAGAGAATATCGGCGACAAGCGAATTGGCTTGAGAAGTCAGGCGGTTGCTGGAAACAAACTGACTCAGGTTTGGCGCCGCAAGTGTCAGCAGGATAGCAAGCACAGCAATGCTCACCAAGAGTTCAATCGCTGTGAAGCCATGAACTTTATGGCATTTTAGGTGGCAACAATTTGACAGATGGAACACGCAATCCTCCACAGGTACGGACCACATGCTAGCCAAATGGCGTGACCTGCGCGAGTTCAGGGGATGTATGGCAGGAAATAGCCGATGTACGGGCGAGTGGTGATAGGTCTATTCAATCTCGACTTCAAACTCGGCGACCATCTCGGCAGGTTGGTCGCGAATCTTTCCCGGGGCAAATTCCGCTTCGTGAAAGAGGCTCACGATTAGCGCTTCGGTGGCTTCTGAAAAAGTTGAACGGAGTACATGGACGTTTCGCGCCCTGCCGTTGATACCAACGAGCACCTCAACGGTCAACCTGCCGGGTTCCGCAACTCCCTGATCCATCCAATGGGCAGAGAAGTCGGTTAGCGGCCTGGGCGGCGTGACATCTTCTTCCTTTAATGGTGGAGAATTCCGTTCCTGTCCTGGATCGTTCTTGAGGCGGCCGGATTGGGGTGCATTAGACTCTGGCCTTGCTGGAACCTGAAGTTCCGGTAGGTTGCTACGCGCTGTTAAAGTGACCTCTACCGGCGACGGCCTCTCGAAGTGGGCGAGGCTGATTTCAAAGCCCTGATTGTTGATAAGGTAGAGAATTCCAATGTGGATCAACGCAGAAACCATGATTCCCCAGAGCAATCCTTGGTATTCCTTCGGAACCATTATCGTTCTTGTTTGCCATTGCGACCGTGATGCGCGGCCCCGGCATCGCGCAGCGCCGCCAGGTCCTGAACGGAGTCCATACGATACTGGGCAATGTGAAGAATGAGATTCATTGCACCTATCATGCGATCCGCCTTAAGCAGCTGCCACGCTACCTGGCGGAGTTATCGCTTCAACCGCCCCTTCGATCAGGCAAGTATGTGCAACGCCTGCCTATCGCCGCTGCGCGTAGGCCAGCCATGCCCTCCACGCTCGCCAAATTGGCCGAGGTTCATTGGAAATCAGGTTACCGTTTGCGGTAAGCAAGTTGTTCAGAATTGCCGAAACTGTAAAGTAACTCAAAAGAAAGGAAAAGTTGTCAACTTCTCAAATGGCATCTTCAGAGCCGGCCCCGGAAATTAGAACAGAGGGATAAGTGATACCGGCAGGCCCAACGTGGACTTGACTCGCCACGCCAATTTTGCCCCCGTGGCGCAAGTAGCTTGCCACAGCTTGAAGCTGTATAAGTTGCGGTCGACCAGCGCCAGCATGTCCGGCTTGAGATGGGCGGGTAGCAAGTCGGTTGCCATCGCGATCTCGCTGCGCCCGTAGGGCGCGATGCCGGCGGCCACTACCGCGTGCGTGCCGCTCTCCACCAGGCCCAGCACGCGCGCTTGCGGGAAGGCGCTCTGCCCTCTGGATGGGGCCGGATAGCCGAAGAACGCAGCGTTGGCTGCTTCAGCCTAACCCAAGTTTGTCGACCGCCACAAAGATATCTGAATCGTCAATCAGATACAACGGACGGGTTGCGCGAGTGGCACTACATTCGTGTTTTGGTGGGGTCAGGCGATGAGTTTCTGAACACCGCCGGGTTGATGAGGGAGGCCAAGCGCATCATAGATTTGCAGGAGATCGGGCTCGGGGCGCGTGGTCTTGCGCACATGCAAGGTACGCCCGTCCTTCTGCACGAAGCTGGCGGTCACGCGGCGCTGCACCGCCAGCACCGCGCGCAAACTGGACCAGGAGTCGTGAATGCCATGCGCCCTCAAGCGCTGGCGAATCGTCTGGACGAATTGATACGCCAGCACCGAGATGAACAGATGGCCGTCGGAGCGCTGCTCCTTTGAATGGAAGATCGGGCGCAAGCCCAGTTCTCCCTTCAGGCTGCGAAACACCGCCTCGAGATCCGTCAGCATCATGTAGGTACGCCACAACTGCTCGGCATCCCAAGACAGCTCGTTGCTGCGCAAACAATAGACCCCCGGATCGGTCAGCATCGTGCCGGGGACAGGCGTCTTCTCCCAACGCAACGCCGTGACCGCCTGGCCAGCCGCATCGGCCTCCAGCGTCACCGTGTAATGCTGTCCCGCCCCGCGACTGGCCGCCTTCAGGCGTCCGATGCGCTCCTGTACACTTTGTGCTCAGGATGC
>WBZM01003434.1_pt1 | contig 12372 bp, 13 predicted proteins | sample 5204271 | NCBI WGS metagenome assembly WBZM01 (sample SAMN12344346, study PRJNA552823) | activated sludge metagenome | biome: Activated sludge suspended growth; feature: Nitrification reactor; material: Wastewater; isolation source: activated sludge from nitrification reactor of wastewater...
TACCGGCCGGACATCTGAGGCGGCAAGGAATTTGTCGCAATCAAGCGGTCGTCGTTGCGAGCCAACGGGTCGCGCGAGGCGCGCCCGATGACAGGCTCCGCGAAGCAATCCATCCACAGAACCTGATAGTCTTGGGGATGGATCGCCACGCCGCGTTTTTCGAAGTCGGATATATCCGACTTCGCGTCATGCTCCTCGCGATGACGGCGAAGTTTCCGTCAAGAACCGTCTCGCTCTAAGCCTTCTTGCGCTTTTCCAGCGCGATCAGCAGCGAGGCGATCTGCGCGGAATGGTCGAAGCCGCCGGCGAGCGCCGTCGCGCGCGCCTGCGCCAGCGGCATCAGCTCGACGGCGATCTCCTCGCTCTCGTCGAGCGATTGCTCGGCCACGCGCCGCGCGCCTTCCGCGAGCACGATATGAATCCTGTTCGTCTGGTTCGCAGGATTGTTGGTGATCACGCCAACCTGCGTCAGCCGTTCGGCCGCGTAGCCCGTCTCCTCCCGCAACTCGCGCGCGGCGGCGGCGAGAGGGTCGGCATCCGTCGCGTCGATGCAGCCCGACGGGATTTCCAGCGTCACCCGGGCCATCCCGTGCCGGTACTGGCGGATGACGACGAGGTTTTCGTCGGCGTCGATGGCGATCACCTGCACCCAGTCGGGATAGGCGAGCACGTAGTACGGCTTGATCTCGAGGCCGTCCGCGCGGACGCAATCGTCTGCGCGCAAGTCGATCCACTTGTCCTTGACCAGCGTGCGCGTCGCCGTCACGCGCCAGGGCTGCGGCAGTCTCGTCATGGGGCGGCGTCCGGCAGGGAGTCGAAGAAATCGAAGATCGCCTCGGGCGCTGAAAACTGGCTGGTCGTGGCGCCGAAAGCGAATTGCGGCAGGGCGTTTCCGCCGTAGGACTGATGGCCTCCGCCTTCGACCCGGTAGAGAACGACCGGCGCCGACGCCTTGCAGCGCCATGCGATGCGGCTGATCGCCGTCGTCCGCGAATCGCCGTCGGGCGAGCGGGTGGTTTCGGGCGCCTTGCAGCCGTTGGCGCGCGCGAAAAGCTCCGCCGTGCGCTCGGCGCCCCAGACGTCTCCGTTGCGGCCGCGGAATCCGACGCCGCCGCCCTCGTAGGGCACCAGCGGGTCCGCCGCGCCCGCGATCATCGCGAGCGGCAGTTCGCGCTTCGGCCGGCAGGCCTCCGCCGTCTCGGCGCCGATGCCCGCGATGACCGTGCCGAACGCCCTGAAGTGCTCCGGCGCCTCGCACATCATGCGGAACGTCATGAATCCGCCGTTGGAAATGCCGGCGAGATAGAGCCGGCGGCGATCGGCAACGCCGTCGGCAATGAGACGGTCGGCGAGAGCTTTGAGGAAACCGACATCGTCGGCGCCCGTCCGGAAATTGCGTCCGTCGACCCATACACGCCCGAGGCCGTTGGGAAAGACGGCGTTGTAGCCGCGCGCCGCGGCGGATTCCCTGAAGTGCGTCGCGCGGGCGGCGAGCGCCGCGCCCATGTATGCGCCGTGCAGGACGATGATGGTCGGACGCGGCTTCCCGCCCTGCGCTTCGACAATCGCCGTGCGCGATCCATCCTGCGTTTCGATCGTCAGCGTCCGTTCGTCGGCGCGCAGGGCGGCGACAGGGATCGAGAGCGCCAGCGCGCTCACGACCATTCGGAGAAATGCCCGTCCGGATAGATGCGCCATGCCTTCAGCCCCGACTTGGCGATGACCGTGCGCCCGGCCTTCGCCTGCGCGACAAGATGCTTGAAGACGAGCGGATGGCGCCAGGCCATGGGCTTGGTCGGCTCGCAGACCGCCTGATAATCCTCGTTGTCGGGATCTTCCATCAGGATCGTGCCGACCTTGTCCGGCCGCAGCGTCGGCGGCAGGTCGCGCTCCATCATCCAGTCGCATTCGAAGTCGCGGCAAACCTGCGGGCGCGTCGCATAGGCGTCGCAGCCGCCGCCCTTGATGCAGTGCTTGCACACGACGCCCATGGGCTTGTTGAAGAAATCGATCTCGAGGGCGGTGCAGCACATCGTGCAGGAACCGCAGGATTTTCCGGGAATGGCCATAGGCGCCGTAGTTTGAAACGAATCGTCGCGGCCATTGTGGCCGCAAGCGCGTCACATACAAGCGTGGCAGGCGGTCACGGCGGCGGCGATCCGAACCAGCGCCGGCAGGCGCGGCTGAAACTGGTCGAATCCGTGTAGCCCAGCGCCGCCGCCATATCGTCGCGCGACAGGCTTCGGGCCTCGAGCATCTTGCGCGCGCGATCCCGCAACACGCCATCGAGCGTCTCGCGATAGCCGGCGCTGGCGCCGGCGAACCGGCGTTGCAGCGTGCGCCGCGAGCAGTGCAGGGACCGCGCGGCCTCCGCCTCGCTCAGGCGATGCGGCAGCGCGGCCTCGGCCATGCGGCGAACCGTCTCCACGATCGACGGCGCGCCGAACACGCGCTGCCGCGCCTCTTCCAGCGATGCGATCGCTTTCTCGTGCAGCGCAGGGTCCGCGAATGGCGACGGGCGCTCGCACAATGCGCGCGGCACGTCGAATGCGAACGCGCGGGCGCCGAATTTCACACGGCACACGAAGCGCGCACGCAGTCTTTCCTCGTAGCTCGGCGCGCCCCACGGAAATTCCATGGTCGCTTGTTCGAGCCCGTCCTCCAGAACCTCGCCAAACCGCACCTGCACGTTCAAGGCGACGGCAAGGGCGATTGTGCGCCATGCGGCTTTCTCCATATGCAGCGCGGGTTCGATTTCGATCCGCGTCGTCCTGCCCGACGCGCGCAGACGGGCGTGAATGAACGGCGCGAAGGTCGGGCCGTGATCTGCGGCGACTGCCAGCGCCGCGGCGATCGTCGGCGCCGTGCGCGTGGCGACGTCGAGCGCGCCCTGCAAGGGATTGGACCAGACCGTTGTCGCCGCCAGCGGCCAGTCCTCGCCGTAGCGGCTCGTGATGGCGGTCAGGGTCGCGATCAGAGTCTCGACCGTCATTTCCGCGCCCGGCCGGTCGACAAGCGTCGCATCCAGGCCGAATCCCGCCAGGAGCGCGGCGCGCTCTTCGTCCGAGCGGGCGTAATGTTTCAGCAGGGCGCGCGCGTAGCCGGCCGAAACCGGCGTGCGCGCGCGTTCGTCGGATGCTCCAGCCATTGGCGCAAAATGCCACAAAAATGGCGCGCGCGGAACTGGCGGCAACAAGTCGGGCGGATCATGTTTCCAGCAACGGACCGGAAAAATCCGGCAACGCGACCAGGGAGGAACACGCATGACTTTTGAAGGCATGACCAGCGCCGGCGACCGCGTCGCCTATCACGACGGCAAGCGATACTTGTGGATGCTGTCCTTCGTGCCGCCTCTCGTGCCGACGTTTTCGTACTGGCTTTACGCGCAAACCCACAATGCGCTGGCGACGCTGATCCCGGCGCTTTTTATCTTCGGCCTCATCCCGGCGCTGGACGCGCTGATCGGCGAGGACCGGCACAATCCGCCGGCCGAGGTCGTCGCCGCCATGGAGGCCGACCGCTATTACATGCGGCTCGCCAAGCTCAGCGTGCCGCTGCTGTGGTGGAACTACATTGCGACCGTCGCCTTCATCGGCTCCTACGACCTTCCGTGGTGGTCTTACCTCGCCTTGCTGCTGGGCGTCGGCACGATCGACGGCGGCGCGCTGCTGGTTGGCCATGAACTCGGGCACAAGGCCGAGCGCATCGACCAGATCTTCGGCATTCTCGCCAACAATGTCGTCGGTTACGCGCATTTCCGCATCGAGCACAATCGCGGTCATCACACCTGGGTCGCGACGCCCGAAGATCCCGCGAGCGCGCGTTTCGGCGAATCCATCTACGCGTTCGCGCGCCGCGAATTGCCGGGGGCGTTTCGACGCGGCTGGTCGAACGAGGCTGAACGCCTCGCGCGCAAGGGCCTGCCGGTCTGGTCGTATCGCAACGAAATTCTCGTCGGCTTCGCGCTTACCCTGGTTGTGGCGGCGGCGCTGGTCGCGGTCTTCGGCTGGAAGGTCCTGCCGTTCATTCTCGTCCACCATTTCATGGGTTGGTACGCGCTGACGCAGGCCAATTACATCGAACATTACGGGCTCAAGCGCGATAAGGGCGCCGACGGCCGCTATCAACCGGTCGAACCGCGCCATTCCTGGAACACCAATCACATCGTGTCGAACCTGATGACGTTCCACCTGCAACGCCATTCGGATCATCACGCCAATCCGATGCGGCCGTTTCAGTCGCTGCGCGACTTCGAGGATCTGCCGCGTCTGCCGAGCGGCTACAACGGAATGTTCGTGGTGGCGGCCATTCCTCCGCTCTGGTTCCGGATCATGAATCCCAAGACGCTCGCCTGGGCCGGCGGAGACAGGAACAGGTTGAACCTGGGCTGACGCGGTTCAGCCGGCCTTGTCCATGACAAGCAGGTCCGGTCGCTTCACCTCGATTTCGACAAAAGCGATCGGATGGTCGGAGCCGTTCTGGATATCGTGCTCGACGCCGGCCGGCCGCGCGTAGCTCGTGCCGGCCGTCATCGGCCTGTCCTGCACAACGCCGTCAACCTCCGCGCGCAGATTGCCGTCGGTCAGCATCACGACGAAATAGGGCCAGCCGTGACGATGCATGCCGGTCACGGCGCCCGGCTCGAAGTCCCAGCGCGTGATGCGCACGGCCTCGTCGTCCTGAAGCTGGGTGGGTTTGGCGGGGATGTCGCATTTGAAGGGCATGACGTCAGCATGACGATGCCTGCCGCTGCGTCAATGGGCGCGCGAACTTGACTCGTTGGCGCCCCTGCGCCACTCACGCCGCCAACTCAGGGAGGCGTGGATGGCCAAGGCGTTCGTATTTCCGGGGCAGGGGTCGCAGGCCGTCGGCATGGGCAAGGCGCTGGCCGAGGCGTTCCCCGCCGCGCGCGCCGTATTCGACGAGGTGGATTCCGCGCTCGGCGAAAGGCTCTCCGGCCTGATGTTCGACGGCCCCGAGGCCGATCTCGTGCTGACCGCCAACGCCCAGCCCGCCCTCATGGCGGTCAGCCTCGCCGCGACGCGCGTGCTCGAGGCGGAGGCCGGTCTCGATCTCGCGCGCGACGCCAAGTTCGTCGCCGGCCATTCGCTCGGCGAATATTCCGCGCTCGCCGCCGCCGGCGCCTTCTCGCTCGCCGATGCGGCTCGCCTGCTGCGCTTGCGCGGAAAAGCGATGCAGGCGGCCGTTCCGGTCGGGCAGGGCGCGATGGCGGCGCTGCTCGGTCTCGACTACGAAACGGGCGTCGCGGTGGCGGCGGAGGCGCAGGCCGAAGCCGGCGGCGTCTGCCAGATCGCCAACGACAATGGCGGCGGACAGGTCGTGGCTTCGGGCTCCAAGGCCGCCGTCGACAAGGCGATCGAGATCGCCAAGGGCAAGGGCGCCAAGCGCGCCATGCTGCTGGCCGTTTCCGCGCCCTTCCATTGCGCGCTGATGCAGCCGGCCGCCGACGCCATGGCGGAAGCGCTGGCGAAAACCAACATCGTCGCGCCGAGAGTTCCGGTCGTCGCCAATGTCGTGGCGCGCGCCGTGAGCGATCCCGCCGAGATCCGCGACCTTCTGGTCAAGCAGGTGACGGGCACCGTACGCTGGCGCGAGTGCGTCGGCTACATGGCCGCCAACGGCTGCGACCGCTTCGTGGAACTGGGCGCCGGCAAGGTGCTGACGGGTCTGCTCAAGCGACTGGCGGAAGGCGCCACGGGCATGAGCGTCGGCGCGCCGGCGGATGTGGAAGCGTACAAGGCGTCGTAATTTCGGGCGCTCATGCTGGGGAGCGGGCGAAGCCCGCGTCTCGAAGCATGGCGATGCGGCCATCCTTCGAGACGCGCCTTGCAGGCGCTCCTCGTGGATGAAGGTTTCAGTTTCTGAAGGAGCCATTTCATGTTCGACCTGACCGGCAAGACCGCGCTCGTGACGGGCGCCTCCGGCGGCATCGGCGCCGCCATTGCCCGCGGCCTGCACGCGCAGGGCGCGACCGTCGCCCTGTCCGGCACGCGCGCCGAGGCGCTGGAAAAGCTGGCAGGCGAGCTCGGTTCGCGCACGCATGTGCTGCCCTGCAACCTTTCCGACAAGGACGCGGTGGAAAAGCTCGTTCCGGGCGCCGAGGCCGCGATGGGCCAGCTCGACATTCTCGTCAACAACGCCGGCCTTACCCGCGACGGCCTGTTCATGCGCATGAAGGACGAGGACTGGGACACGGTCATAGCCGTCAACCTCACCGCCACCTTCCGCCTCGCCCGCGCCGCCGTGAAGGGCATGATGAAGCGCCGCTGGGGCCGCATCGTCTCGATCACCTCCATCGTCGGCGTCACCGGCAATCCCGGCCAGGGCAACTACGCGGCGTCCAAGGCCGGCATGATCGGCATGTCGAAGTCGCTGGCCGCGGAGGTCGCCTCGCGCGGCATCACCGTGAATTGCGTGGCGCCGGGCTTCATCGAAAGCCCGATGACCGATGCGCTGAACGACAAGCAGAAGGAAGCGATTCTCGGGCAGGTGCCGGCCGGCAAGCTCGGGCAGGGCGCCGATGTCGCCTCCGCCGTGGTCTATCTGGCGAGCCAGGAGGCGCAATACGTCACCGGCCAGACGCTGCACGTGAACGGCGGAATGGCAATGATCTGAGGGCCTTGCGCCGGGTTTCCGCGCACCCCCGAGAAGCTTCGCCTTAAGCTCCCGGCTACTGGCGAGCCCAAAGGAAGTATGTTATCGGACGCGCGGAATTTGTCGGGGCGGGACGCCGTGAGGCGCTGTGAAACGGGCGGATCGCCGGTCGCGCAGAACCCGCCGCGACTTTCATCGATCCGGGGCCGGGCGCCCTAGATAGTCAAAAGAACGGATAAGGACTGAACACATGAGCGATGTCGCCGAGCGCGTGAAGAAGATCGTCGTCGAACACCTCGGCGTCGAGGCGGACAAGGTGGTGGACAACGCCAATTTCATTGAGGACCTGGGCGCGGATTCGCTCGACACGGTCGAGCTGGTCATGGCCTTCGAGGAAGAGTTCGGCGTGGAAATCCCCGACGACGCCGCCGAGACCATCGTGACGGTCGGCGACGCCGTGAAGTTCCTCGAGAAGGCCACCGCCGCCTGATTGGCGGCGTTTCGTCCTCATCGAAGAACAACAGCGGGCGTCTGCACATGTCGTCAATGCGTAGGGTCGTGGTCACTGGCCTCGGCATGGTCAGCCCGCTGGGCGGCGGCGTCGAGACGAGTTGGCGGCGCCTGATCGCTGGCGAAAACGGCTTCGGCCGCATTCAGGGCTTCGAGATCGACGATCTGCCCTGTCAGATCGCCGCGCATGTGCCGCGCGGCGACGGCTCCAACGGCACCTTCAATCCCGACCAGTGGATGGAGCCGAAGGAGCAGCGCAAGGTCGACGACTTCATTCTCTACGCCATGGCCGCCTCCACCGAGGCGCTGGCCGACGCGAAGTGGAAGCCCGAGACCTACGAGCAGCAGATTTCCACCGGCGTGATGTTCGGCTCCGGCATCGGCGGCCTCTCGGGCATCGCCGACACCTCGCTCCTGCTGAAGGAGCGTGGCCCGCGCCGCGTCTCCCCCTTCTTCATTCCCGGCCGCCTCATCAACCTCGCCTCGGGCTACGTGTCGATCGAGCACGGCCTGAAGGGCCCGAACCACGCGGTCGTCACCGCCTGCTCGTCCGGCGCGCACGCCATCGGCGACGCGGCCCGTCTGATCGCGCTCGGCGACGCCGAGGTGATGGTCGCCGGCGGCGCCGAATCGGCGATCTGCCGCATCGGCATCGCGGGCTTCGCCGCCTGCAAGGCGCTTTGCACCAGCTTCAACGACCAGCCCGCCAAGGGTTCGCGTCCCTACGACCGTGACCGCGACGGCTTCGTCATGGGCGAGGGCGCCGGCGCGCTGGTGCTCGAATCGCTGGAGCACGCGCAGGCGCGCGGCGCGAAAATCTACGCCGAGATCGTCGGCTACGGCATGTCGGGCGACGCCTACCACATCACCGCCCCGTCCGAGGACGGCGACGGCGCCTACCGCTGCATGAGCGCCGCGCTCAAGCGCTCCGGCCTTTCGGCCGCCGACATCGACTACGTCAACGCGCACGGCACCTCGACCATGGCCGATGGCATCGAATTGCAGGCGGTCGAGCGTGTGCTCGGCAATTCCGCCTCCAGGACGTCGATGTCCTCCACCAAGTCGGCGATCGGCCATCTGCTCGGCGCGGCTGGCGCGGCGGAGGCCATTTTCTCGATCCTGGCGCTGCGCGACCAGATCGCCCCGCCGACGCTGAATCTCGACAATCCCGCCTTCGAGACCCCGATCGACCTCGTGCCGCACAAGGCGCGCAAGCGCGAGATCCGCGCGGCGCTGTCGAATTCTTTCGGCTTCGGCGGAACGAACGCCTCGCTGATCTTCGTCGGCCCGCCGAACTGATCCGACCGCTTTTTCGCCATAAAACGTGCTAGTGTCGGCTGCTCGCTGAACGCGCAAATCGGGTGGACCGCAGGGTATGAGCACCGTCGAACCGGACAATCGGGCGCCGCCGCCTGCTCCCATGGCGGCGCGCGGCGGCATATTCTCGCGCCGGCGCAGTCTCAAGAGTCCGAACGAGGCGCTGCAGCCGGAAGCGGCCCCGCCGCCGCCCGAACCCAGGAAGAAGAAGAAGCGTCGCGACGGCACGCTTTCCGCTTTCTCCGGCTTCCTGTCGTTCCTGCTCGTGCTCTGCGTCGCCGGCGGCCTCGGCCTCGTTCTCATGCAGCGCAAGATGCGCGAGCCCGGCCCGCTGCCCAGCGACAAGGTCGTCTACATCGCGCCGGGAACGGAAGTGCCCGACATCATCGCGCTGCTCGAGAAGGAAGGCGTGATCGACAACACCGCGCTGCTCAACATCGAGCTGCTGGTCGAAGGCGCGCGCTCGAAGCTCAAGGCGGGCGAATATCTGTTTCGCCAGCAGGCGAGCCTGCGCGAAGTGCTCGACACGCTGGTCAACGGCCGCCAGATCCTTCACGCCGTCACGATTCCCGAGGGCCTCACCAGCCAGCAGATCGTCGACCGGCTGAAGGAAAGCGACGTGCTGGTGGGCGATATCAAGGAGATCCCGCCGGAAGGCTCGCTCCTGCCCGAAACCTACAAGATCGCGCGCGGCACCAATGTCCGCGATCTCGTGCGCAAGATGCAGGAAAGCGAAAAGAAGCTGCTGGAGCGGGTCTGGGCGCAACGCAACCCCGACGTGCCGCTGCGCTCGCCGCACGAAATGCTGACGCTCGCCTCCATCGTCGAGAAGGAGACCGGCAAGGCCGACGAGCGCCCGCGCGTCGCGGCCGTGTTCATCAACCGTCTCAACAAGCGAATGCGCCTGCAGTCGGACCCGACCATCGTCTACGGGCTCGTCGGCGGCCGCGGCACGCTCGGGCGCGGCATTCTCGCTTCGGAAGTCCAGAAATGGACGCCCTACAACACCTATGTCATCGACGGCTTGCCGCCCGGCCCGATCGCCAACCCCGGCCGCGCGGCGCTGGAAGCGGTCGCCAATCCCTCACGCACGCAGGAACTCTATTTCGTCGCCGACGGCACGGGCGGCCACGTGTTTGCATCCTCGCTCGACGAACACAACCGCAACGTCGTGCGCTGGCGCCAGATCGAACGCGAGAAGGGCGCGGCGACCAATGTCGACCGCGCGCAGGACGCGCCTCCGCCGCCGCCTGCGGCCGCGCCCGCCGCCTCGCGGCCCGGCCAGCGCAGCGACGCCGGCCCTGACGCCAACTTCGGCCGTCTGGCGGGGATCGCCAACCCGATCGACGTCGCTCCGGAGCCGAGTCTCGTCGCCGCCGACGGCGCCAGGGCGATCGACCGCGTGGCGCCGACCCTCATGTCCCCGGACGAGTTGAAGCAGCTCGCCTCCTTTGCGCCGCAGCCCTGGACGCGGGCAAAGCCGCTGTCGGCGTTCGTGCCGCGCGAGCCGGCGGTCCAGGAGGCCCAGGCCAGGGCGGCGCCTGGAAAGCTGACCGCGTCCTTCGACGATCCTGGCATCAAGGTGCGCGGCGTCGACGCCGACGATACGCTCGACGGGCCGATGACCGAGCCGACGTCCGCTGAACTCTACCCGGTTCCCGCCAAGACGCTTGCCGAGCAGCGGGCGCAGGCGGCCAAGCTCGGCCTGCCGGCGGCGGCGTCCAGCGCGCAGAATCCCGATATCGCCGTTGCGGCGGCGGCGCCCGCGTTGCATGCCGGCCAGGCGAGAAAGCCCGTCGCCTTCGACGCTTCCGAGGGGACGGCGCTCGATCCGCTGCGCAACAAGACCTGGGATCTCAATTCGGCCAAGAGCGTGACGAACGCGCTGGCTTTTCACTGACCGCTTTTCGTGCGGAAGTTCGGCGAGAGACTCGGCAAGCCGCTCCACAGGTGATTTAAACGCGCCACGAGAATCGAGGCGCCATGACCATCCAGAGCATGACAGGATTCGGCCGGTCGTCCGGGCATTCGGGCGCGTGGACCTGGGCCTGGGAAATTCGCACGGTCAATTCGAAAGGGCTCGACCTGCGGCTGCGCCTGCCGCCGGGCTTCGACGCCGTGGACATCGAGGCGCGCGCCGCCATCTCGGCCGCGCTCACGCGCGGCGCCTGCCACGCCAACCTGAGCGCGACGCGCGAAGGCGCGGGCGCCGACATCCGGATCAATCGCGCCGCGCTCGACTCCGTGATCGCTCAACTCGCCGACGTGCCGCTCAACGCCAATGTTCGACCGGCCTCGCTCGACGGCCTGCTTGCGTTGCGCGGCATGGTGGAAAGCGGCGAAGCCGAAGACGACGAAGCATCACGCGCCGCCCTCGCGAAGGACGTGCTCGCGGGCCTGACGGCCGCGCTGGAGGCCGTGACGGCCATGCGCCGCACGGAGGGCGCCGCCATCGGCGCAGTGCTGTCGCAGCGCACGGCCCGCATCGCGGAGCTCGCGCGGCAGGCCGAGGCCGCGCCGGGGCGGAGCGCCGACGCGGTCAAGGCGCGTATCGCCCGCCAGATTGAGGCGCTCGGGCAGTCCCAGGGCCTCGATCCCGTGCGGCTGCACCAGGAAGCCGTGCTGCTCGCCTCGCGCGCCGATATCCGGGAGGAACTCGACCGGCTGCACACCCACGCAAAGGCGGTCGCCGACCTGCTGCACAAGGGCGGGGCAATCGGGCGCCGCCTCGACTTTCTCGCGCAGGAGCTTGGTCGCGAATCGAATACGCTTTGCGCCAAGTCGAACGATTCCGCGCTGACCGCGATCGGCCTCGAACTCAAGGTGGAGGTCGAGCAGTTCCGCGAGCAGGTTCAGAACATCGAATGAGCGTTGCGCCATGAGCGACCCAACCGAAAGCGCCATCCAGTTCAGGCGGCGCGGCCTCATGCTGATCCTGTCCTCGCCCTCGGGCGCCGGCAAGACGACGCTGACGCGCATGCTGCTGCAGGCCAAGGACATCGACCTCACGCTCTCTATTTCGGTTACGACGCGCGCAAGGCGGTCGAGCGAGGTCGACGGCATCCACTACTCGTTCATCCAGCGCGCGCAGTTCGAGCGGATGCGCGACGCCGGCGACCTGCTGGAATGGGCGGAGGTGCATGGCAATTTCTACGGCACGCCGCGCGGCCCCGTCGAAACCGTGCTGGGCCAGGGCCGCGACGTTCTCTTCGACATCGACTATCAGGGCGCGCAGCAGGTGCGCGAGAAGGCGCAGTCGGACGTCGTCACCATCTTCATCCTGCCGCCCTCGATGAAGGAATTGCGCGCGCGATTGGAAAGGCGCGCGGAAGACGCCGCCGCCACCATCGAGAAGCGGCTCGAAAACGCCCGCAACGAAATCCGCCGCTGGGCGCAGTACGACTATGTTCTGGTCAACGACGATCTGCAGAAGACCTACGAGGAGCTGATCCAGATTCTGCGCGCCGAACGGCTGAAGCGCTCGCGCCGGCAGCCCGGGGTTGAGGCCTTTGTCGCGAAGCTGCTGGCGGAGTAGGCGTATCGATCGACAGTCGTCATTGCGAGCCAACGCATCGCGCGAAGCGCGCCCGATGACAGGCTTCGCGAAGCAATCCAGCCACCGGGATTGTCCTTGGTGACTGGCCCGTCATTCAAGACTCCTCACCCTGACGAGCCGCGCAGCGGCGTCTCGAAGGGGGGGCCGGGACACGTAACCCTGGATCATGCTTCGAGACGCCTGCTGCGCAGGCTCCTCAGCATGAGGGCGCGGGTTCGCAGCGAATTTCGAGCCCGACTCTGAAGAGGCGGATTGCTTCGTCGCTGCGCTCCGCGCAATGACGGCGGCAAGATTCCAACTCATCATAAACAGAGTTCTATGCTGACGATCGATTGGTCTGCGCCATCGCCCGCGCCAGCGCCACGAACCCCGCC
>WBZM01003435.1_pt1 | contig 12369 bp, 9 predicted proteins | sample 5204271 | NCBI WGS metagenome assembly WBZM01 (sample SAMN12344346, study PRJNA552823) | activated sludge metagenome | biome: Activated sludge suspended growth; feature: Nitrification reactor; material: Wastewater; isolation source: activated sludge from nitrification reactor of wastewater treatment...
GTGGACGTAGAGTCTCGCCTCGCGCGAGGTCCGCACGCCGAGCGGGTGCAGCGTCTCGCGGTAGAGCTCGGTGCGGCCGCAGACCATGCCGACGGCCGGGTTGGCGTCGAAGGCCTCCTGCAGGCGCCGAACCCAGTCCGGGCCCACCTTCACGTCGTCGTCGGTGAATGCGACGATCTCGCCACGCGCGGCCCGCATGCCGCAGTTGCGGGCGGCCGAGAGGCCCTGCCGGCCCTCGAACACGTAGCGTCCCTGTACCTGCGACTCGCGGAAGAACCGCTCGACGACCGCGCGGGTGTCGTCGCTGGAGTTGTTGTCGACGACCACGAGTTCCCAGCCGGGCCCGGGCGGCGCCTCGACGGCCGCCAGGCTCGCGAGCGTCCCCAGCAGCGACTGGCTGTGGTTGTACGTGCAGACGACGACCGAGACGCGGGGCGGCAGGCCGCTCACGACGCATCCCCCCCGCCGCCGAGCTTGCGCCACAGCCAGCCGAACCCGGGCCGGCGCAGCAGGCCGCGGCGGAGCAGTTCGCGGCGCGAATGCGGGAAGGCGCCTTCCGTCGGCAGCCGCCCCCCGTGGGCCTCCAGGTAGCCGAGGAACCCGACCGACTCGTGGCGGAAGGTGTGCGCGCTGTCGGCCCGGCGCGTGAGGCGCTCGAGCACGCACTGCCGGAACTTGAAGTGATGCGTCACGCCGCGCAGGGACGCCGTCCCCTGCCCGCAACCTTCGGGCGGGTTGTGGTTGCCGCCGTCGGAGAGGCGCGTGCCGGGCCGGCAGTAGAACAGCGGGTACTTGTTGAGCGACGCGTTCGAGCCCATGCGCCGGTAGAGGTCGACGGAGCACAGCGGCTGGGCCGCGAACGGATCGTCGATGCGCGGCGGCGTGGCCAGGGAGCCGTCGGCATTGAGGTGCTGCAGCATCGGGGCGTACAGCACGTCCGCGCCGGCCCACTCGAGCAGGCGGATCGTCGCGCCGAACCCGCCGAGCGGCAGCTCCAGGAACTCGTCGCTGTCGGCCAGCACCACCCACTCGCCGGCGAGGCCCTCGAGCAGCCGGTCGAGCCGCCGCTTCTTCTCGCGCACGTCGAACTCGTCGTCGTAGGCGTCCTCGATGCGGACCGGGTAGCGGCGCGCGAGCTCGTGGAGCTCGCGGTTCTCCGCCTCGGGGCCGTGCACGACGACCCGGAACTCGCCGACGCCGAGGCGCAGGTGGTGCCGCAGCCAGGCCTCGAGCAGGTCGCCGTCGCCGCGCACGTGCGTGATGAGCTTGAGGGGTTTCACGTGCGGCCCACCATGTACCGCGCGGCGTAGCTGACGTCCTCCCACAGCCGCTCGCGCCACCGGCGCCAGCAGATGTGGAGCCGAGAATAGCAGAGCATCCGCTCGCGCCACGGCAGGCCGCTGCGACGGATGGCGGCGAAGAAGCCGGCGAAGAAGCGCGTGTTGGGGAAGGTCAGGCGCCCGGCCAGTTCCGGGTTGCCCATCGCCATGCGCTCGTGCGCGGTGCGGTACTTGCGCACGGTCATGCCGGAGTGGACCCGGCGGTGGAAGAGCGTCTCCGGCACTTCGACCAGCTTGCCGTGCAGCGGCACCTCGCACAGCAGCACGATGTCCGAGTTCGAGTAGTTCACGAACAGGCCGGTGCGGCGCAGGACCTCGGTGCGGAACAGCCCGAACAGCGGGTTGCACCAGTAGACTTTCCACAGGCAGGCGGAGAAGCGCTGGTGCGGGGCCTCCTGCTCGAGGCCCAGGCCGTCCGAGTAGTCGCGCACGGTGTCGCCGCGTTCGTCGATCTCGCGCGTGCCCGGATAGGCGAGCACCACGTCCGGGCGCGCATCGAGCACGGCGACGAGCTTCTCGAGCAGCGTCGGCGCGCACAGGTCGTCCGACGCCGCCCAGCGGAAATACGGCGCGCGCGCCTCGGCGACGCAGTGGTTGAAGTTGCGGTTCACGCCGATGTTGCGCGCATGGCGCAGGTAGCGGACGCGCGGATCGCGGGCCGCGTACCCCCGGCAGATCGCCTCCGTGCCGTCCGTCGACGCGTTGTCGCAGATGATCAGCTCGAAGTCCGTGAAGGTCTGCGACAGCAGCGCCTCCAGCGCCTGGACGAGGAAGGGCTCGCCGTTGTACACGGGCAGCCCGACGCTGACCCGCGGGATCCTGTTGCTATTCAAGACTGCGTACGCCCTGCAGGTCCCAGCGTTGCGGGAAGAAGACGAAGCCGTGGCGTCCGTCGACGACGCGGCCGGTGCCGTAGACGCGGCCAGGCTCCACGTCGAGACGGGCGCAATGGTGCAGCGTGTCGTGCACCGGCCCGCCGATCGTCGTGACGCCGACCGTGAGGAAGTAGCGGCCGGGCATCAGGTTGAGCGCGTCGATGTCGAGATCGAGGCGACCCTCGCCGGGGGCTAGCGCCGGCAGCTCGATGTCGTGCAGGCGGGTGCTGGTCTCGGTGACCAGCGTGCCCATCTCGCCGTACAGCCGGAACCCGAAGCTCAGGTTGGCGAGCGGCCGGCTCGCCTCGTAGTGGAATCGCATCCGCAGCGGGTCGCCGGCGCGCAGCAGCGTGCACGGACGGCCCTGCGGATCGAGGAACTCGATGCCGGTGTAGCGCACGTCCCCGCTGCCGCTGCGGCCCGGGAAGTCGCGCAGGCTGGCCATGCCCGCCGCATCGCCGGCATAGGCGCCCATGTAGGCGTGCAGGACGCGGCCCGTGGGGCCGTCCTCGCGCAGGCGGCCGGCGTCGATCCAGATCGCGCGCGTGCACAGGTTCTCGACCGCCGCCATGTTGTGCGACACGAACAGCACCGTGCGCCCGCCGCCGCGCAGGCCCTCCATCGTGCTCAGGCACTTGCGCTGGAAGGCCGCGTCGCCGACCGCGAGCACCTCGTCGACGACGAGGATGTCGGGGTCGAGGTGGGCGGCCACCGCGAATCCCAGCCGCAGGCGCATGCCGCTCGAGTAGCGCTTGATGGGCGTGTCGAGGAAGCGCTCGACGCCGGAGAACTCGACGATCTCGTCCAGCCGGGCGTCGACCTGCGCGCGCTTCATGCCGAGGATCGAGCCGTTGAGGTACACGTTCTCGCGCCCGGTCAGCTCCTCGTGGAAGCCCGTGCCGACCTCGAGCAGGGCCGCGAGTCGCCCGGCCACGTGGACGCGCCCGGAGCTCGGATGCGTGATTCGCGAGAGGATCTTCAGCAGCGTGCTCTTGCCGGCGCCGTTTGCGCCGATGATGCCCACGATCTCGCCGCTCGCGACCCGGAAGGAGACGTCGTCGAGCGCGTGCACGACCTCGGTGCGCGCCCGGCGGCGCCAGGGGCGCCGGGCCAGTGCCGCGAGCTGCTCGCGCAGCATGGTCGGCTGCTGCAGGGCGCCGATGTCGTAACGCTTCGAGAGGCGTTCGACGACGATCACGTCGTTCACGGGCGCCTCCGCGTGCGGACCGGGCGGTAAGACTCAGACCACATCGGCGAACCGGCGCTCCGCGCCGTGGAAGTAGAGGAGCCCCGCGGCGAACAGCGCCACGCTGACCACGGCCGAGACCGAGATCAGTCCCCAGTCGGGCGTGCCGACCCCGAGGATGCTGGCGCGCAGGCCCTCGACGATGCCGGTCATCGGATTGAGCGCGGCGATGCGCCGGTAGTCCGCAGGCAGGTAGGAGATCGGGTAGATGATCGGCGTGACGAACAGCCAGAGCTGCACCAGGAACGGAATCACGTGCTTGACGTCGCGGAAGCGCACGTTCACGGCGGCCAGCAGCATGCTCACGCCCAGCGCGAGGACGACCATCAGGGCCAGCAGCAACGGCGCCAGCAGCAGCGCCGGGCCCGGGACGACCTGGTAATAGACCATCATCCCGGCGAGGAACAGCAGCGCGACGGCGAGGTCCAGCAGGCAACCTGCCGCCGCCGCCGCCGGCAGCAGCACCCGCGGAAAGTACACCTTGGTGATCAGGCTCGAATTGGCGACCAGGCTGTTGCCCGCCTGGCCCAGGATGGCGGCAAAGCAGGTCCAGGCGGCCAGGCCGCAGAACGAGAACAGCGGGTACGGCACGCCGTCGCTCGGAATGCCCGCCAGCCGGCCGAAGAAGAGGGTGAACACCAGCATCGTGAAGAACGGCTGAACGACCGCCCAGGCCGCGCCGAGCGCGGCCTGCTTGTAGCGGACCTTGAGGTCGCGCCAGGCCAGGAAATACAGCAGTTCCCGGTAGCGCCACAGTTCGCCCAGCCAAGGCAGTGTCATCGCGAGCGACGCTCCGGGTCCGATTCCGTCGACGACGGGCTCCAGCCCGTCTCCTTCCACTCCACGCGGCGCAGGCGCAATCCCGGCCGGCGGACGGGCAGCGCGGCCGAGGACGCGAACAGTGTCGCACAGGCCCGCCGGGGTCAGGGTGAACCGACTCACACTCCGCCCGCGGCCGGGCGTGAAGTGACGCAGGTAACACCTTGCCGACGGCGGGACCCGTCGTCGCTTGGCGGGTTCGCGGGCGTTACGGTAGCTTTGCCGCATGACTCGTCCAGCCCGTCCCGTCGCCCGCCGCCTGCGCGCGGCCCTCCTGCCGCGGGACGCCGCGCGGTGCCGCCCGTGAGCCTGCGTACCGGCGACTGGGTCGAGGTCCGCAGCCGCGAGGAGATCCTCGCCACCCTCGACGCGGAGGGCCGGCTCGACCGGCTGCCCTTCATGCCGGAGATGCTCCGCTACTGCGGCCAGCGCTTCGAGGTCATGGCGCGGGCCCACAAGACCTGCGACACGGTCAACCGCACGGGCGGCCGGCGCCTCGAGGCCACCGTGCACCTGAAGGAACTGCGCTGCGACGGGGCCGCCCACGACGGCTGCGAGGCCGCCTGCCTGATCTTCTGGAAGGAAGCCTGGCTGAAGCGCTCCGGCGAGGGCGCCGCCGCCGCGGCGAGCGCCGGCTGTACCGAACGACAGCTGCAGGCCGCGACCCGGGTCGATGCAGGGGGCGAGGCGCCGCCGCGCTACCGCTGCCAGGCCACGCTGCTGCCGGAGTTCACCGAGCCGCTCAAGTGGTGGGACTTCCGCCAGTACCTCGAGGACTACACCTCGCGCAACGTGGGGCTGCGCCGCCTCGTGAACGGCGCCGTGTACGTGTTCTGGTACGGGCTGATCAAGCGCGTGGAGCCGCTGTCCTCGACGCTCGCCTACCGGCTGATCCAGGTCTACGACGCCTTCCAGAAACTGGCGGGCGGACCGCCCTACCCGCGCCTGCGCGGCTCGGTGCCCGCCGGCGTGCAGACGCCGTCACGGCCGCTCAACCTGCAGCCGGGCGAACTGGTGCGCGTGCGGCCGTACGCGGAGATCCTCACGACGCTCGATCGCACCAACAAGAACCGGGGGATGTACTTCGACGCCGAGGAAGTGCCCCACTGCAACAAGGTGTTCCGCGTGCGCTCGCCGGTGCGCCGCATCGTCGACGAGCGCTCGGGCGCGATGCTCGAGTTCAAGGAGCAGAGCGTGATCCTCGACGGCGCCTGGTGCGAGGGTCGCTACAGCGACCGGCGCATGATGTGCCCGCGCGCCATCTTCCCGTTCTGGAAGGAAACCTGGCTCGAGCGCGTGGACCCGTCCGCCCGCCCGCCGCAGCCGCCCGGACAGGACTGAATCGCCGGGTCGGCGCCTCCCGCCGGCCGTGCGTACAATGGCGTGCGCATCCCGCACGACCGGTCCAGCACCATGACGCACGAGAACACGGGCGGCATACCGCCCGGGCGCATCGCCGCGCTGTTCGACTCCGAGTCCGCCGCCTACGCCGCCCGGCACGCGCGCTCGCGCGAAGGCACCGGCCGGGGCATCGCCGGCTTCTACGACGGCGTGCCGATGCACTGGATGAAGGACTGGTCGATGCCCTTCCCGTTCCTGGTCGCCGACGCGCGCGGCGCGGTCCTGCGCGACGTCGACGGGAACGAGTACGCGGACTTCTGCCTCGGCGACACGGGCTCGATGTTCGGCCACTCCCCCGCGCCGGTGGTCGAGGCCATCCGCCGGCAGGCGGAACGCGGGCTGACCTACATGCTGCCGACCGAGGACGCGCTCGCGATCGGCCCGCTGCTCGCCGGGCGCTTCGGGCTGCCGCAGTGGCAGATCGCGACGACCGCCACCGATGCGAACCGCTTCGCGCTGCGCGTCGCGCGCGCGGTGACCGGGCGTCCGAAGGTGCTGGTCTTCAACGGCTGCTACCACGGCACGGTCGACGAGACGTACGTGCGGCTCGTCGACGGCCGGCCCGTGCACCGCCAGGGACTGCTGGGCCAGGCCGCCGACCTCACGGCCCTCACCCGCGTCGTCGAGTTCAACGACATCGACGCCCTGGAAGCCGCGCTGGCGCCGCGCGACGTCGCGTGCGTGATCGCCGAACCCGTGATGACCAACTGCTGCATGGTGCTGCCCGAGGACGGCTACCACGCCGCACTGCGCCGCCTCACCCGCGCGACCGGCACGCTGCTGCTCATCGACGAGACGCACACGATCTCGACCGGTCCCGGCGGCTACACCCGCGCGCACGGCCTGGAGCCCGACCTGTTCGTGCTCGGCAAGCCCGTCGCCGGCGGCGTGCCGGCTAGCGTCTGGGGCCTCACCGGCGAGGTGGCCGCGCGACTCGACGCGGTGCGGGCGACGACCCCGCCGGGACACTCCGGCATGGGCACGACTCTGTCGGCGAACGCGCTGGCGCTCGCGGCGATGCGCGCCACGCTCGAGCAGGTGATGACGCCTGCGGCCTACGCGCACATGGACGCGCTCGCCGATCGGCTGGCGACGGGGCTGCGCGCGACGATCGCGAGGCACGCCCTGCCGTGGCACGTGGCGCGCGTCGGCGCCCGCGTCGAGTTCGTCTGCGCGCCCGGGCCGCTGCGCAACGGCACGGAGGCCGACGCGGCCCACGCGCCGGCGCTCGAGCGCGCCATCCACCTCGCGCTGCTCAATCGCGGCTGCCTGATCGCGCCGTTCCACAACATGATGCTGACCTGCCCGGCGACCGCCGCCGCGCAGGTCGACGCACTGGACCGCGCGTTCGCGGAGATCGCCGCGCTGCTGGCGGCCTAGGCCGGAGGAAGGACCATGGATCTCGCCCTGCTCGAATCGATCGTGGGCCGCGAGCACGTGCTCACCGGCGAAGACGTGCGCGCTCGCGCCGTGGGCTGGGCCGACCACTCTGCCTGCCAGGCGCGCGCGCTCGTACGCCCCGCCGACACGGCCGAGGTGGCGCGCATGCTCGCGGCCTGCCACGCCGCCGGACAGCCGGTGGTCACACTGGGCGGACTCACCGGGCTGGTGCGCGGCTGCGTCGCCGGGCCGGACGAGATCGGCCTGCTGCTCGAGCGGATGAACCGGATCGAAGACGTCGACCCGGTCGGCCGCACGATGACGGTGCAGGCCGGCGTGGCGCTGCAGGCCGTGCAGGAGGAGGCCGAGCGGCACGGGCTGCTCTACCCGGTCGATTTCGGCGCGCGCGGCTCCGCCCAGATCGGCGGCAGCGTCGCCACCAACGCCGGCGGCAACGGCGTGATCCGCTACGGCATGACGCGCGAGTCGGTGCTCGGCCTGGAGGCCGTGCTGGCGGACGGCACGGTGATCTCCTCGCTCAACCGCATGCTCAAGAACAACGCGGCCTACGACCTGAAGCACCTGTTCATCGGCAGCGAGGGCACGCTCGGCGTGGTCACGCGGCTCGTCCTGCGCCTGCGCGAGCAGCCGCGCAGCACGCAGACCGCACTGGTCGCCTGCCGCGGCTTCGCCGACGTCGCCGCGCTTCTGAAGCACATGGACGGTGCGCTCGGCGGCACGCTCAGCGCCTTCGAGGTGATGTGGAACGAGTTCTACCGCCTCGTGACGACGCCGCCGGCGAAGGGCGCGCCACCGCTGGCGCAGGACTTCCCCCTGTACGTGCTGATCGAGTCGTCGGGCGGCGAGCCCGGGCGCGACCAGGAGCAGTTCGAGGCCGCGCTGGGGGACGCGATCGAGCGAGGCACGGTCGCCGACGCGGCCATCGCGACGTCGAAGGCCCAGCGCGAGTCGATGTGGGCGTTGCGCGACGACGTCGAGCAGCTGTTCCGGCTCGGCATGCCGGTGACCTTCGACGTCAGCCTGCCGCTCGCCGACATGGAGGCCTACCTCGCCGAGGCGACGGCGCGGCTCGAGCGGGAATGGCCGGCGTACCGTCGCTTCGTATTCGGCCACCTCGGCGACGGCAACCTGCACGTCATCGTGTGCGGGCCGCCGAGCGTGGACGCGCGCCACGGCATCGAGCGCTGCGTCTACGAGCCGCTCGCCGCCCGCCGGGGGTCGGTGTCGGCCGAGCACGGCATCGGCCTGGAAAAGCAGCCCTGGCTGGCGCTGTCGCGCAGCTCGGCGGAGCTGGAACTCATGCGGCGCCTGAAGCAGGCGCTCGACCCGCGGGGCATTCTCAACCCGGGCCGCGTGCTGCCCGGCTGAGGCGCGCGACGGTCAGAGCGCGCCGACGGCGCGCGCCAGGCGGATCCGCGCGAGCCCGAGATCGAGCACCGCGTTGTCGCGGTTGCCGAGTGCGCCGACGCGCAGCGTCTCCGCCTGCAGCAACTGGGTCTGCGTGCCGAGGCCCGCGCCGTACTGTTCGCGCGCGATGCGCAGGTTCTCCTCGGCCTGCTCGACCGCCGCGGTCGACACCTTGACGCGATCTCCGGCCTCCGCGAGCGCGAGCCACGACTGGCGCACCTGCAACGCGATCAGCGACTCGGCGTCGCGGCGCCGGTCCTCGGTCGCCCTTCCGTTGCGGTCCATGGCCGCGGCACGCTTGCGCGCCTGGCCGCCGTCGAACAGCGCCCACTGGAAGCCGACGCCGGCCGAGAGGAACTCCTCGTCGTCGAGGAACTGGTTCTGCAGGTAGTTGTAGCCGCCGTTCAGGCTGAGCTGCGGCAGGACCCGCGCCCGCTCGGCGCGGGCCATGGCGTGGTAGGCCTCGGCCTCGGCGTCGAGCGCGCCGAGTTCCGTGCGTTGGCGCAACGCGTTCGCGACGAGCGTGTCGACGTCGTCCGGCAGTCCGGCGACCTCGGGCAGGGCCTCGGCGAGGTCGCAGGGCCTGGCCATCGGCTCGCCGAGCCGGCGGTTGTAGCCTGCCCGAGCGATCTCGAGGCCGTTGGCCGCGCGCAGCCGCGCCTGCTCGGCATCGGCCAGCGCGACCTGCACGGCCAGCAGGTCGTTCTTCGGCACCAGCTCCCGTTCGAACATGCTGCCGACGTCGCCCGCGAGCGAGCGCAGGCTCGCGACGTTGCTCTCGGCGACCGCCAGCGCCTTCTGCGCCCGCAGCACGCCGACATACGCGTCGGCGACCGCGAGCTTGAGGTCGGCCTCGGCCCCGGTCGCGGCCGCGCCGGCGCCGCGGCTGTGCGCCTCGGCCGCGCGGATGCTCGAGGAGATCCGCCCGCTGGTGAACACGGGGATCGAGAGCGTCGCGGCGCCCATGAGCACTTCGTCGTTGCGGAACATCTCGGGCGCCGTGATCGGCAGGCCGGTGAACGAGAAATCGAAGGCCGGCGCATCGTCGAGCCGGGAGTACGTCCCGCCCACGGCCAGCATCGGCCAGCGCTGGGCGCGGGCGGCGGCGGCGTCGAGTTGCGCGGCCTCGGCCTGTCCACGGACCGACGCCAGCGCGTGATCGCGCTGCAGCGCCAGTGCCCAGGCCTGATCGAGCGTCTCGGCCGCGGCCGCTCCTGCGAGCAGCAACGTACCCACGGCCACGGCGATGGCCGACCTTCGAACCTGCGTCATTGCTTGAGGGCCTCGATGCCCAGGGTGCTGAGGACGTACTTCTCGTAGATCGGCGTGATCGAGCCGGTCTTCACCTTGCGGATGAAGTACTTCTCGAAGGCGATCTTCGCCAGGTGCACCCACTTGCCCTCGCGCGCCCAGGTCACGTTGCGCGGCGGGATCTGCGGCAGCGCGACGAAGGCCGCCCCGGTGTCGCCGAAGTCCGCGAGGCAGATCGCGTTCCAGGTGCCGCGGGCCTCGACCGGCTTGCCTTCGAGCTCGGCGCCGATGTTGAGGCAGATGGCGTGCACCATCGACTCGATCATGAAGCCGGTCTTCGGGGCGCCGGTGGGCACGGGCGTCTGCTCGACGGGCGGAATCGCCACGCACACGCCCGCCGAGAAGATGTTGCGGTACTTCTTGCTGCGCTGGTGCTCGTCGATGAGCACGAAGCCGCGCGGGTTGCACAGCTCGGGCACGCCGGCCACGGCGTCGACGCCCTTGAACGCGGGCAGGATCATCGAGTGCCGGAACGGCAGCTTGTGCTCCTTCTTCACGCTGCCGTCGTCGTTGTGCTCGAGGACGTGCATCGTGCCGGCCTCGACCGACGCGATCTTGGCGTTGGTGATCCACTGGATGTGGCGCTGTCGCAGGATGGACTCCATGAGCCCCTTGCTGTCGCCCACGCCGCCGAGACCCATGTGGCCGATGTACGGCTCGGCCGTCACGAAGGTCATCGGCACGCGGTCGCGGATCTTGCGCCTGCGCAGGTCGGTGTCGAAGATCATCGCCATCTCGTAGGCCGGGCCGTAGCAGCTCGCGCCCTGCGCGGCGCCGACGATCAGCGGTCCCGGCTCGGCGACGAATTTCTGGTACTGCTCGAAGGACTCGAGCGAGTGGCCGTGCGTGCAGACCGAGGTCGTGTGGCCCTTGGGACCGAGCCCCGGCACCTCGTCGAAGGCCAGCTTCGGCCCGGTGGTGATCACCAGGTAGTCGTAGTCGACCGTCTGGCCGTTCGTCAGGCTCAGCTTCGAGGCCGGCGCGTCGATCGTCTGCACCATGCTGTCGATCCAGTCGACGTTCTTCGCGGCCAGCGGCGCGGCGAGGTCGACCCGGGTCTGCTCCGGCTTGCGCCAGCCGACCGCGATCCACGGGTTGGACGGCGTGAACTCGAAGTACGGGTTGCTGCCGACCAGCGTGACGCGGTGCGCCTTGCCGAGCCGCTTCTTCATTTCGTATGCGCAGGCCACGCCGCCGAGGCCCGCTCCCATGATCACTACGTGTGCCATATGTCCCCCTGCTCTAGTGGGCGGCGCGAGCCGCGGTACGGTTGCGATAACTGAAGTAGAAGATCGGGATCAGCACCAGCGTCAGCGCCGTCGAGACGAGGATGCCGAAGATCAGCGACACCGCGAGACCGTTGAAGATCGGGTCGTCGAGGATGAAGAACCCGCCGGTCATGGCGGCCACCGCGGTCAGCGCGATCGGCCGGGCCCGCACCGCCGCGGCGCCGATCACCGCGTCCGCGAGGGCGCGGCCGCGTGCCACCTCGAGGTTGATGAAGTCCACCAGCAGGATCGAGTTGCGCACGATGATGCCGGCGAGCGCGATCATGCCGATCATCGAGGTGGCGGTGAACTGCGCGCCGAGCAGCGCGTGCCCCGGCATCACGCCGATGATGGTGAGCGGGATCGGCGCCATGATGACGAGCGGCACGGCGTACGAGCCGAACTGCGCGACCACCAGCAGGTAGATCAGCACCAGGCCGACCGAGTAGGCGAGGCCCATGTCCCGGAACGTCTCGTAGGTGATCTGCCACTCGCCGTCCCACTTCACGCTCGGGCGGTACGGGTCCTGCGGCGGCGAGAAGAACCACTGCTGCAGGTCGGTGCCGGCCGGCAGTTCGTCCTCGAACGCGCCGACCAGTTCGAACATGCCGTACAGCGGGCTGTCGGTGTCGCCCACGGCGTCCGCGGTGACCCAGGCCATCGGCAGCAGGTCCTTGTGGTAGATCGAGCGGTCCCACTCCCGGCGCTCGACGGTGGTGATCTCCGACAGCGGTACCAGCGCCCCGCTGCGCGAGCGCACCCGCAGCGCGAGTACGCCGTCGAGGCCGGCCTTGTCGGGCACGTCGAGCTCGAGGCGGACCGGGATCGGGTAGGTCTCGCGGCCCACGCGGGCGTAGGTGGCGTCGATGCCGGCGAGTCCCGCCGTGAGCACCTGCGTCGCCTCCGCCTGGCTGATGCCGAGCAGCGCGGCCTTCTGGCGATCCACGGCCACGACGTAGCGCGGGCGCGGCGCGTCGAGGCTGTCGTCCACGTCGACGATGTCCGGCTTGCCGTCGACGATGCGGCGCAGCTCGGCGGTCAGGCGCTCGCGCGACTCCTGGAAGGGGCCGTAGACCTCGGCGACCAGCGGGGCCTGCACCGGCGGGCCCGGCGGCACCTCGACCACCTTGACCGACGCGCCGTACTTCTTGCCGATGGCCGCGAGCGCCGGCCGCACCTCGAGCGCGATCTCGTGGCTCGCGCGCTTGCGCGCCGCCTTCGGCGACAGGTTGATCGCAAGGTCGCCGAGTTCCGGCGATTCGCGCAGATAGGAATGGCGCACGAGGCCGTTGAAGTTGAAC
>WBZM01003436.1_pt1 | contig 12368 bp, 9 predicted proteins | sample 5204271 | NCBI WGS metagenome assembly WBZM01 (sample SAMN12344346, study PRJNA552823) | activated sludge metagenome | biome: Activated sludge suspended growth; feature: Nitrification reactor; material: Wastewater; isolation source: activated sludge from nitrification reactor of wastewater treatment...
ATCGGCGCGAACGGCGTCGAGCGTGTGGTCGACATCAAGCTCAACAAGGACGAACAGGCGATGTTCGACAAGTCGGTCGATGCGGTGAACGGCCTCGTCGCCGCCTGCAAGGGCATCGACCCCTCGCTCGCCTGACCTGCGACAGTGCGACACGGAACACCGGAAGGGGCTGCTTCGGCAGCCCCTTTTGCGTTAGGATCGGCCGAGCTTTTCAGGTCGGAGTTTGAACCATGCGCCTTGCCTGCCTGACCGCCGCCCTCGCCCTCGCCGCGCCATTTCTTCCCGCCCTCGCCACCGCCGCCCCGTCCGAGGACTGGTCGGCCCGCATCGCCGCAGACGGCCTCGCCGCAACCGCCACCGCGATCGAAGCCCTCGCCGCGCCGACGCCCGACGACCGGCTCGCCCTCGGGGCGGCGCGGTTCCTCGGCGGGGTCGAGAAGGCGCTGCAGGCCCGCTGGGCCATCGGCCAGAGCAAAGAGATTTCCTTCCTGCTGGTCTTCCGCCTGCCGCTGGCGCCGAACCCCGCGCCCGCGCCCTTCGATCCGGCGCTGCTCGAAACCACCCTTGCCGGGCTTTCAGCGGACATGGACACCGCGCGCGCTGCCCTGGCGGACATTCCCGAAGCGGCCGACATCGCGCTCGACCTCCGGCTCGAAGACCTCTGGCTCGACATCAACGCCTCGGGCAGCCGCGACCCCGGCGAAGGCACGCTCGACCTCGCCGGGTTCATGCTGGCCTCGCAGGCACGCTGGAACCCCGAGACCGGGCAGATGATGCCGCCGCCGCAGGTGCCCGCGACGATCCCGGTCACCTTCGACACCGCCGACGCCGCCTGGCTGTCGGCCTATACGCACCTGCTGTCGGCGACATCCGACCTCGTCCGCGCCTTCGCGCCGACCGAGCCGGTCCGCCGCGTCTACGAAGGCCGGATGGCGATGGCCAAGGCCGGTATCGGCGGCCTCTTCGACCTCAACCGCCAGGCAGGCACCAGCCCCGCCCGTTACCCCAACGAGATCGACGCCGCCGCGATGGCGATCCTTGCGCTGCGCCAGCAGCCGCTGCCCGAGCGCACCCGCGCGGCGCGCGATCATTTCCTTGCCATGATCGCCGACAACCGGCGCTTCTGGACGCTCGTCGCAGCCGAAACCGACAACCGCCAGGAATGGATTCCGAACGCCACCCAGACGGCCGCGCTGGGGATGGCCTTCCCCAAAGGCATGGACATCGCCTGGCAGGACGTGCTGGCCGACGGCGAAAAGCTTCTGAAAGGCGAGCTTCTGGTCCCCTACCTCGCGGCCGGCGACGCGCAGGCCGGCATCGGCTTCGACATCGGCGGCTGGCTCGAAAGCCCCGGCCCCATCGACCTGGTGGAATGGCTGCACGGCATGGGGATACAACCCTGGCTGAAACAGGGGGCCCTCGTCGACAGCCGCAGTTGGGCGGCCCTCGAGCAGATGACCAGCGGCAACGCGCTTCTGTTCGCGGTCTTCCTCAACTGATCCCGAAGGCCAGCCCGGCGCTTTCGATCAGCGCCGCATGGCGCGCACGCAGCCGCCGGTCGAAGCCTTCGGCACTCAGATCGACGACGCCCGGAAACAGTCGCGCCACCGCCTCCTCGATCCCCGTGTCGATCCGCACCAGCGCATCCTCGGCCGTCAGCCGCGCCTCGGCCCGGGCATCCAGCGCCTGCACCTCCTGCCACAGCCGTCGCAGGCCCGCGCCGTCGCCCCGCAGCGCCGCCACCCGCCCGACCTGCGCCCGCCGCGCCGATCCGTCCGGCTCGGGCCCGGCATCCGGCCCCATCGCCCGCCGCAGAAGCTTCAGCACCCAGTGCAGCGGCGTCAGCCCGTCGAAATGCAGGATCGCATCGCCCGCCGCCGCCGCGCGTGGCACCGGCGCTGCCCCACCGGCATCGTAGCGCGGCGCGTGGATGCCCATGCGATAGGGCCGCCCCACCCGCACCAGCGCCTTGCCCGCGCTGTGGCCGCTCAGCCCTGCGTCCAGCAACGCAGCCCCCCGCCCCGGTTGTGCCAGCCGGAAATGCGGGGTGAAGATCGCCCCCGCCGCCTCGCCCGCCCGCCACACCCGTTCGGCCACCGGCAGATGCACCATCCCCGCCTCGGGCGGCACCGCCGCCAGCCGCGCCTCCAGATCGGCCGCGGGCCACAGGAACTCGTCCGCGTCGCAATGCAGAAGCCACCCGGCCCCCGTCCGCTGATAGGCGTGATCCGCATTGACCTGCTGGCGGCGCGTCACCGTCGCCGGCCGACCCGCCGCGCCCGCCGCCTTCCACCAGGCGTCGCCGCACACGGTCAGAACCACCCCCGGCACTGAGCCCAGCAATGCCTCGGCCTCGGGATCCGGCGCGTCGAGGAACAGATGCACCCGCCCGGCGCCCAGTCCCAGGTGGTGCGCGACGAAGGCCGCCAGCAGCGGCGCGGGCTCGTCCGCCGTCGCCACCACGTCCCAGCTTGTCGACGCCTTCGCCATGCCGCCCCATCCTCGATTCACCCGGCCCGGCACGCGACGTGATCACACTTTTTCAACGCGTGATCACAAATGTCCGATTTTCGCCCGGCCGCGCCGCTTTCGCCCATTTATCATTTTGACACCGCCCCTGCCTATGGCATGCCGGCCGCAATCAGCCGGCATAGGGACGAACGCGATGAACATCCACGAATACCAGGCCAAGGCCCTTCTGCGCAGCTACGGCGCCCCCGTCTCGGACGGCCGCCCCGTGCTGCGGGCCGAAGAAGCCAAGACCGCCGCGGGCGAACTTGACGGACCGATCTGGGTCGTCAAGGCACAGATCCACGCAGGCGGCCGCGGCAAGGGCAGGTTCAAGGAACCCGAGGCCGGCGAAAAGGGCGGCGTGCGCATCGCCAGATCGGTGTCCGAGGCCGCCGAACTTGCGCGCCAGATGCTGGGCCGCACCCTCGTGACCCACCAGACCGGCCAGGCCGGCAAGCAGGTCAACCGCATCTACATCGAGGACGGCAGCGACATCGCCCGCGAACTCTACCTCGCGCTGCTGGTCGACCGCCAGACCAGCCGCATCAGCTTCGTCTGCTCGACCGAGGGCGGCGTCAACATCGAGGACGTGGCCCACGACACGCCCGAAAAGATCCTCTCGTTCTCGGTCGACCCCGCCACCGGCCTGTCCGACTTCCACGGCCGCCGCGTCGCCTACGGGCTGAAGCTCGAAGGCCAGCAGATCAAGCAGTGCATCCAGCTCGTCAAGACGCTCTACCGGCTCTTCCTCGAGAAGGACATGGAGATGCTGGAAATCAACCCCCTGATCGTGACCACGGACGGCACCCTGCGCTGCCTCGACGCCAAGATCGGCTTCGACAACAACGCGCTCTACCGCCACCCCGACATCGTCGCGCTCCGGGACGAGACCGAGGAAGACCCCAAGGAACTCGCGGCCTCCAAGTTCGACCTCAACTACATCGCGCTGGATGGCGAGATCGGCTGCATGGTCAACGGCGCCGGCCTTGCGATGGCGACGATGGACATCATCAAGCTTTACGGCGCGGAACCCGCCAACTTCCTCGATGTGGGCGGCGGGGCGACGAAGGAGAAGGTGACCGAGGCCTTCAAGATCATCACCTCGGACCCGAACGTGAAGGGCATCCTCGTCAACATCTTCGGCGGCATCATGCGCTGCGACATCATCGCCGAAGGCATCATCGCCGCGGTGAAGGAAGTCGGCCTTCAGGTGCCGCTGGTGGTGCGCCTGGAAGGCACCAACGTCGAGAAGGGCAAGGAGATCATCGCGAATTCCGGGCTCAACGTCATCGCGGGGGACAACCTCAGCGACGCGGCGCAGAAGATCGTGAAGGCGGTGAAGGGGTAATGCGGATGCCTAAGCTAATGACGCGCTGCTTGCTTGCGTTTGCCGTCCTGCTGGCGCCCGGGGCAGCCCTCTCGCAGTCAACCGAACAGGGGCTGCGCATGCAGCAACTCTTCATGGACACCTGCTTTCAGGCGACAAAAGCAAGCGACATGTCGATCGCCGCGAAAGTGGCCATGCAAAGGGGCTACAAGCTTCTGGGAACCATCCATCCGACCGGAAGCAAGCGCAAGGGTTATACCGCCTACGGCAAGGCCAAGGGCCAGGAAGAAATCTGGATCGGTGCCACCAAGGCGACAGCGCAAAGCTGTGGGGTGACATTCGACGACTCCAAAGGTCCGGTCCTCAAGGACAAGCCGCCGTTCCTTAATACGATCAGCATGGCCACCAAGGGCAAGCCATGGGGCAAGGGGTTCATTACTGCGCACTGGGTGAACCACAGCTTCAACGGCGTCAAATACGAATACGCAGTCGTTCCGGGCAAGAACCGTGTCGGCTACTTTGCGAACTTCAAATAAGGGCCATCCGATGTCCGTCCTCGTCAACAAAGACACCCGCGTCATCACCCAGGGCATCACCGGCTCGCAGGGCACCTTCCACACCGAACAGGCCATCGCCTACGGCACCCGCATGGTGGGCGGCGTGACGCCCGGCAAGGGCGGCACCGAACACCTCGGGCTGCCGGTCTTCAACTCGGTGCACGAAGCCCGCGCCACCACAGGCGCCAATGCCAGCGCCATCTACGTTCCGCCCCCCTTCGCGGCGGACTCGATCCTCGAGGCGATCGACGCCGAAATGCCGCTGATCGTCTGCATCACCGAAGGCATCCCGGTCCTTGACATGATGAAGGTCAAGCGCGCGCTCGAAGGCTCGAAATCGCGGCTGATCGGGCCGAACTGCCCCGGCGTCATCACCCCCGGCGAATGCAAGATCGGCATCATGCCCGGCCACATCCACAAGAAGGGCTCGGTCGGCGTCGTCTCGCGCTCGGGCACCCTGACGTATGAGGCGGTGAAGCAGACCTCGGATCTCGGGCTTGGCCAGTCCTCGGCCGTCGGCATCGGCGGCGACCCGATCAAGGGCACCGAACACATCGACGTGCTGGAGATGTTCCTCAACGACCCCGAAACCACCTCGATCATCATGATCGGCGAGATCGGCGGCTCGGCCGAGGAAGAGGCGGCCGAATTCCTCGCCCACCAGAAGAAGAAGGGCCGCTGGAAGCCGGTCGCCGGCTTCATCGCCGGGCGCACCGCCCCCAAGGGCCGGCGCATGGGCCACGCCGGCGCCATCGTCTCGGGCGGCAAGGGCGACGCGGAATCGAAGATCGAGGCCATGAAGAGGGCCGGGATCATCGTCGCCGACAGCCCCGCCCACCTGGGCGAGGCGGTGATGAAGGCGATGGGGAAATAACCCATGTCGCGCCGCCGACACCTTGTCCTGTCGGGGGGGCCTGCGGCGACCGCGGCGCTGCTCGCCTCGGCCTGCCTCGCGGCGGCCGAAGACAAGGTGACCGGCACGCTTGCCGCATGCGCGACGCCGGCGGCATATGGTGATCTGCGCGCCGGTCTCGCCGCGCTTGGCTGGCAGGACATGCCCGTCACCGCCATCAGCCCCGCCGAAGCCGGGCTGTTCGCGCTCCGGCCGCTGGCCGCCAGGGTGCCGGCCGATGTGATCCCGGCCCCCGGCCACTGGCGCGACGAATGGGCCGCTGCCACCCTGGCGGTATCCGGCTGGCGAAACCTCGGGCCCGAAACGCCGCCCGCCTACCGCGCCTTCTTCCGCAGCGGCGGCTCTGTCCTGCGGGTCGATTCCGCGCCGCTTGGCCCCCGTCACATGACCCGCTGCCAGCTTGTCGCTGCCGGGGCCGACCTGCCCGACACCGTCGACACCGCCGCTGCCGCGACCCGTGCCGCGGGCGGCCGGATGCCCCCCGTCCACTGGTTCCCCGCTGCCACCGCCCCCGCCTCGCCCGCGCTTTTCGGCGAAGGGGCCGTCTACACCGCGCTGCTTTCCTCTGCCGGCATCGCCGCAGCCACCGGCAGCCCGCTGGCCGCGCCGGCCGGCGAGTTCTTCTTCCTCGCCCAGACCGACATAATCTTTGATCCCAAGTTGGTGCAAAAATGACCGACCAGTCCCCCAACGACCAGTTCCACGCGTCGAGCTTCCTGCAGGGCGGCAACGCCGAATACGTCGAGCAGATGTATGCCCGCTATGCCGCCGATCCGGCCGCGGTCGATGCCAGCTGGGCCGCGTTCTTCCGTTCGCTCGGCGATACCGAAATCGACGTCAAGCGGCAGGCGCAGGGCGCATCCTGGGACCGGCCCGATTGGCCGCTGCAACCCGCCGACGACCTGACCGCCGCGCTCACCGGCGAATGGCCGCTGATCCCGGCCGAGGCGAAGGGCGCCGGGGCCACGATCCGCGCCAAGGCGGCCGAACAGGGCGTCGCCGTCAGCGATGACCAGATCAAGCGCGCCGTCCTGGATTCCGTGCGCGCGCTGATGCTGATCCGCGCCTACCGCATCCGCGGCCATCTGGTGGCAAACCTCGACCCGCTCAGCATGCGCGAGGAAAATCCGCACCCCGAGCTCGACCCGAAATCCTATGGCTTCACCGATGCCGACATGGACCGGCCGATCTTCATCGACCAGGTGCTGGGCCTTCAGCACGCCTCGCTGCGCGAGATCCTCGACATCGTCAAGCGCACCTACTGCGGCACCTTCGCGCTGCAGTACATGCACATTTCCGACCCCGAACAGGCAAGCTGGCTCAAGGAACGCATCGAAGGCTACGGCAAGGAAATCACCTTCACCCGCGAAGGCCGCCGCGCCATCCTCAACAAGCTGGTCGAGGCCGAGGGCTTCGAGAAGTTCCTGCACGTCAAGTACACGGGCACCAAACGCTTCGGCCTGGACGGCGGCGAAAGCCTCATCCCGGCGATGGAACAGATCATCAAGCGCGGCGGCAACCTCGGCCTGAAGGAAATCGTCATCGGCATGCCGCACCGCGGCCGCCTGTCGGTGCTGGCCAACGTGCTGGCCAAGCCCTACCGCGCCATCTTCAACGAATTCCAGGGAGGCAGCTTCAAGCCTGAAGAGGTCGAAGGCTCGGGCGACGTGAAATACCACCTCGGCGCCTCAAGCGACCGCACCTTCGACGGCAACACCGTCCACCTGTCGCTCACCGCCAACCCCAGCCACCTCGAGGCGGTGAACCCGGTCGTGCTGGGCAAGGTCCGCGCCAAGCAGGACCAGAACGGCGATACCGACCGCACGACCGTGCTGCCGATCCTGCTGCACGGCGACGCGGCCTTCGCCGGCCAGGGTGTCGTGGCCGAATGCTTCGGGCTCTCCGGCCTCAAGGGCCACCGCACCGGCGGCACCATCCACATCGTCGTCAACAACCAGATCGGCTTCACCACCGCGCCCAGCTATTCGCGCAGCAGCCCCTACCCGACCGACATCGCCCTGATGGTCGAGGCGCCGATCTTCCACGTCAACGGCGACGACCCCGAGGCCGTGGTCCACGCCGCCAAGGTGGCGACCGAGTTCCGCCAGAAGTTCCACAAGGACGTGGTCATCGACATCTTCTGCTACCGCCGCTTCGGTCACAACGAAGGCGACGAGCCGATGTTCACCAACCCGGCGATGTACACCCGCATCAAGCGGCAGAAGACCACGCTGCAGCTTTACACCGAACGGCTGGTGGCCGACGGCCTGATCCCGGAAGGCGAGATCGAGGACATGAAGACCGCCTTCCAGGCGCGTCTCAACGCCGAGTTCGAGGCCGGCAAGGACTTCCGCCCCAACAAGGCCGACTGGCTCGACGGGCGCTGGAAGCACCTCGCCACCAAGGACATGGACAACTACCAGGCCGGCGAAACCGCGATCAGGCCCGAGACGATGGCCGAGGTCGGCGCCGCCCTGACCCGCGTGCCCGAAGGCTTCGACATCCACAAGACCGTCGCCCGCCAGCTTGAAGCCAAGGCGAAGATGTTCACCGCCGGCGAAGGCTTCGACTGGGCCACCGCCGAGGCGCTGGCCTTCGGCTCGCTCCAGGTCGAGGGCTTCCCCGTCCGCCTTGCCGGGCAGGACTGCACCCGCGGCACCTTCAGCCAGCGCCACTCGGCCTTCATCGACCAGACGACCGAGGAACGCTACTACCCGCTCAACAACATCCGCGCCGGCCAGGCCCGGTACGAGGTCATCGACTCGATGCTCTCGGAATATGCCGTGCTTGGCTTCGAATACGGCTATTCGCTTTCGGAACCCAACGCGCTGGTGATGTGGGAAGCCCAGTTCGGCGACTTCGCCAACGGCGCCCAGATCATGTTCGACCAGTTCATCAACTCGGGCGAATCCAAGTGGCTGCGGATGTCCGGCCTCGTCTGCCTGCTGCCCCACGGCTTCGAGGGCCAGGGACCCGAACATTCCTCGGCCCGCCTCGAACGCTTCCTGCAGCTTTCGGCGCATGACAACTGGATCGTCGCCAACTGTTCGACGCCGGCCAACTACTTCCACATCCTGCGCCGCCAGATATGCCGCGACTTCCGCAAGCCGCTGGTGCTGATGACGCCCAAGTCGCTGCTGCGCCACCCGATGTGCATCTCCGACGCGGCCGACTTCACCACCGGGTCGTCCTTCCACCGCGTGCTGTGGGACGATGCGCAGAAGGGCCATTCAAGCCTGAAGCTCAAGGCCGACGCCGACATCGGCCGCGTCGTCATCTGTTCGGGCAAGGTCTATTACGACCTCCTGGCCGAACGCGACGCGCGCGGGCTCGACGACGTCTACCTGATGCGCCTCGAACAGATCTACCCGGTGCCGACCCAGTCGCTGCGCAAGGAACTGGCGCGCTTCCTCCAGGCCGAAATCGTCTGGTGCCAGGAAGAACCCAAGAACCAGGGCGCCTGGGCTTTCATCGAGCCCAACCTCGAATGGGTGCTGACCCAGATCGGCGCGCGCCAGACCCGGCCCTTCTACGCCGGCCGCACCGCCTCGGCCTCGCCCGCGACCGGGCTTGCCAGCAAGCACAAGGCCGAACAGGACGCGCTGGTCAGCGACGCCCTGACGATCGGAGGAAAGATCTGATGACGACCGAAGTCCGCGTTCCGACCCTGGGCGAAAGCGTGTCCGAGGCGACGGTGGCGACCTGGTTCAGGAAACCGGGCGACCGCATCGCCGCCGACGACATGCTGTGCGAACTGGAAACCGACAAGGTGACGGTCGAGGTCCACGCCCCCGCCGCCGGCAAGCTTGTGGAAATCGTCGCCCCCGAAGGCACGACCGTGGGCGTCAATGCCCTGCTCGCCCAGATCGCCGAGGAAGGCGCGGCGGGCCCCGAAGAACTGAAACCAAAGCAAAGCGCGGCAGACGCGCCTACGGCCAATGAGGGCAAGATGACAGACGTAATGGTCCCGACGCTGGGCGAAAGCGTGACCGAAGCCACCGTCTCCACCTGGTTCAAGAAGGTGGGCGACGTGGTCGCGCAGGACGAGATGCTGTGCGAACTGGAAACCGACAAGGTGTCGGTCGAGGTTCCCTCGCCGGTCGCCGGTGTGCTGACCGAAATCCTCGCGCCCGAAGGTTCGACCATCGCCGCCAGGGGCCGCCTTGCCGTCATCGCCGAAGGCGCGACGCAGGCCGCCGCCGCACCCGCTGCGGCCCCCGCAGCCGCCGCGAGGCCCGCCGCCGGCGCGGTCGAGGATGCCCCCTCGGCGAAGAAGGCCATGGCCGAAGCCGGGCTCACGCGCGACGAGGTCGCCGGAACCGGCCGCGACGGCCGCGTGATGAAGGAAGACGTGGCCCGCACCGTGGCCGGCGCCGCAGCCGCCCCGGCGGCCCCCGCCCCCCCCGTCAGCATCGCCCCGGCCCCCGCGCCCGCCCCCCGCGCCCCCGTCGCGGCCGAGGACGCCGCGCGCGAGGAACGCATCAGGATGACGCGGCTCCGCGCCACCATCGCCCGGCGCCTGAAGGAAGCGCAGAACACCGCCGCGATCCTGACGACCTACAACGAGGTCGACATGTCCGCCGTCATGGACCTCAGGAACACCTTCAAGGACCAGTTCGAAAAGAAGCACGGCGTCAAGCTCGGCTTCATGTCCTTCTTCGTGAAGGCCTGCATCCACGCCCTGAAGGAAGTCCCCGAGGTCAACGCCGAGATCGACGGCGGCGATGTCGTCTACAAGAACTACGTCCACATGGGCGTGGCGGTCGGCACGCCCTCGGGCCTTGTCGTCCCCGTGGTCCGCGACGCCGACCGCATGGGCTTCGCCGAGATCGAGAAGAAGATCGCCGAACTGGGCGTGCGCGCCCGCGACGGCAAGCTCAGCATGGCCGAGCTTCAGGGCGGCTCCTTCACCATCTCGAACGGCGGCGTCTACGGCAGCCTCATGTCCGCGCCGATCCTCAACCCCCCGCAGTCGGGCATCCTCGGCATGCACAAGATCCAGGACCGCCCGGTCGTGGTCGGCGGCCAGATCGTCATCCGCCCGATGATGTACCTGGCGCTCAGCTACGATCATCGCATCGTGGATGGGAAGGGCGCGGTGACGTTCCTGGTGCGGGTCAAGGAGGCGCTGGAGGATCCGAGACGGCTGCTGATGGATCTGTGAGAGAGGCGGTGCTGACCCCGCCCTACCAGGTAACTCGTAGGGCGGAGCGACAGCCCACCTTTGATATTACGGCCTGCTTAGACTGCCGCTACTGTCTGCAAGTGAGCAAACGCCAAAGCGAGGACATTGCTCTTGGACTTCATGGCGCTCCTGACAGCTTTTGGCGTTGGATCAATCGTGACAGTGTTGGTTCAATATGTTTTGGCGAACCGATCTTCTGCAAAGCGGCGAACCTACGACGAACGGAAGGAAGCCTACATTGGACTTGCCGAAGCATGGGTGAAGCAAGAACAAGAGGGGGTGTCTGGCCAGAACATGCTTGACGTTGGCCATTGGGTTCTGCGCTGCCAATTTGTTGCTCCTCCAGAGATGTTGCCCCTATTGAAGAAGTGGGCGGCCTCAGAACCGGGCAGCCTCGAAAGAATTGAGGCCACGGACCAGCTAAAGGCAGCCATGCGCAATGATTTGAGCAACTTTCGATAGATTGGCCGCCCATGACCCCCGAACTCACCGCCCTCGCCCTCGCCGGTCTCCTGCAGGTCGTCCAGTACGCCCTCTTCGCCCTCCCGGCGAACCTCGAACTCGGGCCCGGCTATACGTCGTCCCCGCGCGACCGGCCGCCGTCGCGTGCCATGTCCGTCCGCACCGGCCGGCTCCAGCGGGCGCTGACCAACCATTTCGAGGGGCTGATCCTCTTCACCCTCGCCGTTGCCGTCACCACGCTCTCGGGCCGGTCGACGGCGCTCACCGCCGCCTGCGGCTGGGTCTACCTTGCCGCCCGCATCCTCTACGTCCCGGCCTATACCTTCGGCTGGCGCCCCTGGCGCTCGGCGATCTGGGGTGTTGGCTTTCTCGCCACAACCGTCATGATCGTCGCAAGCCTGATCTGATGCCTCTTCTTTGACCAAATACTCCCGGGGGTCCGGGGGCAGGCAGCCCCCGTCCCCGGCCACCTGCAGGAGACCACGATGCCCACATTCGACCTCATCGTCATCGGCGCCGGCCCCGGCGGCTATGTCTGCGCCATCCGCGCCGCGCAGCTCGGGCTCAAGGTCGCCTGCGTCGAGGGCCGCGAAACGCTTGGCGGCACCTGCCTCAACGTCGGCTGCATCCCCTCCAAGGCGCTCCTGCACGCCAGCCACATGCTGCATGAAACCCATGAGAACTTCGAGAAGATGGGCCTGATGGGTGCGAAACCCAAGGTCGACTGGGCGAAGATGCAGGCCTACAAGCAGGACGTCGTCTCGGGCAACACCAAGGGCATCGAGTTCCTGTTCAAGAAGAACAAGGTCACCTGGCTCAGGGGCTGGGCGACGATCCCGGCGCCGGGCCAGGTCAGGGTCGGCGACGAGCTGCACGAGGCAAGGCACATCGTCATCGCCACCGGGTCGGAACCCTCCAGCCTGCCGGGCGTCAGCGTCGACGAAAAGACCGTCGTCACCTCGACCGGCGCGCTCGCGCTGCCCAAGGTGCCGAAGTCGATGGTGGTGATCGGCGCCGGCGTCATCGGCCTTGAACTCGGCTCGGTCTACGCCCGCCTCGGCGCCGAGGTGACCGTCGTCGAATACCTCGACGCCATCACCCCCGGCATGGACAGCGACGTCGCCAAGACACTGCAACGCATCCTGACGCGCCAGGGTCTGAAGTTCGTCCTCGGCGCCGCCGTCCAGGGCGTCGACGTGGCCAGGGGCAAGGCGACGGTGCGCTACAAGCTGCGCAAGACCGACGCCGACGCCACGCTCGAGGCCGAGACCGTTCTCGTCGCCACCGGGCGCAAACCCTATACCGACGGCCTCGGGCTCGCCGCCCTTGGCGTCGAGATGGAACCGCGCGGCCAGATCAGGACCAACGGCCATTTTGCCACCAACATCGCCGGCCTTTATGCCATCGGCGACG
>WBZM01003443.1_pt1 | contig 12358 bp, 10 predicted proteins | sample 5204271 | NCBI WGS metagenome assembly WBZM01 (sample SAMN12344346, study PRJNA552823) | activated sludge metagenome | biome: Activated sludge suspended growth; feature: Nitrification reactor; material: Wastewater; isolation source: activated sludge from nitrification reactor of wastewater...
CCGAAGAACGGGAGCGTGTATCGATGCAAGATGAAGCTGCATGACGCGGGTGCACGCCTGGAGGTGCGCGGGTTCATCGGCGTGTCCCTCATCGGGCGGTCCCAGCACTGGAAGCGCCTGGAATAGCCTTTCGCCAAGGCAGGCAGACTTCTCCGAGTCTGCCCGCCTTGCCCCGAGACCGGGAGTTCAGCGGTGGCCCGTCCAGCCGGGCTGTTCGCGGTCGAGGAGCCGCTTCAGCGCCTCGAAATGCAGGATGGACTGCTGGCGCTCGCCCTCGATCTGCCGGCATGCCTGCTCGACGAGGTGAACCGGGGCCTGCTTGAGCCGCCGGCCGGTGCTCCAGGCGATGACCTGGACCATGCAGGATCTTTCGAGGTAGTACAGATCGTCGAACGCGTAGGCGACGGTTTCGCCGCAGACGAGCACCCCGTGATGCGCAAGAAAGGCGATGTCCTTGTCGCCCAGCGCGTTGCAGATGCGGTCGCCTTCCGTGTCATCCAGTGCCACGCCGCCGTACTCGCCGTCATAGCCGATGCGGTTCCAGAACCGCATGGCGTTCTGGTTGGCGGCACAGTCGAGACGTCCGTCCTCCAGCAGGCACAGTGCCGTGGCGTAAGGCATGTGGGTGTGGAGCACGCACTTCTTGCGCTTGCCGAGGTGGATGCGTCCGTGGATGAAGAAGGCCGTGGGCTCCACCTTGTGCTTTCCTTCCAGCACGATGCCCTTTTCGTCCACGATCATGAGATCCGACGGCGTGATCTCGGACCAGTGAAGTCCCTGCGGATTGATGAGGAACTTGTCGGGCTCGCCCGGAAGTTCAAGGCTGAAATGGTTGCACACGCCTTCGTTCAGTCCCATCCGTGCTGCGGAACGCAGGGCGGCGGTGAGATCGAGGCGTGCCTGTCGCAGCTGTTCGTTCGCGGACATCGTCGGCTCCGGTGCGGTGGCGTTCAGGGATCCCGATTGTAGCGGCGCCGTCCGCAGGAACGGAGCGGGTGCGGCAACGCTTTCGGCACACCGCACGCCTCCCACCCGCGCGGGCCAGCGGCTCTCCCGGATTCAGCGGGACCGCTCGTTCGACGTTTCGGAGACCGATTCATCGCGCGGTGGGCGCAGGAAGTCCAGCGGGCGCGTGAACAGGCGGCCCGCCAGGGGAAGGAGCAGCAGACGGGCGTACCTGAACGGGACGCGCCGCGCCTTCATGGCAAGCATCAGGGCGAGCGTGAAGCTCACGAGGAGGTTGACAACGCCGATCGTGGCCACCCCCAGGAAAATCCAGGCCAGCGTGGCGGTGAACGGCTCGCCCTGCAGCGCCTCGAGACCGATGCCGAGGTTGGCGGCGGCGAAGGTCACGTGCCTGATGTCGAGCGGGAGGCCCAGATTGAATCCGATCACGCCCGTCAGTCCCAGCATGAAACCAAAGACGACATTGCCCGCCAGTCCGCCAAGGTTGTTGCCGAGGTATTCGGCGATCGCGGCTGTCCGGGTGTCGCCCAGCAGCCGGCGGAGCCAGGGGAGGGCGCGGATGCGTTCGGGGATCCTGCGGTAGACGGTCATGTTGTCGCAGTAGCCGCTGACGAGGCCGGAGAGAAACAGATAGACCCCCGCAATGGCGGCATGAAACAGTGCGAGGCTGCGCCACGGATGCAGGTCCTGCAGCAGATGGGCGGCCTTTTCGGGAGGCGCGACGTGGCTGCCCGTGGCATGCGACCAGGCCAGGCAGACGAAGAAGGCGAGCGGGAATGCCAGAGCGACATTGCCCACGATGGCGATGAACTGACTGCGGCACACGCGCACGATCAGCTCCACCATGTCGTCCATCCGCGGACGTTGTCCCGGAGATGCGTCGAGGGCCGCGGCGATGCGTGTGGCCGTCATCGCCGGCTGCTTGGTGGCGAGCGTGAAATGAAGGAGTTGGATCAGCACGAAGCCCAGCGCGTAGTTGAGTCCGTAGAGAATTCCCTCGACAAGGGGCGCCGCATGCAGTCCGTGAAGCCATAGCTTGATGAACGCCAGGATCGGCACGATCGCCCCTGCGCCGAACGCGGCACGGAACATCCAGCGGTATTCTTCGCGCGTGTTCGTGATGTAGTGATCGCCCGTCCTGCCCGCGTGCTCCGTGATTTCCCGCGCGAGCAGTTCCGTGTTCTTGGCGAAATGGGGGCGCAGCAGTGTCTTTGTGCACTCGGCATCCACGAAGAGCTTGAACAGGCGGACCGCGCCCGAACGCCGGTGTCCGCCCGGCGACGGGTCCAGCACGGCCAGAAGATCCTGAATCCGGACGATCGTCTCGGTCGCGCGCTGCAGCAGGTAGGTCAGCGCGATGCTCACGCCCGTGGAGGGGGTGTTGCGACGGATGCGCGCGATCACCTGAGAACACTGCTCGAGCAGCACCAGGACGTGGAGGTGATCGTGCCGCAGCGCCGAGCCGTCGCTCAGTGCCCGCCGGTAGTCCTCGATGAATCGCTGCGTCTCCAGGTGCTGCGCCACGAAGGGTGACTCGAACTGGCGCAGCTCCGGCAGCACGCGGGCGAGTTCCGGCTCCAGTCCGATTGCCGCAATCCGATACGAAAGCGTCTGGATCGATTCGAGGATTTCGAGCGCCGTGTGCCGGTCGCCCGGACTCGCCAGAAAATCGAGACCGAGCGTGCCGAACAGCCGCATCCAGTGTTCGTCGCCGATGGCCCTCACCCAGAGGCGGTCGGTCTTGCGGGGAAACAGCCGGACGAGAAGCGAGAGCAGCGAGGTCGGGTCGTAGGGCGAGGGGAGGACCCGATCGGCGATGCGGCGCCCCAGCTCGGTGACGAATCCCGAGTTGGGCAGGATACCCAGCTCGCAGAAGAGCTCCGATTGTTCCGAGCTCGCGAACAGCGACGCGATCAGCGTTCGCAGTGCCTCCCGCCAGTGCTCGTTGGCGGCAAGCACGTATTCGACGGCGTGCAGATTCTTGAGTGCGCGCGCGCCATCCTCGGGATCCTCGGGGCGGATTTCGTCGATCAGCGCCGAGAGAAGCCCCGCGTCTCCGCCGGAGCCCGCGGATTCGATGCGCTGAAACAGTTCCGCCAGACGGTCGGGCGCCTCAGGCGCCGCAGCGGTGTCGAACATCCGCGACATCCGCGGTCACATGTTGGGGTAGTTGGGCCCGCCTCCGCCCTCCGGCACCACCCAGCGGATGTTCTGAGTCGGATCCTTGATGTCGCAGGTCTTGCAATGCACGCAGTTCTGCGCATTGATCTGCAGCCGCTGCGATCCGTCGTCGTTCTTCACGAACTCGTAAACCCCGGCCGGACAGTATCTCTGTTCGGGGCCTGCATAGGTCTCGAGATTGATCGTCACCGGCACCGCGGCATCCGCGAGCGTGAGGTGCGAAGGCTGATTCTCTTCGTGGTTGGTATTCGAGATGAACACCGACGACAGGCGGTCGAACGTGAGCTTGCCATCGGGCTTGGGATAGGCGATGGGCGAACATTCGGATGCCGGTTTGAGACATTCGTGGTCGGCATGCGTGTTGTGCAGGGTCCACGGGGCATTGCCCTTGAAGAGGACCTGATCGATGCCGACGAGCAGTGTGCCCTTGACCAGTCCCTTGGCCATGGAAGGCTTGAAATTGCGCGCGCGCCGCAGCTCCTCGTGCAGCCAGCTGGACTGGAAGGCATCCGGATAGGACGCAAGCTCGTCGTGGGAGCGGCCGGACGTCAATGCATCGAATGCGGCCTCTGCGGCCAGCATGCCGGTCTTGATGGCCGCGTGGCTTCCCTTGATGCGCGAAGCGTTCAGGAATCCGGCGTCGCATCCTATGAGCGCCCCTCCGGGAAACACCAGCTTGGGCAGCGATTGCAGGCCCCCGGCGGTGATTGCTCGCGCTCCATAGGCGATGCGCTTGCCGCCTTCGAAAAACGGGCGGATCTCGGGATGAGTCTTGTACCTCTGGAACTCCTCGTAGGGAGACAGATACGGATTCGAGTACGCGAGTCCGACGACGAATCCGACGGCGATCTGCCGGTTCTCCAGGTGGTACAGGAAGGACCCGCCATAGGTGTCGTTCGAGAGCGGCCACCCGGCCGTGTGGATCACGAGTCCCGGCCGATGCTGCGATGCCTCGACTTCCCAGAGTTCCTTGAGACCGATTCCATAGGACTGCGGGTCACGCCCCTCGTCCAGGCCGAACTTCTGGATGAGTGCCTTGCCCAGGTGGCCGCGTGCGCCTTCCGCGAATAGCGTATAGCGGCCACGCAGTTCCATCCCCGGTTGATAGTTGTCCGTCGGCTCGCCGTCACGGCCGATTCCCATGTCGCCCGTCGCCACTCCCAGCACCGCACCGTTCTCGTCGTGAAGCACCTCCGCGGCCGCGAAGCCGGGATAGATCTCGACGCCCAACGCTTCTGCCTGCTCGCCCAGCCAGCGCACGACGTTGCCCAGACTGACGATGTAGTTGCCGTGGTTGCGGAAGCAGCCGGGCAGTGCCCAGTCCGGAGTGCGGATTGCGCCTGCCTCCTTGAGAAAGAGAAAGCGGTCTTCCGTGACCGGCGTGTGGAGTGGCGCACCCTTGTCTTTCCAGTCCGGGATCAGTTCGTTCAGCGCGCGAGGGTCCATCACCGCACCGGAGAGGATGTGGGCGCCGAGCTCGGAGCCTTTCTCGAGCACGCAGACGGAAAGGTCCTGTCCCTTCTCGGCACACAGCTGCTTCAGTCGGATGGCTGCGGACAGACCCGCGGGCCCTCCACCCACGACGACGACGTCGAACTCCATGAACTCGCGTTCGGCCAACGAGTGTTCCTCCGTGCAATCCCGAATGATGAGCGGGCGTGATGACGCCTTGCAAAGGTCGGCTCGACGCCCGCCGGACGACCGGCAGCTGAAAGCAAGTCAGGACATGCCTGACCTTCGCGCTGCGGGACCCCTCCCGCCGGGCAGTCGGCTTCTTGTCTCACCGTGTCCTGCGCAACGAGGAGGCCGTGGCGCTCCACCGCGCTCACGCGTCCTGGCGTACAAGCCACAATCGTCGATGCACAATCGTCGATGCGAGATCCGCCGGCCGTCTGACTCCGTCGTCCGGGACTTCTCATGCCCTCAAGGCCTGCGATGCCCCGGTCTCTCGAGTCATGCGTCCGGTGCAGGACTGTGCTGCGACCGTGCACATCGAACCGACCTTCCCTAGAATCGACGCTGGACCGGAGGATCGACATGCAGATGTTCTCCCGTTCTCCCGGTCGCGTCTTCACCCGAATGATAAACCCAACCATGCGCAAGACGTCCCGCTGCGCTGGCCGGAGTCGTGCAATGGCGCCGCCGACGCGGGGGCACGAGGTGCGGCAACGGGATGCATCCAGGATGCCTCGCACGATGGCGCCGGCGCGTTCGAGACTCCCACTCAAACTTGCAAGGAAACGCATGCAGCAGGAATCGAAACTGATACACGCCGAATCTCTCCGCCTGCGCTGGGGGGAAATGGACATGATGCAGCACCTCAACAACGTCTCGTACTTCCGCTACTTCGAAGAAGCGCGCATTTCCTGGTTCCGCGCGACCGGCTTTGCCGGGGCGGGGGACGCGGAGAGTGCGGTGCTGGGCTCGATCACGTGCCGTTTCGTCAAGCCGGCCGTATATCCGGCCGATGTGGTGGTGGAATTGCGGGCCGGCAGGGTCGGCAACTCGAGTTTCGGCGTGATGCACGTGATGCGCGATGCGGCCGACCCGGCGGTCGTGTACGCGCACGGGGAAGCGGTCCTGGTGTGGATCGAGACGGCAACCGGCCGGCCGGTTCCGGTGCCGGAAGGAATCCGGAAGATCCTTCAGTCCTGAGCCGCGTGGATGAGTCCCTGCGACTGGCTTCCATCCCGTCCGAGCAGCCAGAGATACAGGGGAACGACCGTATCGGCGGAAGGCAGAGCCGCCTTCGACTCGCCGGGATGGGTCTTCCGGCGGGAAGGGGAGTTCACCGGGCCCGGCACGATGCCGTTGCAGCGCAGAGTGGGAGTGGACGACCATTCCTCCGACTGCGTTCTCACGGCCATCGCCAGGCCGGCGCCGGTCAGAGAGACGGGCGACTGGTAGGCGCCGCCGACTGCGTGATGGGACTCCAGCGTGTAGATCACGGAGGCGTCGGGAGCATCCCGCAGGAGCGGAAGGCAGGCGCGTGTGATGCCCAACGCCGACGCCACGTTGATTTCGAACACCGTCTTCCATTCTTCTGGAGAGACGGCATCGACCGCCTTCAGGGGCAGTGTATGGGAGGCGCAATGGACGACCCCGTCCAGTCGGCCGAACGCATGATCGATATCCGCCGCCAAGGCATCGAAATGCCGGCTGCCGGCTCCAGCCAGATCCAGCGGCAGTGCCGCGGGTTCGGTGCCGGAGCCGCTGCGCAAGGCATCGTACAGCTGGTCCAGCTTCGCCTGATCTCGACCGTGCAGCACGACGGTCGCACCGTGTATCGCGCAGGCCATCGACACGGCTCGACCGATGCCGCCCGTGGCCCCGGTCACGAGGATGACGCGGCCAAGGAGCAGATCGGCGGGAGGAACGTACTTTGCGGGGGTCACAGGTTCTCCAGGATAGAGCGCGCGCAGCTCCGGCCGCTGCGCACGGCGGCTTCCAGCGTGGCGGGATATTCGCTGCGTGTGTAGTCGCCGGCGAGATGGAGCCCGGGTACCGGTGTGGCCTGGGCGGGGCGTTCCAGGGCTGGAACGCAACGGAACGTCGCTCTCTTTTCCGTGATGACCATCGACGAGTCCGGAGAGGGAAGCGTCCCGGCGAGGCGTTCCAGCTGTCGATGGACCAGGCCCGAAAGGGCGCTGCGTTCGACGCCGCGCCAGTCGTCGGCGGCACTGATCACCGCGCCGATCCAGCCGGCCTGCGCGCACAGGGCACCACGGTCGAATATCCACTGCGCCGGTCCTTCTTCGTCACCCACCATGGAAAAAGGGAGAGCCGGGGCCGCGCCCGCGTAATGCAGATAGACCGTCGTGATGGGCTCGTGCGCCATGCGCCTGATGATGTCGCAGGCTTGCCGCATTTCCGGAACCCCATCGAGGCTGTGGATGGCTCTGGCGGGGTCCGTTGCCCAGACGACGTGAGAGAACGTCTGTTCCGCTCGCGGGGTGGTGAGCAGGAGCCGGCCCCCATCAGGAACGAGGCGGGTGACGGCTTCGTTGAGACGGATGTCACCGCCGCGGTCGATGACGAATCGCGCGGCGGGCTCGGGGAACATGGCCGACAGGTCGACGGCAGGAAAGACCAGGTCGGCCGAATGCGCGTGGCCGGCAAGGCCGTCGCGAATCACGGTGAGAAAGGTCTGTGCGTCGGCGAGATGCGACGGCGTATTGAGCGCTGCCACGCACAGTGGTTGCCAGAGGTGACGGCAGATCCGTTCCGTTTGCCCGTGCGCGGATAGCAGCTCATCGACGGTCCGATGCGGATCGGTCCTGAATCGCCGGATGCGTTGACAGGCGATGAACGCGGCCGCGCTCCACCGATCCCGCAGCGTCAATCCGCGCGCCAGAAGCAGACCGGCCAGCAGGTGAAAGGGAGCTGGCAGCCGGGGGCACTGGAGGTCCAGGCTTGCGGGCACGGAAATTCGAAGCGGGTGGCGCGTCGACACCGCCGACAGGTCTGTCACCTGAGCGATCGCCGAGAGCGTTTCGGCGTAGGCGCCGAGAAGCAGGTGCTGTCCGTTGTCCAGGGCGACCCCGGCGTGATCGACGCGCCGTGCGCGTCCCCCCAGAACCGGGGCGGCTTCGAAAACCGTCACCGGGATCCCATGAGCGGCCAGGTCCGCGGCTGCCGCCATCCCGGACCAGCCGCCACCTACCACGGCGACGTGGACGGGCGGGGTGGAGTTCACGAACCTGCCCAGGTTCGCCAGGCGATCCACAGCTTGCGCACTGGCGTGAGGGACACCCGGCGATTGATCACGGCGGCACCCTCGTCTTCCACCTCGTCCAGCAGGTGCGCGTAGATGTGGCCCATGATGAGTCCGGCACGCTGCGAGCGGCGATCGACGTCCGGGAGCGCCGCGAATGCGCGCCGGTACCATTCGCGCGCCCGCGCGGCCTGGAACTCGAGCAGCTTCCCAAGGGCAGGCGTCTCGCGGAACAGGATGAGATCGTCGTTGCTGACGCCGAACCTGGAGAGCTCGTCCTGTGGAATGTAGATGCGATTGCGCCGGACGTCTTCACCCACGTCGCGAAGGATGTTCGTGAGCTGAAGCGCAATACCCAGCGTGCGTGCGTACTCGAGCGTCGCGGGATCCGTCCGGCCGAAGATCTCCGCCGACAGAAGGCCCACGACACCCGCCACCCGGTGGCAATAGACCTCGAGGGTGGGGAAGTCGGGATACCGGTTGTAGGCAAGATCCATGGCCATCCCGTCGAGAATGGCGTCGAAATGTTCCCTCGGCAGAGGCCACTGAACCACGAACGGATGCAGGGCCCGGGTGACGGGATGCTGGGGAGCGCCTTGAAACAGCCGTTCGATCTCGCCCCGCCACCAGTCGAGCTTGCCGCGGGCGACCGCGGGGTCCGCTATTTCGTCGACCGCGTCGTCGACTTCCCTGCAGTAGGCATACAGCGCCGTGATCGCACGCCTGCGTTCGGGTGGAAGGAACAGGAAGCTGTAGTAGAAGCTGGAGCCGCTGCGCGCGGCCTTCTGCTGGCAGTACTGGTCAGGTGTCATGCGGCCGGAAAGGGGCGCTTCAGCGCGTGAGCGCACGATAGAGAACGACGGGCCAATCCCGCCCTTCGAGGACTGGCCGCCGGGTGAAGATGTCGCCGTCGGCAGCGGCGAGCTTTTCGAGAATCCGGTCGCCTCCCATGACGATCGTTCTGAGTTCCAGACCGATCCGCCCGCGCAGGACCCTGCCCAGCGGGGCGCCCGCCTGCAACATTCTGCGAGTCCGGTCGATCTGGAATCGCATCAACCGGCGCCATTCCGTGGAGACGTCGCCCGTCGCTATCGAGCGTTCGCTCACGGAGAACCGAACGAGGTCCTCCTGCGGGAGATAGATGCGGCCCCGCTGATGGAAGTCGGATTCGACGTCCTGCAGGAAATTGATGAGTTGCAGACTGGTGCAGATGCCATCGCTCATTGCCACATTGCGGGGCGTCGCCTCCCCGTACAGGTGCAGCAGAAGCCGGCCCACGGGGTTGGCCGATCGCCTGCAATAGTGGATGACCTCGCCGAAATCCGCATAGCGCTCCTTGGTGACATCCTGCCGGAAGGCGTCGAGGAGGTCCCTGAAGCACTGCAGGGGGAGTCCGTGGTGACGGACGTGAACCGCCAATTCCTGATACAGGGAGGAACGCGGGACGACACCCTGCTCGATCGCCTCGAGTTCGAGGAGTCTCTCATCCAGAAGCTCGATGCGTTCCGCCGGGGTGGCGGTACCCTCGTCGACGACGTCGTCGGCATCGCGAGCGAACCGGTAGATGGCCTTGACGGGCCCCCGCAACGCGGCAGGCAGCAGAAGCGAGGCGACCGGGAAGTTCTCGTAGTGGCCGACGCTTGCGGCCGGAGCGAGAGGATTGCTCAAAAGGCTCGATGCTTCATTGGGTTGCGAGCGTGTTAGGCAGTGCCGGGGTGCGCAAGGGTGGCGATTGTACTAAAATGGGTCACGCGCGAAAGTGGCGGAATTGGTAGACGCACCAGACTTAGGATCTGGCGCCGAAAGGTGTGGGGGTTCGAGTCCCCCCTTTCGCACCAGGACGATCTGGATACACCAACCTCGGGCCCCGCGCAGCGGTTCCGCGCATGGTGCACCGGCCGACAGGCCGGTGGTCCAATGTTCGGATCGCTGCCGGCAAGCCGAACCAAACCCATCGAACATCTGTCGAGTGACCGTAATGCAAGCGAGTCTGGAAACATTGAGTACGCTGGAACGCCGACTGAAAGTCGCTGTCCCGATCGATCAAATCAACAACGAAGTCGAGAATCGGCTTAAGCGCCTGCAAAGGACGGTGAAGCTCCACGGGTTCCGGCCCGGCAAGGTTCCCTTCAAGGTCGTTGCGCAGCAGTACGGTCCGCAAGTGCGCCAGGAAGTGCTCGGCGACACGGTCGAGCGTTCCTTCGGCGAAGCAGTTCGGGAAAGGAATCTTCGCGTGGCCGGATATCCGCGGATCGAGACCAATCGCGAGCCGGCCGAGCCGAACGAGTTCGAGTTCACGGCGACGTTCGAGGTGTTTCCCGAAATTGCACTGGGAGACCTTTCTGCGGGTTCCGTCGATCGTCCGACCGTGGCCGTCGGTGATGGCGAGGTGGACAAGACGATAGACGTACTTCGCAAGCAGCGCACCCAGTACGAACCGGTGGACCGCGCAGCGGCGAGCGGCGATGTCGTGATCATCGACTACCTGGGCCGAATCGATGGGGTTCCCTTCGATGGCGGGGAAGCCAAGGGCCAGGCGGTCGTTCTGGGCGAGGGAAGGCTGCTGCCCGATTTCGAAGCCCAACTGACGGGCATGTCGAAGGGTCAAAGCCGCACGTTCGAGATGGTCTTCCCGGAGGACTACCACGGCAAGGAAGTGGCGGGTAAGAAAGCGTCGTTCGATGTCACCGTACACGATGTTCGTGAGGCGCGTGTGCCGGCTCTGGACGCCGAGTTCGCGAAGACTCTCGGAATCGAGGATGGCGACATCGGCAAGATGAGAGATGACATCCGGGCCAATCTCGAGCGGGAAGTGAAGCGCCGGGTTCAGAAAAACGTGAAGGATCAGGTGCTCAAGGTGCTTCTGGACACCGCCAAACTGGAGGTGCCCAAGGCACTGATCGAAATGGAGATGGATCGCCTGATGGCGGGTACGGCAGAAAGCCTGAAGGCTAGGGGGATGGGCGACCAAGCAGCAGGAATGCCCAGAGACGTGTTCGAACCCGAAGCGCGTCGCAGGGTGACGATCGGTCTGGTTCTTGCTGAGGTGGTCAAGGCAGAGAACATCAGGGCAGAGCCTGATCAGGTGAAGGCGGTCATCGAGGAGTATGCGCAGAGCTACGAGCAACCGGAGGACGTGGTTCGCTGGTATTACCAGTCGACCGAGCGCCTGCGGGAAATCGAGTCCGTCGTCATCGAGAACAATGTGGTGGACCTGCTGCTGGGCCGGCTGAAAGTATCGGAGAAGGTGGTAGCCTTCGACGAACTCATGGGGAACGTTTCATGATTTGGGGCAATGACAATCGCGGATGGGATCCTCAGGGCCTGGGGCTCATCCCCATGGTCATCGAGCAGAGCGGCAGAGGGGAGCGCGCGTACGACATCTACTCGCGGCTGCTGAAGGAACGAGTGGTGTTTCTGGTCGGTCCGGTCACGGAAGTGACGGCCAACCTCATCGTGGCTCAGCTGTTGTTCCTGGAGTCCGAGAATCCTGACAAGGACATCTTCTTCTACATCAACTCCCCGGGGGGTTCCGTTTCCGCGGGACTCGCCATTTACGACACGATGCAGTTCATCAAGCCGGACGTGTCGACCCTTTGCATCGGACAGGCTGCAAGCATGGGTGCATTCCTGCTTGCCGCCGGCGCGAAGGGGAAGCGCTACGTGCTGCCCAACTCCCGGGTCATGATTCACCAGCCGCTCGGCGGCTTCCAGGGTCAGGCCTCGGACATCGAGATCCATGCCCGAGAGATCCTCTACCTCCGTGGAAGACTCAACGAACTGATGGCCAAGCACACCGGGCAGAGCGTGGAGGCCATTGATCGGGATACCGACCGGGACAATTTCATGAGTGCCGACCAGTCTGTCGAGTACGGTCTGGTGGACAAGGTGCTTCTGAATCGTGGAGAAGTGTGATCGGACCGTCAGGTCCCAGTGCACGAACGGCAAAGCCAACCAAGCCCGACTAGAGAGAGCAACCGATGTCCGACAAGCCTTCCGGTGAGAAACTGCTGTATTGCTCGTTTTGCGGAAAAAGCCAGCACGAAGTCCGCAAGCTCATCGCCGGACCGTCCGTGTTCATCTGCGACGAATGCATCGAGCTTTGCAACGACATCATCCGAGAAGAAACCCACGGCGACGGCGCTGCGAAGGGTGTCAAATCGGATCTACCCGTTCCTCAGGAAATTCGTACCATCCTCGACCAGTACGTGATCGGTCAGGAGCCTGCCAAGAAGATCCTGTCGGTGGCGGTCTACAACCACTACAAGCGACTCAAGACGCTGTCCAAGAAGGACGACGTCGAACTCGCCAAGAGCAACATCCTTCTCGTGGGACCCACGGGCTCGGGCAAGACGCTGCTCGCGCAGACGCTCGCTCGATTGCTCAATGTGCCTTTCGTGATGGCCGATGCAACTACGCTGACCGAGGCCGGGTACGTCGGCGAGGATGTCGAGAACATCATCCAGAAGTTGCTTCAAAAATGCGACTACGATGTCG
>WBZM01003444.1_pt1 | contig 12356 bp, 9 predicted proteins | sample 5204271 | NCBI WGS metagenome assembly WBZM01 (sample SAMN12344346, study PRJNA552823) | activated sludge metagenome | biome: Activated sludge suspended growth; feature: Nitrification reactor; material: Wastewater; isolation source: activated sludge from nitrification reactor of wastewater treatment...
AGGGCGCCGAGGCATATGCGAACCTCGGCATGGGCCGGTCGCGCGGCACCATGCCCGTGCAACTCGCCGGCAACATCAAGCGCGGCGGCTTGTTCGAAACCGCGTTCGGCATTTCGCTCGGCGACCTCATCGACGTCAACGCGATCGTCGCGCGCCGCTTCCCCGAGGTCCGCCTGGTGAAGCTGGACACGCAGCACTCGCCCGGCGCGGCACGCAACGTCGGCATCGCGGCGGCGCGCGCTTTCCTTGTCGCCAGCGATCGCAGCGAGCGCGTACCATTTGTAGGCCTGCGTAAGGTCCTTTGCGACACCGAGACCGTTCTCGCATTCGAGATCAGGGACTTCAGAATCACCAATCTCGGTTTCTCGGCGGCTAGCGTCGAAATCTCCTCGGGCTCCGTAGAGGTCACCGGCGACATCACCGTCTATCCAAACCTTACAGACAACGGTCTGGACGGTTGGAAGCCTTCGGCCAAGATCGACTACCGGATTCGCCTTAGCCATCCCGATCTGGACCCTGAGGATTGGATCGAAGAAGACTTCGAGATTCCCCTGGTGAGCATTGACGACCCCGACGAGCGCGGTGTGGTGGCCTCTTTCGCGGAGACCATTGACCTGACTCAGATCATCGATGCTTTCGATAATCTTTCTCAACCACTCCCCAGCTGGCTGACGCTGCAAGCGTGGGCCATCGTAGATGTTGAGGACGGTGAGAACACCATCAGTCCGCGAACCAAAGTCTTCGTCGTCGACGATGACCGTGATAAGAAGAAAAAGCCGTGTGTGCCGCCAGGAAGCTGCAACACTCACGGTCTTCCAAATCTGAGTGGCTCGGCCCATCCCGATGGAGTTGACACCGCGTTGACCATGACCGGCGCTAACTACGACGCCGCGGCCGGCTCAATGGGTTTCGGTTGGCAGGTTAGCGCATACAAGAAGGTTGCCGTTGACGGTGACGGTATCCTGACCTACCACGACGGAACCGGAATGATCGAGCGCTGGATGCCCGATGGTGACAACTATATCGCCATCCATAGGGACAACTACACCAAGGCTCAGAAGAATGAGGATGACACGTTCACCCTGACTTTTCGCGATATGTCCGTCATGGACTTCGACGACCAGAATCGCGTTAGCAAGTGGACCGATACCAACGGAAACGAGGTCTCGTATACCTACGAGGCCGGACCCGGTGGGCGGTTGACCAAGGTTGAGGACGGGTTCGGCCGCGAATCCAACTTCAGCTATGACGGCGCTAGCCTTCAGCCTGAGAGCATCACCAGCCATGCTGGCGTGACCGGGGCTAGAACTACCTATTTCACCTATCACACCTCTGGCCAGCTCGAGTCCGTGACCACGGCTGGCGAGACCACGAGCTATGCCTACACGCTCGAGGGTCGAATCGAGAGCGTGACCGACCCGATTGGGGTCGCTCACTTCTATACCTACTTCCCGGATGGTCGCGTCGAGACCGACACGATCTACGGGGAGATGACGCGCACCTATGAGTACATTGATGAGGACAACATGATGGTCATCACCGAGTCGGTGCTCAGCGGGCCTTCAGCTGGGGATAGAGTCACCGAGTACCACTACGACAGCTACCGCAACGTCGTCAAGATTGTGGACGCGATTGGCAACGAGACTATCCGGGTCTTTGGCGATCCGCATAATCCTCATCTGCTGACCCGCGTTCTCACAGAGAACGGGGCGGACACCAAGTATCAGTACAACTCTCGAGGGAATTTGGTTTCGACGACCGATACCTACGGCTACACGACTTCTCTCGCATATGAGCGTTCGGACTTCCCAGACCTCGTGACCTCTGTAACTCGGCCCGCCGGAGGCGGAACGACTCGGATGGACTACGACGAGTTTGGAAACCTTGTCGAGGTTGAGGATGCGACGGGCAAGTCCACCTTCATGGAATATGACAGTGACGGCAATCTTCTCGCCGTGGTTGACCGAAACAACAAGCGGAGCGAGTACACCTACGACTACACTCCGAAAGCCCTCAAGGAGATCAAAACCCCCAAGGAGGGTGGAGGCTTCAGGGTTCTCACGCTCGAGTACGACGGTTTTGACAATGTCACCAGAGCCGTCGACGAGTTGAGCCAAGAGATCGTCAACACCTATGATGAGATGAACCGTCCCATTTCGGTGGTGGACGCGCGGGCGAATGAGACCGAGATGACCATCGTGGATGGCCTTCTCACCAGTATTCTGTCGCCTCCGAATACCGCATCGGGCGCCTCGATGCGCGAGACCGTCATGACTTATGACTCGTCAGGTCGACTGGAAGAGATTATCCGGGAGATCTCTTCGGGCTCTCAGTCTCGCGTCAAGTACGGCTACGATGGGTTCTCCCAGCTCCGAAGCCTGACCCGCAAGAAGTTCAGCGGGACTCCGCTTCCCCATGAGTTCCTCTATGACGACCTAGGCCGACCGATTTCGTCGAAGGACACTCTCGATCGAGAATCCACGATGGCGTATGCGCCGTTCTGCGTGACCAGAGCGAGCACATCGGCAAGAGGAATCCGTACCGTGAGCAACTTCGACTTGCTCTGTCGCCCGACCAGCGTTCAAACGGGAACTCCGGCCACGGAAGACCTTGAGCTCGATGAGGTGACCGAGACCCGGTCCTTCGAGTACGACCCTCTCGGCCGAATGATCTCTTCGACACATCCTCGGACCGTCTTCGGTGGAATGGCGAAGTATGGAAGCGCCATTTATGGCGTGAGCACCCATAATTCCGACGGTATGACTCGGAGATACACCTACAATGTCCTGGACAGGTTGACCAGTGTGACGTTCGAGGACGGCAAAACCGCGGCCTTCGAGTACGATTTCGTAGGGAATCTGACGAAGATGACCGACCCTGATGGCAAGGTCACTCTGTACGAGTACCATGACAACAACTCGTTGGCGAAGGTGCGGATTGAGCGTGAGGAAACCGTTGTTGGCGAGTTTATCTACGCCTACGACGAGATCGGGCTGCCGCTTTCCATCACTTATCCGGACTCGACCGACATCGTCGCCGAGTTCAAGAGTGATACTGATGAGCGTGGCTGGAACGCCAACGGCCAGTTGATGCATCTTCGCTATCTCACCGATGGCGGGACAACTCTGCTTCGCGGTTTCGAGTTCGACTACGACCCGGCGGGCAATCGAATCTTGCAAATTGACACATCGCCAGGGGGAACGGTGTATTGGAAGTACAGCTATGACTACCTTGACCGTCTGGTCAAAGTGGAGAAAGGGACTTCCGATCTCGACCTCCTCGAGGTTTCGCTCTATACGTATGATGAGTCGGACAACCGGACGCTGTTCGAGCTGCCTCAGGATGTCATCAAATACGTATACGCCTACGACGATGCCGACGCTCCCGAAACTATCGAGAAGCGCGACTCGTCGACCAATGGTCTCATCTTCACCGAGCTTTTCGATTCTGATGATGACGGTAACTTGCTCACGCGTTACAACGACCTGAGCGACGTGACCATCACCTACAGCTGGGATAGCTTCGACAAGCTCATCGCTGTTTCGAGCGCTATGAACGGCACGCCGACCAACGATGCCAAACAGCAGAACTCGTACAACGCCAACGGCTTTCGACGCAAGAAGAAGGCTAAGTCGGGTGTCGTGACCACGGAGTACTCCGACGGCCTGGCTACAGCGGTGGCCAAGGGTGGCGGTCACGTCGTTTCCTACATCTGGGGCGAGGATGACGAGCTTCTTGGCTACGAGGAAGATGGACAGTTCAGGTTCTTCCTGACCGACGCTCTCGGAACCGTGCGAGACGTGGTCAACGAGGTCGGCGAGGTGATCCAGAGCTACGAGGTCAACGAGTTTGGGATCTCGATGCCGGGCTCGGGGAGTGGAACAGAGACGTACAGCCCGAAGACTTGGGTCGGCGCGTTCTCTGTAAACGACGACACCATGGATTCCGGGCTCTTTATGATGGGCCTAAGGCATTACGCGCCGGAACTCGGTCGCTTTCTAAGCCGTGATCCACTGGGATTCGGCGGCTCGCTCAACCCATATGTCTATGCCGAAAACAGTCCATTGGACCTCATCGACCCAGAGGGGCTTAAGGGAAGAGGCGCGAGGGCGCGCGCGAGGGCGGCACAGAGGGCGGCTACGAGACGCTTCAATCGCGCTCGACGCCGGCAACTTCATGCAAATCTGGACGCGCTGGGTCTGAAGAATCTGGATCTTTCCGGAAAAACCCTGACGCGAGGCGCAAATGCCCTCTACCGACGTGGCTTCGTGTTTGAGGGCGCAGAACTATCAGGCGGCCGCCCGTGTCCCGAAGACTGGGTTCACGGATCCAGCGTCTACTACCATTTCAGGAATCCAACCACGGGCGTCAAGGTGATCTGGGACTCCGGAAACATGGGGGGTATGTACCCTAACACCCAGCGTCCCCACTGGACTATCCGCAAAGGCAATGCCTATTATAACCACCGAGGAGAGTCCGTGCCTCAATACTCGGGCCCAGCCCACATCCGCTCTGGTGGATATGGAGACCAGTTCTATGAAGTCAGAGAGCAAGGCGTGCTTCCCAAAGGATTCCCCGAGCCCCCAATAGGAAATGACGGTTTTATTGAAATTGGCCCCGCCGAAGGGCCCATCGAGATCTAGCTATGAAAACCAACCAAGAAAACTATCTCGCTCTCCTCTTCGTAAGACAAGACGGACTTCAGTCTGCTCGTGAATCAATGGAGAGGCTAGCCGTGTACGGGCGTCAGCTCGACATGGCGGCGCCATACTTCCCTCCGGAGAGGTTGCTGGAATCACTAGGTTCTCTGACCGAACTTGGGTGTATCAGTTTGAGCGCAAAAGCTGACCTGGTTGAAGAAATGCTAGCCTTTTTTCGGGGCGAAGAAGAGGGTTGCGCGCTAAGCAAGCTTGTAGAAGCTCTTTCCGTGTCAGGAATCGACTATCGTCTCGGGTTTACACTCCCCTCCGGAAATAGGAATTGGGTAGAGCGAAGGATTGATCCGGGAATCCTCAGTGACGCTAGAGACCGTTTTGTAGACCAACCACACCTCACGCTGGATGTCTTGCCCAGCGTAGGCGTCTTGGTAAATCCGAAGTCTCTAGCCCGGCCCTGACGCCCCGGAGAAGAGGCCCGGCCTTCGGCCGGGCGGGGTGTTCCAACGCACTTTGATTCAAAGATGCGATGGAACACCCCGGTCAGCACACCGGAGGCCTCGCGCAAGCGAGGCGAGGGCTGGGCTGAAACCGAGGGCGGGTTGGCCGGCTCGCGCGTGGGGATGCCGAACGTAACGGGATACTCACCGCGAGTGCCACAGCGAACCGGCCAACGGGAACCTGGGTGGGGGCTGGCCCTGGCGGGCCAGCTCGAAGGCCGGGATCGCGCCTCTAACGGGGCTGGAGCCAGGCCGGGCTCGCGCAGGAGCCTCTGATCGTCACGGTCAGAGGCTCTTTTTCATGGCCCCAAGATCGTTCACGTGAGGGGTGATGAAATGGTCCCTGTGAAGCAAGATCCTGGTGATGAAATGGTCGCGCCTGACCGAGCGTGATCGATCTCGACACCCTGAAGGCTCAGGTCGACCTGGCCGCCCTGATGCGCCAGGCCAGGATCGATCACGCCAGGCCACAGTAATGCCCGAGGTTTAAGCTGCTAGCCGCTCCAGAGCTTCGCCCGGATCCAGTCCCTCGTCGACCAGGTCGAAGAACCTCGTCGTGACCTCACGGAAAGCGAGCCTTTCGAATCGCGGCTCCTTCAGGAGCTCAGCCTTCCTCGACGTGTTGGGCACCAGTTGTTCCAAGTGCGTCGTCCAGCGCCCCTTGAGACCTAGTTTGACGTCGTCGGTTAAGTCTGCGAAACGGGCCAGGAGGCGCTTCAACCCTTCGCGGTAAGCCGCTTCCTTCTCGCTCCGCTCCTGCTCGAGCTGCTGCATCTCAGAACGTGCCCTTTGGGCTACCAGATGAGATGAAGGAGCGGCGGAAGTCGCTTCACGGGAAACTGATGCCGGCGTGCTGCTCCCCAGGCCAATCTCCTTATATCCCCCATCCGCGAGTTCGCGAACAACATAGCCGGCCGGGTTGATGACGTCTTTGCGCTGGCTAACGTTCTTCAGCGCTTGTGCGATCTGGGCATGCTCATGCTCACGAAGAAGCTTTCGAGCCACCCGCTGTCCCGTACCGATCGCCAAGAGATCCTGGAAAAGTTTTTTGTGATCAAAGGCGTCATCATCATCTTCATGGCTCACCACGGGTGACTCGTCCGCTTTCTGCTGATGTATCTTTGAACATGTATCTTTAAGAGTTATCTTTAGGGGCTCTTGGAGACCCTCTCCCAAGCCTTCTTCAACCGGCTCCGCACCAGGGCTCGCGGCATTATCCACTGCCGCATGACCCCATGGCGTTTTCGCCATGGGGGGTATGGCGTTTTCGCCATGGGGGCATGGCGTTTTCGCCATGGGGGGTATGGCGTTTTCGCCATGGGGGGTGAGGCTCACGCAGCCAACTGGGGCGGTGCGAACCCGATAAAGCCCTATCGGATCCGACACGACGTCGCCAGGCTCTAGAACCACGGACCAGCGGTAGCTTCCATCGCGGAGGGGCTCGGCGTGGACGTCTCCGTTCCTCCGGAGCAGCATGGCAGCTCGAGCGATCGTGCTCCAGTCTCTTCCCAGAGCTTCGGCCAGGGCACGATAAGGAAGATCGACGGAGCCTTTCCCAAAGCCGATGGTCAGCTCGCACAGGTGTCTTAAAAGCTCGCCCGCGGTACGCGGTAAGCTCTTCGCGCGACGTGAGATGGAGTGAGGGGTCTGGGAATACAGAATCCGGGGTCGCGGCGGGCGACCCGATGGAGACTTCGTCATAAAAAATGTCCTCTTTTTTGGATTCGGCAAGAGGAGACCAAGCCTGGGCTCAGAAGACATTCCTTAAAGGTAAGAACGTGTTCCGAGGAACCAAGTAGAGAGGGCCTCGCCTGGCAGCGGGGCCTTTTCATTTGTCTCCGGCCTTGCCGGGTCATTCAAGGTTTGCTTGAAACCCCCTCAGATCCTGTCGAAACCATGAGTTTGCAACGATCCAGGTCATCCTTAGCGAGATCTGTTCGCGGACGTTCGCAAATGTTCGCGAACATTTGCTCTTGAACAGGAGCGAACGTCCGCGAACAGATTGAACGAACGCGGATGAACGAACTGAACAGACCTCTCACTCTCCAGGAGGCGGCCGCCCAGGTCAGCACCTCCAGAAGCCGGCTCTGGCGTGCCATGAGCGACGGCCATCTGGCCGTGGAGAAGCGGCGCGTGGCCGGACGAAGCGTCTGGACGGTCCTGGAATCCGATCTGGCAAGATGGGCTGAAGAGTTCCTGGATGCGACCGAACTCATCCCTGTTCCGGAAGCGGCGAGCATTGGGTCTGAACATCCGCGAACACTCGCGAACGGCCACGAACAGACCTCTGAACACTCGCGGATGTCCGTGAACGACCGCGAACAGTCGCGAACGAACAAGAGCGAACAGAGCTCAAATCCGCCCGTGGAACTATATCTCGCCTTGGTGGACCGTCTTCAACGGGCGGAGCGGCGGACTGTGGAGCTCGAGCTGACCCTTCAGCAGTCCCAGCGCCTGTTATGCGAGAACGCTGAGAGCATCACCGAGCGCGAAGCCCGCGCGAAGCAAGCTGAAGCGGTGGCCGAGAGCCATCAGCAGCGCGAGCAAGAGCTGACGACAGAGAACTCCCGCCTTCTCTCCGAGCTCGAGACAACGCGCCGGCAACTCGAGGAAGCCCAGAAGCCCTCCGGGCTGCTCTCCTGGCTCGGGCTCCGCAAGAAGCGAACCGCTCCCGCTTCCGTCAACAAGGCCGTCTGATCATGCCGGAGCCCACTCTTCGCTCACCGTTCACCAGCTCCGGCCTCAATACGCTCCTTAAGGACGCCTCGGGCATTCGGCGGATGGGTGAGGGCGCCGCTGAAGCAGCAGAGAAGCTCGGCACGATCCTTATGGCCAAGGCCGCCGCTCAGGCTGGTGAGAAAGCTCGAGCCGCCCGTCGCACCACGCTCTTCCAGGAGGACGTCGAGGGAGGCTTTACCGACGTTCTCAAAGGTGCCTTCGCCGAGCCTCCCAAGCCCACGCCGGAGACCATGCTCGCCTCGCTCGAGTCGATGAGCACCGAGGACGTGACCGCGTTCACCCGTCTGCTGGCCAACTGGGTGGCCGCCTCCAAAGCCGCTCGAGAGGAGCAAGCCCGGGCGTGAGCGCGACTCGAGCCGACATCGTCCGCGCCCTGGCCGAGCAGATGGGCGAGACGCAGCGAAGCACCGAGAAACGCGTGGTGGCCATGCTCGAGATCCTCTCCGCCACACTTCTGGCTGAGGGTCGCGTAGAGCTCCGCGGCTTCGGGGCCTTCGAGGTGAGGGAGATTAAGGCTCACTCCACCGTCTTGCCGGCAACCGGGGAGACGCACCGCGTCAAAAAGAGCTACACGGTGGACTTCAAGCCGGCCAAGAAGCTCAAGGCCGCGATGCGTGAGCGCCCAGGAGGCACCAGGTGAGTGAAGAGGAGCAAAGCCAACCCCTCCGGGGAGAGGTGATGGACGTCGCCGGCGTGGCCGAGTATCTCGGCTTCTCGCCCTCGACCATCTACGAGAAGGTCCAGACCAAGGACATTCCTCACGTCCGAATCGGCAACTCCCTGCGCTTCCCGAAGGCCGTGATCGACCGCTGGCTCGAGGAGAACGCCGTCCAGCCCATGCCCAACTTCTACACTAGCTTCGTCAAGATGGCCAGCCGCTTCTTCTTCCAAAGATGGCTGGAGAGCCGCGGCGTCGACCCGGCCAAGCTCGACGATGAGCAGCTGGCTGACCTGGTGGCCACCGCCAGCCGTGACCTTCAGGCTCTCAATGCCGGCGAGCCAGACTTCTAGCCGTGAATCTAGACCGCTTCGGCCTACTTCACGACACCCGCCGAGGGCTGCTCAAAGCCCAGCAGCAGGGCGGACCTTCTTCCAGGCAGTCTGCGGCTTCTAAGGAACCTGGCGGCTCAGCGGCCGCGGCCTTCGAGCGTCTCTTCGAAGCGGCCGTGGCCGCCAAGAAAAAGAAGCCCGGCGGCTCTAAGCATAAGACAAAGGTGACGGCGAAGCCTTCCAGGCCGGCGGCTAAGAAGCCAGCGAAGACCAAGAGCAAAGCCAAGAAAGCCAGCTCTTCAGAAGAGAGGCGCGAAGAGCTCAAGAAGAAGTTCGGGCTGATTGACTTCGCCGAGGACGTCACCAAGATGAGCCTGGAGAAGCTTCGCAAGCACTTTGGCTACCAGTCAGGCACGATCAACAAGGCGATCTTTGCGAATAACGTGATTTGGCAAGTGTATCGTCAAATCAGGGACGGAAAACCGCCGGCTTACTTTGCCAAAGGCGGGAGCATTCGCTGTTTCTGGTACATCGTAAAAGGGGTCGTTCAGGAGCACCCTCGGGCCTTCAAGGTCAAGAAAGACCTGGACAGTCTCTTCTCCAAGCAGCTCGTTCAGATGATCAAGTTGGGCCTGCTCTCCTACAAGGACCTCAACATCATCGACGACCGGAAGGGCTTCCGCAAGATAGCTCCTCTGTACGGCAATCCCCACATCATTTTGCTGGGCGAGAAGTTCAGTTTTCTCTCCAAGCTGATCGAGGTCGCGCTCCAGTACGGTATCACCATCCAGTGCAGTAAGGGGATGCCGTCCCTTGTCATGGCAGATACCATGATCACCGAGATGGCTGAAGCTGGCTACGACATGAGCCAGGAGTTCGTCATTCTGACCTTCACCGACTTCGACCCCACCGGCTGGAACATCGGCAATACTTTTGTCCGTCATCTCAAGCAATTGGGCGTCAAGAACGTCCGGACTTTCGATCAGTATCCGACCAAGCGGAACTGTTTGGACGTGGTCTGCCCCCACGAGCTCCCCTCAGATTTTGTTGAGCGTGCTCGCCTCATCATGCGGACCAAGCTTCAACGAGCAGCCCTAACAAAGAAGTGGGCCATAGCCACGGGCGGCCTCTACAAGCGAGGCGGTACGGAATACGCCGTCAGCGCGGAAGAGCACCTGGAAGTCTTTGACCAAATGCTGGCCGACAAGATCGCTCCCTTCCTCAGGCAGAAACCAGAGGTCTTCACGCGCAAGATCAACCTGGAGTACCTCTCCGAAGTCATGGGCCAGTACCTGCTCGAGCGCGTCCTGGCCGTCCAGCCTCCTGTTGAGCCTTGAGAAAAGGGATGATGCTTGGAAGGGAAGCGTCATGAGCGCTCGCAAAGTCTCTCGCGATGGCCAAAGACTATATCTTCCAAGCTCCTTGGTCGAGCTTCTTCCTGGACAACGAGCTTTGTGACCTAAGCCATCTGAACGAGTATCGCCTCAGCGCTGAGGACTCGGATGGGGAGAGCAGGGAGATTCTGGTAACATTCAGCGACCATTGCTTCACCGACAAGGAGCCGGCCGACCCGCTTCATCCCCAGAAGTATCTCTATCGGGACAGCGCGCGCAGGCCAGGCTATTTTTGCCGGCGACGCTACGACCATTCGTTGCTCTTAGTCCAGCACATCGAGACGTTCAAGACCGGCAGCGTTTGGAACGCGTCGGGACAAAACTTTGCCGCCATTCCAATGGTGACGGACAACGGTGCTCCCGCTCATTACGCGATCGTCTTCAACCTCAGGCGGCTTAAGGGAACGCCGCCGTACCACCTGAGAATGGACGTCGCTTCAGCCTACATCTGTGTCGACATCTCTCAGTTCGCAACTTTCGGACAGATCGGGTTCAAAAAACTCGTCACGACAACGATGCTGGGCAAACACCCGCAACCAAATTACAGCAAGAATCGCAAACGACCCAAATAAATAAGCCCCTTTCGGGGCCTATCCGGCGTCAGCTTTTGGCTTGACGTCTCTTGGCGAACCTCCTCACCCTTGCGGGCTACCGACCCATAGGGTCGTCCGGCGAACCGGCGGGGCTGGCTATGCTCACGCCTTACTGTCCAGCGATCTGTTCCCAGTATATCGAACAGTGTTCGCGTTGTCACGCCATGACAACGCCACATCTTGACGTAATCATCAAACCCCTGAAGATCAAGAATTCCAGCCCTGAGCCGCTGTCAGAGGCGCCAGAACCCGTCAACTCCCCGCCCCAGCCCAAAAAGGCCGTCCGCACCAGGTTAATCGAGGTCTCTCGTCGCGGGGGGATTTCGAGTTGCGAAGAACGGCTTAATCTATGGCGATCGCTTATGGCCGGAAAGGCGAGGATCCTCACCAGGTCGATGTATCACGGTACAGCAAGGACCCTTGGCGCCGCCTTTCGCCCTTCTGCCAACTTCCCCAACCCATTCCTATACCAGGCCTAGCCTCTTATGTCGACTTTGATCTTAGGGAGCACCTACCGGAGTGGTGGGCCAGCTCGGTCGAGGGAATTTGGCAGGGTTTAAAGAGGATCGAAGGCCAAACCGCTCCACAGCTTCTCAGGGGACAGCCGCGCAAGCGGCGTGGGCGCCCCGAGGGACACGATTATGGGGAGTACCGTCTTCTCGACTACTCTCAGGCTAAGGCTTTGATCTACATTCCCGCCTACCTCGAGCAGATTCGTCTCCTTCCCGACTTAGTCGAGGCGCTGCAGAGTAAAGACACGGCGTTGGTAGTTGATGTCAGCTTCCAACCGGATGTGCTGGGGCCGAAGCCCATTTCCCACGCGGCACTTCTTGTCGATATCCTTAATGGCCAACTCGCGCCTTACGAGAACGCCCACGAGGAGCTGAAGAATTGGGCGCGGCAAATCGCCCAGGGCTACGAAAGCAATGAGAATGCCCTGGACGTACTCTTGCGATTGGCGGACCGTGCATCTGAGATTAAGGTTCCGGCGTTGCTCCAGGATTACGAGAGCTGCTCGCGGCTCTTTCTGCGCGAGAACCTCATGCTCTCAGCTGTTCGCTGCGTCGGTAGCCACGAGGAGCTGGAGTTCGGTGAAGCCTTGTTGCACCGCTGTCTCAAGGCGGGATGGCTGGATGAGGAGGAAGCGCGCGCGCTTTCCCAGCGTGCGCCGGTTTGCCGTTGGAACGAGAACTGGGCAGGGTTGCCATAGGCCAGGCACCTCTCCCAGCGGCTAGGGCACGACCTTGCTCGAGCGCGTCATTAGCCGTCAAAAGCCGCCGGATCCTGAGAATTCCTGGAAACCGCCCTCAGAGCTCCCAAACCGCCCCAAACACCCCTTAGCGACCTCACTCCACGGACGCTTCAAAATCCCTCAACACCCTCCCCCGCCCACCCGCCAAATAGGGCAGGACTTATTCGGCGTGTGGGCGCGGGAGGGTGTCGAGGGGTTTGGGAGCGTCCGTGGAGCAGGGGTCGGGACGGCGC
>WBZM01003446.1_pt1 | contig 12354 bp, 9 predicted proteins | sample 5204271 | NCBI WGS metagenome assembly WBZM01 (sample SAMN12344346, study PRJNA552823) | activated sludge metagenome | biome: Activated sludge suspended growth; feature: Nitrification reactor; material: Wastewater; isolation source: activated sludge from nitrification reactor of wastewater treatment...
TGGTACCGCTCGCCCGGGCTCAGCCGCATCGCGTCCCAGTCCGCGAACGGGTGGGTTCCCGACGACTCCATCGCGAGGCCGCGCAGGTCGAGATGGGGTTTGAGTTCGAGTAGCGTGCCCCTGAGATCGGCGACCGCTTCGTCGGGGTTCTGGCACACCCCCGTGATGACCTCGATGCTGGAGTTGAACAGTTCGTGCTTGGCCTTGGGGTGCTCGCCCTCGTGGTGGCCGGCGCCGACGATGCCGAGGATCTCGTCGGCGACCTCGACGTAGCGGCCGGTCTGCTTGTCGACCACCCCGTACTCCACCTCGACGCCCAGGCTCGGGCCGGGCGAGGGGGTGAAATCGACGCGCATGGCGATCACGCTAGGGGGTCGGAGGGCTTGTGGCGCGGTTTCGCTGCGGCCTCACGCCGATCGGTGAGCAGTTGACAGGTTGGTGAGCTGTTCGGGGGCGCCGAAGTGCTCTCCAACCTGCCAACTGCTCACGGATGAGTCGGTACGGGATGGGGGCTGTCTCGGTCTTGCATGCCTCGGGTACCATGAAATGGCCCTCGACGGCAGACGTCGCAGGACCCAGGTCCCCATCGTCTAGCGGCCTAGGACTCCGCCCTTTCAAGGCGGCAGCGCGGGTTCGAATCCCGTTGGGGGCACGTGGTACCCGGATCGGCCTCGGTCGGTCCAGCAAGGCCCCGTAGCGCAGTTGGTTAGCGCGCCGCCCTGTCACGGCGGAGGTCGCCGGTTCGAGCCCGGTCGGGGTCGCCAGTCCCTCAGGGACAGCGGCCAGGTAGCTCAGTTGGTACGAGCGTCCGACTGAAAATCGGAAGGTCGGCGGTTCGACCCCGCCCCTGGCCACCACACAAATACCCCGACCCGGTGACTGCGCCTGTTGCGGCTTCCTCCCCCGAACGCCTTATTGACCATGATCATCTACGCCCGTAGCCTCAGCGAGTGAAGACGCGGGGGGCCTTGGCTGTGGCACTGGTCTGTGCCGTCGCCGCCATCATCTCGCCCACCCCCGCCGCGGCCGATCCACCAGCGGTCACCGTGACCGGGTCGGTGGACCGAATCCGGCCAGAGGACTCCACCCTTCCGAGCGGCACCTCGCAGGCCATCTCGGCTGCGCGTAACGAGTTCGCCTCCGCACAGGTCGTTGTCCACGCCCAGGGTGCGCCGCTCGCCGGAGTCTCAGTCGTCCAGGCGACACCGTTCACCAAGCCGGGCGGCGCGACTCTGCCCTCGTCCGCGGTCACGGTCTACCGCGAGGACTACTACACCGTCACCACACCGTCGGACGGCGAGCCCGGCCACAGCAACCCCTGCAGCGTCAACTGCCGATGGCCCGACGCCCTGATCCCGACCGTCGACCCCATCCACAACCAGGCGCGAAACGCGTGGCCGGCGGACATCCCGGCCGGCGAGAACCGGGTCGCATGGCTGGACGTGTTGGTCCCGGCCGCACAACCCGCAGGGACCTACACGGCCACGTTCGAAGCGCAGCAGGGCGGCAATAGCATCGGCGCCGTGACCGTCGATCTGACGGTCGTGGACTGGACGATGCCCACCACGTCCAGCCTGGAGGGGACCTTCGCGCTCGACTGGCACAACGTGTGTCGCACCTGGGGCGGCAACGGGAACGACTGCAGTAACGTCCCCGGCGGTCTGTGGGCCATGTACGGGCAGATCGTGCGCATGATGCTGGACAACCGGATCTCGGTCTCGGGCCCGGCAGCGGGCGCTCCGACGCCAGCCAACACCGCACTGTTCGACCAGCATGCGCTTCCCTACATCGCGGGTACCGGCCCCACCCGTCTGCCGGGCGCGAAGCTCAGCACCGTGCTGCTCAACCGCTGGGAGGACTGGGCCATGGCGCACTGGCGCGCCAAGGCAGTGGCGGAGGGCTTCGACGACCGGATCACTTTCTACTGCGACGAGGTCGCCCAGAACCCGGCCACCTGGAACAACATCTGCAACACCCCGTTCACGCTGGCGCAGACGAACTGGAACGCCGGCAACGCGCTGCCTGACGAGCCTCTGCCCAGCGCGATCATCGGCACGTGGCAGGACATGCAGTTCGCGCGAGGCCAGAACTACCCGATCAGCGGCGACCCACTGCAGACCGTGATCCCGCTGGTCACGCGCGTCCACACCGGACCGAGCCCGGACAGCGGCGAACTGAACTGGTGGGGTCCCTACCCGGGCCAGACCTTCTTCGGCAACCAGCGCAGCCTGTACGACGGGTTCCTGGCCGAACGGCCGGGTCACAACCGGCTGTGGCTCTACACCTCGTGCATGACCGAGGGCTGCGGTGACGCCTACGACGGGCACCCGCGGTACTCGGGCTGGCCCAGCTACGCGATCGACCAGCAGGCCGGTGAAGCCCGCGCGATGGCCTGGCAGGGCTTCAACCACCGTGCGAGCGGCGAGTACTACTACGAGATCTCAAAGCGCATGGACACTGCCTTCACCAACCAGTACGAAGACGGTGGCCAAGGCGACGGCACCCTTATCTACCCCGGGAAAACCAGCAGGATCGGCGGCGCCACGGACACTGTCTTGGAGTCCATCCGGCTCAAGCAGATCCGCGAGGGCCGCGAGGACTACGAGTACCTGATGCACCTGTCCAAGACGGGCCGGGACGCTGCGGCCCGTTCCATCGCCGGGCACTACACCGGCGCGGAGGGACCGTACGGCAGCCCCGGCGGTCTCATGGGCGCGATGTACGACTCATCGCGCTCCCAGCAGGCGTACGACGCCGCCCGCGCACTGCTCGAGACGCAGGTGGCCGGCGAGGATCCGGTCGGGCCCACCTGCAATGGCCGCACGGCCACCATCGTGGGAAACACCACGACCATCCTGGGCACACCCGGCGACGACGTCATCGTCGGCACCGCGGGCGAGGACAACATCTACTCCGGGGCCGGCAACGACACCATCTGTGGCGCAGCGGGGTACGACACGATCCGGCCCGGGACGGGCAGCGACTGGGTGGACGGTGAAGCCGGCGGGAACGCCATCGACTACTCCGACTCCGACCATGGCGTCGAGGTGGATCTGGCGGCAGGAACCGGCGGCGCAGATCAGCTCCGCAACTTCGACGAGGTCTTCGGTTCGGTCCACAACGATCGTCTACTGGGAGACGACTCAGCCAACTTCCTTGCCGGCGGGCTCGGCGACGACGTCCTTGAGGGGCGCGGCGGTGCCGACCTGATCTGGGGACGATCCAGCGAGGCCCCCGCCGGGGGACAGACCGACAACGACACCATCGACCCGGGAACGGGCAACGACCAGGTGCTGGCTCGCGAAGGCGATGACCGCATCGAGGCCGCCGACGGTGTGCGCGACGACATCAGCTGCGGGACCGGCAACGACACGGCGACCACCGACGGCGTGGACCAGCGCGACAACGACTGCGAGCCACTGAGCGTCCCTGATGTTCCCCCGCCGCCCCCGGCCGACCCGTGCCCGACCAGCCTGGATTCGGCTGGCAACTGCACCACGTCGGTGCGCACCAGCGCCACCCTGCGTCAGGCGACGGCGAAGTGGAAGCCTCTGGCCTGCGGTTCCAGTGCGAAGAGATCGTGCCTGCAACGCCGATCGGCGCGTCTCGCCGGCCAGATCTCGCCCGAATCAGGGCTGGCGGGACGCTCGGTTGTGATCGAGGTCCAGCGCAGAACGGCGGGACGCTGGAAGGACAAGCCGTCGCTGAAGGCGTCGTTGAGCCAGGGACAGCGTGTCCGGCTGACCCACCGGTTCGCGGACGGGCGCTGGCGGATGCGTCTGCTCGTGCCCGCGACAGAGAAGACAGCGCGGGCCGTCAGCGCCTGGCAGTACCTGACCACCCGAGCGAGGCGGTGAACGGTGAACCCGCCAGCAGCCAACACGCACATCCCAAGAGAAGACGGCGATTCATGAGACTGATCACCCCGCTAGCCGCTGTTGTGGTCGCCCTGGTGATGGCGGCCCCCGCCACGGCGGTCGACATCCCCGAACCGCCAACCACGCAGGTCGTCCCGCATCCCGGCCATACGCTGTCGAAGGCGAAGAAGAAGTGCGCCAAGAAGAAGAACCGGAAGGCCCGGAAGAAGTGCAAGCGCCGCTACAGGTACACCCCGCCGCACGCCACTACCGAGTCGCGCCACTGGTTCCGGGACGCGGACGGCAACGGCACGGTGGATCTGTCCTTCGACACCGACGGCGACGGGGTCTACGAGAGCACCTTCTTCGACTTCAATCAGGATGGCTACTACGAGGCCTTCTTCACGACGGGGGTATACGGAACGGCCGCAGCCATCGACTCGAACCAAGACACCTATTACGAGTACATCACTCTCGACCCCGCATCCGATGGCTGGTGGGATCTGGCCTACATCGACCTCAACGCCGACCGGGTGTTCGATCAGGTGGGCTACGACGTCAACCCCGTGGACAACATCATGGACAGTTGGTACACGCTTGCGCAACAGGTCAACTCGCCGCTGGTCAACGAGAACATCATCACGATGAACCTCATCCGGACCCAGGACCCCTGGGCGCACCAGGACCCCTGGGGCACGTGGGGCGGGGACGCGTCGAACAACCCGCTGTACTGAGACCCGCCCGAAGACGGTTCGAACCCACGACGCCACCGTCCCGGCGTTAGTTTGCTCGCGTGACTGATCCCCGTTTCCGAACCATCATCGAGCCGTTCCGGGTGCACTCCGTCGAACCCATGCGGATGACCACCCGCGAACAGCGGGCCGCAGTCCTCGAGGCCGCGGGCAACAATCTCTTCCGCGTACCCGCCGAGGACGTGCTCGTGGATCTGTTGACCGACTCCGGCACCGGCGCCATGTCCGCCGAGCAGTGGGCCGGCATTCAGCGGGGCAACGAGGCGTACGCCGGGGCGCCATCCTTCTACCGGTTCCGCGATGCCGTCACCGAGCTCTTCCCCTTCCGGCACGTGCTGCCCACACACCAGGGCCGGGCGGCCGAACGGATCCTGTTCACGGCCGTCGGGGGCCCGGGGAAGGTCATCCCAAACAACACCCACTTCGACACCACCCGGGCCAACATCGAGTTCACCGCAGCCGAGGCCGTCGACCTGCCGATCCCGGAGGGCCGCGAGCCGGGCCTTCGCCACCCGTTCAAGGGCGACATGAACGTCGCGGCGCTGGACGCGCTTCTGGCCGAACGCGGCGCCGACGTTCCGTTGGTCATGATCACCGTGACCAACAACAGCGGCGGCGGGCAGCCGGTGAGCATGGCCAACATGCGCGCGGTCAGCGAGGTGTGCCGGCGGTACGGCAAGCCCCTGTTCCTGGACGCGTGCCGATTCGCAGAGAACGCCTGGTTCATCAAGACCCGTGAAGACGGGTACGCCGACGTCGCGATCCCCGACATCGTGCGCGAGATGGCGTCGCTGGCCGAGGGCATGACGATGTCGGCGAAGAAGGATCCGCTGGGCAACATCGGCGGGTGGCTTGCGCTCAACGACGACGCCCTTGCAGAGCAGTGCCGCAATCTGGAGATCCTCACCGAGGGGTTCCCGACCTACGGCGGCCTGACCGGGCGTGATCTCGAGGCGCTGGCCCAAGGTCTGCGCGAGTGCGTCCAGGACGACTACCTGCGCTACCGGATCGAATCCACGGCGTATCTCGGGGAGGCGTTGGAGGCGGCTGGCATCCCGGTGGTGGTCCCGTTCGGAGGCCACGCGATCTTCATCGACGCCCGCGCGATGCTGCCGCACATCCCGGCTTTGGAGTACCCCGGTCAGGCTCTGGCCTGCGCCCTGTACGTGGAAGGCGGCATCCGCTCCTGCGAGATCGGCACCGTGATGTTCGGGCGGCAGCGCGACGGCACAGAGGTCCCCGCGGCGATGGACTTGGTCCGCCTTGCGATCCCACGGCGCACGTACACGCAGAGCCACATCGACTACGTGATCGAGGTGGCGCGCTGGGTCGCCGACCGGGCCGAGTCCCTGCGCGGGATGCGGATCGTCGAGGAGCCACCGATGCTGCGCCACTTCACGGCACGCTTCGCGTTCGTGCAGTAGTACCGGCGCACCCCGCGTCCCAGCAAGGCCTCAGAGGACCGCACCGATGTCCGTCTGCACGAAGTCCTGACCTTTGAACAGCAGAGGCACGCCGCGGTCGTGGGCGAGCGCGTAGGCGAAGCAATCGCCCAGATTCAACCCCGCGGGGTGCCGACGTTTGCCGAAACGACGCCAGGCCGCGACTGCCGACCATGCCTGGTCGGCGTCCACCGCAACGACCTCATCGACCGTGGCCTCCACCAGCAGTTGCAGGTCGCGGGTAGCGTCCGGACCCTGCCGCGCCTCGACCACGATCGCCGCCTCCGTCAGGGAGACCGCCGACAACAGGCACGGATGGTGTCGAAGTTGAGCCAGGTACAGTTCCGCATCCGGCTCGCCCAGGACGATCGCCACCAGCGCCGAGGTGTCCGCCGCAATCATTCAGGCAGCCCATCCGGGCCGTAGCCGAGGATCTCGTCCTCCGTCCGGTCGACCAGCGTCTGGCGGTGCCGACCACGCGCGATGATGTCGGCCAGGTCGCCGCTGCGGGCGCCAGCCTTGCGACGCCGCACGACCGCTAGCCTCTCGACGATCGCCTCCCGCACAGCTGCGGTCAGCGGCTCACCGGTCAAGGCCGCCAGTTCCCTCGCGAGGCGGTCAGTGTCAGGGTCCTTGATGTTGATCGCCATGGGGGTAGATTAGCATCTCGTTATCTTCCTCATGATCCGTATCAGTTCCCATACGGAGTTCCGGTGGAAAGCCCGACCCTTCAACATGTGCTGCGAGCGGCTGCCCAGCTCCAACGAGTTGTGCCGGACGCTGTGCTCGTCGGCGACGCCGCCGCAGGGTCGTGGATCGCCTGCGATCGGGCCCGCGCTGACACCCGGCCCTCGCACGAATCCCGCCGATGCACCGTGGGAGACCGGCGGCCACGAGCGCGGGGGATGCACATGTTCCCGGCGAATGTCTGCAAGCGACCTCAACGTCGGGCTTGGAGCGATGGCGCACCCCGACTGTGACGAAGTTGCCAGGCCCCCGTCGCCGGGTGTCACGTTGTTGCGGGGTTTGACCGCGCCGGACCCCGCAACATCGTCACAACCGGGCGAGTGGGGGTCGCAACATCGTCACAACCGGCGGCCGGCGGCCAGGCGGTGACGCACACCACGCAAACGTGATGAACGTCACGATTCCCACCGTCCTCCTTCCGGGCATATGTGAGTTAACCCACCCGAAAGAAGGACTATGGATACCTCTGTGCGCATTGGCGTGATCGGCGGCGGCGCTGCCGGCATCACCGCTGTGAAGGAACTCGTCGAACGCGGTGTTGACGTCATCGCATTCGAGAAGGGCGACCGTGTCGGTGGCCTGTGGGTGCAGGAGAACACGTCGGGTCTGAGCCCGGCCTACGACTCCTTGCACCTCAACACCTCCAAGGGCCGCACCGAGTTCGCCGACTACCCGATGCCCGAGGCGTGGGAGGACTACCCCGCCGGCGCGAAGGTGGCCGGCTGGCTGCAGGACTACGCGCAGACTTTCGGCGTCACCGAGAAGTACCGCTTCAACACCACCGTCACGTCCGTGCACAAGGACGGCGAGGGCTGGATCATCGAGACCGCCGACGGCGCCCGCTTCGAGGTGGACGGCGTCGTGGTCGCCAACGGCCACAACTGGGACCCCCGCTGGCCCGAGCCCGGCTACCCCGGCGAGTTCGCCGGCGAGCAGATGCACGCTCACGACTACCGCAACCCCGAGATCTTCCGTGACAAGCGCGTGATCGTCGTCGGCATGGGCAACTCCGCCATGGACATCGCAGTCGACGCCTCGCACGTCGCCAGCGACGTCATGCTGTCGGCGCGGCACGGGTCGTTCATCGTTCCCAAGTACCTGTTCGGCAAGCCGGCCGACGCCACCAACGGCGCCCTGTCCGTGCTGCCCTGGCGCATCCGCCAGGTGATCGCGCAGACCATGCTCGGCTTCGCCGTGGGCAAGCCGCAGGACTACGGCCTGCTCGAGCCGAGCTTCGGCCTGTTCCAGAACCACCCGACGATCTCCGACACGATCCTGCACCGGATCACCCACGGAGAGGTGCGCCCCGTGCGCGGCATCGAGCGCTTCGACGGCAACACCGTGCACATGACCGACGGCAGCGAGGTCGAGGCCGACATCATCGTGTGGGCCACCGGCTACCGGGTCACGATCCCGTTCCTGGACCAGTCGTGGCTGACCGACAACGCCGAGAACATGCCGCTGTACAAGCGCGTCTTCCACACCGAGGACCCGTCGCTGACTTTCGTCGGACTCATGCAGTCCACCGGCGCGGCGATGCCGGTCGTGGAGGCACAGTCGAAGCTGGCCGCGGCCTACTTCGCCGGCGAGTACGCCCTGCCCAGCAAGAACCGGATCGACCGCGCGATCGCGAAGGCCTACAACGCCGCCGTGGACCGCTGGGGCAGCAAGCGCCCGATGATGCGCATCGACTTCGACGCGTTCATCGCCGACAGCGCGCAGGAACTCACCCGTGGTGCCGCCCGGATCCGCCTGGGCATGCCTCGCTTCACCAGCACCCCCCGCCCCGTCCCGACGCACGCGTCCGCGGCCTGAGACAGACAAGAGAAGACCGAGAATGAGAATCCCCTACCTTCACGACAACACCGACGCCACGGGCAAGCGGGTGCTGGTCACCGGCGCGTCCGGGACCTTCGGCCGGGCCATCGCCGCGGACTTCACCGCGCGGGGGGCGACCGTGGTCGGCCTCGACCTCAAGCCGTCGGCCACCGACGAGATCCCGGTCATCGCCTGCGACATCACTGACGACCAGTCCGTGATCGACGGCGTGGCCCAGGCCCTCGAACTGCTCGGCGGACTGGACATCCTGGTCAACAACGCCGGCACCGGCGGGCCCGCTCCCGCGGAGTTCATGCCCGACGCCGAGCTGTACCGGCAGTTGGAGATCAACCTCATCGGCGCGTGGCGGGTCACCAGCCAGTGCGTCGACGCCCTGGTCGAGTCCAAGGGCCGCGTGGTCATGGTCGCCTCGCGGATGGCCGTCATGCAGCTCCCGCTGGCCGCCGCGTACGGCGTGTCCAAGCGCGCGATGGTCGCCTACGCCGACGCGTTGCGCCTCGAGCTCGCCGGACACGTCGGTGTGACCACCGTCTACCCGTCGGCGGTCCGCAGCCCCATCCACGACTCCACCAAGGACGCCGGACTGTCGCTTGAGGGAATGAGCACCTACGAGCCACTGGAAGGTGTGGTCGACGCGATCGTCAACGCCGGGCTCTCCCGGCAGGTCCGCCGCGACGTGCCCACCAGCCCGAAGGGGCAGCTCGAGTTCTTCCTCGCCCGGCACCTGCCGGTCGTGGTCGACCGCATCGTCACCAAGACCCTGCTCGAGCGCGCCACCTCCGGCGCCTTCGACGCAGCAACCCTGGCCCGCGGCGTCGTCGCCCGCGCCAAGAGCGCGGCCTGAGGAGAGACGACCCGTGACTGTCACCACTGAATCAACCGTCGAGGCGCACTTCCACCGAGACTGCGCCGTCCTCGGGCAAGTTGCTCGCCTACGCCACCGGCTCGGTCGGCATGGGCGTCTGGGTCACCGTGCCCGGCCTGCTGCTGCTCTACTTCATGACCGACGTGCTGGCCGTGGCCCCTTGGATCGCAGGTTTCGCACTGCTGCTGCCCAAGGTGCTCGACGTCATCGTGCACCCCTGGTTCGGCACCGTGTCCGACCGGCAGCGGGCCAAGTACGGCCACCGTCGCCACATGATGTGGCTGGGGCTGTTCCTGACACTGGCCCTGATCGGGATGTTCTCCGTCCCGGCGTCGCTGTCCGGCGTGAGTGCGGCCCTGTGGGTCGGCTTCTTCTACGTGCTGGGCAACCTGCTGTTCGCGTCGTTCCAGGTGCCGTACCTGACGACCCCCAGCGACCTCAACGTCGGCTACTACCAGCGGACCCGGGTCATGACCTACCGCATGGTCGTGCTGACCGTGGGTCTGCTCGGCGCCGGCGTGATGGCGCCCGCGCTGGTCAAGTCCGGCGAGCGCGGCGACTACACGATGATGGCTGTCTACCTATCGGTCGTCATGCTCGTTTCCGGCATCGTCGCGATCACCGGCATCAAGCGCCTCGGCGCCTACATGCCCAAGGAGTTCACCGGCGAGGCGCACCCCGGATTCGTCGAGGGCATCCGCACCTCGCTGGCCGATCGCAACTTCCGGATGCTCGTGCTGTCCTACCTGTTCACCGGGACCGTCACGCACCTGTTCATGGCGGCGCTGCCCTACTACTCGGCGTACGTGTTCGACCGGGTCGGCCTGACCGCGGTGTTCATGGCGGCGTTCCTGGTGCCGGCCCTGATCGCCAGCCCCCTGTGGCTGCGCGCCAACAAGCGTGGACTGACCAAGCAGAAGGGTCTGCTGATCAGCCAGTCGATGTTCGTGGTCGGCTCGCTGGGCCTGGCCGCAGGTTCCATCCTCGGCCTGGCCGTCTCGGTGGCCATCGTGCTCATGATGGGTGTGGCCTTCGCCGGTCTGCAGCTGTTCGCCTTCTCGATGGTTCCCGATGTGGCCCGCGCGGCGAGTGCGGACGGTTCCACCGCGGCCTCCTACACCGGCGTGTGGACCGCGACCGAGGCCACCGGCACGGCGATCGGCCCCTACGTCTACTCGATGATCCTGGCGATCGGTGGCTTCGCGGCCTCGTCCGCCGGAGAGACGGTGACGCAGACAGACTCCGCGATGACGGCGCTGGTCGTCGGCTTCACGGCGGTCCCCGCGCTGCTGATGGTCGTGGCGATGGCCTTCCAGCGCCGGTACCGGCTCCAGCCCTGACATGGAGTTCCTCATCGCGCTGGTCGTGATCTCGATCGCGGCCGGGGCAATAGCGCAGGCGGTGACCGGCATGGGCTTCTCGCTCGTGTCGGCACCGGCCCTGCTCGCCTTCCTCGGCCCCCGCGAGGGGGTCGCGGTCGTCGTGATCCTGGCGGCGATGTCGTCGGTGTTCCCCCTGTCGCGCCAGTGGCGCGCGGTGCGCCTGGGCAGCGCCGGCGCGTTGCTGCTTCCGATCCTTCTGTCCACGCCGGTCATCGCGATGGCACTGGCCGGGGTGGACACCCGCGTGGTCGCGGTGGCTGCCGGAGTGGCGGTCGTCGCAGGCGTGGTCCTACTGGCTCGCGGCGCCTCCTGGGCCTGGTTCCGGGGTCTTCCCGGCGCCTTGGCTGCGGGCGTGGCATCGGCGACCCTCAACGTCGTCGGCGGCGTCGGGGGGCCGCCGGTGGGCATGTACGCGGCGAACACCGACTGGGGTCCAGCGCAGACCCGCGCCACGCTGCAGTTCATCTTCCTGATCCAGAACCTGGTCACCGCCGTGGTCGTGGGCCTGGTCGCACCGGCGTGGTGGATGGTCGCGGCGTTGCTCGTGGGGACAGTCGTGGGCGCCTCCCTGATGACCCGGGTCTCCGCGGCCGCGGCGCGGCTGGCCGTGTTGGGCGTCGCGGGGCTCGGCGGTGTGAGCCTGGTGCTGGCCAACGTGTAGGGCGTCAAGGAACAGTGCTGTGACCCTGAGGCCCGCACGTCGTGCCACCTCGGCCCGCCGTGGGTCGTAGGTCACGAAGTGGTCTGCGCAGTTCAGTCGCCTTGAGCTGGCTCGCGACCAGCTCATCCTTGGTCCAGGAACACAGCGCTGCGATATGGACATCGACCACAATGACCGTCGTCGCGGCGGCCGATGTGTCGAGGTACCGCATCACCGCTCATGGCATCCAGCTCGGCGCCGGCGATGACTTCGGTGGGTCGGGTTCTGCCGGCCGCGCGCAATTGTTCGAGCGGATTCGACGGTGCGGGGACCACAAGGCCCACCGCCCGACCGTAGTTCGTGATCTCGCAGGACTCGCCGTTGTCCACCGCGCGAAGGATCTCGCTGCTGTCGTTCCGGAACTGTCGGTGACTGATGCGGCGCACGTAGCAATCTGGCGGACCCTGCGAACCTGCTGACTGCGTGGTTGACTTCAGCGCATGACTTCCCGGACCCTCGCCGACACCGCCGGCTGGCACCCCTCCGCGGTGCCGACCTGGCCGCCGCTTCCGTCCAACGAGTGGGGCGCGACGCTGGCCACCCTGCATCGATGGACCCAGATCGTGGGCAAGGTCCGCATGGCCCATACGCCCTGGATCAACCACTCCTGGAGCGTGCCGCTGTACGTGCAGGCCCGCGGACTGGGCACGTCGCTGATCCCGCATGTGCCGAACGCCTACGACATGAGTTTCGACTTCGTGGATCACGAGCTGGTCATCCGCTGCGACGACGGCCGGACCACGCGCATCCGCCTCGAGTCGAAGACCACC